>Ga0187780_10002968_pt1 | contig 12774 bp, 11 predicted proteins | sample 1015_Q2_SP10_20__FD_132429 | JGI IMG/M metagenome (GOLD analysis project Ga0187780, IMG submission 132429) | Tropical peat soil microbial communities from peatlands in Department of Meta, Colombia - 1015_Q2_SP10_20_MG | ecosystem: Environmental > Terrestrial > Soil > Wetlands > Peat | place...
ACCATAAAGGCCCACCCAACTGCGCTTCATCCACCCTCGCCCCTACGCGAACAACAAACTCTTTGTTCATTCTTACACAAGCTAGCATCATGGCTAGCTTATACCAAATGAAAAAAGTCGACAGGCCATACAAAAGTAGCCTGATTGAGGAGACCTAATGAGCATTATCGACAATACTAGATCCATGTCAAGTCCAGCAAGCAGTGCTCAGCTTTCAGAGGTGGCTGATGTCTTCCCTCCCGATTTTCTCTGGGGCGCAGCTACCTCAGCCTACCAGATAGAGGGGGCGGCTCATGAAGACGGGCGCGCTCTTTCCGTGTGGGACCTCTTTGCGGCAATCCCGGGGGCGACATATCAGGGTGAGACAGGTGAGATCGCAGCAGATCATTATCATCGCATGGAAGAAGATGTTGCGCTCATGGCCGAACTCAACTTAAATGCTTATCGTTTCTCGCTCTCCTGGCCACGCATACTCCCACAAGGTACTGGTGCCGTCAATGAACGAGGCCTTGATTTTTACGATCGCCTTGTCGATGCTCTACTCGCTCACGGCATTCGTCCCCTCGCCACACTCTACCACTGGGATTTGCCGGTGGCTTTACAGGATCGAGGCGGATGGCTCAATCGTGATACTGCTAATGCTTTCGCAGAGTATGCGGAGGTTGTAGCGCGTCGCCTGGGCGACCGCGTTGACTGGTGGCTCACTCAAAATGAACCCTGGTGTTCGGCCTATCTTGGTTTTGCTGATGGCACACACGCTCCAGGCGTACGCGATAAAAATTTGGCCATGATTGCTGGTCATCATCTCTTGCTCGCTCATGGCCTATCGGTGCCACGCCTGCGCGCGCACCTTTCTCCCCAGGCTCAGGTGGGTATAGCGATTGACTTCTATCCCGTCTATGCCGCGGATGATCGTCCCGAGACCCAACTTGCGATCAAACGTGCGGATACCTTCCGCAATCGCTGGTTCCTCGATCCCATCTTTCGAGGACACTATCCGGGGGATCTTTTTACCGATTTGAAAGTGGAACCTCCACCTATCTTTGAAAATGATTTTTCCATCATCTCTACCCCTATTGACTTCCTTGGTGTCAACTACTACTCGCGTATGATAGTGCGCGACCGTGAAAATGGGAAGACCACAATTGGACAAGCGGGACATGATGAAAGTTACGAAGCGGTAGAGCGTATCCCTGGTGCATCTTATACCGAAATGGGTTGGGAGATCTTTCCAGATGGCCTTGCCAACATCCTCACACGTATTGATCGTGAATATGCTCCAAAGGCTATGGTGGTTACCGAAAGTGGAGCTGCCTTCGAGGATCACTGGGTTGGCGATGGCGCAGTTCACGATCAGCAGCGCATTGATTTCCTTCGAGCGCATATACAAACCGTTGCCCAGGTCATGCGCCAGGGTGTGACAATCAACGGCTACTTTGTCTGGTCTTTCCTGGACAACTTCGAGTGGGCTGAGGGCTACCGCAAGCGCTTCGGCCTGGTCTACGTCGATTATCCTACCCAACGCCGCATTATCAAAGATAGCGGTCGTTGGTATGCCTCATACGTTGCTTCCCAAAGAGATACGAATCCTAAATAAGGACCACACCAGCCAGGGCATCTAGGGCCCTGGCTACCTGGTCAGGCGATTTGAACGTCTTGAAGATGGCTTTGACTTCATTTGAAAGCGGAAGTGGAACGTTATAACCAGCATAATATCCCATCCATTGGTGTTTTGACCGCAGCAAGGGAACTATCAAAAGAGGATTGGGATCATCAGATACGAACCAGAACGCATCATGGTTCACCAGCACAGGCATAATTCCCTTTCTCGCGAAACTTGCCAGGTGGGCAAATAGCATAGCACGGCTTCGCCCAGCAATTTGCACCCACCAATCATATCTATCCCAACCACCATCCTGCTTCTCTTTTGCAAGAATATTCACACCAAGCTGTGCAAGGAGTTTGATCGTAAGGATAGCATTTGCTTTCGCATGCTCATGCCGGTAATCTTGTGAATGCAGGCGTTCGCCAGCCTGCCACAATGTTGTTGCCCACTGTTTGAGCGGTTCATAGGATTGTGACCAGTAATAACCTTCGCGTACATATACACGATATCCAATATCCCCACAGCACTTGACCTCAGGCGTGCCGATCCACTTCCCATCTAAGAAATATGGGAGCTTTTTACCATCAAAGATGGAACCTGCTGGCTCGACATCGACACGCCATATACCGGGACGGATGCAATCATAGTCTCGACCAGTGGACGAATACTCCGGTGCTCCTATCCCAAGCCGAACAGTAGTGCAAGCCTCCAGGAGTAAAGAAATGTGATTGTATTTGTGCAGGTATCTCTGTCGCTGTTCCACAATTGTCATAGGGCGCATCCATGCAAGTTCTTGTATGCTCTTCATCAGAGATAAGGTGTGTAGATCATGTTGCGAGGAACCTGACCGAGGAGTAGGTTGATGGTGCGTAAGGTCTGTGAGTAACTGGTGGGCGACAAGATCAGGTGTATCGATCGCAGGTTTTGCCAGAGTTTGATCCAGGTAGGTCACGGTTGCTAACAAGCTTCTCGCATCGGGTAGCACCCAACCCCATCCTGCATGCTCTGGGAAGACAAACGTCAGGCGATGTACTTCCCTCTGACCATTCCCTCTTGGAAAGAGCAGAACACAAATTGGTTGATCTGGCTCAGATGGGTTTGGGTGAACAACTGTGACCCATAAATCATTGATTTCTTCAAACCAGGCACATCTAGCAGTTTGTGAGAAAGTAGTAGCAGGCATTATCCATACCTCGCTCAGCCCCAACTGCCATACATACTCAAGTAGTTCTCTCACTTCATGGGCATCTACTGGAACCAGGTTTGAGCGCAGCACTCGCTTTCCCCCAACAACATCAACCATGAGCACTTCGGTGCCGGTAAGAACTCCTATGCGATTCTGATTTGGGTTCAACATGCTAGAATCGATGTATGGTTTGTTGATCATGTACAAACCATTCTCACCGTGTTAAGAAAAAACGGCAAGTGTAAAGGGAGTGCTTTCTATTGAGATCTGTTCTAATAACAAACATAATGAAACGTACCTGTTACTCTGTCAAGCTTCATGCGACCGGAAGTTCTAGTAAGGAATGAGAGTATGGAAGCTTCCGTCTTCTTTCAAGGTGGAACGCTGGTACTCCAGGATAACAACCAGGTAGAACAAATATCAATCCTATTTCAATTTGTAAAGAATCGCTGGCGTTGTGAAGCATATCGCTATCATGAAATAGTGTCATGGATGAAAGAGCAGGGTATTCGCAATTCAGTTCCTCGCTGGCAACCTCTGAAGTTGGATTTGCATGATACACGTGAACTCCATGAATACCAGGTCAAGGCTCTTGATGCCTGGAAACAGGGTAATGGACGAGGAAGTATTGTTTTACCCACGGGCGCGGGAAAAACGCTCGTGGCAGTGCACGCGATTCATCACGTAAGCGCTTCGACCGTTGTTCTCGTCCCGACGACCAGCTTACTTTACCAATGGTACGCACTCTTAACCAATGTCTTCCAGACAGAGATCGGTGTGTACTACAGCAGCGAGAAACGCGTCCACCCTCTGACAGTGACGACGTATCACTCTGCCGGAGATCTCATCGCTGAATATGGCAATTCCTTCAAACTGCTTATCTGTGATGAAGTACACCACCTGCCTGCCAGAACATGGGGAGAAGCAGCGCTGATGACTCCCGCCCCTTTTCGCCTGGGACTGACAGCCACCTATCCCGAAGAGCACGAGCAGGTAGGTGAACGTTGGCGGCTCGATGAGCTCATTGGGCCAATTGTCTACACACAACAGCTTGAAACCATCGTTGGCAAGCAACTCGCGGAGTATCGCACCCAGCGTGTGCGTGTTGACCTGACTCCCCAGGAGCGAGCAACCTATGAATCGTTACATGAGACCTATCTTGGTTTTGTGCGTGATCGAGAATTGCAGCGAAAGTATGGAGCTGACTGGCTGCGTGAATTGATGCGCCTTTCAGCAATTGATCCTCACGCACGTCGTGCAATGCTCGCCAGGAGACAGCTGCTGGCCCTTCTCGAGAGCTGTCAGGGAAAATATGCAGCCCTTGAGGAATTACTTCGTGAGCATGCCGGAGAACGCATTCTCGTGTTCACCGAATCGAACGCTGTTGCCTACACAATTGCACGAAAGTATCTTGTGCCAGTGATCTCTCATGAAACAGGAGTCGCCGAGCGGAAGCATATTCTAGAGGCGTTTCAAGCCGGTCGATACAGTGTAATCGCCACGTCCAAAGTGCTCAATGAGGGGATCGATGTTCCAGAAGCGAAAGTAGCTATCGTAATAGGTGGAGGAGTCAGTAAGCGCGAGTATTTGCAACGTCTTGGGCGCATCCTACGAAAAAAAGAACCACTGCAGGCTGTACTCATTGAATTGCTCGTCCGCAATTCGATTGAAGAGGGGAAAGTGCAACGTCGTCAAGTTCCCCGGGAGAAACGTTAATGTTAACCAGTGAGTTGATCAGGCCGAGGTTACGTATCCATGGCTCAAACTTGCGTATCGAAATGGTGAATGAGCAAGATCCATCGTTGCAACAAAAAGCGCAGGATCTTATAAACATATTTAATCGCTATCAAAGCCAATCACAAGCAGCCTGGGAGGAAGCGGTGCGCGCATATGAAGGCGCAAACGTGGATTATATATTTATTCGTGGTCTCGCCAAAGTGCTCACTGATGCTGCCGTTTTTAAGCCACTCACGGCACCCCTCCCTCCCGCTACACTACGTGAGCACATATTTTCATATGGCCCGGTTTTCGAAAAGCCGGATCTATTTCATCCCACTACTCGCCAACAAGTGCTCCGCGAAGTCGCAGATACGCTCGAACTCTCACTTGATGAAATTGACGAGATCATGTTTGCCGATCGCGGAGCCTCATATCGACTCATGGATACAGGCCCGGCATGGACTCCCTCAACGTTACTTGCGCGTTACAACCTGGAATTAGCGCGAGGGGCACTCTACTGGGCATCACATATTACCATTGAAGTAGCGAGCAACTACAAAGATCTCTGGAAGTTTATCAAATTCTTTAAATTGATGTTTTGGGCGCAGCCAGGACAAGATGGAGGGTACCGCGTTGATCTGGATGGGCCAATCTCCCCTTTTGTCTCTTCCACCCTGAGATACGGCAGGCAACTGGCAGCATTTCTCCCTGCCTTGCTGCTCTGTGAGCACTGGCAAATGCAAGCATACGTTCGCCCGCCACAGGCCCGGGGAGAAATACTCTACCGGCTTGACCATTCCTGCTCATTGCGTTCGCACTTTAAAAGCTCAGGGACCTTCGATAGCCGCCTTGAAGAAGAATTCGCCTGTGAATTTGAACAAAAGATGGGAGAAAAACGAGGACATTGGCGCATGGTACGTGAAAGTGAGGTAATCCTGTTAGGGGATACCGTCATGGTGCCAGATTTCGTGTTGATCGATACTCGCGATGAAAAACGGCGTATTCTGATCGAACTGGTAGGGTTCTGGCATCCAAACTACCTCAAACGCAAGGTAGAAAAGGTGCGTGCTGCAAACTGCGCCCGTCTCTTATTATTGGTGTATCAAGGATTAAACCTCACAGAAGAAACTTTTGATGGCACTGCCAGCGAAGTCATCTTCTTCCAAAACAAACCGGTGCTCAAAGAGGTGATGCAGACGGTTGAAGCAATGGCAAATCGCATCTATGGTCCTTGTCCCAAACTGAAGCGCACAAAGAAAACGAAATGACCAGAGTAAAACATTTACAGTGGCCTATCACTCTTTCTCAAATGTTACTTCTTTTTGATATACACTGCTTTGTCTGTTGTGCTTCGCTGAATACCTGCTGCCTGTGATACCTGTATCGCAGGTACTACAGCTCCTTGAGCAGACAGCATGGCTTCTAGCGAATGCAGCAGCGCTTCTTGTGAGAATCCCTCACGAATTCCGCTCACCAGGATTCGTATACCGCCTTCTTCCTGCATGATCTGCCATTGCTGAACTGGGATGACATCCATGACTTTGTGAAACACATGCGGCATGATTCTCACTTCGACTCCATCTGTCCCCGGAAAGAGAAGCACATCTTCTTTCCTTCCTTGAATATCATCAACCAAAGCGAATGGCCGCCTGCAGGAACAAATGTGAGAAGACAAGCATAGCCGGTCGCTCACCTCATATCGGATCAGCGGCTGGGTTGTATTAAAAAGCCGGGTGATCAAGAGTTTATCGCCATACTCACCTGTTGGTACAGGGCGATTCAACGTGTCCACGACTTCAACGATATCCAGATCTTCATAGAGATGCAGTCCCGTATGTGCGTTACATTCTCCTGCCAAAGCTCCTACTTCGGTTACAACATAGGTATTAAAAATCTTTTGTCCCCAAACGGTCTCTATATGCTGGCGCATTTCCGCCGTCAGTAGTTCCGAACTGACCGTTATGATCTTCGGATGAATGTGGAGTCTTCCCTCCAGTTGCTCGGTAGCCAATGCGTTCATAATGGACGGATATCCGCCGATAGAATCAGGTTGCCATTCGTTTAACCGTTGAGCTATGAACTCAATTGGATCATTTGCCGATACATGCAGCAGCAACGGATTACGCAAACTCATGCAAGCTCGTGCCGATTGATGCCATGGAGTATGAGAGACGATGAGAGCAGACTTCAGATTCGGCCCCATCTTCCCCGACCATATGCTATGCCGGAGAAATGAAGCCAATGTCACAGCCCATTCGGAAGCGCTGAAAAGGAAAATCGCCGGACTGCCGGTGCTCCCCGAGCTAGCCATGACCCAATACGTATCCAAAAACTGTGAGTCATCATGAAGTGCCGACACATGAGCTTGCACATCCGCCAAATGGATCTTTGGATCGGTTACGATCTCATCAAAATGCTCCATCATGACGGCTTTAGTCAAAACAGGTAATGCTTGTAAAGGGAGGTCCATCAACCCCTGATGGAATTCCCGGTAAAAAGGTGAATGAGCATACGCGAACTCCCGCAGTTTGGCGAGTTCGCTGATCTGAAATGCTTCCAGCTGCTGCCGGTTCCAAGTATCAATTACAGCGAACTGCTTAGCTGCTGCAAACATTCCTGCCTGGACATTGTTCGAATTCATGATTGCTCTCCTTATCATTCCTTGGGGTCAATGCCTCTTTGGTTTCATCCCGAAGAGAAACCTGGTGACGTTCGTCCGCTTCACCAGCAGGTCGTAAACTAGCAGCGTTGACAAGACGGTCAGGCTGAGGATGGTTAGTTACTTGAGCTCAAGAAGAACAAACCAGATGATAAACGGCACCAGTAAACGATTCATCCTCTCTGAACTGTATGCTTTGGGTGTTCGCCGATCCAGCGCGAATTAGGTTGCAGCTCCGGCTAGGACAAAGAGCAACGGAATGACCCAGATATCAATGTAGATCTCGATCGTATCCATGGTCAACGTGTGCTGGGTGTGCTTGACATCAAACTGACCAAACGAGAAGATGATTGAGGTGTGCAGCGCAATGACTGAGAAGACGGCTATCACCCGCAACCAATCAATATCATAGCGTCTTTCAATCTTGGCCGGAGCCGTCATCGAGGGTCTCGGTGTGACCGTCTGTGTGTTTTCCATCGTTTTCATGAGAGCTATCTCCTTGAGGAACATGCCCTGGTAAGTTTGCTCTCGTCCAGTTCAAAAGTTCCTATAGGTTGTTTAGCACACTGGTATTACTGCTCGATCACAAAAAGGGATGGCACTATCACGCAGTCGTCACACTTTCGCTGGATGAGTGCAACAGAACCCCCACATCTAATGCTCCTGAGAACACCACGTTGGTTATTTTTGGCAACCTCGCAACTTCCAGAATAAGCCAGTCCTCAAAGAGGTAATGTTGACAGTCAAGGCATTGGCAAATCGTATTAATGGGCTACGTCCAAAACGGAAACGAAAAAAGAAAACGAAATCCCCTGGGTAATGCAGAAAAGCATGCTATCACTCGTGTTGTTCGATTGCACTGATTTGATATTATCTGCTCACTTATGACAGCCTCAACTCCACTTGAAATCACGAACATTCCCGAGCTTCGCAGTCTTGTTGAAGAAATGAATCAGGAGTAGTACCGATATTCCTGTCACTATGAAACTATTATTGGACCGTTTTGTTGGATGCGCTTATTGAAATTCGGTCTGCCTTTGCTCCTTCAAGCATTTTCACAATGTCATCCAAACCGGCTAAAGGCTGAGGGGCTTGCTGTAAAAGGTTTAAGTTATCTAGGACTGAATCGAACTGCACAATGCCAGGAGTCAATGCAATGGCTTTTTTATAAGTGTCCTTAGCATCAGCTATTTTCCCTTCTCCTAGCTGAGCTAACGCGAGATCATAGTAGGCCCAATATACTTCTGGTTGTCCATTCTTGATCTGTTCGGTAGCAGCCACTTCAAAATATACAAAATACATATGGGCATTACTCAACTTCCCTAGATACCAGGCGAGACTAGCAAGGTTTCCAATTGCATAAGAAGAATCGGGATTTATACGTCTCGCATTCTCATATGATTCATAGGCCTGGAGGTAATCTTTTTTGCGCCGATAGAGACCACCAAGTATACCCCACGTATCGCTATCGTTGGGGTTTAAGATGGTTGCACGCTTCAGATATTCTATTGCTTTGCCATAATCGGTATCCTGACCTCGACGGCGGTATGCAAGACCAAGTTGCTTCTGCACATTCGCCTGATCAAGAGGCTCCTCTGGATGAGAAGCTTCCAACGAAGTGATAGCCAGATCATACTCACCCATATCACTATAAATGCGTCCCAAGACATAGTTCATTTGTGCATTATCTGGGAGTAAGTTTCCAGCTTTTTTATAAAATACGAGAGCTTCTTGTGTATTTTTCTGGCCACGAAGCAGGTCCTCTGCTAAGCCAAAAGCAATTAAAGCTTCTTGCGTCTTAGTAATTTCACTGTTGAATGTTACAAGAAGAGGATTTACTATTTCATTGACCTTCTTATCTAGACCAGTCCACCAGGTGGCAACAGCAAAGGCACCAAGGATTGCAAGAACAGTTCCTGCAAGACCAAGTACAGTTCCTGCAAGTCCCGCAACGGACCAACCATCTACGATGCAAATAGTATCCTTTGGTCCACTTGGGGTACAAGGAGGCCAAAATAGAAGTTTGAATATAATGACACCTGCACAGAGCCCCAAAAAACAAATTGCAAGGTAGTACACAGCGATAAAAGTTCGTGTTTTCATGCTCTCGCCTCTCTTGGGAAGGTATTCCACTCACTATTGGCTACCTTGAACTCTAGTTTATGGTATACCGTAGTGTCAAGACAATTTGAACATAAAATCGCAAACGCTGTTGGCAACCCTATTACAGAGCATTATTTTAAAAAACTCGGTACCCTCTTATATGCTGCCATTTCGCAGTTCTTTAGTAGAAAAACACCATAGTTTGCATTCCTCATAACTCATCAGTTTAATTTTCCAATGCATTGGAAAATTGCTGAATCTTCATCAGAAGTGATTAGCCAGCTGCATCGATGTTATGGTGACTTGGTTTGAGTGTATACGGGTATCACCATAACACCTGTTTCTCTTACCTTACAACGTAAAACCAACCAGGTACCACACCATATCCTGACCACGTCCAGTAGCGGTACCAGGATCCATATCCGCCGCATATGTGTACAACGCGTGGCCATCATAGAACACCTGCGCACCATTCGTAGTCTGGTGTACTGACAACTGCCTGGGCAGAGCCATCGAGCTGGAAACCGTCATCATTCCTTGAGGAGCCAGGATAGGGGGCCAGTCTTGAGCACATGAACCCGTGCATGTAGCTTTGAACATAGGATCAGCTTTATAGTAATACACCGCAAAGCCCTTATTCGTCATAAGTACATCCACCTTAATGCCGTTAATAGTAGCCACTCCGGTGTGAATGAACGCGTTCATATTTCCACCCATTCCAGGAGTGATGGTAATACCTCCCATCATGTTATTGCCATTATTGTTCGTCTTCATCTTACTTGTGGCCGTGGGTGTAGGGTACATCGTCCCAGTATTCGTGTTGTCATTCATGGAATTCTGGTTGTTCATGCTCTGATTCGCAGTATTCGTCGTTGTTCCCTGCATACCAGTGTCACCACACGCTACCAGCAAAACAGTTAATAGCAACAAAATCCCGATCATTCCCGAGCTTCGAAGAGCTTTCATGGATTCTTCCTCCTACAGTGTCAAATAACCTACTTCATTCGTCGTAACCGCCAACTATCTAATAGGCGACAATCGTGCACTGAGTCCATCTTTTCATCGTGTATTATCAGTACTCATTGTGTTTCGCCACTAACGATCATCACGTCACCTTTTTACAACATTTGCAGAAGAGTACTTTTTCTCTATCAAATTCAGGTCTTATCCTGTGCGTCACGTAAACACATGAAATTCCTTTAACGAGAAAATTCATGTGTTCACACGATGTGTTTTTGTTCAGCCTGAATTATAATGTAAGCATTATGAGGAAAAAACTGGCATCCTCATCGGGGATACCATTTTGAGTTGTCGGAAGAAGTGGAAATGAGATGGTTATGCAAGTACTGGAATATCAATGCAAAGAACAGCAAGAAGTTTCTGATAGAAAGTTGGTAGAACAGGCTATATCGGGTCACCAGGCTTCTTTTGAAACGTTGATAGACCGTTATCGTAGCTCACTCACTTATCTCATTTCTCATTACCTACCAGGTGATGAGGCAAGTGATATATTGCAGCAGGTGTTTGTCAAGCTCTATATTTCCTTGCCAACCATCACAGTCAAGGAATCAATCAAGCCGTGGCTGATGCGAGTTGCTCTGAACCAGTGTCTTGATGAGTTACGTACTCCACGCAAGAGGAAGTGTATTCATTTCAGCGAACTGGAGTCTAATTGTGACGATGAAGATATTTCACATTTAGCATTCATACCAGATCCGGGACCTTCCCCCGAAGAGATTGTGGAGCAGCATGAACTGCTGCATCGATTGCAAAGTGTGATTCAAGTGTTACCATCGAAAATTCGCTCTGCGGCACACTTGCGATATATAGATCAGTTTACGTACCGTGAGATTGGACAACAGCTCCACATTTCTGAGATACTTGCTCGCACCTACTGCCACAGGGCTAAACCCCATCTGCGTTTGGCCCTTGTTGATTTGAAACATGTTAAGATTGCATCTGATAGTCTAATCAGCCTAAAAAATTTGATGAGGTGAACCAATGAGAGAAAATGTCGCTCAACCACAAATGTACACTATTCCTCGCGTTGAAGTCAGGCCACTGCTACGTAATGTCTACCTCTGGATGACGCTTGGTCTCATTATCACTGCAGGATTCGCTTTTGGGGTCGCTGCCTATGCTCCTCACCTTTTGTATAATCCTTTGCTCGTCTGGGGCTCGTTCATTGCCATGTTAATACTGGTACTCGTCTTATCCACAGCTATCTGGCGTTTATCCTTTGGTGTAGCAGCACTTATTTTCTTAGTATACTCAGCCGTAACAGGCTTTGTCCTGTCAGGCATTGTCCTTTATTACAGCCTAGGAACGCTTACACAGGCTTTTTTGTCGACGGCTGCCTTGTTTGCAGTAATGAGCATCGTTGGCATTACAACAAAAGCGGACCTGAGCAAATTGGGTACATACCTGATTATTGGTCTCGTTGGAATCATTATTGCGATGTTCATTAATTTCTTTTTGCGCAGCAACACATTTGATTTCATTATTAGCATCATTGGAGTAATCATTTTTACTGGCTTAACGGCGTATGATACTCAGAAGATCGTGCGTTTAGCTTCTGATCCGCGCATCGAGGGTGAAGGTTCACAGCTGGCTGGTAAGCTCAGTATTTTAGGTGCGCTCACGCTTTACCTGGATTTCCTCAACCTCTTCCTTTTCTTGTTGCGTATTTTTGGTCGCGGTCAAAGCTAATACTGGGGTTTGTCGATTGCAATAAGCACAGCGAAGGATCTCGTGTAGACTTATGAGTACTCACCATGACAAATGTAATAGGATTTTCTTTGAACGTCTCTCATTCACTCCTCTGCTGATCAGTTTTGGTAACCGTTACTCGTGACCTGCGCCATTCGTAAGCAGCTAAGCCCAGAAGCAAAAGCGTCACAAGCAGGAGAGCGCCAACTACCACCCAGGCCAGCGTATCCATCTCCAGTATCAGGTCAGAGTTGAAAAGTAAAATGATAAGCCCGATATACTCCCGATTCAACAAGGCGACAACAAATAAAATACCTGCAATAATGCCTGGAATTATTTCAAACCAGAAACGTTTTCTCAATCGATGTTTCATAATTTTGTATCAAGCTCACTGGCCTTACATGCTGTCCGGAAAGCCCTCTCAACATTGCCATCTCCCAGCAGATAGATCACTATGATGATAGTAACCAGGGAGCTAACAAAAGTACTAAGGATGAAATGATAGAGTTGCTCAATTTATTTTCAAAAACTGAACCATACTCGTTTTGGCACCTCTACAGTATACAATATTATGGAAGTATTTACTGAGCTACGTTCACGTCGCTACCTGCAAGCCCAGGGCTTTCCAATTCTAGGGAGGGGTGCAAAAGAAGAGTTATCCGTGTAGACTAGCAAAAAATCCACACAGCTACAAGGAGAACTCTCCATGGACTATACAACACTGACTGTTCCAATTGAAGACGACACGAGTTTAGAACCACGGGTGGTCGCTTCGCTGTACCAGGCCTTGCA
>Ga0187780_10002969_pt1 | contig 12774 bp, 10 predicted proteins | sample 1015_Q2_SP10_20__FD_132429 | JGI IMG/M metagenome (GOLD analysis project Ga0187780, IMG submission 132429) | Tropical peat soil microbial communities from peatlands in Department of Meta, Colombia - 1015_Q2_SP10_20_MG | ecosystem: Environmental > Terrestrial > Soil > Wetlands > Peat | place...
CGCACGCGGGACCGGCGGCTCGCCACGCACGGCCTCGTGTACGACCCGAGCGCTCCCCTTACTGTGCCGGGCGCTTCCCAGGAACCCGACCGAGCCGCGCTCTCCTCTGCCCTCCTCCTCGACGCTGACCGGGCTCTTACGGCGTCCTGGGACCCGTCGATCCACGTCCAAGAGGCCGTCCGCGCCGGAGCGGACCTCGACCGGGTCCGCAACCTGATCGGCGAGCGGCTAGGGAGCTGGGTCTCTCACGACTTTCCCGACCTCGACCCGGGCGACCACGGACGAGCCGCTCGCACGGCGGCGGAGGGTGCCACGCGACCGGGTCTGGGACCCGCCGACCCTGGCCTGCTCGCCGCGAGGCGACAACTCGGAGAACTCTACCGCGCGGTCGCCGACGCGCGTCGTGCCTTGCAGGACGCGGTTGCCGCCTCGTCCCCGATCCGAACCCCGAACCTGAACGCCCTCTTGGGCCCCGAACTCTCCGCCCGCATGGTCGCTCAAGCCGGCGGTCTGGACCGACTGGCACGGCTCCCGTCGAGCACCGTGCAGGTGCTGGGAGCCGAGCGGGCGTTCTTCGAGCATCTGAGAGGGCGGGCGCCTCCTCCCCGTCACGGTCTACTGTTCCTACACCCGGCGATTCAGTCGGCGTCAAGGGCGGAACGGGGAAAACTCGCCCGGGCGCTGGCGGGCAAGGTCGCGATCGCGGCGCGACTCGACCACGAAGGGGCCGCCGTCGACCCGAGCCTCGCGGCGGCGTTCGAGGCCCGACGGGCTCAGGTCCGAGCCCAGAAGAAGCGAGGAAATCGCCGGCCCGCCTCGGACGCGAGGCCGGTCACGCCTTCCACTTGACGGTGCACCCGGCCACCGGTAGCTCGGCCGGCGCCACCGGTTCACCGGCGAGGGCCTGGTCGAGCGCGCGCGCAAGGTAGTGTTCCGTGGCTCGCTCGGGGTGCTGGTGGTCGTTGTCGATCCGTCCCTGGAAGAGCAACTTTCTATCCGGCCCGAACAGCATCGGGTGGGGCGTCACGAGGGCGCCGTACGCCCGGGCGACCTCCTGCGACTCGTCCTGAAGGTACGGGAACGGGTACTTCTTCTCCGCGGCACGGTGAACCATCGTCTCGAGGCGGTCCTCGGGGTACGCGCGCGCGTCGTTCGAGTTGATCAGAACGATCCCCACCCCTTTCGGCTGATAGCGTCGGCCGAGGTCGACCATGCGACCCTCCCAGGCTTGGACATACGGGCAGTGGTTGCACCAGAACACCACGAGCATCACTCGTCGGTCCGCGAAGTCGGCGAGTCGGTACGTCTTCCCATCGACCCCGGGGAGTGCGAAATCGGGGGCGGAGTCGCCGGGATGGAGGCGGAAGTCGGCCAGTTCGGCCATGCCCGTGCGAGCGGCGGCGGCTTCTTAGCCTTTTGAGGCCCCCTCGAGGACGGGCGTGGGGGGAGGATTTCGGTGGCAGGACGGACCGCTCGAGAATCCTCCCGCGAGCCCGGCCTCACTACCTGGGTCGACGTGCGGGTCACCTGCTCGGAGGACGTTCGGACGGACGAGGCGATCCTGCGCCGCGCCGTCCCGGCGGTTCGGGTCGCGGTTCTCACCGACCGGGCGGTTTCCTACGGGGTGGGGGTCCGTGCCGAGGCCCCGTTCCTCGCCCGGTCCCTCCGCGAGGGGATCCCGACCGTTCGACGCACGACCGGGGGAAGCGGACTTCTCCACGCGCCGGGCGACCTGGCGTGGTCGGTCGTGCTTCCTCGCTCGGACCCGCGCGTCGGCAAGGATTTCGTCCATGCTTACTCCCGACTGGGTGAAGGGGTCGTCCGGTTCCTCTCCGAACGCGGCGTGGTCACGAAATGGCAGGACCCCCCGGGCTCGGACCCAGAGTACTGTCTCCTGAGCGCCCGTGGCTCGGTCCTCAAGCACGGCGAGAAAGTGCTCGGTGGGGCGGCGCAGCATCTCGCGGCGAGGACCCTGCTCCACCACGGGATCCTGCCCCTGGAACTCGACCGGCCCATGCTTCGCCGGCTCTTTGGGCTCTCGACCGAGGCGGTTGGCCGCTTGACGTCGCTGAGAGAACTCGGCGTGGAGGGGCCGTCGGAACAGCTCGCCTGGAAGCTCGCGGCCCACCTCTCCGAGGCTCTCACTCACCGGTAACGGTGGCGGCCCGACTCACGGTTTCGGCCGCGCCGACCAGAGCGCTTCGGCCGCGGCCTCCCCGTCGCGCCGGATCGTGGACCAGTCCCCCCGAACGAGCGTGCGGTGCCGGACCACCGGGTCGCCCCCGACGTACACCGAGTCGATCGCCTCGTCAGCCGCGGAGTAGGCGAGGTGCGAAACGATCGCCTCCGGTCGCGCGGGCAAGAGCGTCGGATGGTCGAGGCGGAACAGCGCGAAGTCCGCTTGCTTTCCAACCTCAAGGGAACCGAGGTCGGCTTCCCGGCCGAGCAGCCGAGCCCCCTCGAGCGTGGCAAGGTCGAGGAGCTGCTGGGCGGAGAGCACGGTCGCGTCCCAACGCTGGTTCTTCTGGACGAGGCCGGCGAGGTGCATCTCCCGCAGCATCGAGAGGGAGTTGTTGCTCGCGACCGAGTCCGTTCCGAGCCCCACCGTAGCCCCGGCGGCTCGGAGCTCTACCACGGGTGCGACCCCGCCGGAGGCGAGCTTCAGGTTGGAACTCGGACAGTGGGCGATGCCGACGTTGCGGCGGGCCAGGATTCCGATCTCCTCTCCGGTCAGCCAGACGGCATGCGCCGCGACAGAGCGGGAGCCGAAGAACCCGATCTCTTCGAGCCATACGACCGGTCGGCGCCCGGTCTTCTGCTGATGCTCATGGACCTCCCGGCGGGTCTCGGCGAGGTGGTAGTGGACGATCGTCCCGGCACGCTCCGCGACCTCCTTCGCCCGCAGCCAGGTCTCCTTCCCGCACACGTAGACGCCTTGTGGGGCTACGAGCGGAGCGACGAGGCGGTGCCCCTTCCATCGCTCGAGGAACGCTCGCGCGTTATCGATCGGGACTCCTTTCTGGGTCGTGAGCTCCGAGTCGAGGACGGCCCAGCCGAGGAAGCCCCGGATACCGAGCGACTCGACCGCCCGCGCGATCGCGTCCTCGAAGTAGTAGAGGTCGAGGAAGGAGGTCGTTCCCGAAAGGAGCATCTCCGCGATCCCCGCGCGAGCACCGACCTCGACGTCCGCCTCGGTCCGTCGGGCATCGACAGCGAACAGCGTCTCGAGAAACCCCGCGAGTTCCCGGTCGTCCGCCACGCCTCGGAGGAGGCTCATCGCCACGTGGGTGTGGGCGTTCACGAACCCGGGGACGATGGCGAACCCCGAGGCGTCGACCTCCTCATCCGCGGAGCCCGAGTCGTGAGGACTGACCGACGCGATACGCCCGCCCTCGACCCGGAGGTCCCCGCGCAGGATCCGTCGCTGGGGGTCCTGGGTGACGAGTAGAGCCCCGCGGAACAGAAGCGACCGCGCAGCGGAGGGCGGGCTCACGCCGGCCGGGACGAGGTCGTGCATTAAAGCGGTTCCTTCCCCGGCAGCGCGCCGCGATGTTGGCCCCGGTGTGAGCCACATCCTTTAACGAAGGTGGGACGATGCCAACGGAATGCCGCCTCCTCCGCGACACCGGTTGACGCGAACGGCCCTACGACGACTATTCTGGGCGCTCTTCGGGATCGGCGTGATCCTCGTGGTGGGCACGGTCGGGTTCCACCTGGTCGCCGGGCTCTCCCCCATCGATTCGTTCTATTTCGAGAGCATGCTCGCGACCGGCCAGGGACCGCCCTTCTCGCTGACGACCGACGGGGCGAAGATCTTCGCCTCGATCATGGCGTTCATCTCGGTCGGCTCCGTCGTCTCGACCCTCCTCTTCGCGGTCGGGCCTGTGGTCCGGCGGTTCTGGCGGGAAGAGACCGAGCGGATCGAAGCGGGAGCGCGCGAACTCGAAGAGCGGATCGAGCGTCGCCTCTGAACGGCCCGGAACGGCAGTCCGGCCTAGGGCCTGGGCCTAGATGTCGAGGTTCGTGACCTCGACCGCGTGTTGCTGGATGTACTGGCGGCGAGGCTCGACCTCTTCGCCCATCAGGATCTGGAAGAGCTCGTTCGCCCGGCCCGCGTCCTCGACCGTCACCTTGAGGAGCGTGCGCGCACCGCGGAGCATGGTCGTCTCCGCGAGCTGCTCGGCGGTCATCTCCCCGAGCCCCTTGTACCGGTTGATCGTGACCCCTTTCATCCCGCCGAGCTCGGCGAGGACCTTCTCGCGCTCCTCGTCCGAGTAGGCGTACTGGACCCGAGCGCCCTTCTGGAGCCGGTAGAGCGGCGCCTGGGCGATGTAGACGTGGCCCTCGGTGATCAGGCTCGGCATCTTCCGATAGAACAGGGTGAGCAGGAGCGTGCGGATGTGCGAGCCGTCGACGTCGGCATCGGTCATCAGGATGATCTTGTGGTAGCGGAGGCGCGTGAGGTCCTGTTCGTCCCCAATGCCGATCCCGATGGCCGTGATCAGGGCACGGATCGCGTCGTTCTGGAGCATCTTGTCGAGCCGGGCCTTCTCGACGTTCAGGATCTTGCCCCGCAGCGGCAGGACCGCCTGGAACTCCCGGTCCCGGCCCTGTTTCGCCGTCCCGCCCGCACTGTCGCCCTCGACGAGGAACAGTTCGCACTCCGCCGGGTCGTGCGAGTGGCAGTCGGCGAGCTTCCCGGGTAGCCCTCCGCCTTCGAGCAGTCCCTTCCGGCGGGTGAGTTCGCGGGCCTTGCGGGCCGCCTCGCGGGCCTGCGACGCCTGGACCGCCTTCGAGATCAGCGCCTGGCCGACCGCCGGGTGCTCCTCCAAGAACTCGGCGAGCTTCTCATTGACCGCGCTCTCGACCTGCCCCTTGACCTCGGAGTTCCCGAGACGGGCCTTCGTCTGACCCTCGAACTGCGGCTCGAGGACCTTGACCGAGAGGACCGAGGTGAGTCCCTCGCGGACGTCCTCGCCCGTAAGGCCCTCCTTGTCGCCCTTGATGAACGCGCGCTTGCGCGCGTAGTCGTTCAGCGTCCGGGTGAGGGCCGAGCGCAGGCCCATCACGTGCGTGCCGCCATCGACCGTGTTGATGTTGTTCACGAACGCGAGCGCCGTCTCGTTGTAGCCGTCGTTGTACTGGATCGCCACCTCGATGTCGGTGGTGTCGCGCTTCGCGTGGAGGGAGATCGGAGGGACGAAGAGAACGTTGGAGCCCTTGTTGAGGTCCTCGACGAACTCGGTGATGCCGCCGCCGTGGTGATAGGTTTCCGCGGACCCGTCCCGCTCGTCCTTGAAGCGGATCGTGACCCCGGGGTTGAGGAACGAGAGCTCCTTCAGCCGACGCGCGACGGTCTCCTTCTCGAACCCGGTCGTCTCCAGCACGGTGCTGTCCGGCTTGAACCGCACATCGGTCCCGGTCTCCTCCGACTTCCCGACCACCTTGAGCGGGGCGACCGGCGCCCCGTGCTCGTACCGCTGGAAGTACTCGTGGCCGTCGCGGAAGACGTGCACCTCGAGCCATTCGGAGAGCGCGTTCACCACGTGGACGCCGACCCCGTGGAGCCCGCCCGAGACCTTGTAGGTGTTCCGGTCGAACTTCGAGCCGGCGTGAAGGACCGTCATCACGATCTCGAGCGCGGGCCGGTTGTACTTGGGATGGTTCTCGACCGGGATCCCCCGGCCGTTGTCCCGGACGGAGCAGGAGCCGTCCGATTGGAGCGTCACCTCGATGTCGGTGCACGCCCCTGCGAGGACCTCGTCGATCGCGTTGTCGACGACCTCGTAGACCAGGTGGTGGAGACCTCGCGCGTCGGTCGACCCAATGTACATTCCCGGGCGTCGTCGCACGGCGGAGAGACCCTCGAGTACCTGGATGGAACTCGCGTCGTAAACGGGGCCGCTGACCGCCTGCTGCACCATCGTAAATTCGGGGGGAAATCGACTCCAATTATCCGAGCCGGACGCGCGTTATAACGCTTGGGTTTCGGTGGAAATTGGCCCCCGGAAAGACCCCCCGATTTCAGGGGGTCCAGGACCCTCCGGAACTCCCCCAAAACGCTGTTTCCAACCCCCGGAACAAGCCCTATTACCCCGAGCTTCCCTGCGGGCGCCGGCTTCCATGCCCGAAGAGACCGCCGAGGTTCCGTCGACCCACCGTGCCGAGCCGGAGGAAGGCGCGAAGGCACCTCCCGGGGGCGCTCCGCCAGCCGAAGACTGGGCGACCCGCTACAAGTACCTCCTCGCGGATTTCGACAACTTCCGCCGGCGAGTGGAGCGGGACCGGGAGTCGATCTCCCGCCAGGCCCGGGCCGGGCTCGTCCGCGAGCTCCTCCCGATCATCGAGGCGTTCCGGGTCGCTCGGGAGTCGTTCGCGCATCTTCCGGCGTCCGACCCGATGCGGAAGGGCCTCGACCTCCTCGACCACGAATGGACGACGTTCCTGAAGCACGAGGGCGTTGAATCGGTCGCCGCCGTCGGCCGACCGTTCCGCGCGGACGAGGCAGAGGCGGTCGGCGAGGTCCCTGCCAGCAAGGCGCATCCGGAGGGGTCCGTCGCCGAGGTGGTCCAGCAAGGGTACCGCTTCTTCGGGGGACTATTGCGACCGGCCAAGGTTATCGTGGCCCGCGACCACTCCCCGGCATCCGGCGAGAGCCCCTCGAAAGAGCCGGCTCCGCCGGAGGAGTAGGCGATGGAGCGGTCCTCGGAGATTCCGGGATTTTACAAGCGAACCGTCGCCGAACGCCGGGCGTTCCTCCGGGACTGGGCCGGACTCACCGAGGAGGAGGCCCGAGCATTCGAGTTTCCGCCGGGAATCGACCCCGGATTGGTCGACCGGATGATCGAGAACGTGGTCGGCGTGATGCCGCTCCCGCTCGGGGTGGCGACCAACTTCCGCATCAACGGGAAGGACTACCTCATCCCCATGGCGATCGAGGAGCCGAGCGTGGTCGCCGCCGCCTCGAACGCGGCGAAAGTGGCGCGCGCGGCGGGCGGTTTCTTCGCCCAGACCACGCCCCCCGTCATGATCGGCCAGGTCCAGATCGTCGATGTCCCGGACCCGGCGGCCGCCCGTCTCCGGATCCTTCACCATCGCGACGCGCTCCTCGAGGCGGCGAACGCGAAGGACCCGGTGCTCGTCAAGTTCGGAGGCGGTGCGAAGGAGATCGAGGTGCGGATCGTTCCCTCGACGCGGGGGACGATGGTCATCGCGCACCTTCTCGTGGACGCCCGGGACGCGGGGGGGATGAACGCCGTGAACACGATGTGCGAGGCGCTCGCCCCCGAATTCGCCCGCCTCACGGGCGGACGCGTGGTGCTTCGAATCATCTCGAACTTGGCCGTTCACCGACTCGCCCGGGCCCACGCCACCTTCCCGGCCGAGCTCCTCAAGACCGATACCGCGACCGGTCCCGAGGTCGTCGACGCGATCCTCGACGCGTACGCCTTCGCGCTCGCAGACCCGTTCCGCTGCGCCACCCACAACAAGGGGATCATGAACGGCGTCTCCGCGGTCGTGGTGGCGACGGGGAACGATTTCCGAGCGATCGAGAGCGGCGCCCACACGTATGCTGCCTGGAAGGCGGCGGACGGGGCGGGGGTCGTGCGACCGCTCACCACCTACGAGAAGGACAAGGACGGCAACCTCGTCGGCACGATCGAGCTCCCGGCCCCGGTCGGGCTGATCGGTGGCGCCACCGCCGTCCATCCCACCGCCAAAGCCAACGTCAAGGTGCTCGGGGTGAAGTCGGCCCGGGAACTCGGCGAGGTGCTCGCTTCGGTCGGGCTGGCCCAGAACTTCGCCGCGCTGCGTGCACTGGCGACGGAAGGGATCCAGCGGGGGCACATGGAACTTCACGCACGGAACCTCGCCGTGAGCGCTGGCGCGCGTCCGGACGAGGTCGACCGGGTCGTCGAGCGTCTGGTGAAGGACCACCAGGTCCGGTTCGACCGGGCGAAGGCGATCATCGAGGAGCTCCGAGCCGGAAAATGAAGGTAGGAGTGCTGGCGCTCCAAGGAGACGTCCCCGAGCACCTCGCGGCCCTCGCCGCGATCATGCCGGGCGACGACCTCGTAGCGGTCCGCACGCCCGCCGAGCTCGCCCAGGTCGGGGCGCTCTTCATGCCGGGCGGGGAATCGACGACGATCGCGAGGCTGCTCGTCCAGGGGGGCCTCTGGAATCCGCTCGGAGAGCGGGTGAAGAACGGCCTACCTGTGCTCGCCACGTGCGCCGGGCTCATCCTGCTTGCGCGTGAGCTCGTCCCGGGGATGAGCGGCATGGACCCGCCCACGTACGGTCTTCTCGACGTCCAGGTCCGCAGGAACGACTACGGGAGCCAGGGCGAGTCGTTCGAGGCCCCCATCCATGTCGAGGGCCTGACGGGAGGACCCTTCCCGGGGGTGTTCATCCGGTCTCCCCGCATCCACTCGGTCGGGCCGGAGGCCACGGCATTCGCGTGGCGCGGCGGCGAGGTCGTCGGAGTGCGCGCCGGGGTGGTCTGGGGGCTCGCCTTCCACCCCGAGCTCTCCGGGGACCCGCGGCTCCACCGGATGTTCCTCGAGGCGGCCCACACGGCGGCGGCGAAGGCGCCTATCGCCAAAGCCACACGGTCGCGAGCACGACGGCGATAAGCAGGACGGCCCCGAGGAGGGCGAGGGCCCACCGGGCCCGGCGAGAGATTCCCCGCCAAGAACCGAAGACGATCGGCACCGGGCCGATCAGCACGACGCCCCCAACCCCTCCGCCGGACGGAACCGCGCCCGGCGTCGAATCCTCCGATTGGAGTGCGAGAGCCCCCTCGGCTCCGCCGGCCGCGAAGGCGAACAGGAGCGCTACGAACCCGCAGATGAGCAGCACGACGCCCAGCAGGAACACGAGCGACGAACCGGAGAGGACCGGGACGATGACGACCAGGTACACCGTCGCCCCGCCCTGGATCACACTGAGGGCGACCAGGGCAACCCCGGCGACCAGGAGCGCGACGGCGCCGAGGAGGAGCCCTTTCATGGTTCGGAGAACCACGTTCCCGGTTCTTTCGGGTTGCGGCGCTCAGTGGTACGTGTCGAACCGGTACGGTTCCAGCGGCAGCTCCCCGAGCGCCATCAGGAACTCGGGTGGGGTCAGGATCGGTTTCGGGTAGTTCTCGCTGTCGTCGAGCGCGATCCGAGGGCAGGCGGTCGAGACGTAAGCATCGAACGCCCGGCCCTCGAGGTCCCGGCCGTCGAGGCGGTCGAACAGCAGGAGTTCGGCGTCCCGCCCGCGGGCCCGGGCGCGCTCTTGGAGGGCGAGCGCGGTCGGGCTCCGGTTCTGCCCGGTGAACGTGGACACGAGGATCCCCCAGCGCCGGGCGTCACGGACGCCGGCCACGAGCAGCTGTCGCTTTCGGATCAGCGCTGCCCGATCGATCGGGCGCTCGATCGCACCGCGGAGGGGGTCGAGCGCATAGACGGGACGGTCGACGGCGAAGGCGAGTCCCACGGGATGAAATTGGCCGGTCCCGAGGAACAGGAATGCGTCGACCTCCTTCGCGACCGCCTCCGCCCCGGTGTAGTTGCATCCCAGCGCCTGTCCGGGGTAGGCGAGGCGACGGTCGCCGCTCCCCACGCGGGTCTCATACCCGCGGCGAGCGAGGGCGGCAACGAGCGGCTCCACGAGGTCGAGGTGCTGGACCGAGGCGACCAGGCCGAGACGACGGGGGAGCTGGGCTTCGGCGACAATCCGGGAAAGCTGCTCCGGGTCGCCCCCGCGCTCGCGCATCTCCACGAAGAAGGTCCGCCGCTCGAGGGGGATGTTCGGGATGGGCGCGTGGCCGAGCACGACCGCAAGGTCTGCCCGCGGAGCCTCGGACAGCGTGGGGGGGTCGCAGGCGCCAAAACAAGGGCGGGTCGCCAAGTCGACGGGAACCCCGGTGCCTTCCCGAAGACGGGCCGCGAGTTCGTGGGCGTTCCGCACCAGGCCCGCCGGCACCTGAAGGACCACCCGTGTCGGCCTCACGAGTCGGACCGCTTCGAAGAGATCCGGTCCCACCGTCGCGAACGACTGACCCTTTTGCGAGCCGGTGGCCGAGGGATCCCGTTCTTCCGCCATCGCACGAAAATCGGGCGTCGGGGCTAAACGTTTGGGGGCCGGGAGCGCTGGTTCGAAGACACCGAATCCCGAAACCCCCAAAGCGAGGGTTTTTGCGGGGGAGGTTGGTGAGGGGCGGATGCCGGCCCTGCATGGCGGTGTTTCGTTCGCCGCGACCCTGCTGAGAAAGACCCGCCCGAACCGAACCTTCGTTCTCGTCGTCGTGGTGGGCCTGCTGCTCGGCTCGGCCGTCGCGAGCCTTTCGGCCGTTCGCGCGTCGCCGTCGAAGAGCATAGACGCCACGCTTCCCGTCCTCGCACTCGCTCCGACACCGAGATCGACGCCCGCTTCGGCCCCATCGCCTCTCCCCATCCCGGACGCCGGTCCGTCGATCGGTTCCGTCCTTTCTACGCTCGACCTCTCGAGCAACCAGCTCTACTCCGGCAGTAAGGTGCTCGGCGTGCAGGGGAACTTCGGCCCGGAGGTTCCCGTCTACGACCCGGTCAACGGGAACATCTACATCCGTGGGAACACGGCGAACGACATCTCCGTCGTCAACGCCTCGACGTTCACCAACGTCGCGAACATCTTCGCGCCGGTCGCGAACCAGGTTAACCTCGTGACTCCCTCCATCGCCGTCGACAATCTGACCGGATACCTCTACGCGACGAACTCCGCGTCCTCGAACGTCAGCGTCATCGACCCCGGGACGGAGACCGTGACGGGTTCGATCACGGTCGGGGGCGAGCCCCTGGGGCTCACGTTCGACTGGAAGAACGGCGACCTTTACGTCGCGGATTACGAGAGCGATAACGTCGCGGTGATCTCGGCCGGCTCGAGCTCCTTATCGACGACGATTCCCGTCGGGACGCACCCTGTCGCCGTGGCTTTCGACCCGACGAGCGACCGGGTCTTCGTGACGAACTACGGTTCCGCGAACGTCTCGGTGATCGACCCGAGCAGCAACACGGTCGCGGCCACCGTCATTGTCGGAACCGACCCCATCGCGCTCACGATGGACACGGTCGATGGGGAGGTCGATGTCCTCGATTCGAACGGCGCCGCGAGCTCGGTCAGCGTCTTCTCGGCGGCGAGCCCTCCCGCCACCGCCACCTCCGTGAGCGTCGCGAACTACGCGAATTCGTTTGCGTACGACCCGCTCACGGACCGGCTGTTCGTGGCCGGGGCGGCCGATGCCCTCACGGTGGTGCAGCAGCCGGGCAACACGGTCGCGAAGACGCTCTCCATCGGGCCCGAATCCACGGAGTCGGCCACCGCCTTCGACCCGAAGAACGGGTACATCGTTGTCACCGCGTACGATGGCGGTCCGAGCGGGACCGGAAACGTCACGGTCATCGATGGGTCGAGCTACCGGTCCGTCGCGAACGTTTCCACCGGCGACCTTCCGTACGGAGTGACGGTCGACCCGGGGACCGGGGATGCCTACGTCGTCAACTTCGGGACCTCCGTGCTCGAAACGAACGTCACCGTCCTCGGGGAGTCCACGGGTCTTCCGGTCGCCTCGATCCCGCTCTGGGTGGCCCCGACGGGAGTCGCGTACGACTCGGCCCAGGGAGCCGTGTACGCCGTGGACAACGCAGGCAACGACCTCTACGAGGTCAACACGTCCACGGGCTACGTGGTCCACGTCGAGACCGGCGGACCGAACCCGACCTCCACCTCGATCCAGGCTCCGGTCGTCTACGACGGAGCGAACGGGGACCTCTACGCGGCCGACGCGTCGGAGCCGTACGTGGACGTCTACGGACCGGCCCATACGTTCCTCGAGGCGATTCCCGTGGGCGAATGGCCGGACGCGCTCGCGTACGACAACGCGAGCGACCTCCTCTTTGCGGCGGACAACTACAACGGGAACGTCACCATCATCGACACGAGCACCAACACGGTCCTCGCAACCAGCCTGACGGTGAAGGACTACGACATCCTCTCGGCGGTGGCGTACGACCCGCACAACAACGAGGTGTACGTCGCCGACCGGACCGGCGGGAACGTGACCGTTTGGGGCGCGGACAACGACACGAAGCTCCGCTCGATCCCGGTCGGCCTGAGCCCGACCTCGATCGTGTTCGACCCCGGGAACAACACCCTCTTCGTCGCGAACGAGGGATCGTCCAACGTGAGCGTCATCAACGACACGACGAACTCTGTCGTGCAGTCGTTCACGCTCGTCGGGGCGTATCTGCTCGCTTACGACGGCGCGCTGAACGCGGTCTACAACGCCTACTACTTCACGGACGATATCGAGGCGTTCAACGCCTCCACGTACGCCGCGCTCGCCGGGAGCCCTCTCAATCTCGGCGAAGGCGGGGGCTACTACGTTCAGGGCCTCGTCTACGATCCGGCGAACGGCGAGATGTACGTCGACGACTCGACGGGCGATGCGCTGAACGCTGTCGGTACGCCCACCGTCCCGCGGTTCCCCGTGGAGTTCATCGAGACTGGGCTCCCCCAGGGCACCTCTTGGAGCGTGACGCTCAACAGCTCCGAGCAGTCGTCGACCACGCCCACCATCACCTTCTCGAACGAGCTCGGCAGCTTGCCGTTCACGGTGGGGACGGTCCCGGGGTACACGGCGAACGTGACCTCGGGCACCGTGGTGGTCACGAACGGGGCGAAGACGGTCCACGTCGGGTTCGCTCTCGATCAGTACGGGGTCTCGTTCGTGGAGACCGGGTTGCCGACCTC
>Ga0187780_10002971_pt1 | contig 12769 bp, 9 predicted proteins | sample 1015_Q2_SP10_20__FD_132429 | JGI IMG/M metagenome (GOLD analysis project Ga0187780, IMG submission 132429) | Tropical peat soil microbial communities from peatlands in Department of Meta, Colombia - 1015_Q2_SP10_20_MG | ecosystem: Environmental > Terrestrial > Soil > Wetlands > Peat | place...
AGCGTCGCACGATAGGAGCGCAGCAGCTCGCGCAGAATCTCGAACATTTCATCGCGTTCCATGCCCTCCGCGAGGTCGTGGATCGGCACGATCAGCGGCGGGTCGGCGACGATGCGCGCCTTGCCGTCAGCCCTTTCCGTCAGCTTGGCGAACGCGTGCATGTGGTCGCGCGTACGCGCCTTGGCGAGCGTCTTCTCGGTGCGCTTGACCTGCTTGGTCGTGAACTGCGAACCCAGCCGCGCGAGCGTTTCTTCCACGTCGATGCTCGCGTACCAGACTTCGAGGTTGTTCATCGCCGCGAACTCGCCCATCGCGCTGCGGTACTGGGAGACCGTGTCGAGCACGATCCGCCGCTGCTCCTTGGCCGAGTAGCCGTTGTCCTGTGCCGCGATCAGCATGCTCACGGCCAAGCGCTTTACGTCCCACTCCCACGGGCCGGGCAGCGTCTCGTCGAAGTCGTTGATGTCGAACACCAGCCGCCGCTCGGGCGAGGCGAACACGCCGAAGTTGGACAGGTGCGCGTCGCCGCAGCACTGCACGGTCAGCCCCGAGCGCGGCGTCGAGGAGAGGTCGCTGGCCATAATCAGCGCGGCGCCGCGGTAGAAGGCGAACGGTGAGACCAGCATGCGCCCGTAGCGGATCGGCACGAGCTCCGGCACGCGCGTGGCCGCCTGGCTTTCGAGCAGCTCGATCGGGTCCGGGCGCTCGGGCGCTCGCTCGAACACAGCGTGGCTAGAGCGCGGTATCTCCCGCCGCGCGGCTTTGCCGCGCGCCACGCGCTCCTTCACCGTCAGGTGGGGCACGCTCGGCGTCGGTCTCTTGCGGGTCGCGGTCGCCATTTCCGCTAGTGATGCCAGCGACCGCCCTGGCGCGCATCGTCCATAACGGAGGAAGCGCATGGCCGGCACTTGAAGCCCGCGCCACCCGCGCTATACTAACTACACTTTCGTAAGCTCATATGGAGCAGTTACCTATGGCACCTTCTGAAGCCTCCTCCCAGAAATCCCCCACCGCATCGGTCGAGCCCGCCGCATCGTCCGCGGACGGGGAGCCCAAGCAGCGGCTGCGGCTGATCCCGCTCGACGACACTGTCGTCTTCCCCAACATGGGCATCACGCTGACCGTCAACGTCGGCGATGACGAGCGCGTCGTGCTCGTGCCGCGCCACGAGCACGAGTTCCTCGAGGTCGGCACGATCGCCGAGGTCTCCGACAAGATCCGCCTACCCGGCGGCGGTCGCGCCGTGTCGCTCTCCGGCGAGCACCGTGCGCTGGTCGGCGCCGCGCAGACCGGCCCCGGCGGTGAGCTGCGCGTCGAGGTCGACGAGCGCCCCGATGACGTGCCCACCGACAAACGCACGCGCGAGCTCGAGCGCGAGTACCGCGCGACCGTCGAGGAGATCCTCGAGCTGCGCGGCGACGACGGCCGCATCGCCGCGTTCCTGCGCGCGATCGCTGAGCCCGGCGCGCTCGCGGACTCGGCCGGCTACTCCCCCAACCTGTCATACGAGCAGAAGGTCGAGTTGCTGCGCACGCTCGACGTCACCGACCGCCTCGAGCTGGCCGTCAAGCTGCAGCGCGAGAGCCTCGCCGAGCTGCAGGTGCGCAAACGCATCCGCGAGGACGTGCAGGAGGGCGCCGAGAAGCAGCAGCGCGAGTACTTCCTGCGCAAGCAGATGGAGTCGATCCGCAAGGAGCTCGGCGAGGACGACGCGTCGGTCGCCGACGAGTACCGCACGAAGATCGACGAGGCGGAGATGCCCGAGCCGGTCAAGGAGCAGGCGCTCAAGGAGCTCGCGCGCCTGGAGCGCATGGGCGAGCAGACGGGCGAGTCGAGCATGATCCGCACATACCTGGACTGGCTGATCGCGGTGCCGTGGGGCAAGCGCTCGGAGGAGCGCCTTGACCCGGTGGCCGCGCGCGAGGTGCTCGATGCCGACCACGCGGGCCTCGAAGACGTCAAGGACCGCGTGACCGAGTACCTGGCCGTGCGCAAGCTGCGTCAGGAGCGCGACATCGAGGCCGATCCGAAGTCTGGCGCGATCCTCACGCTGATCGGCCCGCCCGGCACCGGCAAGACCTCGATCGGCGAGTCGATCGCCCGCGCGACCGGGCGCGAGTTCGTGCGCATGTCGCTGGGCGGCGTGCGCGATGAGGCCGAGATCCGTGGGCACCGGCGCACCTACATCGGCGCCCTGCCGGGACGCTTGGTCCGCGCGCTGCGCGACGCCGGCACGATGAACCCGGTGATCCTGCTCGACGAGGTCGACAAGGTCGGCGCGGACTGGCGCGGCGACCCCTCGGCGGCGCTGCTGGAGGTGCTTGACCCCGCACAGAACCACTCCTTCCGCGACCACTACCTCGACGTCGAGCTCGACCTCAGCCAGGTGATGTTCCTGGCCACGGCCAACGTCGCCGACACAATCCCCGGCCCGCTGCTGGACCGCATGGAGGTGATCAGCTTCGACGGCTACACCACCGAGGAGAAGCTCGCGATCGCCAAGGGCTACCTGTGGCCGCGCCAGCGCGAGCGCAACGGCCTGCGCGAGGACGAGGTCGAGATCTCAGACGAGGTGCTGCGCACGATCATCGCCGAGTACACGCGCGAGGCCGGCGTTCGCAACCTCGAGCGCAACCTCGGCACGGTGCTGCGCAAGACCGCCACGAAGATCGCCTCGAGCCAGACCAGCGAGGGCGAGGGGGTCAAGAGCTCCCTACAGACGCCCGTGAAGATCGACCTGGAGGCTGTGCGTGACGCGCTCGGCCGTCAGAAGTTCTTCCAGGAGTCAGCGGCGCGCACGGCGACGCCAGGCGTGGCCACCGGCCTGGCCGTGACCGGCACCGGCGGCGACGTGCTGTTCGTCGAGGCGAGCGCGATGAAGAACGGCGGCAAGAGCGGCGGTCTGGTGCTCACCGGCCAGCTCGGCGATGTGATGAAGGAGTCCGCGCAGATCGCGCTCTCCTACGTGCGCGGCCACGCCGAGGAGCTCGGCATCGAGCCGGGCACATTCGAGGGCAAGGAGTTCCACGTGCACGTGCCCGCCGGCGCGATCCCCAAGGACGGGCCGAGCGCGGGCGTGACGATGGTCACCGCGCTGGCCTCGCTGCTGTCCGACCGCCCGGTCAAGCACACGGTCGGCATGACCGGCGAGGTCACGCTGCAGGGTCGCGTGCTGCCGATCGGCGGGCTCAAGCAGAAGGCGCTCGCAGCGCACGCGGCGGGCCTCACTGACGTGATCCTGCCCGAGCGCAACCGCGGCGACCTCGACGACATCCCCGAGGAGGTGCGCGAGCAGATGACATTCCACCCGGTTATGACCGTGCAGGAGGTCCTCGACCGCGCGCTGGAGCCGGCCCGCGATGTCGCACACGCCTAGGCCGCAGGCGCAGACGATGTCCCGCACTCGCAGGTGTCAGCCCGTTCCGCTTGAGGTCCGCGAAGCCGCGGACCTCCTGGAGCGGCGCTGGCAGCTGTCGATCATCTACGCGGCGCTGAGCGGCGCGCTGCGCTTCAACGAGTTCGCCGACGCGGTCGCGGGCATTTCCCCGCGGATGCTCTCAGAGCGTCTGCGCGACCTTGAGAGCGCCGGCCTCGTGCAGCGCACCGTGCTGCCCACGAGCCCTCCCACCGTCGAGTATCGCCTCACCCAGCGCGGCCGCAAGCTCGGCCCGATCATCGAGGCGATGCGCGCGTACGCGCGCGATGCGGTGTGACCACGCAGGAGCAATGGCGCGACGTCACCGCCGCGTTCTGATGCGCCGCTAATCGGCCCGCCGCAGCGCCGAGCGCTCCACCTGCTCGATCCGCGTGCAGCCGCTGAGCGCGAGCGTGAGGTCGAACTCGCCTAGCAGGCAGCGCAGCACGTGCTCCACGCCAGCCTGCCCGTCGAGCGCGAGGCCCCACACGTAGGGGCGCCCGACGCACACGGCGTCGGCGCCGAGCGCGAGCGCCTTGAAGATGTCCGCGCCGGTGCGGATGCCGCTGTCGAACAGCACGGGGAAGTGCTCGCCGACGACCTCGCGCACGCCGGGCAGCGCGTCGAGCGCGCCGATCGAGCCGTCCACCTGGCGCCCGCCGTGGTTTGAGACGATCAGCCCGTCGACGCCCGCCTGTAGCGCCAGGCGCGCGTCCTCGGCGTGCAGCACGCCCTTGAGCACGATCGGCAGCGTCGTCTGCTCACGCAGCCACGCGAGATCGTCCCACGTCACGCGCGGGTTGGCGAACTGGTAGCCCCACTGGCCGATCGCCGGGCCGAAGTCCTCCTCCGGCGGGCGCTCGAGCGCGCCGCGGAAGACGGGGTCGCTGAAGTAGTTGGCGACGCCCTCGCCTTTCAGGAAGGGCAGGTAGGCGTTGCCGAGGTCGCGCGGGCGCCAGCCGAGCAGCCACGTGTCGAGCGTGACGACGACCGCTTCATAGCCCGCCGCGGCCGCACGCGAGACGAAGCTCGCCGCGAGCGCCCTGTCGGTCGGCCAGTAGAGCTGATACCAGCGCGGCGCGTCGCCCGCGGCCTGCGCGACCTGCTCGATCGCGTGCGAGGCGGCGGTGCTGAGGATGAACGGCAGCCCGCGCGCGGCGGCCGCGCGCGCCGTCGCGAGCTCCGCCTCGGGGTGCACGATCGACTGCACGCCGATCGGCGCGAGCAGCAGCGGCGCGGGCATGTCCGTGCCGAGCACGCGCGTGCGCAGGTCGCGCTCGGAGACATCGCGCAGCATCCGCGGCACGATCTGCCAGCGCTCGAACGCGGCCAGGTTGGCGGCCACCGTCAGCTCTGAGCCGGCGCCGCCGGCGACGTAGCCGTAGGCCTCGCGGCTCATGCGCTCGCGCGCGCTTTCCTGCAGCTTTGCGGCGGAAATGGGCACCGTGGGCGTCTCGCCGGCCAGCCCCTGCGCGTAGATCTCGAACTGGAAGTTCGCGAACGGCTGCTGCTCCCCCGCTGCGGTGACGGCGTCGGTGTCGCTCACGCGCACAACCCTAACGACGATTCCTTAGGAAGCTCTTGCCCAGATGCGCTTGTGTGAAAGGGGATGCCGAGCGCCGACCCGCAGATCACCCGCAGGCAACTGCTGCGCGCGGGCGCCGCCGGCGCCACCGGGCTCACACTGACGGGCGCCCTCGCTGAGGCGCTCGCGGGCGCGCTCGCGCCCGCTCGCAGCGACGCTCCTCCCCCGCCCCCGAGCTGGCGCACGCGGCCCGACCTGCGCATCCCCGCGCTGACCGTCACGCGCAGCGAACCAGGCGCGTCCAGCGACCCGATCTTCATCGCCCCCTACAACGCGCCGGTCGGCCAGGTGGGTGCGGTGATCGTCGCGGCCGACGGCCAGCCGATCTGGGAGCACCCGCTGCCGCGCAACGTGGTCATGAACTTCCAGGTGCAGCGCTATCGCGGCAGCCCCGTGCTGACGTGGTGGGAGGGCGAAATCGCATACGGCCACGGCATCGGCGAATACGTGATCGCCGACGCGAGCTACCGCACGATCCGTCGCGTGCAGGCCGCGCTCGGCTTGCGCGGCGATCTGCACGAGTTCGTGATCACGCCGCACGACACTGCGCTCTTGACCAGCTACGCGATCACGCACGCCGACCTGCGGGCGGTCGGCGGCCCGCGCGACGGCACGATCCAGGACGCGATCTTCCAGGAGATCGACCTCGCGACCGGCAGACAGCTGCTGCAGTGGCGCAGCCTCGAGCACATCCCGCTGAGCGAGTCCTACGCGCCGGTCGAAGCCGACTGGGACTTCTTTCACATCAACTCCGTGGACTTCGACAGCGACGGCAACCTGTTGGTCTCGGCGCGCAGCACGCACACCGTCTACAAGATCGCGCGCGACGGCGCGATCCTGTGGCGGCTGGGCGGCAAGAACAGCGACTTCCTGATGGGCCCCGGCAGCGCCTTCGCCTGGCAGCACCACGCGCGCCGCCACGGCGACGGCACGCTGACCGTGTTCGACAACGGCGCCACGCCGGCCGTCGAGCGGCTCTCACGCGGGCTGATCCTCGACGTCGACGAACAGGGGATGACCGCTTCGCTGGTGCACCAGTACACGCACGCGCGCATCCTCTCCGGCAGTCAGGGCAGCGTGCAGCTGCTGAGCAACGGCAACGTGTTCGTCGGCTGGGGCGAAACGCCGCGCGTCTCCGAGTTCGATCGCTGCGGGCGCGTGCTGTTCGACGCGCTGCTCGGCAAGGGGTACGAGTGCTACCGCGCCTTTCGCCTGCCGTGGAGCGGACAGCCCGCCGAGACGCCCGCGATCGCGCTGGGCGAGACCAACCGCGCGGGGCGCACCGCGTATGCGAGCTGGAACGGGGCGACCGACGTGCACACCTGGCAGCTGCTCGCGGGCGGACGGCAGAGCGCCCTGCGGCCGGTCGCGAGCACCCGCTCGGCCGGCTTTGAGAGCGCCATGCGCACACGCGCGGCCGGCCCGTACTTCGCGGTGCGGGCGCTCGACGCGACCGGCGCGCCGCTCGGGCGCTCGGGCGTCGTCGCCGCGGCGTGAACTGAGGACGATCCGGCGCCCGCGGCTCACGCCGCTCGACCCGCGGCCGCGGCGTGATCAGCCGAGCACGAGCTCGGCGGCGGCGCGCAGCGTGGCCGCGTCGCCGGACACCAGCAGCGTGGTGACGATCGACTCGCGCCAGCGCTCGAGGTCCTCGCGGATCTTCTCGCGCGGCCCGATCAGCGAGAGCTCGTCGATCAGCTTGCGCGGCACGTTCGCGCAAGCCTCGTCCTTGCGGCCTGACAGGTACAGCTCGGCGATCTGTTCGACCTCGGCCTCGTAGCCCATGCGGATCGCGACGTTCGCGTGGAAGTTCTTGCCTTTCGCGCCCATGCCGCCGAGGTACAGCGCGTAGTAGGGGCGCAGCGCGTCCGCGGCCGCGTCGACGTCGTCGGAGACAATCAGCGGCACGGTCGCGACGACCTGGAAGTCCTCATAGCCCCGCCCCGACCGTCCCCCACCCGCCCCTCGCGCGAAGCCCTCATCCAAAGAGGCCGTGTACAGGTCCTGGTGCGCGGGCGAGAACAGCATCGCCAGCCAGCCGTCGCACAGCTCGGCGCACAGCGCGATGTTCTTCGGCCCCTCCGCGCCGAGATAGATGGGGATGTCCGCGCGCAGCGGGTGGATCGAGGACTTCAGCGGCTTGGCCAAGCCCGTGCCGCCGGGCAGCGGCAGCCGGTAGTGCGGCCCGTCGGCCGTCACCGGGCCTTCGCGCGCCCAGATGTCGCGCAGGATCGCGATGTACTCGCGCGTGCGCGCGAGCGGCTCTTCGAACGGCATCCCGTACCAGCCCTCGACGACCTGCGGCCCGGACACGCCGAGGCCGAGGATGAAACGGCCGCCCGAGAGGTGATCCATCGTCATCGCGGCCATCGCCGTGGCGGCCGGCTGGCGCGCGGACATCTGCACGATCGCGGTGCCGAGCTTGATGCGCTGCGTCGAAGCGCCCCACCACGCCAGCGGCGTCAGACAGTCAGAGCCGTACGCCTCGGCCGTCCACATCGAGTCGAACCCCAGCCGCTCGGCTTCCGCGACCGCCTCGACGGCGCCAGGCGGCGGCCCGCCGGACCAATACCCCGTGTTCAACCCCAGTTTCAGCTCGCCCGCCACCGTGAGCGCAAGCCTATGCCTATCGCTCGACGAGCGCGAGCGTGAAGCCGTCGTAGCCCTTCGCGCCCACGGTCTGGATCGTCGTGGCACTCACACGCTGCGCCCCACGGCGGTCGGCCGCGAGCAGCTCGTGAAAGCGGCGCATGCCCTGCGCGCGCTCGTCCTCGCTGTCAGGATCGACGATCGCGCCGTCGCGCACGACGTTGTCGGTCACGATCAGCGTGCCCGGGCGCGAGAGCTCCAGCGCGAGCTCGAAGTACTCGGGCGTGCTCTGCTTGTCCGCGTCGATGAACACGAGGTCGAAGGGACCGGCGTCTTCATCGATTAGGGCGCGCAGTGAGTCAAGCGCTGGGCCCACTCTTATTTTTATGAGGCCGGCTACGCCGGCTTGGTCGGCGTTCGCAGCGGCGACCTGCGCGTAGTGCTCGTTCAGCTCGAGCGTGATCAAGCGGCCGTCAGCGGGGAGCGCGCGGGCCAGCCAGATCGTGCTGTAGCCGCCGAGCGTGCCGAGCTCGAGGATGCTGCGCGCGCCGTGCACGCGCGCGATCAGGTACAGCATCTTGGCCTGCGCGGGCGTGAGCGCGATCTGCGGCAGGCCCGCCTGCTCGCTGGCCGCAAGCGCCGCCTCACCCGCCGGGTCCTCGCCGACGAGCCGCTCGTTGATGTAGTCGTCTACGGCGTTCCAGCGATCCCAGCTCACAGGCGTTCCTTTCGATCTTGGTTCACGAACGCTCTTCCCTGCGGCTGATCAGCGCGAGCGGCACGGCCAGGCCGGCCGAGCGGCGCACGGTCGCGATCTGCCGCCCCGGCTGCACCGCCGCGCGCACCTCGCTCACGTGCGGCGCGAGCGCCTGCGCGCTGCGCTCGATGTCCTCCACCAGCAGCGCGAGACCCCAGAAGCGCGCCGGTCGATCGGCTCCGCCCAGGCGCTCGATCACCTCCTGCGGCTGCTGCACGACCTCGAGGATCACCTCGCCCAGGCGGAAGAACGCCTGCCTCGGCGCGCCCGCGGGCGTCGGCTGCTCGCGCACGCGGCGCAGGTCAAGGCCCGCGGCCTGCAGCGCCGCGACGCTGCGGTCGAAGTCCGGCGAGAACGCGACCACGTGGTCGATTGCGAGCACGCCGTTCGGGTGCACCGGTACGGCCGCCGGCGGCGGCAGCGCGGGCCGCTCGGAGAGCGTCGTGAACAGGCCGTCGAGCTCGGTCGACGCGATCCCGCGCAGCGACCAGCCGAGGATGCCCGCCCCATCCTGCGCGCCCTCGAAGCGCAGTCTCACGCTCCCCAGCTGGCAGCCGTTCTCGTCCACGGAAAAGCCAAGCTCTCCCCAGCGGGCGGGCGCGTCCGCGAGCTTGATCTCGTCGATGGTCGGTGCTGGCATGCGGAGCTTCTACGTGGTGGAGCGCTAAAACGTGGGCGTGAACGCTACACCCGAGCTCAGCGACCGCCGGCGCCTGACGATTCTCGCGATCTGCTGCATGAGCCTTTTGATCGTCGCGATGGACAACACGATCGTGAACGTCGCGCTGCCGTCGATCCGCCGCGACCTGCACGCGCCGCTGTCGGGTCTGCAGTGGACGATCGACGCGTACGTGATCGTGATCGCGAGCCTGCTGCTGCTGTCCGGCTCGACCGCCGACCGGATCGGGCGCAGGCGCACCTTCCAGGTCGGGCTGGGTGTGTTCGCCGCGGGCTCGCTGCTGTGCAGCCTCGCGCCCAGCCTCGGCTGGCTGATCGCGGCGCGCGCGCTGCAGGGCGTCGGCGGCTCGATGCTCAACCCGGTCGCGATGTCGATCATCACCAACGTGTTCACCGATCCGCGCGAGCGCGCCCGCGCGATCGGCGCGTGGGGCGCGGTCGTCGGCATCTCGCTCGCGCTCGGCCCGATCGTCGGCGGCGCGCTCACTGACGGCGTCGGCTGGCGCTCGATCTTCTGGATTAACGTGCCGATCGGCCTCGCCGCGATCGTGCTGACCGCGCTGTACGTGCCCGAGTCGCGCGCGTCGCGCCCGCGGCGCATCGACCCCGTCGGCCAGCTGCTCGTGATCGTGCTGTTCGCATCGCTCACGTACGCGATCATCGAGGCGCCGAACGCCGGCTGGTCCTCGCCGCAGACGCTCGCCACGTTCGCGCTTTCAGCCGCCGCGCTCGTGGCGCTCGTCTTCTACGAGCCGCGGCGCTCGGACCCGCTGATCGAGCTGCGCTTCTTCCGCAGCGCGCCGTTCTCCGGCGCGACGCTGATCGCGATCAGCGCGTTCGCCGCGTTCGCCGGCTTCCTGTTTCTGAACACGCTCTACCTGCAGGACGTGCGCGGCTACACCGCGCTGCAGGCCGGGATGTGCACGCTGCCGATGGCAGCCGCCGCGCTCGCGTGCAGTCCGCTGTCCGGGCGCATGGTCGGCGGGCGCGGCCCACGGCTGCCGCTGTTCGTCGCCGGCGTGTGCATGCTCGCGAGCGCGCTCGTGCTGACCAGGCTGAGCGCGTCCACGCCGCTGGCGCTGCTGCTGGGCGTGTACGCGGTCTTCGGCGTCGGCTTCGGCAGCGTCAACCCTCCGATCACCTACACCGCCGTGTCGGGCATGCCCAACAACCAGGCGGGCGTCGCCGCGGCGGTCGCCTCGACCAGCCGCCAGCTCGGGCAGGCGCTCGGCGTAGCCGTGATCGGCTCGATCCTCGGCACGGCGCTCAGCGGCGCGCACATCGGCGTGCAGCTGGTCGGCGCCAGCCACGCCGCCTGGTGGGTGATCGCGGGCGCCTGCGCGTGCGTGCTCGCGCTCGGCGCCGCCACGACCGGGCGCTGGGCGCAGCGCACCGCCACGCGCTGTGCGCGCCTGCTCGACGAGGAAGCAGCGCCACCGCCACCGACGCCCGCGCCACTGCCCGCATGAAGCGCGCGCTGCTGTTCGCCCTGCGCTACGTGCTGCCGGCCGCGACCGTGCTCGCCGGCCTGGTGATCATGGCGATGGGCGGCGAAACCGATCTCGAGGGCGGCGCGAGCGTCGTCAGCGCCGGCCTCGCGATCTACTTCGTCAACTGGCTGTACCGCATCGGCGCGACCGGCGACCACGAGCGCGACGTCGAGGAGGCCGCGCGCCGCTACTTCGACGAGCACGGCCGCTGGCCGAGTTGAGCGCGTAGCCACCGCAGACAAGCGCGCGCCTGGCCAACACACGGCCAACGGACGGCTCAAACGCCAACCGCGCCTAAAGCCGCCGTTCGGCTGACCCGATAGGACTGAAGTGCAAGAACCGAAGTCCAGTGGGCGCCGCTGGGTCGTGGCCGTGTGCGCGGTCGTGGCCCTGGGAGTCGGCGCTTCGACCGCAGCCGCGTTGCTGTGGAGCTCGAGCGTGCGCGCACGCGAACATCAGGCGTTCAACACCGCCGCCGCCAACGTGCGCGGCTCGCTGGAAACACAGCTGCGCCGCGACACGGATTTCGTGCGCTCCGTGCACGCTGTACTGACTATGCAGCCGAATGTCACGCCCACGGGTCTGCAGGAATGGCTCACGCAACTGGAAGACCACCAGGGGCGGCTCGGCTCCTATGGCGCGCTGGCGATCAGGGCGGTCCCCGCGGCCGAACTGGCGAGCTTTCAGGCTCATCGCGACGCCGATCCTGCCTTCCGCGCCCTTGTGAGCGGACACATCGAACCGGTCACGCCGAGCGGGCGCTCGCGCTACTGCCTGATCTCCGGAGGCAGCAAGAACGTCCTGCGCACCCAGGAACTGGACACCGTGCTGCAGGGCGACTGGTGCGACCCCAACTCGCTGATCGGCGGCTACCGCCAGAACGGTGTCAGCCGGTCGCAGTTCACGCAGACGGTCACCGACAGCGGCCAGACGCTGGCGTACTCCGCGACGATCTCCGGATACACCGTGCTGGACCTCGAAGCCGCGGTCTACCGCCGGGGCGCGCCGCTCGCGACGGTCGCGCAACGGCGAGCGGCGGTTGTCGGCTGGGTGCTCGGCTCGTTCGAAATCCCGCCGCTGCTGAGCTCGGTGCTGGGCGGCGCCCGCGGACTGTCGGTGACGCTCTACCACCGCGACCCTGACGCCGCGCCAGCCCAATTCATCGGCAGCATGGGCGAGGCGGCCGACGATCCGTTCACCCACACCAGCTCGCTGACGCTGGATGGGACGTGGGTCGTGCAGGTCAGCGGCGCCGCGGTCGCCAGCGGCCCGTCAGCTGGCATGCAGGGGCTCGTGGTGTTCCTGACCGGCCTGGTCGCGAACGTGCTGCTGTTCACGCTCGTGCTCGTGCTCGCGCGCTCGCGCCGGCGCGCGCTGGCGATGGTCGAGGAGAAGACCGTGCAGCTGCGCCACCAGGCGCTGCACGACGCGCTCACCGGCCTGCCCAACCGTGTGTTGGCGCTCGACCGTGCGGAACAGATGCTGGCGCGGGCTCGTCGCCAGCAGCTGCCGGTGGCGGCGCTGTACGTGGACGTCGACGGCTTCAAGGACGTCAACGACAGCTTCGGCCACGCCGCCGGAGACCGTCTGCTTCGCATCGTCGCCGAACGGCTCGAGAGCGTGATCCGCGAGGGCGACACCGCGGCTCGCCTCGGCGGCGACGAGTTCGTCGTGCTGGTCGAGGGCTCGACGCTCGACGCCGGCCCGGAGCTCGTCGCCGAGCGCCTGCTGGAGGCGCTGCGCGCGCCCTATGACATGACCTCCGAGATTGGCCGCGAGCTCGCGCTGACCGCAAGCGTGGGCGTCGCGTTCGGCCTGCGCGGCAGCGCCGACGAGCTCTTGCGCGACGCGGACGTGGCGCTGTATGAAGCGAAGACCGCGGGCAAGAACTGCCACGTGCTGTTCCGCTCGGGCATGCAGACTGCCGTCCAGGATCGCCTAACGCTGCAGATGGACCTGATCGACGCCCTCGAGCAAGACCAGTTCCTGCTGCTCTACCAGCCCACGTTCGACCTGCGCTCGGAAGCGGTCATCGGCGTGGAGGCGTTGATTCGCTGGCGCCACCCCACGCGCGGCCTGATCTCCCCCGCGGACTTCATCCCGATCGCCGAGACGACCGGGCTGATAGTGCCGATCGGCCGCTGGGTGCTGCGCGAGGCGTGCCGGCAGGCGGCTAGCTGGCACGATCGCGGCCACCGCATCGGCATTTCCGTGAACGTCTCCGCCCGCCAGCTCGACAGCCACGAGCTGATCGA
>Ga0187780_10002972_pt1 | contig 12764 bp, 14 predicted proteins | sample 1015_Q2_SP10_20__FD_132429 | JGI IMG/M metagenome (GOLD analysis project Ga0187780, IMG submission 132429) | Tropical peat soil microbial communities from peatlands in Department of Meta, Colombia - 1015_Q2_SP10_20_MG | ecosystem: Environmental > Terrestrial > Soil > Wetlands > Peat | place...
CAGGCCCACGGGCGCAGGATCGGGGAATTTTGATGAACGTAAGAAAAATATTAGGCCATGCGCGCGTCGACGTGCTGGGTACGATCCTGCTGCTCGCCGCCTGCTCCAGCGCGGGCGGCCAGCAGCAATACCGGTACACGCAGATGCACTACGAGGCCAATCCCGACAACGAGGAGGATCCGGAGCACATTCTCACCGCATTCGAGAAGTGCCTTTCATCCGATCCGGTCCTCGACCAGTGGCGCACCGAGCATCCGGAACCGCCTGCTGCAAACGCAGACAGTGCCAAACAGCGCGAAGCGGTTGCAGCCGAGGCCATGAAACAAGGTACCCGGCAGCAAGCGCTGGTCGACGAGTGCATGGCCAGGAAGGGCTATCGCGCGAAGGGTGTGTGATGGTGCGGTAAAATTCGTGAGCTTCGTCTTTCAACGCCCACCCATGCCCACCGCACCTGCAACCAAGCCCGGCCCCGCTCAGCCCACGCACGTCACCAACTTCATCCGCAACGCCATCGAGCAGGATCTGGCGGACGGGAAGTACGCGTCTCGAACCTGGGCTGGCCGTCCAGGCCCGGCGTCGCTGCAGCGCGGCGCGCCGAAAGACCCGGCGCACATCCGCACGCGCTTCCCGCCGGAACCCAACGGGTATCTGCACATCGGGCACGCCAAATCCATCTGCCTCAACTTCGGCGTGGCGCAGGACTACGGCGGCATCTGCCACATGCGCTTCGACGATACCAACCCGGTGACGGAGGAGACCGAGTACGTCGATTCGATCCTCGACGCCGTGCACTGGCTCGGTTTCGACTGGGGCTCGCACCTGTACTACGCCTCCGATTATTTCGACTACCTCTACGAGTTCGCCGAGGCGTTCGTCCAGCACGGACTTGCCTACGTCGACGAGCTGACGGCCGACGAGATGCGCGAGCTGCGCGGCACGCTGACCGAGGCCGGGCGGAACTCGCCGTGGCGCGACCGCCCCGCGAACGAGAGCCTGGACCTGCTCCGGCGCATGCGCGCGGGTGAGTTCCCGGACGGCAAGTACGTGCTGCGGCTCAAGATCGACATGGCCTCGCCCAACATCAACCTGCGCGACCCCGTGGCCTACCGCATCCGCCACGCGCACCATCACCGCAGCGGCGACAAGTGGTGCATCTATCCGAGCTACGATTTCACCCATGGCGTGTCGGACGCGCTCGAGAACATCACCCACTCCCTGTGCACGCTCGAGTTCGAGGACCATCGCCCGCTGTACAACTGGATCAACGACCGCCTGGCCGACTTCGGCATCCTGCAGAAGCCGCTGCCGCAGCAGATCGAGTTCGCGCGCCTCAACCTGACCTACGTGGTGCTGTCGAAGCGCAAGCTGATCCAGCTGGTGGAGGAGAAACACGTTGACGGCTGGGACGATCCGCGCATGCCCACTCTGGTCGGCGCGCGCCGGCGCGGATACACCCCCGAGGGCTTCCGCCTGTTTGCGGATCGCATCGGCGTATCCAAGGCCGATTCGTGGATCGACTACACCATTCTCGAAGATTGCATGCGCGAGGACTTGAACGAGCGCGCTACCCGGCGCATCGGCGTGCTCGATCCGATCAAGCTCGTCATCGACAACTACCCCGCGGACAAGGAAGAGGTGTGCGAAGCGCCCAACCATCCGCAGAAGCCCGAGCTGGGGAAGCGTGGCATGCCCTTCTCCCGCGAGCTGTGGATCGAGCGTGAGGATTTCCAGATCGAACCTCCCAAAGGCTATTACCGCCTCTACCCCGGGAACGAGGTGCGCCTGCGCTACGCGTATGTGGTCAAGTGCACGAGCTTCGAGAAAGACTCGGATGGCAACGTGACCATCGTCCACTGCGAGTACCAGCCCGAGACGCGCAGCGGCACCGCGGGCTCGGAGCAGAAGAAGGTGAAGGGCAACGTGCACTGGGTCTCGGCCCGGCATGCCGTCGCGGCGGAGGTGCGCCTGTACGACCGGCTGTTTCGCGTGCCCTACCCGGGTTCCGGCGGCCGCGACTTCCTGGGCGACCTCAACCCGAACGCCAAGAAAGTCATCACCGCCTACGTCGAGCCTGCGCTGGGTCAGGCCAAGCCCGAAGAGCGCTTCCAGTTCGAGCGGCACGGCTACTTCGTCGCAGATCAAGTCGATCACGCGCCGGGCAAACCGGTGTTCAATCGCGCGGTGACGATGCGCGATTCGTGGGCGAAGCAAGGTTCGTAGTTGGGCCAGCCACCAACCGTCGTCGCGTTCTACGACGCGCACCCGATTAACGAGGAGCAGATCCTCGCTGCGCTCGCAGGGAAAGGCATTGCCCTGGACGGCCTGAGCGAGGACATCCTGCAGGAGCACGACCAGGATCATTTCGGCGGCGTCGAAGCGAACGAAATCCTGGCGACGAAGGCCGGCATCGACCGTTCGCACCACGTGCTCGACGTGTGCAGCGGCATGGGAGGCCCGGCGCGCTACCTGGCGCAGCGCATCGGCTGCCGGGTCACCGGGCTCGATCTCACGCGCAGCCGCTACGACAGCGCGATACGCCTGACGCGCCTAGCCGGGCTCGCACACCTGGTCGATTTCCGTCTCGGCGACGCGCTGCAGATGCCATTCGACGACGGCAGCTTCGACGTGGTCATCGGCCAAGAGGCCTGGTGCCATGTTCCGGACAAGCCGCAGCTCATCGCCGAGTGCGCGCGCGTCGTCAAGCCTGGCGGAACCATCGCATTCACCGACATCCTGCGGCGCGACGCGCTGGAGCCCGCCGAGATGCAGCGCATGCAACAGGGCATGCCGTTCCCCACGCTCGAGACGCTCGATGGCTACCGCGATCTGCTGATCGAGAACGGCTGCGCCGTCATCCATCGAGAGGACCTGGGCGAGCACTGGGCGCAGATCCTGGTCCAGCGTCTGGCCATGTACCGCAGCCTCGAAGCGGACACCGTGCGCAAGTTCGGCGCGGAGCATTTTCGCAGGTGGGACGAAACGTACGCCTTCTTCGTCGGGCTCTTTCGCGAGGGCAAGCTCGGCGGGGGGCGGTTCGTCGCGCGGAAATTTCGCTAGCGCCAACCACCCCGTCACCTTCGGTGCCACCCCTCCCTTGAAAAGGAGGGGAAAGATCTTGCCCCTCCTGGGTGCCTGCGCAGCAGGCGGGGTGGTGTTCTCTACTCCGGCTCGCTCACTGCGTCGGCCCAAGGCGAGGCGATTTCGGTAGCTCCCCAGTTGGTTGTGCCCGCACGCAGCACGCCGCTCGGACACGCGAACTTGAATGGCAGAGTCTGCCGCCGCATGCGCACGTAGGCAAAGCGCTCATCGAGCGCGCTGTGCACTTCTTCCGCCAGCAGGGCATCGCCGATCACCAGGTCGCCCTCGCTCGCATCGATGCGGGGCAGATGAAAGGCCGCGTCCAGCGTCTTGCCGTAGTCGGTCAGGAAGGACATGAGCTGGGTGACGGCCGGCAGGATGCGGCGCCCGCCGGACGCGCCCAGCGCGAATCGCTGCTCGCCGCGCTCGGCGATGATCGGGCAGTAGTTGGTGAGACAGCGCTTGTCGGGCGCGAGCGAGTTGGGCTTGCCCGGCTCGGGATCGAACCACATGATGCCGTTGTTCATGAGCACGCCCGTCTCCGGCAGCGTGAAGCGCGAGCCGAAGATCGATAGCAGAGTCTGCGTGACCGCGGCCATGTTCCCACGGCTGTCGACGACGCAGAAATGCGACGTGCATCCCGGCGCGCGGCCGCCATCGACGTCGCCCATGTGTGTCCATCGATACGTGTAGCTTTCCTGCAGGCACTCCGCGTAGGCGACGTACGACCGCGCATCCAGCCCCCCGGCCGCAGCGAGCCGCTGCTCGAGAGCGCGCAGGATGTGGGTAAGCGTCGGGCCGCCGGTGAGCTCCGGCGTCGCCGCGATGCGCGCGTCGCGATAGGTGAGCGAGAGCGGCGCAACCACTCGCGCCTCGTAGCCCGCCAGATCGCGCCTGGAGAGCGCGCCGCCCGCGGCCTGGATCTCGCGCGCAAGCACCTGCGCCAAGTTGCCCTCGTAGAAATCCCGCGGGCCCGTCTGCGCGAGCCGGCGCAGCGTGCGGGCGAGGCGCTGCTGCGGCAAGCGGACCTCGCTGCGCCCCGACCACGTCGGCACTGGAGGGCGACCGTCGACGAGAAAGCATTCGCGGCTGCCGGGATAGCGGTTGAGATCCGCCGCGGCGCTGGCAATGCTCTCTACCGCAAACCAATCGATCAGCAGGCCCTCCTCGGCGAACGCGATTGCGGGCTGCAGGAGCGCGTCCCACGAAAGGTTGGCATAGCGCTCGTGCGCGAGCCGCATCCCGTCCACCACTCCTGGTATCGCGATGGCGAGCGGGCCGTGTACGTTGCGATCGTCCTGCACCCGCGCCCACGGGAACAGATCGGAGGAAGCGCCCTCGCCACTCAGGGGATAGCGGGCCAGGTTGAGCAAAGCTGGCGAGCGCATGCCGAAGTCGATGACGGTGTAGTCGTCTTCCGCGGCGCGATACAGCACCATCGCGCCGCCTCCGCCGATGCCGCTCATCCAGGGCTCGAGCACGCCGAGGGCGAACGACACCGCGATCGCTGCGTCGACCGCGTTGCCGCCCTCCTTGAGGATGGCAGCGCCAGCCTCCCCGGCGCGGCGGTGCTGAGCAGCGACGATGCCGAGCTCGCTGCGCAGCGCCGGCTTCCGCAGGCGCAGCGACGCGCTCCAGTTATCCATGCTGCCCTCCCTCCCCCGCCCGCGGGGGAGGGCCGGGGTGGGGGGCAATCTCGTCGTACTCGCCGGGCGAAACGTGCAGAGGCGCGCGCAACCCAGCGGCGGCAGCCTGCTCCCGCAGCCCCCGCGCCTCGTTGCGCTTCTGCTCACCGAGCCACGAGCGCTCGTGTCCCCAGATGCTCGGCCCGTCCGTCATCTCCGTCACGATCCAGGTCGAATCGTCGATCGAGCGCCCGCCCCAGCCACATTCCATCAGGAAGCCGGACGGCGACCACGCGTAGAAGGACAGGACGTGGTCGTTCGTGTGCCGGCCGAGCGTAACGGCGACACTATCGCGCTGCAGCGCGGCGTCGTACGCTTTGCCCACATCGTCCAAAGACAGCACCTCCACCATGATGTGATGCAGGCCGGCCTGCCCCGTCTCGAGCAGCGCGAGGCTGTGGTGGCGCGCGTTGACATGGAGGAACGTGGCGTTGAACGGCCGCGTCGTGTAGTCGCTCACACGAAAGCCCAGCACGTCGCGGTAGAACGGCAGGACGGCATCCGCGCTCGGCACGGTGAGTACGGCATGCCCGAGGCCCAGAGGGCCGGTGCGGAATCCGCTCAGCGGCCGCGGCGGCTCGAATGGCGCGCTCGCCGGCGCCAACCCGTAGAACAGCTCGACGCGATTACGCAGCGGATCCTCGAACCACAGCATGCCAGCCACTCGGCGGATGTCGAGCTCCGCAGACTGCGCACGACGCACCTTCACGCCGTGCGCCTCGAGCTCTCCCGCCGCTGCGTCCAGCTCGGCAGCACCGCCGACGTCCCATCCGTAGTAGGCGCCACCCTTGCCTTCACCGCCGTGGACGAGAATCCGGTGCTGCCGGTCGTCCATGCGCAGCGAGAGGCCGAATGCCGTCGGCTGTGTCTGCATGGCGAACACGTCTGCCGCGAATGCCCGCCACGCCTCTGTGTCCGTAGCGTGCACGCCGACGTAGCCGAGCGAGTTGACGCGCAAGATCTGCTCCCGGAAAAGTTTCTCGTGATCCTACAGCGTTACTATGCAGAGCGCCGCTGACCGGGGACGCTCGCTAGCGCCAGCACCGCGCCCAGCAGCGCCATCCCCGCGCAGAACGCGCCCAGTCCGACGAATCCACCCGAAGCGACCAGCCACGCGCCGGCCGAGCCCGCCAGCAGCCAGCCCAGGCTCGCCGTCGTCACGTTGAGGCCGAACAGGGCGCTGCGAACCTCGTTCGGCATGTCCGCGAGCGTCGCCATCAGCACCGGCCGCCCCGACGCGTTGACGAAGCAGTAGACAAAGCCAAGAGCCATCGAAAGCGCGAGGCCAGGCTTCCACATGAGAGTAGGGACGGCAAGCGCCGCAGTGAGAGCCAGCGTCAACGCGAACACCGCTCCTCGCGAGCGAGCACGATCCGCCACCCGCCCGCCGATCAGGTTCCCGGCCAGATTGCCGAGCGCGACCACGGCCAATGCGAGCGCCAAGGGACCGAACGAAATACCGTAGGCACGCTGCAGGAATGTCGGGAGATAGATCGCGAGCGTAGCAAAGCAGACGCGCTCAGCGGTCCCGGCCGCCAGCAGCGCGAGCAATTTTGGCCGCAGCAGGGCGTCCAGCGGAAGACGCGTGTGATGCGCGGCCGCATGTGGTGGCGGATCCGGCGGTGTGGACCAGCGTACGGCGATCGCGGTCAGCATTGTCACCGCAGCGTGGACGGCTAGCGCCTCGCGCCAGCCGCCCAGCGTGCCGAGCAGCGTAACCAGCGGCACGCCGAGCACGAGCGACAACGACTGCCCGGTGATAACCCAGCTCAGCGCGCGCCCGCGCATCCCGGCGGGCACGTGATCCGACACCGCGGCAAACACCGTCCCCATGAAAGCGCCCCCACATAGGCCGGACAGCACCTGCCAGGTCAGCGCCACCGAATAGTTGGGCGACCAGACGAACCCGACCCGCGTCGCGCCCATCAGCAGCAGGCTCGCGACGAGCACCGAGCGTCGGCCGAGCCGCAGCGAGAAGGCGCCGGCGACCAGCGCCGCGCCTCCCCACGCGATGGCCTGGATCGCGAACAAGTGGGCCACAGCCGGAAGGGTGATGGCGAGGTCGTCGGCGATCGCCTGCAGGAAGGGCGCCATGGCCGAACCCGAGGAAGTCACGGTGAAGTTCGCCGCGCACAGCGCGACGAGCATCCAGGTGATGCGTGCTTCGGTCATCACGTCCTTCGCTGCTTCCCCGGGTTGCTAGGGAAGGCGGGGATGGCGGGCAAGATCAATCCCGCCCTGCGGAGAAGCTCGCGATCGAGCGCCAGCGCGGATCAGCTGACTTCAACCACGACCTCGGACTTGATCGAGCTGGCGATATAGCACTCTTCGTGCGCGGAATGATGCAGCGCCTCGAGCTCCGGCGCCGTGGGCATCTTGCCGGCGGAGAATTCGATCCTGGGCCGCAGCGTGATGCGGGTGATGGCAAGCTTTCCCCGCGCGTTCTTTTCCATCACGCCGAACGCGTCGTCCTCGTAGGTGTCGACCACGAAGCCGCGCTTTGCCGCGAGGTAGAGGAAGGTGAGCATGTGGCAGCTCGAAGCAGCGGCAACGAGCGCTTCCTCGGGATCGACGGCTCTTACCACGGAGTAGGGCGCAGGAACGGAGGATGGCGAGGACGACGCCGGCAGCGTCACGCCGCCGTCGAACATCCACTCGTGCCCGCGGCTGTAGCGCAAGTCGGTGAACTTGGCTCCATTTCGCTTCCACGCGACACGAGCTTGATAGGTATGCATGCGGACTCACAGCGCCGACCGCCAGAGCGCAAATTCGTCTGGTCAGCGCAATTCTATCGAAGCGGGGCATCGACGGCTCCGCCTGCGGAGTGGATCCGGTCCGGACCGGTCACTTCGTCCCTGACACGGAGACCTTGCGGCGGGAAGGTGCAGCGGGTTGTCTCAGAGCACGCGAGCCCGGGATATTCGCTTCTCCCCAGCGCTTCAGTGCCAGAAGGACATTGCCTAAGTCCTGACCCTTCTCGGTTAGAGTGTATGCATAGCGTACCGGGCGGTCCTGATATTCGGAGCGCACGGCCAGCCCGGCTTCCTCGAGGCGCTTGAGGCGGTCGGCCAGGATGTTGGTCGGGATTCCTTCGGGCGAGTCGAGCAGCTCCCCATATGTGCGCTTGCCGAAGCGCATGTCCCGGATCAGCAGCAAGGACCACTTGTCGCCGACCAGCTCGAGCGTGCGCGCGATCGGGCAGACGGAGCGCCATGCCTTGTCCGTCTTGTCCGCTTTCCTGGCGTTCATTCGTCGTCCTGGAGAGTCGCTTGCATATTGCAAGTCATTATGCTACCGTCTCCACATACTTGCAAACTGCAAGTCACTTCCAGGAGGCCGTACCATGTCCACCGTTCTCACCTCGCAATCCTCCACCCCCAACGGCATCGGACTGAGCGTCGCCGTAGCGCTGGGCGCGTGGTTCATGCTGGTAGCCGTGCTCGGCGCTGCAGGCGCGTTCGCGTCGCCGCCCGGCACCCCGCCGCTCCCGATCTTCGTCGGCGTCGTGGCCCCGATCATTGCGTTCTTTCTGTTCTACTGGTTGTCGCCCGCCTTCCGCGATTTCGTCCTGAACCTCGACCTGCGCGTCGTGACGGCCATCCAGGCGTGGAGAGCAGCCGGGCTCGGATTCATTGCACTGTACGTCCATCACGTACTGCCCGGCGGCTTCGCCTGGCCTGCCGGCCTGGGCGACCTGGCAATAGGACTGACGGCGCCGTGGGTGATCCTGGCCCTCATACGCCGCCCCAACTTTGCGGCGAGCAATTGGTTTGTTGCCTGGAATGTTCTCGGCCTGTTGGACCTCGTCGATGCCGTCAGCACCGGCGCGCTCAGCGCGGCTCTCGCCACAGGCGCTCCCGGAGAGATCACGAGCGGGCCGATGGCCGAATTGCCGCTCGTCCTCATTCCGGCCTATCTCGTTCCAATCTTCGTCATGCTGCACGCCGCCGCGCTCTTTCAGTCGCGCCGGCTGGCGAGACATTGAAGCTCGCCGCTGCGTTTACCGTTTAGGGGGCGGCTGGGCCGCGATGCGCTGATCGACGCAGGCCTTGACCTTTGCGGAACCCTGCTGCCCCACCTCGGTTCGGCACTGTTCGATCACCGCTGCCTGCTCGGCAGGATAGCGATCGAGCGCCGCGGCGGCCGCGATGTCCTGGTCGACGCACACCTTCACCGCTCCCCAACCTCTGCCGCCGGCGACGCGCTTGCAGCGCGACACGATCGGTTCGGCTGTGTCCGGATGGGAGGAAACTTCGTTCAGCGCCGCGGTCTCGGTTTCGATGCACTGCCGAACCAGCTCCGCCCCGAACTCGCCCATTTCGTTGTGGCAGACAAGAATGATCTGTTCCTTCAGATCGGCTTCCGTCTGAGCGGCGGCAGCAGCATAGAGAGGCAGCGTTAATGCAGCTGTGGTCAACGTCCATCTCACCGCCTGCCACTGCGTCGGAAATCTCTTCATAGGGAACAAACTCAATGCACGTTGGGCTGCAGAGCCGCCAGCCAGATAAGGTCGGTCGCACCGGGATCGATGCGCTGCTGCAGAATCAACCTTTCAATTCGACCAGCACCTCGTGGTACCGGTGGTTGTCGACATTCTTCGCCGCATGGGTGTCGCCGCCCTTGCGGAAATAGACCTCGCCTGCGTTCAATGTCAGCCGGGTGACGCCCGTGGGCCGGGTCACCTCGAGCGTTCCGCCTTCGATCGGATAGAAGAAGTAATCGTGATCGTGACGGTGCGCCTCGATAGTCTCCCCGGGCTGGAGGGTGAATTCCCAGACCCGGACGCGCTCGTTCTCAAAGACCAGCTTGGTTCCGACTTCCGGCATAGCAGCCTCCTCACTTGAATGGTCTATTCGTCGGTCAAGGCCTCGACCCGGCCGGAGCGTACCGCCTTGATAAGCGCCGCGTGATCGCGTTCCGTTTGGTCTGCATAGGCGCTTCCAAATCGAGCCAGCGCGCGGTCGAAGGCAGCTGCCTTGCCCAGATACCCGCTGATGGCGGTGGCATCGCCAGACTTGGCATGAGCACGCGCCAGGGTCCAGCCGCACGCCGTCGCGTAGCGGGCGAGCCGATCGGCGCTCAACCCTTCGAGCGGGACGGACATCTTCATGTCCCGCAGCTGCCGCACGTAGAAATCTTTGCCGCGCCGTCCCCGCACCCAGCCCAGGAAAATGTCGCTCGAGGACTGCATCAAGCGCTGCCCCATGACGACGCGCTCCCCCTGATTGTCATACTTGCTGCGCCCGGTGTAGGGCTCGAGGACAGAGCGCCCGGCCTCCTTGAATTGCAGCATCAACGGATGATGCTCGTCGGACATGAGCAGCGCGATGTAGCAACGGGTGCCGACGCTGCCGATTCCTACGACCTTCAACGCGAAATCCTCGAGGCGGTAGCGATCCAGGAGAACCCGGCGCTCGTCGGACAGCGACTGCCGGTAGGCGGATACCGCCAGGTATACGCGCTCCTCAAACTCGGGTTCCTTTACGTGCACGAGGATCGGCGGCTGATCGACCAGGCGGTGCTGCCCCCCGGCGACCGCGACGATCTTAGGGAACAGGTGCTCGATGATGCGTTGGCGCGCCTGTTTGGCGAGCTGCTGCCTGAACTTCCTGGCTTCCGCGTCCGGGGCCTGTTCGATGAGGGTTTCCATGTCCAGACGCTGGTACCAAACCTCCATCGGCGTCATCGCGGAACACTCGCGCATGTGCTCCCGATATGCGCTCGCGCACTCCATGACCACATCCCGCGCCTGCGCCGCGGGCAGCGCGTTGTCTCGAGCCGCGATCACGAAGCTCGCAGCGAGGCGCTTCAAGTCCCATTCCCATGGCCCGGGGTGCGTCTCGTCGAAATCGTTGACGTCGAAGACCAGATTGCGCTCAGGGGTCGCGAACAAGCCGAAGTTCATCAGGTGGCAGTCACCGCACGCCTGCACCTGCAGACCGCTGGTCGGAGTCTTGGCGAGGTCGTACGCCATCACCGCGGCGGAGCCGCGCAGAAACGTGAAGGGGCTGTGCAGCATGCGGCCGTAGCGGATCGGCACGAGCTCCGGCAACCGCCCGCGGTTCGACGCTTCGAGAATGCGGATCGGGTCGCGGTGATCACGCGGCAGCTTCCAGTCGCCGTGGCTCTTGCGCGGGGCCTTGTCGCGCAGGGCTCGCCCGATGGCGGCACGCTCGCCGCGCGTAGGAAGGGCAGCGGTATGCCGTGCCCTCCCGCGCCGGCCGGTAGCGCCTCGCGATTGCTTTCTGGTCCTAGCCTTGGCCATGTCCCCTCCCCCGCGGATTACCCAGGCGCTATCCTAACCGTCTACGACTGCGATGGCTGCGAACCGTCGTATCCCTCGACGATCACGAGATCCGAACTCGACGCCACTTGCCTTAGCTTCAATGCCGCCTGGTATTCAGGCGACTTCCAGCAGTCGAGCGCGGCCTGATACGAAGGAAACTCGAGCACCACATTGCGACTGCGGCTCGTGCCCTCGGGGTTCTCGAAGCGGCCGCCGCGAACCACGAAGCGTGCTCCGTACTTCTTGAAGGGGCCGGCGTTGGCCGCGACGTAGAGTTTGTATTTTTCCGGGTCAGTAACATCGACCCGGGCTATCCAGTAACCCTTGAGCATTCGAATCTCCTGGTGAAGCAGAGGCTCGTCAACGGTAGCACACTGAATCGACGGTCTGCATCATTGTTGCGGGTAGGCCCTGATCCAGACTGTTCTTGCCGCAGCCTTCTCCAAGTCGCTCTGGGATACGCGACCGTCCGTGCCCAAGGCGATTTCGTAATAGGGCACGTCCTGCGGAAAGTGCGCGAGAAACTCTCCGAGCGCGCTGCGGATCTCGTCGGGCGCGTCTGCGACGACCTCCGTTCGATAGCGCCTCTCTTCTCCACGAATCCGCAGAGAAACGATCGCTCCGCCTCCCAAGTTCTTCCACCACCTGGTTTCCAAACCCGTGAACGCCCATACGGCGTCGCCACTCGCCAGGTAGCGGACCGGCGTCGTGTAAACCTTCCCGGTCCGACGCCCGGTAAACGTGATCAGCATCAGGCTTCCGCTCCAAAGCCAGTGGATCGGCGACCGCAGCAGAAAGCGAACGGTCGGGTTGATGACGACGAAGAAGGCCTCAGGAATGCGCACGTCGCCTTGTCCGTCGCCGGCTGTGGCCGATCACGCCTGCTGCCCTCCGCCGCTGCCCCTCGGGAATTGATCGATTGTTCCATTCGTCTGTTGCCATGCGATCTTGTGCTCCAGCCACACTTCTCGAGTCGGCGGAAAACGATCGGGATCGTCGAGCGAGGCTGTCGTCACATCGATCGAACCGGTATCGCGGTCGTTTTCGTACGTGATCGGACTGCCGCATAGAGCGCAGAACTTGCGCGTGACCCCGGGCGAAGATCGAAAATTCCGCAGCTCGCCGGAGAGGAGCTCGAAGGACGCGACCGCGAAGGTCAGCCAAGCCACCGATGCCGCCGCGCTGGCTCGCCGGCAACTTTGGCAATGGCAGATGATCGATGAGAGCGGAGCGCCGGTCACCCGGTAGCGCACGGCACGGCAAAGGCACCCGCCTTCGGCTTGGAGCGAGCCGGGATCGCTTTGCATCCCGATCAGCCGCGGGCGCGGGACACGTTGAGTATCACAGCTGCGCGAAAAAGAGCTTTCAATGCCTCCTCGTCGATCTCCTCGCCTTCGCGGAAGTCGATGGCACGCCGCGTGTTGCCAGCGAGGCTCGAGTTGAACAGCCTCGATGGGTCCTCGAGTGCGGCGCCCCTGGCAAAGGTCATCTTCACGACGCTCTTGTACGTCTCGCCCGTGCAGATCAATCCGTCGTGAGACCAGACCGGAACGTCCCACTTCCACTCCTCGACCACCTCTGGGTCGGCTTGCTTTATCAGCGAGCGGATCTTGGAAAGCATCGCGCCTCGCCAGTCGTCCAGTTCCTTAATCCTCGCATCGATCAGCCGAGACGGGGACTCGTCCTTCTGGTTGGCGTTCTTCATCGTGACGTCC
>Ga0187780_10002973_pt1 | contig 12760 bp, 10 predicted proteins | sample 1015_Q2_SP10_20__FD_132429 | JGI IMG/M metagenome (GOLD analysis project Ga0187780, IMG submission 132429) | Tropical peat soil microbial communities from peatlands in Department of Meta, Colombia - 1015_Q2_SP10_20_MG | ecosystem: Environmental > Terrestrial > Soil > Wetlands > Peat | place...
ATTCTGCAGCGCCAGCGCAAAGATATGAAGCAGATTGTCATGATCACCGATGGGAAACCTTCGGCGCTGACCCTGGAAGACGGCCGGATCTATAAGAATGCCTTTGGACTCGATCCTCTTGTTGTGAGCCAGACCCTGGAGGAAGTGTCCAAGTGCAAGCGAGCAGGCGTGATGATCAACACATTTATGCTTGCCTCAGATTATGGCTTGGTGCAATTCGTTCAGAAGGTGACCGAGATGTGTCGCGGCAAAGCTTACTTCACCACCCCCTACACGCTGGGCCAGTATCTGCTCATGGACTACATGTCTCGCAAGACCAAGACCATTCATTGATTCCGTGGCGCTAGCTCACGTTGTCATCCCGAACCCCTCTTTGTTTTCATCCCGAGTGAAGTCGAGTGATCTGCAGTTCGGGAGAGCAAAACTGCAGATTCCTCACGGCGTTTGCTTCTGGGAATGGCAAAATCTGAAAGGAATTACCCTTTCGCGATCTCCCCTACCGCCCGCCACGCCTGATTGATCGCCTCATCCGTGTATGCGTAAGCTCCCGCGTCCGAATTTGCGATCGAGATCCGGCCAAACTTCTTCCGCGCCACTTCACACGGCGTTTCCCCGCCTTCGAGCCAGAACTCATCCCAGAGCGAGTTGTACTCGTAGGCATAGCCATGCGGCCAGCGATTCACGGTGATCGCAGTGATGTCGCGCGCGGGATCGAATCCCCCCGGCCCCACCATCCGGACAAGCTGGTCTCGGATATTCCGCTCCATCGTCTCAAACGTCGTCTCGAATAGTTCGACGCGTCCGGCACGATGCTGATCGCGCGCCGGCAAGCCCGCCTGGCATGGCGTTTTCATCATGTGGACCACAATCGGCTGATCTGGCCGCTGTGAGCAGTGATAGTCACCAATGCTCACCGGCACATCCAACGTACACCCGGTGTGATACGAGCCCGGCGCGTATACCGAACTCACGCCCAATTTCTGGAACGCCTCCCAGTTGTTGATCGCAACATTCGTATATAGGAGCGGCACTTTAGTCGCCGAGTACAGCGCTTGCTTCTGCTTCTCGGGCAGTCCATCGCAAATGTAAGGAATCACCACGTGCCAACACGCCAGGATGCAATGCGCCGCGCGCACCGTATAAGTTTTCCCAAATCGCGCATACGTGACCTCAACTTCTTTTGCGCTGCCAGGATCACCATTGTGCTTCACCCGCACCGCCGTACTGTTCAGTCGAATGCGAACCGGCTGCCCACTCCGATCCAGCTTCTCGTAATTCGTACCCGCCGTCACCACGTCAGTGGTTGAGTTGCCGGAAATCCCATCGGGAACCAGCTTTCGAATGAGCAGGCGCGCAATCGTTGCGTTTCCATCGGGAAAATGAAAGAAGTATCTTTCAGCCTCCTCGTTGGGAATGGCATCGCGGTTCATTCCTTTGCCAGGCGTCGGATCAAGCTTCATGCCGGAGAATCCCGGATACCCCATGCCCCAGGCGTCCTGCGCCGCGACCGCATCGATGCCCAGCCCGAAGGTGTCATGGGGGGCAGCCTGCAAAATCTTTACAACGTCCTCGTCTACGCCGACCAGGTCAGTCAGAAACTTGGCGTAACTCATGCGTGCAAGACGCGCTTTCTTTTCTCCAGAGGTAAGCCCGGGAAAGTAATCTTTGCTCTCATGGTGCAAGCGGTCGTAATCGCGCTTTGCTTTTTCCGATATCGGAGCATCCGCCAGAAATCTCTTCCATCGCTCCGGGTTGGGAACCATCCTTTCTCCGGTCTCGCCGCCGCCTACCACAAGTGGATTTACCACCAATTTGTCCGTGCCGAAGGTTTCCTTGTTAAAGAAAATATTTGGCGTAAGCCCGAAGGAACGATACAGCCCCCGCGAAACGTACTTTCGATACGCCGCCACGTCGATGCCCAATTCCTCGATCACCCCTTTGGCCACTGGGCTGTATGGCGCCGGACTTTCAATCGAGTATGTGCCCCCATAGCCGATCATCCTGCGATTGGCAACTGTGAACTCGTTCCTCTTCGCGTGTCCGCCGAAATCATCGTGGTTCTCCAGAATCAGAACGCGCGTATTCGGCCCCGCAGCCTTTCGAAAGAAGTGCGCCGCTGAAAGCCCGCTGATACCGCCGCCGACAATCACCAGATCGTAGTGCTCACCTGTGTCCTCAGGCGTCCCCGCCTGTTCCCAGAATGTCCCATCCCTCAAACTGTGCACAGTTTCAAAACTGCCGGGATGACTTCCGCGCAATCCGGTCAGCGCAGGCGGATAATAATTCCCTGATTGTTCAGCGTCGACCCGGCGCTCAAAAGCAAATAAAAACGACGGGACGATAGCCGCTCCCGCCGTCAGCGCCATACCGTTCAGAAAATCCCGCCGCGTAATGCGGCAGTCCATGCCTATCTCTTTGTCCCGTGAATCGCGCACATGGGCTCCCGAGTCGTTCGAATGTGCTTCGTTGCGAAAGGAAGGGTGGTCGTTATACTTTGGGGGTTGTGCCGCCCTCTTCGGCCTTTTTCACCGCCAGTTCTGCCCCCTGGAAGCCGATCTTGCTGTGGGTTCCATCACAAAAAGGCTTGTTCACCGATCCACCACAGCGGCAGAGAGAAACCGCTGCTTTGCCCGTCAGATCGTACTTGTTGCCGTTCACGTCTACCAGTTCGACCGCGCCCTCCGGACCTTCTACTCGATATGGTCCGTTGGGTCGAATCGTGATCTTCACCGCTGCCATGAGTCCTCCTTGAATTTGAACCTAAGAAGATATCAGCTTCAGGGCGGGCGCTTCCAGCAGGCGCGGGATTATGCGGTCGAGGCTCCGTCGAACGAACTAAGCGGCTACCGCTTCCGCACCCAGCGTTCGCTGATACAGCCGCAGGTACTCGTCAATCATTCGTTTCGCGGTGAAGCAGGCTCGGGCCCGTTGAAATGCTCGTGCCGCGTATCCCCGGCAGAGGTCGCGACGTTCGTGCAGTTTTCGAATCACGTCCGCCAGACTCTCGGCGTCGTTGGCACGGAAGTAGATTGCCGCCTCTCCCCACAATTCGCGGAAGGCTGGAATGTCGTTTGCCACGATGGCGCAGCGCGAAAGCGCGGCTTCCAGCGTTGAAAGTCCGGAGGGCTCATAGCGCGCCGTGGCAACGAAGATTGCTGCTCGACTGTACAGCATCCGCAACTGCGCTTCACTCTGCACTCCCTTCAGCGACAGGGAAGCTTGATCGGCCTGCAGCTTGACATCGGTGCAGATGGGTGGATCCACGCCCCCAACTGGCTCGTCCGAATTCACGATGCACACCGGAAGCGGATGCGAATGTTGCGTCAGCAGCGAGACCTGTTTGCTGGCATCCAGCATGCGACCGATCGCCAGCACTGAGTCATTTTTGCTTACATACGGGTTGAAAAAAATCGGATTCCGTCCGTTATAAATCACCACGTCCTGCTGAGGAGTACCATAACTGGTGCGAATCGAATCCAGCATCCATACTGAAGGCGCAACTACCGCCGTCGCTTGCGCGAGCCCTCGAGCCACTACCTCTCTGTACCAGCGGAGCCACCGCGTCTCTTTCGGTTCGTGCCCATGCACCGCCTTCCACCAGCTGATGAGGTCACCGTGCGCAACTGCGATCCGCGGTATTCGGACCGGCAGGCTCCCATAGCACAGCTGGTTCAAATGCAGCAGATCGGGCTTGATTTCTCGGGTGAGAGACGTCAGGTACCGCGAGGAGTCAATGAAATCCTGCTCACCATCCTGCATCCAGTCGAGGCGAAACGCAGTTGGCCGATAATCCAGGCCTTCCAGATTTTCCATCCAGGAAGTCTGCGCAGACAGGGGAATATCGCCGAAGCTCACGAGCGTTACCTGAACGCCCCGGTTCATCAGTCCCGTGACCAACTCCTGCGTGTACGTCCACACGCCGCTCAGAGTGTCGGTGGTCACTAGAACGTGCAATTCAGCGCCTCCTGCCGGCGAACCTGGTACATCGCCGACTTATTGTAGTGCGGAAGCACGTACCGCAAAAGCATTTCTTTGGCCTGCCGGTGACAGAGCTTTGCACAATGAGCGCATGAGCTTGCAAGTTACAATGACTTCATGCTGCGTTTGATGTGTGTTACTGCGCATCCAGACGACGAAGCCGGGGGTTTCGGCGGCTCCCTTGCTCTTTACCATGATCGCGGTGTAGAAACTTGCGTGATTTGCCTCACGCCAGGCCAGGCAGCTACTCATCGGGGAAGCGCTACAGACGACCTGGAACTATCCACCATGCGGCGAGAAGAATTTGCTGCCTCTTGTAAAACCCTGAAAGTTACGCACGGCGCTGTGCTTGACTATCCCGACGGAAAACTCTACCGCCAGGATTTATACCGCGTGGTCTGCGATGTGACGTTTCACGTTCGCCGATTCCGTCCCCACGTCCTGCTGGCCTTCGGCCCCGAAGGCGGAGTCACCGGCCACGACGATCACTCCATGGCCTCCGTTTTCGCGACCCTCGCATTCAATTGGTCTGCGCGCCGCAATCGCTATCCCGACCAACTCAAAGACCTGGCGCCCTGGCGGCCGCAGAAACTCTATTACGCGACCGCAAACTTCGCCTTGCCCGATCGCCAACCGATCACGCTTTCTCCTGCTTCAGCCGTAATCGATATTGGCCAGCATCTCGAAACCAAAATAACCGCATTCAAGGCACACCAGACTCAGGCACCGTTGTGGCCGTTGTTTGAGTCGCATGTTCGCCAGCGCGGAAATCAGGAGATGTTTCATCTGGCCGCTTGGGTAAAAGCGAAACCGATCCCTCGTGAAACCGACTTGTTCGCCGAGGTTTCGGAGTAGGTCGGTAATTTCAGCATAGCGCTATGCAACCCGGCGAATGACTGTTGTCATCTGCCAAATTCTTCTCCGGTTCTTCCTCTCAGTTAACGGTATGCTTTTCCGGCAGTGCCAATCCCGAACAACCGGCATGACACGAAATGGGACGGTTAAACCCTCACTACTTCTTTTGCCAGTGTTGTCCGGCGTCGTCGGTGGTCCAGTCTTCGAGAGTTGAGGTGCTGATTTTACCGTGCACAGCATCGGGAAATTCCACGCCGATAATGTCAGCCTCGAGAAATTCGCCATTGGCCACCGGTCTCACTTGCATCCAGTGCTGGCCCGCGTCAAAGGAATGATAAAGAGCGCCATTTGCTCCGCCGACCCAGATGTCAAAACCATTCGCCGCCAGGGCTCGAAACCTTTTCTGCGGAGCCACTGGGACATTCTCCCAGGTGATGCCTCCGTCCAACGACCGTTGTAACGTTCCATCCGAGGTCAGGGTCCACCGCGGCAAAGCCCGTGCCCGACTCGCGGCGACTGCAGCATTCCCTGCCGTCAACTGCTTAGCAGGCGCCCCTTTAATGTCAGAAGCCGCTTCCGCCTCTTTAGCCCGCCCGGGCACGATTTCATCAGGGCTGACTGGGGCGGCCAACGCAGCTTCTGGCGTCCGCGCTTCCACATCTTCCGAGCTTTGCAATTGCGATCTCAGCTGAGCATCTGCATTGGATGCTTCCGTTGACGGCAGCGAACGCGCCAACGTGTTGGGACTTGCCTTTTTTCGGAGGCTGGCCGACGTGCGCGCAACTTCATCCCGAGCTGCGGTGTCCACTTGCGGACTGTTTGCGATCGGTGCCGGTTGCGCCGCCTTCTGCTCAACATTCGCGTCCTGCGTGGATGGCGCCGCCATCACTGCCGCGTTCTTAGGCCGCGACTCGTAGTGCAGGGTAACCACTGTGCCGACAACAACAATACAAGCTGCTGCTCCCGCCCAACGCAGCACCGGCCACGACAACCAGCCACTGACATATGCGGGAACACCCACCTCAACTCGCTCAGGCAACGACAGCGCCACCACGTCACGACACTCATTGCACCGGGCTAGATGCGCGAGCATCTGATTTCGGTCTGACGCAGTCAAAGAGTTCTCAACGAACCCGGTCATGAGATTTGCGTCAGGATGATTCAGCAAATCCCAGGGCGTCTGCAGGCCCTTCACCACGATTTTGGGGATTTCTGCCATTTCTCTACTTGTTTCGTCGGCAACTTACCCTGGTTCACCGGCGCTCTCGGCCAGTTTTACGCTGGCCCTTCGCCTACGCCTGCCTCCGTGTTCTTCTTTGAGAACGGTGAATGTGCATTTTCTTGCACCAATCGGCAGCGAAGATTGAGCTGCAAGTCGCGCACGTCCACGGCCAGAGCTTCCTGGGCCTGCCGCCGGCTCATGCCTCTTCGTTCCAGCCCTGCCAAGATCCGTCTACGCAGGGCCTTAGCCAACTTGTCCAGCTTGCGGCTGATTGTCGATTCGTGCACCTTCAGGAGCCGGGCGATCTCCGCCAGCGTGCGTGAATCCAGGTAATATGACGCCAGAACGAAGCGGTCTTCGGCCGAGAGCTCGCTTAACGCATCCCCGGTCGCGGATTCAATCCTGGGATCAACGTGCGCTTGAGGCTCGGGGGTGCTCGCGGCAAACTGCATACCTTCTTCGCTCTGCTCATCCAAACTCACCAGCCGGCGCTGTTTGCGATATCGGTTCACAAACTCCTGCGCCAGCACCGTGCGTAACCACCCTTCGAGCGAACCGCGCCCCGTGTAGGAAGCCAGCTTCGACACACGCTTCCCCTCGCGCGTGGTGGTGCCGTACAGATCGGCATACAGCGAATCCGCCAGTTCACGCGCCGCCGAACTTTCTTTGGCAATGTAAGCGGCAACGTCGTAGAGCTTCTCCCGATAGCGCCTCAGGAAGACTTCCCACGCCCGTTCATGACCCGCGGCACATGCCCTCGCCAGCGCTAACTCTTCCACGCGAAGGCTTACAATCAACTCATGTCTTTCATAGGCTGACGCACCGGCAGGCAGGTATTTCTCCGCAATTTCCCGAATGATGCCGCTGAAATTTTCCAGAGTTAGACCGAACTCTTCTGCCCCACTCTTTCGATAGAGTTCCGCCAGAGATTCCAGGCCAGTCCCATCCATACCGATTTGGACACCGCGTCCGGGCATAAAGGGGCTTCCCTACGGATGCTACCAATATTCTTAGACGCAAGTCGGCAGATTTTCGGTGTCCGCCCAACGATCAAGGCTATAAAGGGTTACCCCAGGAATGTCGTCCCCAACCGCACTTTAGCGGGTTGAGGGATCTTAGGTGTTCAAGAGCCACCCGTGCGGTCGACAGAACGAAGAAACAATCACCACCCTAATGCAAAATCTTTCCCATCACTTCCCCGCCCGCACAAAGTTGCCCGTGGTCGCATTCACCATGCACAATCCCTCCCGCTCGCTTTGGCTCTTGCCGTAAATCACGACCCACAGTAGCTCTCGCGGTTTCGGATCCCAGTCCAGCAAATAAGTGACTGGCTGTTTCGGTTCCTTCTTGATAATCGCAGTGCCTCCATGTTCGAGACTGGTTTCAAAGGCCTTATCTGAATCACTCTGAAAGTAGGAAGGATCGAACATCAGACCAGGCACATTGGGAGGGTATGCGGTCTCAGCCGTAGAGGTGTAGCCAAAGGCCGGAGATGACGACAAACGGCTGCCCGAACAGACGAAGCTCTCCATCGTCCCTCGACTCCGAGACGCGAAGATCGCCCGCCAGACGGTGGATTTTCCCCCTTGCCCCGTCGCCTCAGTGGTCAGCTCCGATTCCATATGGAACGGCAAAGCGTCCGGTGCCCACCGTTGCGCAAGGTTTGCGAGACTGGTGAAGCACTGCTTTGCCGTGTAGAGAACTGGCTCTTTCTGGACGGGCTTAGCCGCGCTCTCGGCTGGAGGTTGGGTTGCTGGCGGTGTAGTGCTGCACGCCATCACAAATATGAGTGCGAAAGTAATGATCAGTATGAATAGAGGTCTTGTTCGCATATTCACCTCGAGTGCACACAAACAGGACGAAGCATCTTTGCTTCGTCTGCCCCGGGACGAGAGAGGAGGGCGCTTTTGCAAGCGCCCTCATTTGACACTAGAACGGCTCAAAATTCAAACCGCATACCCAGTTCAGTGTGCAGTGATGGAACCGCGGCCGCGCTGTATCCGGACAATGCGCCTGCATTGCTGGGACCAGAGCAGAATGCTCGGGGCGTATTAAATGTTGTCGTGCTTACGTCTTCTTCGTAGCTATCGCAGAAGTTGGCCCGGTTCAGCAGGTTATAGAACTCTGCAAAAACGGACAGCTTGGCTCGCTCGCCAAATTTGAAGTACTTGGTGGCGCGCAAGTCCAACTCGATGAATGGCTTGCCGGTCAGCGTGTTGGGTTTAATCATGGCGCATCCGGGAGTCAGGATGAAGTCTGTAAGCGTGCTTCCCTCACATACCCGGTCGAGAGTGTGCCTGCCATCGCCATCAATGTCGATGCCGGCCAGTTCACTGTAAGGTCGTCCCGAAGCAGCCTGGAAGATTGGTGAAATCTCGATCTTGCCGGGCAGCTCGAAGATGCCACTTCCGACAAAACGGTTCCGCTCGTCGAAGTAGGTGCGATTGAACTCGTTGGGTTGGAATTGTTCATAGAGATCAACCGCCTGCCCGCTGCCGCCATAGGACGCGGTCGGGAATCCTCCCCAGGATCGCGACCATGACAGCACATAGCTGGCTTGGAACATGAAGCGCTTGTTCATCCGTTTTTTGACTTGGAAGTTGATCCCGTCGTACATGGATCGGTTATTGGTGTTGTAGTCATAGATTTGTGCAAAGCGACCGGCATCCAGAGTGACATTTCCCAACGCTCTGCCGGCATCGTGAAAAGACAAGTCCATCAGGCGAGTGTCGGTTGCCCCCAGGCAGCGTGGATCACTCGAGTTTCCGCCAAAAACCGGATCGCAGATAGTGGAGATCTTCGGATTCGCATTGACCACGCGCTCTTCGTGTGTACCCAATATGTGGTAGTAATCCACGGAGAATGCGTAGTCCGGGTTGATCTGGTACGCCCATCCGATGGACGCCTGTTGCGACCAGGGGTCGGTAATACGCGGATCAACGATCCGGCCGACTGCGCCTGACGCGATGTCTGAAATCGCGCCTGGAACTGCAGGCAGCGGATCGACGCCGAACCGGAAGGTGCAGATATTGAACGGGGCTGTAGGCGTGCAGGCCTGTCCTGGCGGTTTGTTGGCGACGTAGTCAAACACGGTCTGATAGATCGTCGGCTGCGCCTGCTGAATAGCGAACAGGGTGATGTTCTGGAAGATCTGGTCACGCGCGATTCCATAACCACCGCGGATTACGTGCCTGCCGTTCCCCAAAACGTCCCACGCGAACCCCAGCCGCGGCTGGAATTCGTGCCAGTCGGCCGTGCCTTTATTGACCAGACTCGGGTCGCCGACAAGATTGTTGATCTCGCGCATCCCCGGATCGGTGGCCAAGCTCGATCCGGCTGCCAACTCCGTCTGCCGCAGCCACCAGATAGTGCGGTTGCTGGTTGTCAGACCGTTTCCCAACATGGGCACCAGGAAATTGATATTCGCATCCCAGCGTAATCCCAGGTTCAGTGTGAGTCTGTGGGTGATTTTGTAGTCGTCTTGTACATAGGAGCCGAGAGAGTGCCATGGGTCTTGCCTAGTGGTGCCACTGCCGCCGCTATACATAAGTTCCTGCAGCGCACCGGGCGTAGAAATACCCTCGCTATAGTTGGTTCCACCCTTCGGGCAGTTATTGTTGGCGATGCACACCGGATCATCCCAGAAGAACAACTGGTATCCATTGGCGCCAAAGTAGAAGTATCCGCCCATCTTAGCGAAGTAAATCCAGTTGCCGCCAAATTTGAAGTTGTGCTTGCCCCGGATCCAGTTGAAATCATCGCGGAATTGATACTTCCGGATCAGCGTTTGTTGTGGCACATTGACGTTCTCTCCCACCTGCGTGCCGTCCGAGAAGTTAATGTTCGGGTTAGTCCACGTCCCCCCTCCCGCCACCGGGTAGGTAAACGTATGGGTCGGAGCATTTCCGATGATATTCACCATGTCCTGGAAGTGGAAGGTAAACGAATTCACCTTGGTCGGCGAAATGGCATTGTTGTAACCCAAGGTCGCATCGTGGAAGTTGTTGATCTCGGAGTTCGACTGGGTTCCATCCGCGCGGAATGGAGTGTTTATGTTGCCTACTTGATCATTGGGGTTCGTCCACTTCTGCCGCCCATACCGCAAATAGAGATTTTGTGCGTTGTTGATCTTGTAATCCAGTTTGCCCGTTCCCAAGTCATCGATGTAGGGAAATGGCAGGCTGTTCGTCGGAAACGCATACGGACCACCCGCAAAGGCCGTAGTTTGACCGGCGAACGTTGTCAGCTCATCCACGACTCCCGTTGCCGGCGACAACGCCCCCGGCTCACGTTTCTGTTCGAACGCGCCGAAAAAGAAAAGCTTGTCCTTCTTGATGGGCCCACCAAATGAGCCTCCATAGAACCAGCGATGAAATACCTGCTTGCAGCGGCCCACGTTCGAGTCGGTGCAAGTCCCGCCTTCAGCGGGCGTAAGCGCCTCAAAGTAATTCGTACGGTTCAGCGTGCTTAACTGCGCCAGGCCGAACGCCGAGCCGTGCAACGTGTTCGTTCCGGACTTGGTCACCACGTTCACAATGCCGGCAACCGAATGCCCGGCCTCCGCGGTGTAGTGGTCGGTCAATACACCGAATTCCTCAATCCCCTCCATGGTGAAGTTCTGCACCATGCCCCCAACCACCAGGTCCTTGTTATCGCCGCCGTCCACGTTGGCATCCACCTGGCGGCCATCGCCGCCGTTAATGCTCACGTTTCCGACTCGCGTCTTGGTGGGATCGAATCCCTCCGCTTGCCTTACTCCCGGAACCAGGGTTTCCAGCCCTGCAAAATTCCGGTCCGAAATCGGCAGCGACGAAACCTCTGTCGGCGACACCGACCCGCCAATTTGTGAACTGGTCGTCTCAATCAGTGGCGCCTGAGTCGTAACTTCGATCAGCGTGCTGACCGACCCAGGTTTCAACTTGTAATTCAGCGTGAGTTTCTGCCCTACCAGCAGCGCTATGCCGCCTTGGTGCGCAGTAGAGAACCCGGTCGCTCCTACTCGCACGTTGTAAGTCCCCGGCGGCAACAGGGGCAAGTTGTATTCACCACCAGCTTCCGTCACCGTGGTGCGGGTGAAGCCGGTGTTCGGGTCCACGGCGGTGACCTGGGCATTCACGACCGCCAAGCCCTGCGTGTCCCATACCGTCCCGGTAATGGTTCCCGTTGCCTGCTGAGCGCGCAGGTACTGGAACGAGAAAAGGAAAAAGAGCGACAGCAGAAGCAACTTCTTCATAAAGGCTCCTTTGGCTCTTACATCGTGCGATTTAGGTCGAAATGAATAAATGAACCTGGAAGGCATGGGCGCCCCGAGCCACGCCCACTCGCGCGTCCGATCCGCGCTTGGTCAGACCTCTCCTTGCTCACAACAGGGCGCCGCCTTTATGCCATGATTGGCTGGAATTTTCTGTGACAGATCACACATGCGCAGGTGATAAGCGTGATCTCGCGTCGGCGCAGGATGACGCGCAGTCGAGGGACTGGCCAAACCGGCCGGGTGGCCCGTCCTATCGCGAAGCGAAGCGCGGAGATTTTCCGAAGATAAACCTCGGCCGCTTCGTCTTCAGCACCACTACTAACTTCTAGCGTCATCCCGAAGCACTCGCGCTTTCACCAGCGAGGCGAGGGATCTCGCGTGTAGCGGCACCGTTCTGTTCACTCGTCACATACGGGTTCAAAAAAATAGTCAACATAGACCCACACAGGATCCTTCGCCTCGCCTGAAGAACGGCTGCGCTCGGCATGATGTGTCCAAGAATTTCCTCAATTTCTCCCAACTCGGGAATTTTGCTTCCCCATCACCGGCAAATCCTCATTTTCAGAAATTCTTGTCAAGCCCCCGCAACCCTCGATTTCCTTCTACTCCGCTGATTCCACACACAAAATATTTCCGCCAACTGTGTCATAACACCCCCACTCAATTTGCTATTCTGAAAGTAGAGAGGAATTTCAGGCGCAGGCGTTCATGCTTGCGCCTTTTTTATTGGACTTATCTATGCCGAAATCAACTGTGGGCGATCAGGTGCCCTACATTTCACAACTTTCGAAACGCCAGATCACACAAACAATGGGGGCCCCGTCCTGTTCGCCTTCTCTGCGAAAGGGAGGGAAAAAATCTCGGGTGCCCCACGTTTCGCGGTTTTGGAAACGTGGGATCGCGAAGCCTCAGTCTCGTTCCGGTTCCTTGGGACAACCCAATCCTCGCGAACTCACCACCAAACGTCGCGGCGAACTCGCCGAACTCGCTTTCACCTACAAAGCCGCCACCATGGGCTTCGGCGTCGCCAAGCCCTACGGCGACAGCGAACGTTACGACTTTGTCCTCGACGCCGGAGGCCGCTTCCTCCGCGTCCAGGTCAAGTCTTCCACCACTCTTCTCAACGGCCTCTATCACGTCAACTGTCACCGCCGCACCGGCGGACGCGCCGTCGCCTACAGCCCCTCCGAAATCGACTTCCTCGTCGCCTACATCATCCCCGAGGACGCCTGGTTCATCCTCCCCATCACCGTCGTCGCTCACTGCACCAGCCTGCTCTTCAATCCCAAAGGCTACTCCCGCGGAGACGGTCTCTTCGGCGCCTACCGCGAAGCCTGGCACCTCCTCCGCGAATTTCAACCAGCTCCCAGCCCCTAGCTACTAGCTCCTAGCCACTACGGGGTCATCCCGAAGCCTCGCGCTCTCACCAGCGAGGCGAGGGATCTCGCGTG
>Ga0187780_10002974_pt1 | contig 12759 bp, 14 predicted proteins | sample 1015_Q2_SP10_20__FD_132429 | JGI IMG/M metagenome (GOLD analysis project Ga0187780, IMG submission 132429) | Tropical peat soil microbial communities from peatlands in Department of Meta, Colombia - 1015_Q2_SP10_20_MG | ecosystem: Environmental > Terrestrial > Soil > Wetlands > Peat | place...
AATAGAGCTAGTCAACGATTTTTCTTTTCCGCCAGATTCGGAGCAAGGTGCGTCGGCGCATGCAGAGCTAACGGTAATTTTAGTGTTGGAGTTGACTGACTGGGCCTGCAGCGTAAAACATGAAGCCTTTTCGGCAGAAGAAGAATGGAGGATCATAACCTATCCCAAAGACGCAACGCTCGTGGGCCTAGCGAAGCCGAGTTACGAAGGAGTGTTCGTGCGTCCGACGGCCAAACTGTTATTACCGTACATGATTCTCGAACCGCCTGACTCCAAAAAGCTACCCTTGCTAGAGATCCGGTGCGGTCCCGGCCAGTTTCAAGAACAATCCGGTCGCGCGCTGAACATCTTGCTGAACAAACATGGCTATGGGAAGGTTTCGGTCACATTCTCGGAAGTCCCGCTACGTACGTGAGAATGAACTTAGCCTAATTTCAATCCCAATATCTCCCGTACCCTCCCTCTCTGCACCACGTCGCGCGGCGACCCGCCGTCCTTGCGGACCCACTTGTTGAACTCGACCAGCTTCACGCTGTGCTCGACGGGCGCTTCGCCGACCTCGACGGTCACCACACCGTGCTCAATGGCAACGCCCGCGATCCACTCCTGACGGCGCAGCGCCACGAGCCCGCGCGCCACCGCCTCATAAAGCGACCCGGCCGTGACGGTCGTCGTGTGCTCGACCCCCTCCAGATCGGTAACGGTGACGCGGCACGACCGGGCGCTCATGCGGCGAAGGATAGCATCTTCGCCTTTTATTCGCCATAAGTACATACTATCAGTCGTCCCCCCCCCCCCACTTTCGTGAGCTTTTGCAATATGGCTTGCGAAATGACTAAGTTCCTAACTACTTGGGGGCGACGGCGACGCCCAGCCTCTCCCTGCGGCCTCGTCAGGATACCCAGGAGCGAAGAACGCGTAGTGTGCACAAACGTTGCACACAAAAACCCTGAGATGAATCGGTGGCATTTGGCGGTTTTGCGCATCGTTAACTGAAGTCAGCCGTATTTGCGGCGCTGCCCACTCCTTATAGATACCGGAGCCGCAAATTCGGCATGGAAGAATGAGTTGACCGTCTTGATCTTGAGTTGGAACGCTCCGCCCGATCTCATCGAGGGTTCGACTAACCAGTGCCAGTAGCTCGTGCGCAGATCGCAAGCACGTCTCCGGTGTTTCGACGATGCATTTGTCCAGGATCAAGTTCACGCGTGACATTAGCCGGTCGCCCGGAAAGAGATTTTCAAGATTGTGAGTGGGCTTCCGGAAGTACTCGCGCGGGAGTCGAGCGTGGCCGGAAATCATGCACCACAGAAGCTTGCCGAGCATATAAACGTCTGAGTTCGGTCTGACCTCTTCAAGGCGAGCGCCTAAGTCCGCCCATGGTGCCATGAAGTCTCTCGGGCCGACGCGCTCGTCGGAAAGCGTCGGTCGTTTTTCATCGACGGGAAAGTAAACGATACCAAAATCGCCAGGCACGAGGTTGCCGTCGCTTCCAATAAACACATTCGCGGGTTTTAAGTCACGATGGACAATTCCATCCTTATGAAGATCTGTGGCGATGATCTGAACGAGGCCGCGGAACGCGCGAAGCGCTGAAATCGCCTGCCCTTTGTATTTATTAGGAACTTTGTCGAGACTGCCATTTGGGAAAAATTCCGTTACCATCCATTGCTCAGTTTCGTTGGCAGCATGTAGCTTAGGCAGACCGGGTCGGCCTTCTCGCAGCACGCTGATTTCTCTTTTCAACCTTTCTAGTGCCGGGGCACCACCCTCGCGAGCTTTAAAGATTTTCAACGCGCCAAGTTCCGTAGACTTATCGGGACGAGCCAAATCCCACGAGGCGCGAGCGAAGGATTCCGCGTCTTTGGGATCATTCAAACCCAGAGCGGAGAGTGCTTTGAGCATGGCAAACGAATTCTGGCGTTCGGTGACCCGCTCAGGACTGCGCGCAAGATAGACGGTGCTCTGGCCGCCACTGCCCAGCGGCGGTTCTATTGGTTCCCAGCCGCCGTATTTCTGCATTAGCTCCTCCGTTGCAAAGGACGTCAATCGCTCGGGCCACTAAATCTTCCACTCCCCCCTACGGTTTGTCGACATAGTTCGTCAAAAACGTGATCGGCGCCCCAGGCCTGCGCGGCTGTAAACGCCAAGCGTCTTTTCTGGTCGCGTGATAATGGAGCGAACGGCTTGTATCCAAGGTTGTGGTCTGCCTCTGACCATGCGTGTTGAAAGAGCGTTTTGACCTGGAGTTCGAAAAATTCAATCACTGGCTGTTGTTCGTCGTACAGCTCCATGGGAACAAAAAGGATGAAATGAATACCTTCGTAACCGAATTCCTTTTCTGAATCAGGCACGATTTTCCGGGATTCGATATGCCTGAAATACTTGGGTACCTCTTGAGCAATCTTTTCCGCGTCGCTTTTGTAGAAAGCAATGATGCGTGCTCCTAGTTGGTCTTGAATCTGATTTAGCGGATCATCGTACTTCAGGTTTCCATTGTCCTTCCTCTCAGCTTTGGCGACGAAACTGTCTACGGCCTTGGCTCGCGCGGTAATTCGGTCAATACGGGGATAGCCTCTGAATAGGTCTACCAGATGCTCTTCCAGGCGGACCGCCAATGGAGAAAGGAAGTCGGCATATCTCTTTGCAAAAGTTTCCCTGATATCACTCATTTCCGGCCTTTCCTAAGGCGCCGATCAACGATACGACCTTGCGTTGAAATTCTGACGATACCAGTGGAGCCGTTAACGACTTCCGTTTCGAATATTTCTTCGAACTTGTCAGTAGGAGCCGACAATTGCGCCCCGTTGTCTATCTCGATGGTTTGTACGGCGAGGTGTTTTGAAAACTCATCGGGTACGAACGTAAAGTTGTCGTCAAAAGTTCCCACACCCTGGTAGTGACTTCTAATCTCATCGCGGGTTACGTCGGCGACATTGAACCGGTCCAGAATCCTTTTAGGGCTGATGACTTGTTTGCGCATGTTCTTCATTAGGTGCTGGATGGCAGCGATATCAGCTTTCACTGACGGTTCAGAGGATTGGTTTATCGTATTCCGCACGGCCAGTGCGAAGCGCCGGGTTCCGGCCTGTCCCGGAGTCAGGAAATCGGAGCGGAGGAACTCCCGAATCCAGTAGTCAGCGATGTAGCGGTCTGAGTTAGCCAGTTGTTTGTCATCCGCTTTACCTTTCCAAAAGTCCTTTGCGAATGAGCTTCCCGAGTAGACTGCGGCTTTATAAGTTGTAGCGCTCTTCATGAATACACGTTCAAGGAATTCTACGTTGAGAGTCTTGTGCTTTTCCTCGGCAAGTATCGCGCTATCGGCAGGAAAACGCGATACAACGAGTTTTGTCACACCATTTTCATTGCCCGTCAAAAGGAAGAGCAATCCGAGGCCAGACCTGCGAGTCGTGACTTCTTGTAGCCGTTTTGCTATAGCACGTCCAGAGGCGACGTCGGAGTTCTTGATGTAGGCAATGAGGGCGTTCCGGCACTCGTTGTTTTGCGCCCCGTCTTCGGCTGGAAGAAATGCGATGTTGTGCTGGCATTCGGTCTCCGCGTGTACAAAGACCGGCTTCAGCATCTCGAACAGCTTGCCGGTCAGAGGAACAGCAGCGCCGCTGATATCCTGTTGAGTCTCGTCACTCTTGCCGGGGCGCACCAAAAAGCTATGTATAGTGCTCAGTTCCATTGTTCCTCCAACCGGGCTGGATGCTGGGGGACGCTGCTGCACGCACTTGGTACGGTATACCAAATGATACAACATGAAACAGCATAGCCCAGCGTAAACCCGTTTCGTGCCCGCCAATGAATTCCACGTAGTTTCTCACGCAGTCTCCCGAAAAAAGTCTCCAACGCCACGCTAGCACCACCAACCCCGGCTCTAGAGGCCCTCGGTTTTCGCCGCCGCATATTAACTCTATACATACGTAGGTCGACCGTTTATAGATCGACGCAACAGCAACGCTGGCGCCGTCGCGCCAGCCGCTGTCCAAACGCTAGAGAGCGAAAGGAGAATCACACATGGCACCAGCAGAAGCGGCAGCGAAGGCGAGGAAGGCTCCGAAGGTTCACGTCCTCCCGTCGGTCGACAACAACAAGCGCGTCATCAAGGAATGCTCGCGGCTCGTGGTCGACGTGCGGAAGGTGATGGAGCTGTTCAACTGCTCGCGCAACGACGCGTTGGTCCTCGCGGCGGCGGCGGAGAACAACCTGCTGCCTCCGGCGAAGTAGGCGCAGAGCACGGCGCGATCGTCGCGCCGTAATGCGGCGGGCCGGTTGCTAGCCCGGCCACTTGACAACGTACTTTTTACTTTTCGTAAACTTGATAGAAGACTGGAAATGCCTAATGCCTAACCGAAAGTGGCCAGAAAAGATCACCGCTGTGGTAAAGGTCGGCGCTGGGCGCGGGTTTGTCATCGCGCACCGCACTAAGCCGCGCTTTCAAAACCTGCCCAAGAAGATACGTCTCGCACCATTCGTTGAGGATCGTCTGATCGTGACCGCGGCGCACTGCCTTCCACTTTTGCCGCCGGCTAATCCGGCTAACTACAACTACGAGCGGACGTTTCAACGCCTACTAGGACCGCTATTCGACAAAAAGACGAACGTCGCGGCCGAATGCCGATTCGTTGATCCCATCGCGGACGTAGCGGTACTCGGCGCGCCCGACGGCCAGGACCTTCCCGAGGAGGCCGAGGCGTATGACTCACTAACGGAGGGCGTCACCCCTTTTTTGATTGCCAATGCCACCAGCGGAGCGGGTTGGGTGCTGTCGCTGGACGGGTGCTGGGTGCGATCACGCATCGAACTGTTTTCGGGCTTCGGCGTTTCTATGACGATCGATCCGACGGAAGGCGGCCAGTCAGGATCGCCCGTGCTGGACTACAAGGGCCGGGCGATTGGGCTTATATCCGTCGGGAAAGAAACAGTTGTGGAGGGCAGCAAGGTCATTAACGGGCGAACCGGACCACAGCCGATCCTCACGCGAAATCTTCCCGGTTGGCTCCTGAAGCCGCTGAACGGCAATCCGTAGGTTGAAGGTCTGTGAAGCACTTGTGAGGTCTATGAAAACGAATAAGAAACGACGCGGTCGCTACGGCGACGGCTGCATCTACAAGAACGGACGCCTCTGGTGGCTGGCGTGGTACGAGGAGCGGCGCGCCCCGGACGGCACGGTCACGCGTGAGCGGCGGTACGAATCGTCAGGCACCGACGATAAGAAGGAGGCGCAGAAACGGCTGCGCGCCAAGCTGCAGGAGATCGGCGGGCGGCGCCCGACTCCGGTCGGACCCGAGAAGGTGACGTACAACGACCTGCGCGAAAACTTTCTAAATCGCTGCGTCGCCAAAGGACTGCGCTCGCTCAAGGCGAACGAGGACGGTAATCCGACGCTGGCGACGTTGCCACGGCTCGACAACGCATTCGACGGCTGGCGGGCCGGGGATATTACGATCGCGGACCTCAAGAAGTTTCGTGCGAAGGCACGTGAGGACGGTCTGAGCGACGCACGTTGCAATCGGTACATGGCGACCGTGCGGGCGATGTTCAACCAGGCACGGAAGGACGAGCTCATCACATCGCGCGAGGTCCCGTCGTACTTTCCGATGGTGGCCGAGCCGAACGAGGCGCGCGGCGCGCTTTATGTCGAAGATCGGTGGTACGCGCCGCTGCGGAAGGCATTGAAGGAGCCCCTGCGATCCGCGTTCACGTTGGCCTATCATTTCGGCGTGCGCGTCCACGAGATCGAACGCATTCGCTGGCGGGACGTGAATCTTCAGCGTCGCCTGATCACGTTACCTGCGGAATCCACCAAGACGGGACGCTCGCGCACTGTGGGTCTGCCGAGCGACTTCAAGCTCAAGCGGGGCGAGCCAGACGCGCTCGTATTTCCGCTCGGCGACTACCGTTGGCAGTGGTATAAGGCGTGCGTCAAGGTGGGTGCCGGACGATGGGAGAAGCTGCCGAGCGGGCGCAAGAGGTACGCGGGAATTTTATTGCGTCACTGTCGGCACACGGCCGTTCGAAACATGTCGGACGCCGGACTGGACGAGAAACGTATAATGGAGATCTCAGGCCATTTGACGCGTTCAATGTTTGACCGATACAACATCGGCAGGGAACAGGACGCCGAGCGATCGCGCGATCTGGTCGAGCGTTTTCACCGAGAGCGCCAACGCCGACTATAACTAATTATAACCAATGGCCTGTAAACGCTTGTAACCCGTTATAAAGAAATACCGCTATTGTATTGATTTTTCATCAGTGCCCGGGTGGCGGAATGGCATACGCGGGGGACTTAAAATCCCCTGTCCTTCACAGGACGTGTGGGTTCGACCCCCACCCCGGGCACCACGTACGTTCTTCCGCTCCCGAGGGTTCCTTGCAGAGACACTTCGTGTTATCAGGCAGGAAGTAGTGGAGAAATCGATGCGCTTCGAACGGGTGGTCTGGGTTGTACTCGATAGCGTCGGCATTGGCGCGCTGCCCGACGCGGCCGACTACGGCGATACGGGACGAGACACACTTGGCCACATCGCGAGCTCGCGACCGCTCCATGTTCCGAATCTCGTTCGCCTCGGGCTTGCGAACATCAAGCCGCTCAAACACCTTCCGCCACCGGCACGCCCCATTGGTTGCTTCGGCAAAGGCGCTACCGTTTCTCCGGGAAAAGACACGACGACGGGCCATTGGGAGATGGCAGGAATTTGGCTCGATCGGGCCTTTCCGGTTTATCCAAACGGTTTTCCGAGAGAGCTCATTCAAGAATTCGAGAAGCGCATTGGCCGGCGCACGCTGGGTAACAAGCCCGCTTCGGGAACAGAGATCATCAAGGAGTTGGGCGAGGAGCACGTGCGCACCGGCTTTCCAATCGTGTACACGTCTGGCGACAGCGTGTTCCAAATAGCTGCACACGAGGACATTATCTCCATCGCCGAGCTTTATCGTATGTGCGAAATCGCCCGCGCGCTGCTCGAAGGGCCACACCGTGTAGGTCGCGTGATCGCGCGCCCGTTCGTGGGTTCGCCCGGAAACTTTCGCCGCACGGAGCGGCGCCACGACTACGCTGTCGATCCGCCGCGTCCGATGCTGCTCGATGTGCTGGCCGAACGAGGCACACCGGTCTTCGGCGTCGGCAAAATCCACGACATCTACAACGGCCGCGGCGTCAGCGAGTACGTCACCACGAAGAACAACGCCGATGGCATGGCGAAGCTGACCGAAGCACTCGCGGGTCGCCGGAAGGGTTTGATCTTTGCGAATCTGGTCGATTTTGACATGCTCTACGGCCATCGCAAGGATGTGGAAGGCTTCGCGCGATCGCTCGAGGAATTCGACGCACTTCTCGGCCCTTTTCTCTCGTCTCTGAACACTCCGGACCTTCTCCTAATTACGGCGGATCACGGCTGCGATCCCGATCCAGTGAATCCGACGACCGATCATTCGCGGGAGTACGTACCCATCCTTACCTACAGCGCGGGATCAACGGGCGGCGTGAATTTGGGTATTCGTCCGACGCTTGCCGACATGGGGCAGACCGTTGCAGAGAACTTCGGGGGATCGATTCCGCACGGCACGAGCTTTCTGCGCGAGCTCGGATGGTGCAGGCCGCTTGCGTCAACCGGAGATGGTGCGGCGGATAAGTGATTTTGGCGCGGGCGGCGTTGGACCTATTTCGAAGCTTTGTTCGAGGAGTTTCTTGGCCCGGGCGGCGCGGGGATCCGAATTGTAATGCAGGGTGCATAGAGGCTCGCCTGCGGAGACTCGATCGCCGGTTTTCTTGTGCAGCACGATGCCAACCGCGGGATCGACGGAGTCCTCTTTCTTTTCGCGACCGCCGCCCAAAATCACGCAAGCAGTGCCGATATCTTCGCATCGCATGGCGACGACGTAGCCACTCTCGGCGCTGATGACGTCGAGCGAATGCTCTGCGCGAGGCAGCCGCGATGGATCGTCAATCACACCGGAGTCCCCGCCTTGCAGCGCAACCATCTGGCGGAATTTCTCGAGCGCTTTGCCCGAATCGATGAGCCGCGCGGCGAGTTCCTTGCCTTGCTCGACTTTGTCCGCGCGCCCTCCAACTTGGAACATCCAGGCTGCGAGTTGCAGGCAAAGGTCACGCAGGTCGGCGGGGCCGCGGCCGCGCAGAACGTCGAAACACTCCTGGACTTCGAGAGCGTTGCCGATCTTCAGGCCGAGGGGCTGGTCCATGTCTGTGATGAGTGCGACCATGTTCTTGCCGATCCGCTGGCCCGTCTCAACCATCAGCTCAGCAAGGAAGGCTGCGTCTTCCTCGGTTTTCATGAAAGCGCCCGAGCCGGCCTTGACGTCCAGAACGAGAGCATCGATTCCCTCGGCCAACTTCTTGCTCATGATCGAGGCGCAGATCAGAAAGGGGCTTTCGACCGTCCCAGTGACGTCGCGCAGGGCGTAGAACTTTCGGTCCGCAGGAGCGATCTCGGCGGTCTGGCCGATCATGGAACATCCGCACGAACGCAGAACTTCGAGAAAGCGCGCGATCGAAAGATCGACGCGGAAACCGGGAATGGATTCGAGTTTGTCGAGCGTGCCGCCCGTGTGGCCAAGTCCGCGGCCGCTGATCATGGGGACGACGAGCCCGCCAGCCGCCGCCAGTGGCGCCAGGATTAGCGAAGTCTTATCGCCGACACCGCCGGTCGAGTGCTTATCCACTTTCGCCGAGGAGAACTCTGAAAGATCGAGAACTTGCCCTGAATGCAGCATCGCGTCCGTAAGGGCGGCAGTCTCCGCCCGGGTGAGACCTCGAAGCAGCGCAGCCATCAGCCACGCAGAGACTTGATAATCAGGAATTCCCCCGCGGGTGTAGCCGTCAACGAGATGCGCGATTTCGGCGCGCGAGAGCTCGTGGCCATCGCGTTTCTTGCGAATCACGTCGGCGGTGCGGATGTCTCCGGAGTTCTCGCCCGGGTCGCTCACTGGAGGCGAAATCCCTCTGGCAGGAGATCTGTGATCGGTAATTCCTTCCATCCGTTGGCGCTGAGAAAGAAGACCGTTGCCGTCGGCCCGAATTCGTAGATCACCTGGCGGCAGGCGCCACACGGAGAGCAGGGGGCGTCGTGATCGTTGACGATTGCGATCGCACGGATCTCCATTTTTGGACCAGCTTGCGCAACTGCCGAGAAAATCGCGGTGCGCTCAGCGCAATTGGTGATGCCGTAGGACGCATTCTCCACGTTGCAGCCGCCGTAGACCTTGCCGTTGGTAGTGACCAGAGCCGCGCCGACCCTGAAGTGGGAGTACGGCGCGTAAGCGTTCTTCATAGCGGCGCGCGCAGCCTTGATGAGGCGATCGCGAAGGGCGCCATTGGAATGAGGGTTTGACACAATATGCCTGCTTCGGGAAACGGAAGTAGCGTAGTAACATTTCGGATTCATGTCGAGCCGAAACTCAGCCGTCGATAGCCAGCGTTTGGCGCAAAGCTGGCAGGGCATCGCCCGCATCATTGACCACACGAACCTGCGCCCGGACGCGACGCCGAGCCACATTCTGCGCCTGTGCGAAGAGGCCCGGGAGTTTGGCTTCGGATCGGTCATGATCAATCCTTGTTACGTCGAACTGTCCTGTTCGCGATTGCGGGGCAGCCCGGTGAAGGTCGGCGCCGTCGTCGGCTTTCCGCTGGGGGCCACGCTGACAAGCGTGAAAGTGTTTGAGGCCGCTGAAGCGATGAAGCTCGGCGCGCGCGAAATCGACATGGTGATGAACATCGGGGCGCTCAAGGGCAGCGAAAGAGAATTGGTGCTAGCCGATATTCGCGCCGTCGTGGATCTCGTTCATGCGCAGGCAGGGCTGGTGAAGGTGATTCTCGAAACCGGGCTGCTTACGGACGAGGAGAAGGTGCAGGCCTGCGAGCTGAGCGAAAGCGCCGGCGCCGACTTTGTGAAGACATCGACCGGGTTTTTGGGTGGGGTCGCTACCGTGGAGGATGTGGCGCTGATGCGCCGCGCTGTGAAGATCGGCGTGAAGGCGTCAGGCGGAATTCGAACCGCGAGCGACGCACGCGCCATGATCGAGGCAGGAGCGAACCGGCTCGGCACCAGCAGCGGCGTCAGTATCATTCGCGAATTACGCGGCCATTCCTCCGGCAAACAATAAGCTCAAGCAGCTGCGTATCGCTCCTGAGGAGTTTCGAAGCTTCGCGCGACCTCGCGGGTCAGTCTCATCGGTTTCGTTGTATCATGGCCGCAGATGGAAAACGATCGCACCGACCTGAAGCGTCCGCTCACCTACTGGATTGGCAAAGGGGCCGGATGGCTCCTTCATCATGTTGTCACCGGACTCGCCGCCACCGGAATCACCCCGAACATGTTCACGTTCTTTGCGCTCGGCGTGAACTCGTGCGCAGCTGCGCTCTTTGCGATGGGGCAGTTCCGGTCGGCGGCCGCGGCGCTGTTTCTGGCGGCTTTCCTGGACATGGCCGACGGCCAAGTGGCGCGCCGATCGGGGCAGGTAACAGCCTTTGGCGCGTTCCTTGATTCCACGCTGGATCGTTACTCGGACCTTGGGCTTTACATGGGGCTCGTCGTCTATTACACGCTCATTGGCCGGACGTTCTACATGGTGCTCGCCGCGATCGCGATGGCCAGTTCGTTCATGGTCAGCTACTCGCGGGCGAGGGCTGAGTCGCTGATTCCGTCGTGCAAGGTGGGCTTTATGGAACGGCCGGAGCGGCTTGTTCTACTCATACTGGGCGGGTTGTTCAGCCGGATGGCGCCCGCCTTATGGGTGATCGCGACGATATCGACGATCACCGTGGTCCACCGAGTGGTATACACGTGGCAGGAATTGCGCGCCGGCCGCTCGCTCCCAGAGGCCAGCGTCCCTACGATGTCTTAGTGCCGCTTTGCGTGTTTCAGAGATTCCTCGACCGGTTCTGAAACAATCTCGTGCACCCGCCTTCGCAAGGCCTCCACATCGCCACGGCCGATGTGCGATGTGTCGATTGTGTCGTGCAAGTAGACTGTGATTTTTCCCGGATGCAGCATCCAATGGCCGGTTCGGAAGAACTGATAAGAACCTACGATGCTCATCGGTACGACCGGCACCTCTAATTTCTGCGCCAGATTGAATACGCCCTTCTTGAATTCCTGGACGTGGCCATCGCGAGTCCGCGAGCCTTCAGCGAACGCGATCAGGCTGACGCCAGAATCGAGCGCTGCCTTCGCTCTCTTGTTCATGATTTCCAAGCCATTGCGGCTGCGGACATCGGGTACCGGAACGTTTCCAAACCAGCCCATCATCCAGCCGTACACGGGAATCTTGAAGTGAGATTCCAGTTCGAAGCCGCGCACAAACTGCGGGATCGCCGAATAGATCACAAACGGATCAAAAATATTGACGTGATTGCAGACGAGAATGCTCGTCCGCTTGGGGTCGAAGCCGCGCGATCGATGAACCGCGAATCTAACCCCCGCGAGGCGGAGAATGTTGCGAAAAAAGCCGCGGTTGAGCCAGTCGAATTTGCGCCGGTCCACGCAAAGGCCGAAGAAGATCAGGACGGTTCCCACCAGCGCAAAATGGACTACGCTTACCGTCCACAGCACGGCCGAGCGCACGGCCAGCCAAAGGTTCCTCATGCGATGATGTCGAGCGCTGATGGAAGAACCTCCATGGAGCAGCACTGCAAGCGCATTACTTCGCCGTCGACGATGACATTCACGGGTCGGTCGAGGTCGAATTCGATCTTCCGGACGGCCGCGCGCGAGGCAAGCGGATGGCGGATGTGCGTACCGGTGAAAAGCCGCCGGAACAACCAGAGCACGCGCAAACGTCCAATCGGAGACCAGCGGACGTATTCGATCCGGCCGTTCGATGGATCGGCATAGGGCGCGATCATCATATTTCCGCCGGTGAACTTGCTGTTACCGAATGCCAGAAAGAGACAGGGGCGCCGATCCCAATCTTTTGCTCCCTCCAGCCGATGAGGAAACGCTGCGTGCTCGAGTTGCGCGAGCCGCGCAAAGACCCCAAAAACATAGCCGATGTGGCCCCAGCGCTTGAATTTCCGGTTCGCGACCTCTCCGGCATCGGCTGCAAATCCGAGGTTGAGCATATTGATAAAGAAAATGTCGCCATCCGCATGGCGCAGCCGAATCACGTCGCAGGGGCGCCGACGATTTTCACGGAGAGCCTCGACCGTATGTTCGACTCCGTGGGTGGTGAAATCCCGGAGAAACGAGTTGCCCGTACCGAGAGGCAGAAAGCCCAGGGTCGCGCGACCTTGTGTCTCTGCTTCAGGGAAAATTCCGTTGACGATTTCAAAGGCTGTGCCGTCGCCTCCAACAGCGAGGAAGTCGCGAAACCCTCGCGCGTACGCTTTGCGAGCCAGCGCCGTCGCCTCGCCCGCTCGGGTGGTTTGCGCGATTTCGAGTTCGATGCCGAGCGCGCGAACGCGCGCCAACGCAGACGAAGCGAGCTTGCCGCAGCGCCCGTTCCCGGCAGCCGGATTGATGACCGCTAGGAATTTCTCCTTCACGAAGGCAGAACCTCTGACGAAACACGCGGTAAAGAAATCACAGCACCACCATCGCCTCGCGGCCCAGTTTGTCGCGAATCTGTGCGGCGAGCTCGACGCGCTTGATCTTCATCGAAGCCGTGCGCGGGAAGTCTTCCTCCCAAATCAAATAGGCACTCACGCGTTTGTAGTTCAGTAGCCGCCGGTTGCGCGCGGCGATTTCGGCGACCAAATCCTGGGTGATGTGTTTTCTCGGCTCCGGGTGAATC
>Ga0187780_10002975_pt1 | contig 12756 bp, 10 predicted proteins | sample 1015_Q2_SP10_20__FD_132429 | JGI IMG/M metagenome (GOLD analysis project Ga0187780, IMG submission 132429) | Tropical peat soil microbial communities from peatlands in Department of Meta, Colombia - 1015_Q2_SP10_20_MG | ecosystem: Environmental > Terrestrial > Soil > Wetlands > Peat | place...
CCGTGTCGTCCCTGGTCGAGGTATCCCCGGCAGTAGCACGAGCGCTCGCGGCCAGAAGGCCGGTCGTCGCGCTCGAGTCCACGATCATCTCGCACGGCCTGCCACGCCCGGGCAACCTGGGCGCGGCGCGGGAGTTCGAGGCGATCCTCAGTTCCCAAGGAGTGACGCCGGCGACGATCGCGCTCGTCGACGGCGTGCCGAAGGTCGGCCTGCCGCCGCAGGACCTGGAGCGCATCGCCTGCGACGAGTCGGTGATGAAGGTCGGCAGCCGGGACATCGGCATCGCGATGGCGCGGAAGGTGACCGGCGGTACCACCGTGGCGGCCACCTCCGAGCTCGCCGCGCGGGCAGGCATCCGGGTGTTCGCCACCGGGGGCCTCGGCGGGGTCCACCGCGGCGCGGCCGAGAGCTTCGATGAGTCGGCCGACCTGACCGTGCTGTCGAGGACACCGATCACCGTCGTCGCGGCCGGGGTGAAGTCCATCCTGGACATTCCGGCCACGCTGGAGAGGCTGGAGACGCTGAGCGTCACCGTCGTCGGGTACCGCACCTCCCGCTTCCCGGCGTTCTGGCTCTCCGACTCCGGCTATGACCTGGACTGGCGCGCCGACACGCCGGAGGAGATCGCGGACATCATGGCGGCCAGGGATGCGTTCGGCGAGCAGTCCGCGCTGCTGGTGGCGAACCCGTTGTCGCCCGAGGACCAGCTCGACCCGCTGGTCCTCGGCGACGCGCTCGACGCGGCCCTGGCCGCCGCCGCCGAGTCCGGCATCCGCGGCAAGGCGGTCAGCCCCTTCCTGCTCGACCGGATCCAGCAGGTAACCGGCGGGGCCAGCGTCGAGGTGAACCTGGCCATCGCCCGCGGCAACATCGAGCTCGCGGGGAAGATCGCCATCTCGTGGGCCGAACGGACCGTTGAGCCCCGCTAGCCCTGCCGCCGGCCGCCGGGCCGCCCGCCGCGGGGTCGTGGTCTGCGGCGACGTGATCAACGACGTGCTGGTCAAGCCGCTGGGCGGCATCACGCCGGGCAGCGACACCCCGGCGGTGATCCGGGCCTGCCCCGGCGGCTCCGCGGCCAATCAGGCCGCCTGGCTGGCTCATCTCGGTGCCGAGGTCACCTTCGCGGGACGAGTCGGAGCCCGCGACGCCGACTACCACCGGCGGGAGCTGGCCCGGGCCGGCGTCCGCGCCTGCCTGGCCGCCGACGCCGAGGCGGACACCGGCTCGATCGTGATCATGGTGGCCCGCGACGGGGAACGGACCATGTTCACCGACCGGGCGGCGAACCTGAAGTTGCGAAGATCGGACATCCCGGACCGCCTGCTGGATGACGCGGCGGTACTGCACCTGACCGGTTACACGTTCTGCGAGCCGCCGCTGCTGGAGGTGGCGCTCTCGCTGCTCGATGACGCGCGTGCCCGCGGCCTGGCGGTCACCATCGATCCCGGCTCGGCCTCCTTCCTGGCCCGGATGGACCCAGCGGCGTTCCTGCGCTGGACCGAAGGCGCCGCGGTCTGCTTCCCCAACCGCGACGAGGCCGCGGTCCTGGTCGGCGAGGCGGACCCGGTCACCATGGCGGCCCGTCTCACCGGGCACTACGGTGTCGTGGTGCTGAAACTCGGCGGCGCGGGGTGCGTGCTGGCGGTGCCGGGCGAGGCACCGGTGCCCATCGCCGCGTACCCGGCTGCCGCGCGGGACACCACCGGCGCGGGGGACGCGTTCTGCGGGGCCTTCCTGAGCCGGTGGCTGGCCACTGGCCCGGGGGTCCCGGACCCGCGCACCGCGGACCTGATCGGCGCGGCGGAATTCGCCGCCCGGATCGCCGCCGAGGTCATAACCCGCCTCGGCGCCCGGCCCGTCTAGGACTTATCGACGGATGCGGTGGGAAGCTCGCCGGAGGCGAGCGGCTCGACCGGGGGCTCCGGGTACAGCACCCGGTGCAGGCCAGCCGCCAGGATGCCGCCGACCAGCGGCGCGATGATGAACAGCCACACCTGGCTCAGGGCGGTCCCGCCGACGATGAGGGCGGGGCCGAGGCTGCGGGCCGGGTTCACCGACGTGCCGGTGATCGGGATCCCGATGAGGTGGACGATCGTGAGGGTGAAGCCGATGACGATGCCGGCGGTGGTGGCGTTGGCGAGCTTGCTGGTCACGGTGAGCACGGCGAAGACGAACAGGGCGGTCAGGATGACCTCGGCCAGGAAGGCGCCGCCCGCGTTGATGCGGATAGCGCTCAGCGAACCGTAGCCATCCGCGCCCAGGCCCTGGATTGACGTGTGATACAGGGGTGAGCAGTTGAAGGTGCCCCACAGCAGCAGGGCTCCGAGGATGCCGCCCACGAACTGAACGACCCAGTATCCGGCGGCCTCCGTCAGCGGCATCCGGCCCGAGAGCCACGCGCCGATGGTGACGGCCGGATTGACGTGGCAGCCGGAGATCGGGCCGAGCACATGGGCCAGGGCGAGCAGCACGAGGCCGAACGCCAGCGCCGTGGCCACGACTCCGGCGGCGAAGCTGGCACCCGCGAAGCGGAACCCGAACGACAAGGTGGCCACGCCCACGGCAAAATAGACCAGAATCGCCGTGCCGAGCCCCTCTGCCACCAGCTTCCGCGCCATCACGCCCCCAAAGTCTTTACCGGACAGAAACTTCAGTGTGTCACTGTACCGGACACACACTCTTAGCTCTCAGCCCCCTGCCGTTGGCGCTTTTCGCTCGTGCCGTCAAGGGGGGCCAACCCGCCGGCCGCGGCAGGCCCCGACGCGCAGCAGGCGGCCGCCGCGCTGATTGCCATCCTCAGCGGGGCGACCAAGGTCGGCGGCTGACTTCCCGGGCCCCGTCACGCCTATCACCGGTGTTCCCGGGTGCGAGAAAGGTGCCATTTCCCGCTCACCACTGAACGTTCAGTCAAAAGATCATTTATGCCGAACGGACAGTGGTTCGATGTCACCAGACGCTTTACCGGGTGCCGGTTACCGCCGGGATCGTATGCCGAGTTGACCAGTGGCCGATATGTCCTGTGGATAAACGCCGCAAACCGTGTTCCGTTCCAGTAAGTTGGTTTTCCCCGTCCCGGCAGGATGTGGCGCTGAAGCCCGGTGATCAGCCGCCCGTGATCCTCGCCGTCCCCGACCGCTCAGCCGGCCGAACCTAGCGCAGCCATTCCAGTAGGAGCTTGTTGAGCCGATCGGGTGCGTCCACGGGCACCCAGTGGCTGGCGTCCGGGATCTCCTCGTAACGCCACGGCCCCTGGACCAGCGCCGCGGAGTTCCTGACCCGCTCGCCGTCGAGGTAGTGGTCGCCGGCCGACCAGATGGCGAGGGTGGGCGCGGTGACCGGCGGCAGCCTCGCGGGCGGGCCCGGCATGCGCGGCGCCAGGTTCGCGCGGTACCAGTTCAGCGACGCGGTGAGTGCCCCCGGCCGGGACAGGTCCGCGATCCACTGATCCTGGTCCCCGTCACCCCGGCTGAACGTGCGCAGCCAGGCCCAGTCATCGTGCTGGAGGGTCGCCTCCGCGATCCCGGTGAACTGGAAGAACAGCTGATACCAGGCCATCTCGTACTGCCGCAGGGTCCGCGCGGCCAGCGGATGCGGCACCGAGATCACGGTCAGCGTGCGGACGCGGTCCGGGCTGAACATGGCCGTGAGCCACGCCACCGCCGCGCCCCAGTCGTGGCCGACGACATGCGCTGCCTCGATGCCAACTTGATCCAGGATCGCGGTCATGTCGGCGACCGCGTTCCGCAGCGCGTAGGCGGCCACTTCGCCGGGGCGGTCCGAGCGGCCGAAACCGCGCAGGTCGGGCGTGATCACCCGGAATCCGTTGGCCACCAGGTGCGGGATCTGGTAGCGCCAGAGCCGGGCGGAATCCGGCCAGCCGTGGATGAGCAGGACCGGGACGCCCTGGCCGTGATCCTCGACGTACAGCGAAATCCCGTTGGCCTCGATGAGCCGGCCGCTGTCTGGGCTCGTCATGAAGTTGATCATGACATGTTCCAGCCCGCCCTACCCGCCACGGCCTGCTTTACCTTTTCCCGATCATCGCTAACGTGGTGGGCGATGCACAGTGGCAGCGACATCTCCGGCAGACCGGGCCGATGAGCGCCGGGCCGGCCCTCCCGGCTGCCCACCAGCCCCCGCCGTGGCTGGTCAGGAGGGTGTTTCCGCTCCTCGGCACGGTCGGCCTGATATTCCTGGGGATGGCAGGGACCATCTGGGGACCGCGCTATTACGGCCATACGGCCTGGGCGGTGCCCGATGACCTGTGGGCGACGATGGTCGCGGCCCAGCGGTTCCTGCACCTGGATCTGGCCGGCCTGTACACCTTGCCCACTAACCTGGTCAGCTTTCCGGGCACCGCCGTGATCTTGCTCCCGGTCGTCGTGATCATGGACGCCGCCGGGCTCCCGCTCCGGGCGGGCCCCCAGGGCCCTCATCCCGGCGAGTGGCTGCTCGTCGGGCCGGGCGAGGTGATCATCTCGGCCGTGGCGCTGTTCGCCGCCGACGCGATCGCCGAACGCCTGGGCGCGAGCCGGCCCAAGCGCTTCGTGCTCGCCGCCGCCAGCGCTACCGCGCTGTGGAACGTCTCCGTGCGGTGGGGCCATCCGGAGGACGCCGTGGCGGTCGGGCTGCTGATGTACGCGGTCCTGGCGCTGTCAGGTGCCCGAACCAGCCGGGCCGCATGGCTGGCCGGGGCCGCGGTGGCCGTTCAGCCGCTCGTGCTGCTCGCGTTCCCGGTCCTGGTGGGGGCCGTCGAGCCGAGACGGCTGCCCGGGTTTGTCGGCCGGGCCGCCTCTCCGTCGGTGCTGCTGCTGGCCCTGGCGGCCGCGGCGAACTGGACGGCCACCTTCCACGCGGTCACCAGCCAGCCGAACGCGCCCACCGTCGATCACCCGACGCCGTGGATCTACCTCGCCCCGCACCTCAGCGGCGGATCGGTGGCGGCCGGGCCGGCCAGGGCACTGACCATCGCGGTGGCCTGCGGATGCGGGCTGGCCATCTGGTGGCGCTGGCGGGCGGCGCGGCTGACCGCCAAATGGAGCCCGGAGATTCTCCAGGACGTGCTGTGGTGGATCGCGGTGGCCCTGGCGCTGCGCTCGGTGTTCGAGCCGGTGATGGTCTCGTATTACGTCTGGCCGCCGCTGGCGGTGGCGCTGGCGGCGGCGTCGCCGGACTGGTTGCGCCTCGTCCCGACCGGTGCCGCGGCCACCGGGCTCACCTTTCTCTCCCAGATCTGGTGGCGGAATCCCTGGGCCTGGTGGACACCGATAATCACCGTGCTGGGCCTCACGCTCTTGCTCGCCTACCCCCGGTCCGCGCGGTCGACGGCGGCTCAGGTGCTCCCGGAGCCGGGACAGGAGTTCGTGGCGGGCGGCGCGCCCTGAGGTGACCGGCGGGAGCGGTCGCCTACACGATCAGTTCAGACCGGCCGCCTGCAGGAAAGCGCGGGCGATGACCCCGTATCCTGCCTCGTTCGCGTGCTGGTTGGGTCCGCGCGGCGGCACCGTGCACGCCCACGTCCACTGGCAGACCAAGGCGACATTGCGCGGGACAGTGCCGATCTCCGGCACCGCCACCGGATCGCCGAAGTTCGAGGTATCGAAGGCTCCGAATACGTCCGCGACCTGGGCGCCGGACGCGGCATAGACGCGCTCCAGCACGTCGTTGTACCCGGCCGCCAGCCGCTCGCTGAGCCGGGCGATGGCCTGACCGGAGGTCCCGTTGAGCCATTCGGACAGCGCGGGCAGGTAGTAGTTCATCCCGACGATGCGGACGCCCGGACCGGCGGCCGCATTGAGGCGCGTCATGATCGTGGCCAGATTGCCGGCGGCGTACGGGGCGACGGTTCCGAAGCAGGAGGCGACCCTGCTGAGGCTCGCCCAGCTGCCGCACTCCTCAGGGTCGTTGGCCCCGATGTCGATGGTGACCAGGAACACGTGGCCGCGATGGGCGCGCAGGAACGCGGTCGCCGCGGCCAGCTGCGAGCCTTCCGGGTAGTGGCAGATCCCGCCGTTGATCATCGTGTTGGTCGTCTCGCCCGGGCAGCCGAGCTTGACCAGGTGCAGCGCGGGATGAGTAGGGACAAGCGCCGCGTAGACCTGATCGGGATAGCCTTGCCGGGTCTCGACGGCCACGCCCGCCGAATTCGGCTGGACTCCCTGGGAGAGTGAATCGCCGAGGGCCAGGTAGTAACTGGCCGGACCCGCGTTCGGTTGCTGGCCGGCGGACGTGGCCGGCCCGGAGCACGCCGTGACCACCGCCGCGGCGGCGGCGGCGAACGCGACGCGGACATAACCCAGAGCCACTTCCAGCCACTTCCCCCGATCGACTATAGGTCGAGGCAGTTCATTCCGCGTCCAGCTGACATCCGTGAGCGGCGGCGCCGCAGGCCGATGCCCGGGCGGATCGAGGATCCCTGACGTCGCTCGTTATCACCCCGCATCGGGTGAATCGCGGCGCGCGTGCCTCTGCTTCAATTGCGGCATGGTGATTTTCGGCTGGGGGCCGGGGAAGCAGGAAGACCTGGGCGAGGTCGCGCCGTGCGTATGCCCGAACTGTCATAACCAGGTATTCCTGCACCACGTGCGCTCGAAGAAGTCGGTGAGCCTCTACTTCGTGCCCGTCGTGCCCTACGGGACCGATCAGTACCTGGTATGCCCCATCTGCAGCCGGGGGCTTCAGATAAGCAACCCGCAACTGCCGTACATCCGCTCGATGTCCAGCGCGACGGCTTCGTTTCGCACGAGGCGGCTGACCGAACCCCAGTACATGGCGCAGGTCGAGCGGTTCTGGCGCCAACTTGGGGTGACTCCAGCGGGTCAGCAGGTATTGGCTCCGGCCAGCCCCGGTGCTGCCATGCCCGCCCAGCCAGGCACTGCGGCCCCGCCAGGCACTGCCCCGCCAGGCACTGCCCCGCCAGGCACTGCGGCTCCGCCAGCCACGCCTGCTCCGCCAGCCACGCCTGCTCCGCCAGCCACGCCTGCTCCGCCAGCCACCCCGGTTCAGCCTCCGCACGTGGCTGAGGATGACCAGTCGTCGTGGATATCGCACTTGCAAAGGCTCGCGCAGCTGCACGACGACGGCGTGCTGTCCGACGCTGATTATGAAGCAGCTAAGCGGCGCGTTCTGGAACAGAAGTAGCCGCGTCAGGCCACCCGGATTCGAGAAGAACCCGTTATCACCAGGGTAATTCACCCGTGGAGCCAGGACGCGTGACAGAGTACTGGGGAGGTTCTTGAGATCTGCAGCGCATCACACTGGGCAGGCAGGACAGACCGGGTGGCTCCGCATCACCACCCATGAGCGCAGGAGTGTGGCATGACAGCTAAGGACGCCTTTTCGCCAGAAGAATGGAAAGTGGTTCTCGAGGGCCCGCCCACGGCCGGGATGATCGTGATCACAGCAGCGCACGGGGGAACGTTCCGCGAGACGATCGCCATGGCCAAGGCTTACAACGAAGCGCGCGCCCAGCACGGTGACAGCGAGCTCCTCGACGAAATCGTGGCGTCAAAGCCCGAAGTGGACCACACGAGGTACCACTCTCCCGAGGAGCTGCGGGAAAACGGGCTCGCGCACCTGCGCGAGGCAGTGACCCTGGTCCAGAGCAAGGCGACCGCCCAGGAGCTCGATGACTACCGGCGCTTTACGCTGGCTGTCGCCGACAAGGTGGCGGCCGCGCACAAGGAACACGGGCAGAGCGTCAGTCCGGCCGAGACAGAGGCCATCGGGCAGATCACCGAGGCCCTCGGCGCGGCCGGCTCCTGACCAAGAACGGCGGGGCACCGGGGACGTCATCCGTAGCGGCGCAACTCGTGGCGCTCGCCCAGGCGCTGATGCAGCGACGCCCGCCGGCGGTCAGGCGGCTGTACGCCGAGGTCGGCGCGGACAACCTGGCCTCGCTGGCGCTGCTCGCCAAGGCCGGGCACATGTCGTCGGGCGTGGCCCACCGCGGCGTGGTTGACATCACCGTCGAACTGGACGCGGCCTAGCAGCGCCGCCGAGCTGCGGGCCACGGCCGCCCCCAGCGGTTCCCATGCCGCTGTTAGGTTTGCCTATCGTGAGCACCGCCCAGGAGGTCCAGGCAGCCCGGGGGGTCCAGCTCAGCGCGTCGTACCGGGGGCTGTTCGCCGTATCCGTGCTGCGCAGGCTCGCGATCGCGGATGTCTGTGCCCGGCTGCCGCAGGGCATGGTCAGCATCACCCTGCTGCTGGTGGCGGCCGAGCATGCCTCGATGACGGTGGCAGGCCTGGTGGTGGCCGGCTACACGCTGGGTCAGGCCGTGACCGCGCCGCTGCGGGGCAGGCTGGCGGACCGGCGCGGACTGGTCCCGGTGGCCGCCCCGTGTGCCCTGGGCTACGCCCTCGCGCTGCTGGCCCTGCTGGCCGGCTCACTGGCCGGCGGACCCGCCAGGCTGCTGATCGGCGCCGCGGCCGTGGCCGGCCTGCTCAACCCGCCGCTCAGCCCGGGCATGCGCAACCTGTGGTCAATGCACGCAGGCGCCAGGCTCAAGCAGACCGCCTTCGCGCTAGATGCCGCCGTGTTCGACCTGGCCTACATCACCGGCCCCCTGCTGGCCGGTGTGCTGGCGACCGGCATCGCCCCGGCCGCGGCCGTGGCTGTGCTGCTCGCGCTGACCGGCGCTGCGGTGGTCACCATCGGCACGCATTCCGGTCGTCGGCGGCCAGCACTCCAGAAACGGTCCCTGCTGGGCCCGCTGCGCTCCGCCGCGCTGCGCGACCTGCTGGTCACCGCGGCGCTGACCAACGCGGCCCTCAGTGCCACCGAGGTCGCGCTCATCGCCTACGCCCGGCATCACCACGCCCTCTGGGCATCGGGCCCGCTGCTGGCGGGGATCTCCATCGGCAGCATCCTGGGCAGCCTGCTGCTCGGCGCTCGGGTGTCCACGACCAGCCCGGCCGGCCGCCTGCCCCGGCTGCTGACCGGGTACACGATCGGGCTCGTCGCGCTGACCGCGGCCGGCCTGTACGCTCCGCTGCTCGCCGTCGCCGCGCCGCTGGCCGGGCTGTGCCTCGGACCGACCCTGGCCACGCTGTTCGGCGCGGCGGCCAGCGCGGCGCCGCGCGGTGGCGGTACCGAGACCCAGGCCTGGATCAACTCGATCATGAACGGCGGCGCCGCGGGCGGCGCCACCCTGGCCGGGTTGGCCGCCGGCCGGCCCGTCTTCGCGCTCGGCCTGGCCGCCGCGACCGCGGCCGCGGCCGCCCTCAGCGCTGCTCTCGCTTCGCAGAGGGATGGATTGGGCACACGCACCACTGCCCGTTCGGGGTAAAAGAGAGACGGGACCCGGGGCGGTGCAGTACCTGGGCTGCGGCGCCCGGCCCCGAGCGGAGAGGAGGTCAGGCGTTGAGCTCTTGGACACCGCAGCGCGTGCTTGACGCGGCAGCCGGGATGGAGTGGGTACCCGAAGGCACCATCGAGATGCGCACCGATGACTACCGGCTCGTCCGATACCGGGATGTGGTGCTTGATCCTGCCTTCCGCGCCGCGCAGGTCACCTGGTCGCGGACGGCCCGGCCGCTTGACGAGGTCGTTGACGAGGTCATCGCGCACGTGCGCGGCTGGCGTCTGCCGGGGGTGGCCTGGTGGGTCTCGGACGCCAGCCAGCCCGCCAACACCGATGAGGCGCTGTGCGACAGAGGTGCCGATCTGATCGATGCCGTCCAGGTGCTGGCCTGCGAACTCGGCGGTGGCCTGCCGAAGCTGGACGTTCCGACCGATGTGGTCGTCGAACTGGTCCGCGACGAGCGTACCTTCCGCGCGGCGACGGCGGTCACCGTTCAGGGATGGGAGCGAGCCGGGCCAGACGAGGCCGAGATCGCCCGCCAGCTCTCCGAAGCGCTCCGGGACCTCGAGACCTGGTCCAGCTTCCGCATGGTGGCCCTGGTCGACGACGAGCCCGTCTCGACCGGCGGCTGCACGCTGGTCGGCGAGGTGGCCCAGCTGTGGGGTGCGGTCACGCGGCCGGCTTCCCGGGGGCGCGGCGCTTACCGGGCCGTCCTCGCCGAGCGGCTCGGGCTGGCCCGCGACCACGGCGCGACCCTGGCCATGGTCAAAGGCCGCTCCATGCGTACCGCGCCGACCCTGCTCCGGGCCGGATTCGTCGACTACGGCGAGGAGCGGTGCTACTGGCTCCCGATCGGCTAACCCAAGTTGGGCCTGATCCACAGCGACAGGTGAGTCGGCTCCAGGGTCCGGGACACGACCTTGGATGCTCAGTTCTTCGGCCGCGGTGTTGTGCGTTGAAGACGGCCATGTTGTCATGCACATGTGGAGCGCGTGAACATGACTCGGTCATCGCCGCAGACCGGTGAACTCCGCCTCGACGCCCTCCAGGCCCTGGAGCGCCAGGTACTGTGGCTGTCCACGGCGATCGTCCATTACGCAAACCGGGTCCGGCCCAATCCGGCGGGAATGAAGGTCGGCGGCCATCAGGCCTCGTCCGCGTCGATGGTCTCGATCATGACCTCGCTGTGGTTCGGGCATCTGCGCGCGGAGGATCGGGTCTCGGTCAAGCCGCACGCCTCGCCCGTGCTGCACGCCATTAACTACCTGCTCGGGCAACTCGACGAGGCGTACCTGGAGACGCTCCGCGCGTTCGCCGGCCTGCAGAGCTATCCGAGCCGGGTCAAGGATCCTGATCCGGTGGACTACTCGACCGGCTCGGTCGGCATCGGCGCGACCGCGCCGATCTGGGGCGCGGTGGCCCGCCGGTACCTGGGCCGCTTCCCCGGTACCGAAGGCGCCGGCCGTCAGTACTCGCTGCTGGGCGACGCCGAGCTGGACGAGGGCGCGGTATGGGAGGCCATCGTCGATCCGGGCGTGGCCGAGCTGGGCGAGGTCGTCTGGGTCGTGGACGTGAACCGGCAGTCGCTGGATCGCGTGGTCCCGCTGATCGCGGCCGACCGGCTGCGGGGCATGTTCACCGCGGCCGGCTGGCAGGTCATCACGCTGAAGTACGGTCGGCAGCTGGACGAGCTGTTCACGCGGCCGGGCGGGGACGCGCTGCGGCACCGGATCGACGCCATGCCCAATCCCGAGTACCAGCGGCTGCTGCGCTATGGCGTGGCCGACCTACGGCAGAAACTGCCCGGCGGCGACGACGCCATCGCCCGGCTGATCGCCGAGCTGGACGACGCGGCCCTCGCGCGCGCCATCCGCAACCTCGGCGGGCATGACCAAAGTGCACTAAACGAAGCGTACGGGGCCATCGACGATAACCGTCCCACGGTGGTCCTGGCCTACACGATCAAGGGCTACGGCCTGCCCATCGAGGGACATCCGCAGAACCATTCCGCGCTGCTGACCGCCGAGCAGATCAAGGACCTCGCCGCACAGCTGGGCGCGGACCCCGACCGGCCGTGGCAGCGCCCCGCCGTCGGCAGCCCGGCGGCTCAGCTGTGCGCCGAGACGGCCGAACGGCTCAAGCGGCCGTCAGTACCAAGCCAGGCTCCGCCCCAGGTACCGATCGACCTGGGCCGTACGCCGACCGGGGTGGCGACGACCCAGGCGGCGCTGGGCCGGGCTCTGCTGGATCTCACCAGGGATGCGCCTGAGGCAGCCCGGCGGGTGGTGACCGTGAGCCCGGACGTCAGCTCCAGCACCAACCTCGGCGGGTGGGTGAACAAGGTGGGCGTGTGGTCCGCCCGGGAGCGGAGGGACTGGTTCGCCGACGACGCCGAGACCATCCTGCACTGGCGGGAGAAGCCGACCGGGCAGCACATCGAGCTCGGCATCGCCGAAACCAACCTGGTCGGGCTGCTGGGGGAGCTGGGCGCAACCTGGAGCCGCTGGGGGCAGCCGCTGCTGCCGGTCGGGGTGCTCTACGACCCGTTCGTGGAGCGGGCGCTCGAGCCATGGTCGTTCGGTATCTACGCGGGCGGCCAGTCGATCCTGGTCGGCACGCCGTCGGGAGTGAGCCTGGCGCCCGAAGGCGGCGCGCACCAGTCCATCACCACCCCGTCCATCGGGATCGAGCAGCCGGGGTGCATCACCTACGAGCCGGCCTTCGCGGTTGATACCGAGTGGTGCCTGCTGGCCAGCCTGGCCCGGCTCGGGAAACCGGGCGGCAGTTCGGCCTACCTGCGCCTGTCCACCCGCCCGGTCAGCCAGAAGCTGGCCGATGTGCCCGTCGATCCCGCCGCCCGGGAGCGCCGCCGTCGGCAGGTCGCCGCGGGCGCCTATCCGCTGCGCCGCATACCCGACCCCAAGGTCACGATCGCCGCGATGGGCGCGGTCGTGCCCGAGGCGCTGGCCGCCGCCGAGCGGCTGAATTCGGCCGGTGTACCCGCGGACGTCGTGTGTGTCACCAGCCCGGGGCTGCTGTTCCGGGCGCTGCGCATCCGGCAGGGCCTGGAGGCCGAGGGGGCCGAGTCCTGGATCCTTGACCAGGCATTCCCCGCGGCGCGGGCCACGCCGCTGGTAACCGTCCTGGACGGGCACCCGCACACGCTGGCCTTCCTGGCCACCATCCACCGTGTGCCGCACGCCGCCCTCGGGGTCACTCAGTTCGGGCAGTCCGGGTCGATCGATGATCTCTACCGTTACAACGGCATCGACACCGACAGCATCATCCGCGCCGCCCTGGATCTGGTCTCCTAGGCGCACTTGCCGCGTTTCCCAAGGGTGCATCAGTCACTCCCGAGGTATAGCAGCCAGGTAAAAAATCTTGAATGTTTGTTCGCCAGATAGATGTGCTACCAGAAGTAGCATGATAGAATACTCGCAGAACGTATTCCG
>Ga0187780_10002976_pt1 | contig 12755 bp, 11 predicted proteins | sample 1015_Q2_SP10_20__FD_132429 | JGI IMG/M metagenome (GOLD analysis project Ga0187780, IMG submission 132429) | Tropical peat soil microbial communities from peatlands in Department of Meta, Colombia - 1015_Q2_SP10_20_MG | ecosystem: Environmental > Terrestrial > Soil > Wetlands > Peat | place...
ATCGCTCCAGTTTTGCGTAGACTTTCACCCTCTTGCTGGGAACAATATGATTGATTCTCACCAAGGGGGTACCCCCCACTAGATCGATCATATCCTTAGCCACACGATGCATCGCTGTTTTCATACCTCCCTACTACTCATATGACGTAAATCCTGATTCGTAAACAGTGAACCGTGTCATGAAAAGCCAGGTTTCTCTCGAATCACGAATCAGCAGCACGGGGCACGCCCTGAAGGGTTAAAGTGCACTGAGTATCTCGGCTCCATCGTCTGTGATGGCAATGGTATGCTCAAAATGGGCGGAGCGCTTTCCATCCACCGTTACAACGGTCCAGCCATCCGAGAGAACCTTAACTTCGTAGGTCCCTTCATTCACCATGGGCTCCAGGGCAAAGACCATGCCTCTGCCAAGTCTCGGTCCCTGGTGGGGCATCCCAAAATTCGGAATCTGTGGCTCCTCATGAAGTTCTTTTCCGATCCCATGCCCTACGAAATCTCTGACCACGGAAAATCCGTGGGATTCCACCCAGCTTTGAATGGCATAGGAAATATCAAAAAGCCGATTTCCCACTTTGGCCTTTTCAATGCCAATATAGAGAGCCTTCTCCGTCACCTCGAGAAGTCTTTTGGCTTCCGGATCGACTTCCCCGACAGGAAACGTGATGGCGGCGTCTCCGAAATAGCCAAGATAATTGACGCCCGCATCCAGGCTGACAATATCGCCCTCTTTCAAACGGCGCTGACCTGGGATGCCGTGAACGACTTCATCATTGATGGAAATACAAAGTGTTGCGGGAAACCCCCTATAGCCCTTGAAGGCAGGCCGCGCTCCCTTCAAAAGGATGTAATCTTCGGCCACTTGATCCAATTCCTTTGTGGTGATCCCGGGCTCGATCATACTCTTCAATTTTTCAAAGACCTCTGCCACCACGATATTGGATCTCTTCAATTGCTCAATCTCCCGCTGGGATTTGATGATAACCATAGCACTAATATGCATTTGAACCATGCAATTTGTCAACCTTTCGTTCCTCAAAACACTTCCAGCGGTTGGGGTTTGTTCCGCCAGACGCTCAATATTTAACAACCCGTTTTTTATTGACTTTTCAACACCGTTCAGTAATATTGTGTTGTGGACCATATGGGGTGCCTGAGATGATTCCGAGATATACCCGGCCGGAGATGGGAAAGATCTGGACGGACCAGAGAAAGTTCGAAGCATGGCTCCAGATTGAGCTCCTCGTCTGCGAGGCCCTTTCCCAATTGGGTGAGATCCCGGCAGAGGCTGTCCTGGAAATCAAGGGGAAAGCTTCTTTCGATCTCCGCCGTATCGATGAGATAGAAAAAGTGACGAAACACGATGTCCTCGCCTTTCTGACTAATGTGGGCGAGTCGATCGGTCCCCTCTCGAGATATTTCCATTATGGTCTCACTTCTTCTGATATCCTCGACACCTCCCTGGCCATGCTTTTAAAGGACGCCTCTGCACTTATCCTGCAAGACATCCAGCGGCTTTTGGAGGTGTTAAAGAAGAAGGCCTTCCAGTATAAGGAAACCCTGATGATCGGCCGGTCCCACGGCATTCACGCCGAGCCCATCACCTTCGGTCTCAAGATGACGCTCTGGTACGACGAGATGAAACGAAATCTCGTCCGAATGGAAAGGGCCAAAGAAGCCGTGAGTGTGGGAAAGATCTCAGGCGCCGTTGGAACCTTTGCCCATATCCCGCCCTCGGTAGAGGAGTTTGTCTGCGGCCGATTGGGACTCGAACCCGCGTCCGTCTCGACACAGATCGTCCAGAGGGATCATCATGCCGAATTCTTCACCACCCTTGCCATCATCGCTTCCTCAATAGAAAAATTTTCCGTAGAGCTCCGTCACCTCCAGCGCACAGAGGTCCTGGAAGCCGAGGAATTCTTTTCCAAGGGGCAGAAGGGCTCGTCTGCCATGCCTCACAAACGGAATCCCATTTCTTCGGAAAATCTCTCCGGCCTGGCGCGGTTAGTGCGGTCTTACAGCGTGGCGGCCCTGGAAAACGTTCCCCTCTGGCACGAGCGTGACATCAGCCACTCCTCCGTAGAAAGGGTGATCGGTCCGGATGCAACAATTTTGATCGACTACATGCTCAACCGCCTCAACTTCCTGATCGAAAACCTCATTGTCTACCCGGAGAATATGAAGGCCAACCTCGAGAAGATGGGAGGCCTGATTTTTTCGGAATCGATTCTTCTCTCCCTGACCCGAAAGGGTCTTTCGAGGGAAGAAGCCTACGGGGTGGTACAGAGGAATGCGATGAGGGTCTGGGAAGCGGGCGAAGATTTCAAGACCCTTCTTTCCCGGGACGAGACCATCAAGCGCCTCTTGACCGAAAAGGAATTGGACACTCTGCTCGATGTCCGGGCGCATCTGAAACACGTCGACGATATCTTCCGAAGAGTATTTGGAGAAGCCTAAGATGAAGAAGGATCAAAAACCTACCCCTGACCTGCGAGATCTTCTCCGAATCAAAGAGCCTCCTCCGGAACGAGGCGGGAAGAAACCTATCTTTAAGAAGGCCCACTTCACGATCTGGTATTTCGTCATCGCCATTCTCATCATCTTACTCATCCAGAATTACATCAGCTCAAGGAAGGACGAGGATGTCATCAGTTACAGTGAATTCAAGCAGTCCCTCCGGACGGACAAAATCAAAGACGTCGCCATTACTTCCGAATTAATCACAGGAAAGAGGGAGACTGAAAAAGGTTTAAGAAAATTTCAGGCGGTACGGGTGGAAGATCCGGATCTGGTGAAGGAATTGGAGGCCCACCATGTGAACTTCGAGGGAAAGGTCGAGAGTAAATGGTTGACCAATATTGTCTCCTGGATCATCCCCCTCGTTTTCTTCTTTATATTGTGGCGGATCCTCTTCTCCCGCATCGGAGCCGAGACCAGCGTGATGTCCTTCGGAAAGAGCCGGGCCAAGATCTATGCCGAAAAGGAGAAGAAGATCACCTTTGCCGATGTGGCAGGAATTGACGAGGCCAAAGAGGAATTGAAAGAGGTGGTGGAGTTTCTCAAAAGTCCGGGAAAATTTCAACGCCTTGGTGGTAAGATCCCGAAAGGAGTCCTCCTGGTGGGAATGCCCGGAACCGGAAAGACGCTGCTCGCCCGGGCCGTGGCCGGAGAGGCCAACGTTCCCTTTTTCTCCATCAGCGGCTCCGACTTTGTGGAGATGTTTGTCGGCGTGGGAGCGGCAAGGGTCAGGGATCTCTTCGCACAGGCCCAAAACCATGCCCCGTGTATCATCTTTATCGATGAGCTCGATGCCCTCGGAAAGGCCCGTGGGGTCAACCCCATGGGCAGACATGACGAACAGGAACAGACCCTCAACCAGCTTCTGGCGGAGATGGACGGCTTCGACCCCAATACAGGCGTGATCATCATGGCCGCTACCAACCGACCCGAGATCCTGGACCCCGCCCTTCTCCGGCCGGGAAGGTTCGATCGCCATGTGGTGGTCGATCGGCCCGATATTGTCGGCCGGGAGGAGATTCTGAAGATCCATGCCCGCAATGTCAAATTATCTCCGGACGTCGACTTGAAGGTCATCGCCTCAAGAACCCCTGGGTTCGTGGGCGCAGATCTTGCCAATATCGTGAACGAGGCTGCCCTCCTGGCCGCCCGAAAGAACAAAGAGGCGGTAGAAATGGCCGATATTGAGGAGGCCATTGACCGCGTGGTGGCCGGTCTGGAAAAAAAGAACAGGCTGATGTCGAAGAAGGAAAAGGAAATCGTCGCCTTTCACGAATCCGGCCATGCCATCGTGGCCTCCTTGGTGCCGAATGCCGACCCGGTTCGGCGCATCTCTATCATCCCGAGAGGCATCTCTGCGTTAGGCTATACGCTTCAACTGCCCACGGAGGACCGTTACCTAATGACCAAGACAGAACTTCTCGACCGGCTGGCGGTTCTGCTGGGCGGAAGGGTCGCCGAAGAAATTGTCTTCGGAGAGATCTCCACGGGTGCCCACAACGATCTCCAGCGGGCGACCGACATTGCCACGAGTATGGTCAAAGAATTCGGGATGAGCCAAAAGCTGGGTTACGTCACCTTTGAAAAAGAAAAACAGCCTCTTTTTCTCCCCACCTCCCTTTTTCCCTCCAGGGAGTACAGCGAGGACACCGCCAAACAGATCGATGAGGAAGTAAAGAAGATTGTGGATGAAACCTATCTCAGGGTCAGGGAACTGCTGTCGGCCAAGAGAGATAAGCTGGGAGAGCTTGCCCGTCTCCTCCTTGAGAAAGAAGTGGTTGAGGAGGCGGATCTGAAAAAGATTCTTGAGTTACCCCCTGCCAGCGCATGACGAAGAAAATCTTAAGACATCTCCGACAAAAGATGTTCGCGGGAATCCTGGTCATCCTTCCTCTCGGGATTACTTTTCTCGTCTTGAAGTTTGTCTTCAATACCCTGGACAGCATCCTCGGTCCCATGATCCCCAACATCAACGTCTTCCTTTTCCATCACCTCTTCCAACTCCCTTACGTGGGGCTCTTCAGTTTTTTGCTCCTGCTCTATCTCATCGGATTGATCACCACCAACGTCCTGGGACGCAAATTGATCGGCTGGGGGGATCGTCTCTTCACTGCAATCCCGGTGGTCAAGAATATCTACACCTCCTCCAAACAACTGACAGACGCCTTCTCGGCCACGCGAAAAGGCTCCTTCCGCCAGGCCGTCTTTGTCGAATTTCCGCAGGAAGGAAATTATGTTCTTGGATTCGTGACGAATGAGCTAACGGATCTCGACCGTCAAACCAAGGTGACCGTCTTTGTCCCCACTGCCTTTGTCCCGCCCCAGGGTTTTCTTCTCTTCCTCCCCAAAGAAAAGACACTTCCTGCTCAGTTGACCGTCGAAGAAGCGATCAAGGCCATTATGTCCGTGGGGATCGTCACCCCTCACACGCTTTCGGTTCCTTTATCCACGTCGAAATCGAAAAAGGAATAAGTTGAAAATTTCTGAGGGATGAAGTATCCTAATTACCTTAATCAAAAAGCGGAAGGAGGTCCATGACTATGGAGGCTATCACGCTTCTGATCGCAGTGGTTGCGCTCATCCTCGCTATCCTTGCCTATCAGCGCACCGGGGGAACCGCAGAGTTGAAGCGGCAAATCGAAGCCGCTGCTTCTTCCCCTGATTTGAAGAAACAGATAGATGCTTTGCTGGCGATGACCGATTCCCTGAGAGAGAAGACGGCCGATGCGCTGGAACGTTTGGAAAAGGCCATCCGGAAGACGGAAAAAAGCGAATAGGCTCAAGAGGGTGATTCAATGTCAAATGTCCAACTTCAAATTCCAAATCAATAACAAATGTCAAATCAATTCTTGAAATAAAAGCCTTGACATTTGACATTCATTTGGACTTTGGAATTTGATCTTTGTAATTTCCAATAAATCACCTTTTTTAGGTCAAGATTGAGGCCTCAGTGGATAAGCCCCTACAGATTCTCTTCGTGACTCCGGAGGCTGTCCCTTTTGCCAAGACAGGAGGGCTGGCGGATGTGGCCGGAGCGCTCCCCAAATCTCTTCGGGCCCTGGGATGCGAAATCAAGCTCATCATGCCTTATTACCGGATGGTGAAAGACTCCGGTCTTTCCCTTCAATATTTGGGCGACCCGATCGAGGTCCCCGTCGGATATGAGAAGCTCAAGGCGGAAATTTATCAGGGCTTCCTGAACCACGACATACCGGTTTATTTCGTCGGCCGGGAAGAGTTCTTCGACAGGCCGCACCTTTACGGCACGGCCAAAGGCGATTACTTCGACAATGCAGAGCGCTTCATTTTCTTCTCCAAGGCCGTCTTCCTCTTTTGTCAACATTTAGGATTCTCTCCAGACATCCTCCACCATCACGAATGGCAGACCGGATTAGTCGCGGCCTATCTCAAATCCCTCTACCTGAACAATCCCCTCTTTTCCCGTACGGCGGCAGTGTTCACCATCCACAACATAGCTTATCAAGGGCTATTCAAGAAGGAGAAGTTCCGGCTCACCGACCTTCCCACGGAGATGTACACCCCGGAAGGAATCGAGTTCTGGGAGAGAATCAACTTCATGAAGGCCGGAATCGTTTATGCCGATGTGATCAATACGGTGAGCGAAAAATACAGCGAAGAGATTCAGACCGCAGAATACGGATACGGGCTGGAGGGTATTTTGAGAAAGAGAAGAGATCGCCTTTACGGAATCATCAACGGCGTGGACTATGGGGAGTGGGACCCCGCTCACGACCCCCACCTGGTCGCGCGATACGATTTGAAAGATCTCTCTGGCAAGAAGGAATGCAAGAAGGATCTCCTCAAGGAATTCCATCTTCCTTCTTCGCTGATGAAAGCTCCTCTTTTGGGAATGATCTCCCGGTTGACCGATCAGAAAGGATTCGACCTGTTGATGGAGATTCTGGATGAGTTTTTCAGCCTCGACATCGGATTCGTCCTTCTGGGAACAGGGGAGCAGAAGTACCACGATCTCTTCAACCGGGTCGCTCAGAGGTATCCACAAAAGGCAGGGATTCGGATCGCCTATGATGACCGATTAGCCCATAAGATCGAAGCCGGGGCAGATTTCTTCCTCATGCCTTCCAGATATGAGCCGTGCGGCCTCAATCAAATCTACAGCCTGAAGTATGGAACGATCCCCATTGTGCGTGCGACCGGCGGCCTCGACGATACCATCATCCCTTACGATCGCGCCACGAAAAAAGGAAACGGGTTCAAGTTTATCCGCTACGAGGCCGAAGACTTCCTGAGTGCCATCAAGGAGGCCATCCGTTTTTATTTCCAGCCGGAGCACTGGAAACAGCTCCTCCGAAATGCGATGACAGCGGACTTTTCCTGGGAAAGATCGGCTGAGGCATACCTTCAGCTCTACCGGAAAGCTTTGGGAAGGAAGGCGAGGTCCCTATGAAGAATCGAAGATCACTCATCTTACTCGAAGGACTCCTCACCTTCATGGCCTTAGTTGCTCCGGGCTTCGTCTCTGCCAAACCGTTTCCCTTAATTAATTTTGACCACCCCAGGCTTATTGAAACACGAGAATTATTCAATCTGACCGACCACCCTTTGCTTCGTATCGTTGATATGAGGACGTCGATCTCCGACTATCTCAAGGACCATATCCCGGGCGCTGTCTATCTCCATTTCGAAAACCTCCAGATCCCCGGTAAGGGCGTCCCCGACCAGGCTCCTGACCGGATCTGTGTGGAAAGATTATTGGGAGACAACTTGGGCATTTCCAATCACATGGGGATTATTCTCTACTCCGAAAAATCGAATCCGAATGCAACGCTCCTTGCCTGGACCCTGGATTATTTAGGCCATAAAAAAGTGGGGATCTTAAATGGAGGCTGGGAAAAATGGGCTTCTGAAAGATATCCTACTACCCAGACCTATCCTTCTCTCTTGCCCAATAAATTTTTCGGGAAAGTGATCCGGGAGACAACCGTGGAGAAAAAATGGATCCAAGATAATCTCTCCGCGAGGCATGTGGCGATTGTGGACGCCCGCCATCCGAGACAGTACAGCGGCGATGAGGGAGAAGAGGTGCGGAAAGGCCATATCCCCGGAGCCAGGAATATATTCTGGGAAACGACTCTGGAGGGAGAAGAGGTGCGGGTTTGGAGGAAGAAAGAGGATTTGGAAAAACTCTTTGCCGAATCCGGCGTGACGCGGATTAAAGAGATCGTTGTTTACAGCCAGAGGGGAAGAGAGGCGAGCCATCTCTACTTCACCCTGAAATATTTTCTCGGGTTTCCGCATGTTTCTCTGTATCGCGGTTCCTGGATCGAGTGGTCCGCCGACAAAACCCTGCCAGTCAAAACCGGCATGGACCCTTGAAGTGCTCAGTTTTCAAAGAGACGCCACCCTTCCACCATGATCCCCGTGTAAGAGTACTTCCTTTTCTAAGGAAGATGTCGTTTTCACATTTTTGTCCAACCATACACGTTACAAATGCAAATCAATATTATCGGCGATTAGTTCCCACTGCTTTTTCCAAAGAATACATCATCTAGGAATCTTGACTTTCATCAATTCATGCTTAGATTTGGATTACAGGAGGAAAGCGAGGTGATGAACTATGTATAGAAGAATTGCTTTTGTCTTAATATTGGGACTCGTGTTACTGTTTCTTTCCCAATTCGGGTACGCCGATGATCCTCACAAGGAGTATTATGGTAACCCCACGTATGTTAATCCCAACCCGAATGATTATTATGACCCGTCTTCTGATTATGACCACCCTTACGGGAATAGTTACCCTTACGGATATTACCAACAAGCCCCTCCTTGGGAGGGAAATCAATGGCAAATACATGAAAGACAAATACAGAAAGATCTAAAGCAATTACAGAAAGAGTATGGCCACGGAGAAGTGATTGATAAATGACGTAGAGAAGAAGGAAAATCAGGAATGAAGGGGAAGCGAGTATTAACTTCTCCCTCGAGAGATGTTCTCTGTCGGAGGAAACACGGCAAAATCGGTAGCGGCTTTTACCAATCCCACAAGGATCGCTCAGGAACACCCTGAAGATGAATACCAAATTACAGTAATCCATATTTAAAGGAATCCCAACCTGCAAAAGCAAATCAGAATTCTCGTAAAAACATTTCCTCCTCGGATTCTGAGAGTGATTGGGGATCTTTCCAACACCCAACGTGTTCTCAGCGGGTTGCATATTGGTTTAACGGTGTCTGTTTAATTAAGCATCTTTACGGATAAATCATTCCCTCACCACCCCTCTCACTTTTAATTGAAAATCATTGATTCTCTAACACTTCGGCCAGAACATTCGCAGGTGGAGGCCATAACCCGGTTTCTTACCTTTTTCCTCCTGTAATGTTGTTTTTACATTTTCGTATTGGAATACAATAGTACAAACGGAAATCGACAAGATGCTTTATGGTAAGTCAGCTTTCTCAAGGGATAAAAATTTTACATATTTTTACAGCAGTTTTCTCCATTTGACATGTCTCCCCAAAAATACAGTCTTTCCCTGAAAAAAATACAGTATCCACCCAATTCATTTTCTTAGATGATTCTGAACATTCTTAAATAATGATGAAGAAAAATAAAAGGGTCTACAAAAACAATCCTATCAGAAAAGGGGTGAGTGAAGCGCTTGATTGAAAAAAGAGAGGAGGTGATTCTTGAGTTTCAGTAAAGAAAATTTCGAGGAGGAAGTTTGGTGCCCAGCCGATCAACACATCTACAAAGGAAGAAAGGAGGTGAAGAGGGAATTTACGGGAAGAAACAAAGAGGCAAAGAGGTGAGGTGTTGAGGCATGTTCCATAGCAAATTCAACCAAAGAAAGGAGAAAACAATGAAAGGAACAAAGGGTCTTTCAATTATAATGGCAATAGCATTCGTAGCGCTCGTAGCGCAGATATCCCTGCCCGTCCCAGCGTTGGCGGACGGTCACGGCCGCGACTGTGGCCACGGGCCCGTGATCTTCGGTCGGTACGTCAGCGCAGAGAATGCGTATGACACTTCTTCGGTGCATGCGAATGGATCTCTGGTTGGCCCTCCAATCTTCTTCGCCACGGCAGAAGTCATGTTCCTTGACGGACAGGGGAATGTATGCGGCTCGGCCGACGGTTTCTACTCGGGGATTGACAATACGGGTGTCAACCTGGGACCCAGCTTGTTTCACGGAACGTACACGATTGACGGCACCGGGCGGATCACCATCTTGACATGCAGTGATGGAGCGCCCAGCAGTGGGAACCAGTTTTGCGCTACTTTCACGCCTTGCTCTCCCGTGACCAAGGCTCAGGTCGGTTATCTCCAGGGATGGGATGGCAAGAAAATCGTTACGGTGGAACAGATCGGTTTTGGCACCGATCCCGACTCCACGGGCTTCCTCGTACACAAAAGGGAGTGGACAAAAGCCGAAGAGCAGCACCAAGACCACCACTAACGACGAGCCGGAGTACCTGAGATGAAGGGAGTTCGCGGCGTCCACCATGTCGATTACGACAAAGACAAGGATCACGAAGACAACACATTGAGCGGCAGCTGACGTGCCCGCCGGTTCTCTCGGGTAGCTGAGGGCGACGCATGGCCACATGCGCGTTCTCAGCTACCCTCCACCGAAGGGAACCTCGAAACCATTCCACATGAGTACCTCAGAAATGAACCCCGGATATCCGTCCGGGGTTTTCTTTTTCCCCCCTGTCCCTGCCGCTTTCCCATGTGAAAAGGCAAGATTTTCATTTTCTTTCCTTGAGAAGTCCCTTACTTCCCTCACCTGCGGATGACGAATTTGCGACATCGTGTCGCTTTTTCGCCTAAGAGACGAAAATCTCTGTGAAGTGACTCAAAAAAGATGTTTATCTTTTTACGCTCATTTCCTACCGGTAATCGCCATATTTCCCACAAATTGATTCTGAGGACTTCTAGGTGGAGTCCGCAGCCGGTTTTCCAAGTGCTTTTTCCTGAAACATTGTTTTTCAATCTCCACCCTTCAATCCAACATTTCTGATGCAAATCAACAAACCTTTATCTCGAGTTCACTCCGTATGGCTCCAGCCGGCCTAGAAAAAAATAATTTCCGCTATCCCATTTCTCAATTGACAAAAAGATATTTTGGGTTTATTTAGTGCACCGGTTCAATAAAGATTGTCCATCTGAAGCATTTCATAGAAAAGAGAAAAAAGATGACGAAAAACGCTTTTTTTACTTTATTGGGAGTGGTTTTAGCACTGAGCCTCTTTGGCGTTGTTCACAGCGCTAATACAGGTTCAAGTTATCAAGATGAATATAATACTCTGTATGGGACAAATGTGGGTTGTTCATTTTGTCATACAAACCCTCCTTCCCTTAATGCCACCGGCAAAAAGTTCAAGAACAGTGGCCATGATTATGCTTCGATCGCCCCCGTTCCTAAGGTAACCGCTTTCAACATCCCTGCAACTTCAAAGACTCTTAAGGTCTCGATCACTGCTTTTAAAGCTACCGATAATATTCCCATAACCGGTTATATGGCCACTGAAACATCCGCACCTCCAAGCGCTTCGGCCACTGGCTGGAGTAAAACTCCTCCCAGAACCTATACCTTTGCCTCAGAAGGAGTAAGAGCTCTCTATGCCTGGGTCGAGGATTCTGCGGGTATTGTCTCCCCCAGTCTGAGTGTTTCAACAATCGTTGATAAGTTCAAACCTGTCATAACCGCCTTCAGCGTTTCTTCACCCTCTTCATCCCTAACCGTTTCTATCACCGACTTTACGGCAACTGATGATGTGGGGGTGACAGGCTACATGGTTACAACCTCCGCCATGACTCCCTCTGCTAAGTCTTTGAAATGGAGCCCAACGCCTCCGACAAGCTTCACTTTTCCAAGTACTACGAAGTCAGGAGCAAAGAAGCTTTATGCCTGGGCCAAAAATGCTACCGGGAACGTTTCCAAAAGTCTCAGTGCCCAGGTGACGCTTAAACTGGCAGCCGGGGCGGCATATCCATTAAAGGTGAGTTCAAACGGCCGCTATCTGGTCGACCAAAACGACGTACCCTTCTTGATCGTGGGTGACGCTCCTCAGTCGCTCATTGTGAATTTGACCGAGGCGCAAGCCGAACAATATTTCGCCGATCGAAGTGCGCACGGTTTCAATGCCGTCTGGATCAATTTGCTTTGCGATACCTATACAGCAGGTCGGTCTGATGGCAGTACCTATGATGGTATCGTGCCCTTCACAACACCAGGGGACCTTTCGACTCCAAACCCGGCATACTTTGCCCGTGTTGATTATATGATCCGTTTAGCTGCCCAATATGGGGTTGTAGTATTTCTTGATCCGATTGAAACGGGTGGCTGGCTGGGTGTCCTTGAGAGCAATGGGACAACGAAGGATTTTAACTATGGTTCCTACCTTGGAAATCGCTATAGAAATTTCCCAAACATTGTCTGGTTTAATGGCAACGATTTTCAGACCTGGACCAATTCGACCGATGATGCGGTCGTTTTGGCTGTGGCGCAGGGTATTAAGGCTGAAGATCCAGTCCACATTCAGACGATTGAATTGAATTACGACGCCAGTAGTTCCCTCGATGATAGTAACTGGGCATCGATTATCTCTCTCAATGCCGCATACACCTACTATCCCACTTACGCTGAAGTTCTTCATGCGTATAACCAGTCTAGCTCGATACCCGTATTCATGGTAGAGGCAAATTACGAATTTGAGGACAACACCGGGTTGGATTACGGAGACGCAGCCACACTTCGCCGCCAGGAATACTGGACGATGCTTTCTGGTGCAACCGGACAGCTTTACGGAAATCATTACACGTGGACGTTTGTCACTGATTGGCAGTCTTACCTGGATACCCCGGGTGTCACTCAACTGGGATACATGAAGACTCTCTTTTCATCTTACCCTTGGTACGATTTGATCCCGGACCAGAACCACACGATCGTAACGGGAGGATACGGAACATTCTCCAGTACGGGGTCTTTAGGCAGCAACGACTATCTCACCGACGCCAGCACGCCGGATGGCATGTTAGTAATGGCTTATTTGCCTACGGTACGCACCATCACAATTAACATGAGCACGCTAGCCTCTGCGATGACCGCACAGTGGTACGACCCTACGAATAACACTTACACCACGATTTCCGGTTCGCCTTTTGTTAACTCAGGGAGCTTGCAGTTTACACCTCCTGGAAACAACAGTGCCGGAGATGGCGATTGGGTGCTATTGCTGCAGGCAAGCCAGTAGGC
>Ga0187780_10002977_pt1 | contig 12755 bp, 10 predicted proteins | sample 1015_Q2_SP10_20__FD_132429 | JGI IMG/M metagenome (GOLD analysis project Ga0187780, IMG submission 132429) | Tropical peat soil microbial communities from peatlands in Department of Meta, Colombia - 1015_Q2_SP10_20_MG | ecosystem: Environmental > Terrestrial > Soil > Wetlands > Peat | place...
AGAGGCCTCCCGTTGCCGCGGTGGCCAGCACGAGCCAGGTGTCCGCGCCGCTCGTGTAGATCCCCATCTCCCGCAGACTCTGCTTGGCGACGGTACTGCAATAGGAGCGACGCAGCAGCTGCTGTACCGCCGAATCAGGCCCGCTCAGATAGAGACCGGAGGTGCTCACGCCCCGGTAGCCGCTGCGCTCGAGCGCAGCCGCAAGAGAGTGACCCAGAGCCCACGCAGCGGCCGTGCGGTCCAGAACCTCGCTGTGCCGCAGCAGCGGTGCCGTCGGCAGCGTCCCGCCGCAGCCACCCTCCCGCAGGGATTGCACGGCGGACAGCACATCCGCTCGTGCCATCGGGCCTGCGACGAGCCCGGCGAGCAAGATGCACAAGCGCCACATGCGATGGGCGGACACGCGATTCATCCTACGGCTCCTGCCGCCGGTCACCTACCCGCTAACGCGCAAGCATCCCATCCGATGACTCCCGGCGGCGGTACGCCGTCACAGAATCGCCGGTGTCCGCCGCCTGCATTTGCCCGGGGCAATGGTGAGGTCCAGGAATCGCACCCCGATGGGCACTGCAGGATCGAGATCGGCGGCCTCGAAGCCTACGGACCCGGATCCTCTCCTGTCACAGAGGGGCGACCAGAGGAATGACGTCGCGACCGAATGCCTCGAGCGGTGCGATCTCGTGCACGTTCGGCATATTGAAGATCGCGTGATCGACGCCGACGGCCGCGTAGCGCCGGCATAGCGCGATCACGTCCTGGGCGCTCATCTTGCCCGCGCGCAGCTCGACGGTGCCGAGCGAGGTCTTCTCGATCGAGCCGTAGTCGCGGCCGAGGGCCGCGCAGTGCTGCCGCAGAATCGCGAGCTTGGCGGCCACCGCCTCCGGCGCACCGAACAGATTGCACGCATCGCCATACTGCGCTACCAGCCGCAGGGTCTTCTTTTCGCCGCCACCGGCGACAAGGATCGGCGGATGAGGCCGCGACAGCGGCTGCGGAACGCACAGCGTCTGCGCGAGCCGGTTGTGATTGCCCTGGTAGGCGCCACGGTTCCCCGACCACATCTGCTTGGCAATCTGCAGTGCCTCCTCGAGGAGCTCGAAGCGCACGCCGAGCGGCGGAAAGGGCGTGCCGAGCCCCCTCGCTTCCTGCTCGTTCCATGCGGCCCCGATCCCGAGATAGGCGCGGCCTCGGGACAGCACATCGAGCGTCGTCACCGTCTTCACCAGGATACCGGGGTAGCGGTAGATCACGCCTGTTGCCATCGTGCCGAGCTTCACCTTCTGAGTCACGGCCGCGAGGTAGCCGAGCGCGGTATAGCCCTCGAGCATGTCGTTCTCGTGCGGGCCCACCACGCTGATCTGGAAGAAGTGGTCCATCACCCACAGGCTGTAGAAGCCCGCCGCGTCGGCGGCACGGGCGATCTCCGCGAGCTTGGCCGCCATGGCGTGCGGCCCGCCGGGCCAGGTGAAGTTCGGCACCTGCAGTCCGATTCTCATGGCGAGACTCCCGGGTCGAGTGAGGCAGCTTCAGGAACAGGTGCTGGAACGGTGCCCTTCGCCGGGGCGAGCACATGCTCGGCTTCGCCTGCCGGCGTCCACAGGATGAGCAGCTTGGCCTCGCTCCCGCGCGGCACCAGATGGCGCACCTTGTCTCCCGGCCTCACGATCCCGATCATGCCCGGCTTGAGCAGATAAAGCCGGCCGTTCACCTCGTGACCGTAGACTCCGGCGAGGACATAGATGACCTCTACCGAACCGTGCGTATGACTCGGGACGGTGGTTCCCGCGGGCAGCGTCACTTCGGCGGCCTCCAGCTCCTTGCCGCCGAGATTGGATGCATCGACGAGCAGCTTCCACTTCGAGCCGCGGCCGCCTGGGATGTTGTCGGAGACGCCGTTGGTCGCGTATGCGTAACCGGGTTTGCCATTGCCCGACTGACCGTGAGCCGCATCGCCGGCAGCGAGGCCAAGCGCGATGACCGACACGGCGCACGAGAACCACAGTGACCGCACGCGAGTGCTGCTCATGTTCCACTCCCTGCGAGCCGTAAGAGGTGACGTTCGTAATTCGCGGGCGCACGGCGTGACGTCCGGACCGCGAGTCCAAGTATGGTCGACCGGCAATTTGCGGAAATCAAGCCGACCGCCACCGCGCGGACGATGCACTGAGGTACCATCGCCACGGGCCCCGAGCGCCTCCCGCAGGAGAACAATCATGACCCGCTCCGCCTTCATTCATTTCGGCCGCCTCATGCTCGCGCTCGGTGCTGCGATCTGCGCCTCGCTGACCCACGCCGAGAGCGCACAGCCGCCGGTCAAGATCGGGATCATCGGCACCGGCCGCATCGGCGCGCCGCTCGCCGAGTACTGGGTCAAGGCCGGTCACGAGGTGTTCGTGTCCTCCCGGCATCCGGAGCAACTGCAGGCTCTCGTCGCCCGCCTCGGACCGCGTGCTCACGCCGGCACGCCACGCGAGGCGGCGGCCTTTGGTACGGTGATTCTCGTCTCGATCCCCTACGCGGCAATGCCGCAGATCGGTACCGATCTGCGCGCCGAGCTCGCCGGCAAGGTGATCCTCGATACGAGCAATCCGGTCGAGCGTCGCGACGGCGCCATGGCGCTCGATGCGCAGCAGAAGGGGGCCGGCGTTGCGACCGCGGAGCTACTGCACAACAACCGGATCGTGCGGGCGTTCAACTGCATTCCGGCCGCCACGCTTGCGAACGACAGCAACCACCAGCCCGAGCGCATCGCGATACCGATCGGCGGTGATGATGCGCGGGCGCTCAAGATCGCGGAGCAGCTGGTGCGCGAGACCGGCTTCGATCCGGTGATCGTCGGCTCGCTCGCGAAGACGCGAGAATTCGACCTCGGCCAGCCCTTGGCCTCCGGCCGCATGACGGCGGCCGAGCTGCGCAGCAAGATCACGAACTAGGCGAACGCTCGCCAAGCCCCCGGAGGAGCGATGGCCGAGAGCATGACCGGCGCCGACATCAAGGCGGCGGCCCTCAAGATGGCCCCGCAGATCGAGGCGCGCGCCGAGGAGATCGCCGCACTGCGGCGTCTGCCCGCGGACCTGGTGCAGCAGCTCAAGCGCGCGGGCGCATTCCGCATGCTGATGCCACGCGCCTGGGGTGGACCGGAGATGACCCCGCGCGAGCAGAACGAGGTCATCGAGATCTACTCGCGCGCGGACCCCTCCGTCGGCTGGTGCGTGATGATCGGCTCGGACACCGGACTCTTCGTCGGCTACCACGAGGAGGCGGCGGCGCGCGAGCTTTATCCGGACCTCGACTGTTGCGTCGCCGGTGCTGCGAGTCCGCTCGGTCGCGCAGAGCGGGTTCCGGGTGGCTTCCGCGTCAACGGACGGTGGAGCTTCGGCAGCGGCGTCAACCACGCGGACGTGATCATCGCCATCTGCCCGACATTCGAGGGCGGCGCCCCGCTCCTGAAGGGTGCAGCACCCGAGATGCGCCTCGTCGCAGCAGCAGCGCCCAAGTGGGAGATCCTCGACACCTGGCACACCCTCGGCCTCGCCGGCACCGGCAGCACCGATTACATCGCGAAGGACATCTTCATCCCCGAGCGCCATACGATTGCGTTCGGCACACCCCCGCAGCGTCCGGAGCCCCTGTATCGGTGGATGCCGGTGTTCCTCGCCAACATGCACGGCGTGGGATTAGGTCTCGCGCGCAAGGCGATCGACACGCTCGAAACCCTCTCACAGACCAAGCGCGCGCCCAACTTCACGCGCGCCGGCGAATCGCTCGCGATGAAGGACGTGCCCCGGGTGCGCGCGGCGGCCGCCAAGGCGGAGATGCTGTTTGGTGCGGCACGGGCCTACACCTACGAGACCATGGATACCTTGTGGGAGGAGCTGCAGCGCGGGGGACCGGTGTCGATGCCGACCCGGCTGGCCGTCGCACTCTCGCGCCAGCATGCCTTCCGCACCGCGCGTGAGATCACGCAGCTGATGGTCGATGCCGCAGGCTCGAGCGCCATCTACACGAGCTCGCCGCTCGAGCGGCTGCTGCGCGATGCCTACACCGCCTGCATGCACTGGAGCGCGCAGGAGCGCACGCTCGAGATGTTCGGTGCGGCCATCATCGGCGTGGAGAGCCTCGGACCGATGCTCTGATCGGCGGCCGCCTTTAGAGCGCGGCCGAGATCACGATATCGGAGAGCTTCTGGAAGCGCTCCATGTTGGCGTTGCTCTCCATGACACCCGCCGACAGGCACACGAAGCTGAGCTCGCGCTCCGGATCGACCCAGAACAGCGTGGTGCCCGCGCCGTAGTTGCCGAACGTGCCCGGCGAGGCGAGCGTGCCGAACAGGTGGTGAAAGATCCCGCCGCCGCGCAGCGAGAAGCCAAGCCCGATGTAGGCCGGCGCCGGAGCCCAGCCGCGGTCCTTGCCGCGCAGCGTGTACAGCTCGTTGGGCTTCTCGCCCGTCCAGTTGCGGCGCGCGAGCTCCAGAGTCGCGGGCGAGAGGATGCGTTGTCCGTCCAGGGCCCCGTCCTGCCGCAGCATCTCCGTGAAGCGGAACATGTCCGGCACGGTGGAGGCGATGCCCACCCACGGCATCTCCGCGTGCTCTTCCTCGAATGCCCCGTTGGGGCCTAAGTTGCTGTGCCCCCGATGCCCGATGGGATAGTTACCGCGGAAGTCCGGCACGACCTTGCGTGGCCTCAGGTCGGCCCGCAGGCCCACCGAGGTGTCGGCCATCTTGAGCGGATTGAGGATCTCCTCGTGGACGATCGCGCGGTACGAGCGCTTCTTGGGATCCGTGCGCCGTACGGCCTCGCCCAGCAGCACGTGATTGACGAGCGGCGAGTACGAGACTTTCTCACAGGGAGCATCGACCGGCTTCACCACCTCGATCACGGCCGCGACCATCTCGTCAAAGCGATCGATGTACATGCCGGGCTTCACCTCGAAGATGATCGGAAAGCCCGCCTGGTGCGACAGCAGATGCCAGATCTGAATGGCCTCGCGGCCATGGCCGGAGAATTCCGGAATCAGGTCCGAGATGCGGGTCGTGAGCGCGAAATAGCCGAGCTCGATCGCCCGCAGGGTGAGAACGTTGGTGAACGCCTTGGTCACCGAGAAGATGCTGAATACGGAATTCCTCTGCAAGGGCTTGCTCTGGGCGGCATCGGCCGCGCCGATCACCGTATCGAGAACCACCTTGCCACCGCGGGCTATCTTGATGACCGCCCCGTGGTACAGCCCGGCCGCGATGTCGGCCTTGACGACGCTCTGCAGATGCTCCAACCGCTGTAGATTCATGTTGAGCTCGCTCATGCGAAGGCTTCCCCGGCGCTGTGGAGCCGACCGGCCGCGGGCGCACGGTGACGGCTCAGGGTTGTAGGTGGAATGTCATTATAATGATCCGCGCCCGCCAATGAGCAGTGCGACGCAAGCGAGTACACACCATGGCTGAGCCCAACCAGGCCTCGAAGCTCCCGAAATGGATCACGGACCACCTCGCGCGCTACCTCGCGACCAACGGCGAGGACGGCTACCTGTGGGATGCGAGCATCGGCGGCGGCAAGGGAATGGTGCCCACTCTGCTGCTGACGACCACGGGCCGAAAATCAGGGAAGGCCCTGACGCTGCCGCTGATCTTCGGCGAGAGCGGACCCAACTTCGTCGTGATCGCCTCCAAGGGCGGAGCGCCCGAGCATCCGGCGTGGTATCTGAATCTCGCGGCCAACCCGCGGGTCCAGGTGCAGGTCAAGGCGCGAAAGTTCTCCGCGCACGCACGCACGGCGCAGGGCGAGGAGCGCGCTGCCCTGTGGCGCAAGATGGTGGAGATCTACGGCCCCTACGAGCAGTACCAGAAAAGGACCGGACGCCAGATTCCCGTCGTAGTGCTGGAGCCGCAGGCGGCTGCCGCGGCCGGCGCGAGATCGTGAGCACTCCCGCGGCACTGAGGATTGACTTCGTCTCGGACGTTTCCTGCCCGTGGTGCGTGATCGGTCTGTGGTCACTCGAGGCGGCGCTGTCGCAGCTCGCAGGCGAAGTCAACGCCGAGATCCACTTTCAGCCCTTCGAGCTCAATCCCGACATGGGCGCAGGCGGAGAAAACATCGAGGAGCACATCGCCCGCAAGTACGGCGCGGCGCCCGCGCAGTTTGCCCAGAGCCAGGAGATGATCCGCGCCCGCGGCGCACAGCTCGGCTTCGAATTCGACATGGCGAAGCGCCGCCGGATCTACAACTCCTTCGATGCGCACCGGCTCCTGCACTCGGTCGCCGGCACCGACAAGCAGAGGGAGCTGAAGCGCGCGCTGTTCAAGGCGTACTTCACCGACGGCCGCGACGTGAGCGATCACGCAGTGTTGCGCGAGGTCGCAGCCTCGGCGGGACTCGATGCGCAGCGGACCGAGCAGATCCTCGCATCAAACGAGTTCGCGGATGAGGTGCGCGCGCAGGAACGGCTTTACCAGGCAAAGGGCATACACGCCGTGCCCTCGGTGATTCTCGACGACCGCTATCTCGTGCAGGGCGGGCAGCCGGTGGAGGTGTTCGTGCAGGCGCTGCGGCAGGCGGGTCGCGAACACGCGCGAGCCCCCCGGAGCGAGCGCGCCTAGCGTCGCGGGCGCCGGGCTCAGGACTTCGGCTTCAGCGCCGCTTTCGCGAGGGCGTCAAGCTGCGCGACGACCGAGCGGGTCACGCCGAAGATCAGGCGGCGCCGGCGGCCGAGCGCAACCCATTCCTCCAGCGAGACGACTCCCTCTGAGCGAAGCAGCTCGACGAGTCGCAGCGGCAATTCGGCTGGCAGTGCGGTAGACATGGCTGCCAGTCTTCTGATGTGCCGGCATTTGCCAAGCGAGAGTTAACATCTTGTTGCGGCGGCTCTTCGAACCGTGAGGGTGGTCGCAGCCAAAACGTTAGCTACTTCTCATCCCGTGCGTCGCCGCGCCACGCATCGGAGCCGGCGCCAGCCAGACATGGTGAGCACGACTCTTGGGCGCGCGCGCCGCCCGCGGTGGCCTATGGAGGCGTGCCGCCCGCCGCCGGATTGGGCGGCGGAGCCTGCCGTCCGGTCACGGGGTTCGGATAGTGGAAGGGCGTGACGTAGAAGCTCGGATAGGTCAGGTACACCACGCTCGGCGGCAGATCCGGCGGCGGCGGGAAGCTGTCGGGGCGCGTATTCGGCACGGACGTGTCCTTCCATCCGCCCTTGTAGCTCGCGTACATCGTGAACGGCGCGCGGAAGCTGCGCGCCTTCCAGACTCCGTTCTCCTTCACGTAGGAGTTTTCGTAGATGCAGTCGCCCCAGACCGGCGTTCCACCCGGCCCGCCACCCATGACAAAGGCGACCCAGCGACCGCGCGCCGTCGTGCCATCCGCTGCCACGTCCACGATGCCCTGAAACTGCTGATGGTCGAGCAGCTGGCCCGGGTGCGCGGCAATGCCGATGGGCCCGAGGCCCGTAACGAGATACTCGAGCACCCGCTTCGGACCGACGAACACGCCCCGACCCCCGATCTCGTACGTTCCCTGCTCGCTGAACAGCGCGGCAATCTCGGGCCACTGTGCCTTGTCCACGTAGTACCCATAGGCGCGCTGGATCTTCTCGATCTGCACTCGGTCCTTGAGCAGCTCCACCTGATGCGCGAGGGCGTTCGTCCGCTGCTCGAGCGCGGCCAGCTCGGGCGTGAGGCCGGCTCCGGACACGTGCGGCTCGACCGATGGCTCGGCCGCGGCCACTGGATTGCGGTAGTGGTAGGGCACGAGGTACACGCCGGGAAGCGACGCATAGACCTCGCTCGGCGGCCGGTCGGGCGGACTCGCCTGACTGGGCCCCTGCATGGGAATCGGACTTTGAATCCAACCACCGTCGTAGTCCGAGAGGAACGTGACGTAGAAGTGGAGCCGGCTGATCTTCCAGGTGCCGTGCTCATTCACGTACTCGTTCTCGTACACGCCCCCGCCCCACTCGCCCTTGCCGTCCACCGCCAGCATCACATCGCTGCGCCAGCGGGCCTTGGCCGTGCGATTGTCGGGCGACACGTCGATGATCGGCTGCAGCATCGGATAATCATTGAGCTGGCCCGTCTTCAGACCCGTGGGAGCCATCAAGGCGAGGGCCTTGCGAACGTGCGCGCGGCCGACGTACACGCCCTGCTGGCCGAACTCGTAGCTGCCCTGCGTCGCGAACAGCGAGCTCGCCTCATCCCACAGACCCTTATCGATGTAATAGCCGTAGGCGCCTTGCAGGTTCTCGATCGCAACGCGCGAGGCCAGAAGCGCGAGATCGTGTTGCGCATGATCGGCCTCGGCCGCGAGCAGCTTGAGTTCCTGATTCGAGGGACTGCCGCCCGCCATCGCGTGCACGGGCTGCTGCGTACTTACATCGGGAGCGGGCGTGAGACCCAGGTCGAAACGCGCCGCGCCAACGTCGCTCGGCAGATAGTGGAACTGCGGTGTGAAGCTGTCGGGAAAGGGTCGATAGCGAATCGTCGGCGCATGATCCGCCGGCAAGGCTTTGCCGGTGGCCGACGTCCAGTCACCCTCTGACGAGCGCAGGCGCGCCCACCCGCCCTCGTAGGGCGCGACGAAGCTCGGGTAATAGTGAAGTCGTCCGATCTTCCAGACACCATCCTGCTTCACGTACTCGTTTTCGTAGAGGCCGGTGCCCCACTCGGCGTGCTGGTGGTACTGCCCCATGAGCGCGAGCTCCCGCCAGCGCGCTCTGGCGAGGCGCCCATCGGCAGCAACGGCGATGACCGGCTGCAGCTGCAGGCGCGTGTTGAGCTGACCGTACTTCAGCCCCGGGCCCGGCCAGCCGCCACCTTCGGTTCGGATGCGCTCCCGAATGCGGGCTTTGCCGACGTAGACACCATCGACGCCGACCTCCATGGTCGCATCCTCGGCGAAGAGGTCCGCGGCCTCATCCCAATAGCCCTTGTCGAGATAATAGGCGTACGCGCGCTGCAGCTTGCCAACCGCGGCGATGTCCTCAAGCCGCTGCGCCTCCCCGGCGAGGCTCCTGATACGCGCGTCGAGCACCTCGACCGCGGGAAGCTCAGCCGCCTTGACCACTGCAGCGACGGCGACGCTGGCGCTCGCAGCGAGGACCGGAACCAGCGCGCGCAGCGTCCTCGTGCGCCGGAGTGAGCTTTGTTTGTGCATGACTCGATGCCACCAGATCTTTGAGTGCTGAGTGCGGCTCATTTCTGCTTGGGCGGCGGCCCGAAGCGCGGCTGCCAGTCTTCCTGCGCCCGATTGATCAGGTAGGCATGGATCGAGCGTGCCTGCTCCTCGGTGAGCACGTCCTTGAAGCTCGGCATCCCCTGCTTCTTGCGGGTTCCGCCGAGCACCAGATCCAGAAACTGCGCGTGCGTCTCGGCCGTGAGATGGCGCAGGTCCTTGGCGCCGCCGATGGCGTTGACGCCGTGGCAAGTCGCGCAGCTCTGGCTGTAGAGCAGGGCGCCCCTGAGCACCTGCTCGCGCCGCTGCTCCTGCATGGGCGGGGGCGGAATTGCGGCGGACGCCGGCGCAGGCGGCAGTGTCACGCCCTTGGCGTCGAGGGCGAGGACGATGAGCCGGGCTGGCCCAACGGAGAAGGGCTCCGGGCTGTCGAGCTGATGCACGATCGCACTGTTCCAGCCGGCGTTGAACGCGACGTACTGCGTCGCGCCGATCGAGTAGCTCATCGGGCCGCTCACCGGCACCGAGCCGACGGGCAATTCCCACAGCTTCTTGCCGTCCGTCGCGCGGTAGATCGCGATTGTCTTGTTGATGGTGCCCTCGATCAGCAGATTTCCGGCCGTCGTCAGCGTGCCGCCGTTGCCGGGGTGCGGATAGGGAATCCGAAATGCCTCGCGCTGCCGCACCGGATCCCACGCCAGCATGTAGCCCTTGTCGCGTTTGTCGGCTTGTGCGTTCAGCTCGCGGCGCAGCTCGGGGTAGTTGTTGACCCCCGCGCCAAGCGTGGTACGCCCCAGCACGAACTTGAACTCGCCGTCCGGCAAGCGCGACTCGACCATCCACTGCTCCATCGTCGGGATGTACACCAGGCCGGTGAGCGGACTGTAGGACATCGGATTCCAGTTGTGGCCGCCGCCATAGCTCGGAGTCATCAGGTGAGGCTTCACGCCGACGTATGCATCCGGGTTGATCTGCGGTCGCCCGGTCTTGAGGTCGATGCGCTTGGCCCAGGTATTGGGCACGTAGTTGCGCGCGGAGAGCAGCTTCCCCGTTGCGCGATCGAGCACGTAGAAGAAGCCGTCCTTCGGTGCGTGCATGATGACCTTGCGCAGCCGGCCACCGATCTTCAGGTCGGCCAGAATCAGCGGGCTCGTGCAGTCGTAGTCCCACTCCTCGCCCGGGACCTCCTGGTAGTGCCACGCATAGCTGCCATCGCGCGCATGCACGGCGACGATCGAGCAGAGGAAGAGATTGTCACCTCCGCCGGGACTGCGGAAAGCCGCAGGATGTGGTGAGCCGTTGCCGGTTCCGAAGTAGACCAGATCGAGCTCGGGATCGTAGACGATGGTGTCCCAGTCGTTGCCGCCGCCGCCCTGCTTCCACCACTCGCCGGTCCACGACTTTGCGGCCAGCGGCATGATGGAGTCCGACGCCGCTCCCTCCGGGAGCTTGCCGGGATCGCCCGGAACGATGTAGAAGCGCCACGCAAACGCACCCGTGTCGGCTCTGTACGCCGAGATGTAGCCGCGCGCTCCGAAGTCGCCACCGCCGTTGCCGATGACCACGAGGCCGTCGGCCACGCGCGGCGCGCCCGTGATCGACAGGGGCTGGCCCGGCACGAGTGTCTGCGTGCTCCACACGGGCTTGCCCGTGGCCGCATCGAGCGCGATGAGCCGGCCATCGAGAGTCGCAATGATGATGCGTCCCTGCCAGGCGGCGAGACCGCGGCTCACCGGGCCACAGCAGGCCAGGCGCGCCCAGTCGACCGAGATCTGCGGGTCGTACTGCCAGAGCAGTTTGCCCGTCGCGGCGTCGTACGCCGAGGTGATGTCCCACGCCGAGATGTTGTACAGCACGCCGTCGATCTCGAGCGGCGTCGCCTCGACTCCGCGGTAGGTATTGAGGTCGGCATACCAGGCGATGCCCAAGCGTGCGGCGTTGTGCTCGTCGATCGTGTGCAGGGGACTGAAGCGCTGCTCACTCCAGGTCCGCCCGACGGACATCCAGTTGCCGGGCTCCTGGTCCGCCGCATGAAGCCGACGTTGATCGACCGCCGCCGGGCCTTGCGCGGCTTGCGCGACCGTGAGCACGCCACAGGCCGCCGCCGTTAGCAGCCGATACCAGCGAGAACTCCGCATTTCGTCCCCCCTCGTGGATCGTGGCCCGCGGCTCGCCGCCCGCCGGGCGGCCGGGGCCGGCAGTTGATCGAATGTCGCGTTGCGCAGCGTCGCGGGCTCTCCCGTCATGGTAGTGGACCGACGGACAAACGGCACGCCGACGGACGCGAAGCGCTCAGTTGTGCTTGTCGATCGGCACGAGGAGGCTGCCCGGGCGCGAGTCCCAGGGCGACGGGATCCCGTAGGGCAGGCTGCTGAAGATCGCCTCGATGCGATAGATCCCGCTCTTGCGGATCTTGAACACCTCGAAGAGGCCGAGCGAGTTGGGAGAGGTGAACGGCGCGTCCCGCTCCTGACCGTCGGTCGTCTTGAATTTCACGAAGTGCGCGCCGTGATCGATGAAGCCCGTCGCGACGACGATGCCGCGCTCCACGTCGACGACCTCGAAGCGCCGCGCACGCACGCGATCGTCGTAGCGATACAGTCCGAGCTTGAACTGCGACTCGCACCCCTGGGAGATCGCCGCGTAGCCGTAGTTGCCGCGCGTGGTTGCCGCACCGTTCTCGGTGCGCGCGCAGTCCGGATCAAAGCGGGTGCGGATCCGGCCATCATTCTGCTCAAGCGTGCTGAAGTAGCCGTTCGCCAGCGCCACGAGGTCCTCGCGTGAACGGCGCTCGCCTGCGGCGAGGGACTGCTCGAACGCCGGATCGTGCGTGTAGAGCTTGGGATCTGCCCAGGGTCCGACCTCGCCCTGCCCGCGAACCACCACCTCGACCTCCGTGATCCTGCCGTCGGCGACCTTGAGGCGCATCCCGTAGAAGGCCGGTTGGCCGTGTTCCTCCACCATACCGAGCCAGGCGACGTTGCCCGTTGAGACATCCGCCACGCGGAGGGCTGTCGCCGATTTGGCGGTGACGCTGCCCCACTGCCCGTCGCCGATCATCATGGAGATGCTGTTCTCCGAGTAACGCACGCGCGCTCCCCACGGCAGCCGGATCGGATCGTGTGCGACGAGGGCCGCCATGTAATCGTCCGCGATACCGGTCAGGCACGCACGATCGCAGCTCACGGGTGCAGCGAGCCGGGAGCCGCCGGCGGCGAGCTGCACCTCGGCCGCGTTCGACTCGACCCAGGGCGAATGCATGAAATAGGGGACATAGGTGAACACCGTTTCCACCCGGTACACCTTGCCGCTGCGGATCTTGAACGCCTCGATCAGCGACAGGGAATTGGGCCATTTGAGCAGTGTCTGGCGCTCCTTCCCGTCGGTCGTCTGGTAGTGATCGAAGCTGTTGTCATGGTCGAAGAAGCCCGTTGCGACGACCACACCGCGCTCCTCGTCGATGATCGGGTAGCGACGCTCCCGCACTCGCTTGTTGATGCGGTAGAGGCCGAGCCTGAACTGCGTCTCGCAACCCTGTGCAATCGCGGCCGCGCCGCTGCCGCCGGCGGTGGTATTGACGCCGTTCTCGAGGCGCTG
>Ga0187780_10002978_pt1 | contig 12754 bp, 9 predicted proteins | sample 1015_Q2_SP10_20__FD_132429 | JGI IMG/M metagenome (GOLD analysis project Ga0187780, IMG submission 132429) | Tropical peat soil microbial communities from peatlands in Department of Meta, Colombia - 1015_Q2_SP10_20_MG | ecosystem: Environmental > Terrestrial > Soil > Wetlands > Peat | place...
AACTTTCCTGCTGGCCGCCCTTGGCGTCGGCATCGCCGGCGGCTCATTTGCCGTTGGCGTCGCATATGTCTCGCGCTGGTACGAAAGGGAGCGGCAAGGGACGGCGCTTGGTGTCTTCGGTGCGGGCAACGTGGGCGCTTCGATCACCAAATTTGTGGCCCCTTTTGTCATGGTCGCTTACGGGTGGAAGGCCGTGGCCAACATATGGGCCGCCGCGCTGCTGGTCGCCGCCGCTATTTTCTGGTTCGCCACGAAGGACGACCCACAGCTCGAAGAACGCCGCAGGACCGGCGTCAAACCGCAGCCGATGTCCGCCATGCTGGAACCGCTGAAGAACCTGCAAGTGTGGCGCTTCTCACTCTATTACTTCTTTGTTTTCGGTGGATACGTGGCGCTGTCGCTGTGGTTGCCGCGGTACCTGATCGGCGTCTACGGACTGAGCATCACGACGGCGGGCATGATCGCCGCCGCGTACTCCGTGCCGGCCAGCCTGTTCAGGATTTACGGCGGCGTGCTGTCGGACAAGCATGGCGCAAGGCAGGTGATGTACTGGACCTTCGGTGTGTCGGTACTTGCTTGCTTCGTGTTGGCCTATCCGCCGACGCAATACATCGTCAAGAGCATGGCAGGTCCCATTACTTTTACGCTCGAAATGGGACTGGTGCCGTTCGCCGTCATCATCTTTGTGCTGGGTTTCTTCATGAGCCTTGGCAAGGCGGCGGTCTACAAACACATCCCCGTCTACTACCCCGACCACGTGGGCGCGGTCGGCGGCGTGGTCGGCCTGGTGGGCGGCCTCGGCGGTTTTGTCCTGCCGATTGCATTCGGCGTAATGAACGACCTGACGGGCATTTGGACCAGCTGCTTCATGCTGCTGTTCCTGGTCGTCGGGGCCTCATTGGCATGGATGCATCTTGCCATTCGCGCGATGGAGCGAGAGGCCGTGGGCGAGGAGCTTGCAAAGCTGCCCGAACTGCCGGAAATGCAGGAAATTCATCGTCCCGAGCATGTCGGCAAGCTGTCGGGCAAGACGCTGGAGGATTGGCGGCCCGAGGACAAGGCATTCTGGGAATCGACCGGCCGAAGGATCGCGCGACGCAATCTCGCGATCTCCATTCCTGCCCTTCTCCTTTCTTTTGCGATTTGGATGGTCTGGTCGGTTGTCGTCGCAAAATTGCCGACCATTGGCTTCCGCTACACGACCGACCAACTTTTCTGGCTCGCTGCATTGCCGGGTGTTTCGGGCGCTGCGCTACGCGTCTTCTATTCGTTCGTCGTGCCGATATTCGGTGGTCGAATGTGGACGACGCTGGCGACCTGGTCGTTGATAATTCCCGCGGCCGGCATCGGATATTCGGTTCAGGATCCCGCGACGCCCTACTGGATCTTCCTGTTGCTGGCGCTGCTCTGCGGCCTCGGCGGCGGCAACTTTGCCTCTTCGATGTCCAACATCTCCTTTTTTTTCCCGAGAGCGGAGAAGGGCAATGCGCTTGCGCTGAATGCCGGGCTTGGAAATCTCGGAGTCAGCGTGGTGCAGTTTGTAGTGCCGCTGGTCATAACTGTTGGTGTCTTCGGATGGCTCGGAGGTAACCCGCAGATGGCGAAAGACGCTGCTGGCGGGACGCGCCTGTGGTTGCAGAACGCGGGCTTCATCTGGGTACCGTTCATCGCCGCTGCAGCGTTCGCGGCCTGGTTCGGCATGAACGATATTGCGGCTGCTAAAGCGTCGTTCGTCGAGCAATCGGTCATCTTCCAGCGCCGGCACAATTGGATCATGTGCTGGCTTTACACGGGCACCTTCGGATCCTTCATAGGCTACTCCGCGGGGTTCCCGCTTTTGGCCAAGACGCAGTTTCCCGACATCAACGCCCTGCAATACGCCTTCCTCGGTCCATTGATCGGAGCGCTATCGCGTTCGCTGACCGGCTGGGTTTCGGATCGCTGGGGCGGCGCACGCGTCACGTTGTGGGTATTCGTGGTGATGGCGCTCGGCGCGGTTGGCGTCATTTACTTCCTGGGCGAGCGCGATTTTCTCGGTTTCTTCGCCATGTTCATGCTGTTGTTCCTGGCCAGCGGCGTGGGCAACGCGTCGACCTTCCAGATGATCCCGGCAATCGTGCGCACCGACATGGACCGGCTTATGCCGGGGGCAACACCGGAGGGACGCCGTATTCAGGCGGAGAAGGAATCCGCGGCGATCATCGGTTTCACATCAGCGGTAGCCGCCTTCGGCGCGTTCTTCGTACCCAAGGCGTACGGCACCTCAATCGCCATGACCGGCGGACCGCAGGCGGCGCTGTGGGCATTTTGCGCGTTTTACGTCACCTGCATCGCTGTCACCTGGTTCGTCTATTCGCGACCGGGAGGCCTCCTTCATGCCGTCGAACGTGGCGGAAGGCCCGGCGCTGCCCCCCAACCAGCTTGAGCTCGGAGCGACGACAATGAGCCATTTTCTCGATCGCCTGACGTTTTTCACCAAGGTCAAAGAGCCGTTCGCCGGAGGCCACGGCATCACCACGTCGGAAGGTCGCGGCTGGGAAGAGGCCTATCGCAAGAGGTGGCAGCACGACAAGATCGTGCGTTCCACGCACGGCGCGAATTGCACAGGCTCCTGTTCATGGAAGATCTATGTCAAAGGTGGGATCGTCACCTGGGAAACGCAGCAGACCGATTATCCGCGCACCAGGCCTGACTTACCCAATCACGAGCCGCGCGGGTGTTCACGGGGTGCGAGTTACAGTTGGTATCTCTACTCGGGCAACAGGGTGAAGTATCCGCTGGCCCGTTCGCGTTTGCTGCGAATGTGGCGGGAGGCGCGTGCGAGCTTGAGCCCGGTGGCGGCGTGGGCGTCGATCGTCGAAGACCCCAAGATGCGTAGTGCGTACACCAAAAGGCGCGGACATGGTGGCTTCGTCCGGGTCGGATGGGAAGAGGCTACTGAGATCATTGCGGCGGCCAATGCCTATACGATCAGGAAGTACGGGCCGGATCGCATATTCGGCTTCTCGCCTATCCCAGCGATGTCGATGGTCTCCTATGCGGCAGGCTCCCGCTACCTGTCGCTGCTGGGAGGCGTGAGCATGTCGTTCTACGACTGGTATTGCGACCTGCCCCCATCTTCGCCGCAGACCTGGGGAGAGCAGACAGACGTTCCCGAATCGGCCGACTGGTACAATGCCGGCTTCGTCATCCTCTGGGGCTCCAACGTTCCGCAAACCCGAACGCCTGACGCCCACTTCTACACTGAGGCGCGCTATCGGGGCCTGAAGAGTGCGGTGATTTGCCCCGACTATTCAGAGGCATCGAAATTCGGCGACATCTGGCTGTCGGTGAAGCAAGGCACTGACGCCGCACTTGCCATGGCCATGGGGCACGTGATCCTGAAGGAGTATCACGTCGGCCGACAGGTGGAGTATTTCCGCGACTACGTGCGGCGCTTTACCGACATGCCGTTCCTGGTGCGCCTCACCAGGCGCGACGGCTGGTACGTGCCGGACCGTTTCGTTCGTGCGTCAGATTTCGACGCCTCGCTGGGCGAGCAGAACAATCCGGAATGGAAGACCGTCGCATTCGATGAGGCGACTGATTCCGTCGTCGTGCCACGCGGCTCGATCGGCTTACGTTGGGGCCAAGCCGGCAAATGGAACCTCGAGGAGAAGGACGCCTCGGGGAAAGACACGACCCTTCGGCTTTCACTGATTGATATTGCCGACGATGTCGTCGACGTCGGTTTTCCGTATTTCGGCAACATCGAGCACGAGCACTTCGCTTCGACGGCGCACGACGGCGTCTTGAAACGGCTGGTCGCGGTGAAGAAGCTGAAGCTTGCCGACGGCGAGACCCTGGTGGCCTCAGTCTACGACCTTCTCGTCGCAAACTACGGGGTTGATGGCGGATTGGGCGGCCCGAATGTGGCGAAATCCTTAAATGACAATGTTCCTTATACGCCTGCCTGGGCTGAGCAGATCACTGGCGTTACGCGTGACAAGATCATCCAGGTGGCGCGCGAGTTCGCAAGCAACGCCGAAAAGACCAAGGGAAAGTCGATGGTGATCATCGGCGCGGCGATGAACCACTGGTACCACTCCGACATGAACTATCGCGGCGTGATCAACATGCTGGCGATGTGCGGATGTACCGGCCAGTCGGGCGGCGGATGGGCGCACTATGTCGGTCAGGAGAAGCTTCGGCCGCAGGCCGGCTGGGCGCCCCTTGCCTTCGCATTGGATTGGGGCCGCCCGCCGCGCCAGCAGAATTCGACATCCGCGTTCTACGCACATACCGATCAGTGGCGATACGAGACGATAAACGTTGCCGACATCGTTTCGCCGACGGCGCCGCAGGGCAATTGGGACGGCGCGATCATCGACTATAACGTGCGAGCCGAACGCATGGGTTGGCTGCCGTCGGCGCCGCAGCTCGAGCAAAACCCGCTCGACATCGCCCGCACGGCTGCCGCCGACGGCGTGGAGGCCAGGGATTTCGTCGCTCGAAAGCTGAAGAGCGGCGAACTCAAGATGTCCTGCGAGGATCCCGACAATCCCAGGAGCTGGCCGCGCAATCTGTTCGTTTGGCGCTCCAACCTGCTTGGTTCGTCGGGCAAGGGCCACGAATATTTTTTGAAGCACCTGCTCGGCACGACGCACGGCGTAATGGGCAAGGATCTCGGCGAGGAAGGGAGAGCCAAGCCGACAGAGGTCATCTGGCGTGAGGACGGACCGCAAGGCAAGCTTGACCTGCTGGTCACGCTCGACTTCCGAATGTCCACGACCTGCGTCTACTCCGACATCGTTCTGCCGACGGCGACCTGGTACGAGAAAAACGACCTCAATACGTCGGATATGCATCCCTTCATACACCCACTGACGGCGGCGGTGGACCCGGTGTGGGAAGCTCGCAGCGACTGGGAAATATACAAATCGATTGCCAAGGCGTTCTCCCGGGTCGCTCCCGAGGTGTTGGGTGTCGAGAAGGATGTCGTCCTCACCCCGATCATGCACGACAGCCCGAACGAGATCGCGCAGGCAATCGACGTCAAGGAATGGAAGAAGGGCGAGGTCGAGCCGGTTGCAGGCAAGACGATGCCTACGGTCACTGTCGTCGAGCGTGACTATCCGAACATCTATCAGCGCTTCACCTCGCTCGGCCCCCTCATGGAGAAGGTCGGGAATGGCATCAAGGGCATTGCCTGGCAGACAAGCCACGAGGTCGAAAACCTCAAGAAGCTCAATGGCGTCGTTGCTGAGGGCCCGACCAAGGGCCTGGCGCGCATCGACAGCGACATCGATGCCGCCGAGGTCCTGCTGATGCTCGCGCCTGAGACCAACGGTGAGGTGGCCGTGCGTTCGTGGGAGGCTTTGTCGAAGGCCACAGGGCGCGAGCACGCACATCTCGCACTACCCAAGGAAGACGAGAAGATCCGCTTCCGCGATGTCGTTGCCCAGCCGCGCAAGATCATTTCGGCGCCGACCTGGTCGGGCCTGGAAAGCGAAAAGGTCTGCTACAACGCCGGTTACACCAACGTCCATGAATTGATCCCGTGGCGCACGCTCACGGGACGGCAACAGCTATATCAGGACCATCGCTGGATGCTGGCATTCGGCGAGGGGCTTTGCGTTTACCGTCCACCGATCGACCTCAGGGCGACAAAATCGGTCATCGACAGCAAGCTGAACGGCAGCAAACAGATCGTCCTGAACTTCATCACTCCGCATCAGAAATGGGGCATTCACTCCACCTACACCGACAACCTTTTGATGCTGACCCTCTCGCGCGGCGGACCGATTGTCTGGCTCAGCGAGGTCGATGCCGCCAAGGCGGGCATCGTCGATAACGACTGGGTCGAAGCCTACAACGTCAACGGAGCGCTGGTTGCGCGCGCCGTCGTATCCCAGCGAATGAAAGAGGGTACGCTCTTCATGTACCACGCCCAGGAGAAGATCGTGAACGTGCCCGGCTCGGAAATGACGGGCAAGCGCGGCGGCATCCACAATTCGGTCACGCGAGCGGTGCTCAAGCCCACGCACATGATCGGTGGCTATGCCCAGCAGGCCTACGGTTTCAACTACTACGGGACGATTGGCACCAACCGCGATGAGTTCGTAATCGTGCGCAAGCTCTCCAATGTCGACTGGCTTGAGCGCCATCATCCGGATGCGCGTCCCGACGACATTCAACCGCCTCAACGTGCGGGAGGACGGCCATGAAGATCCGCGCGCAGATTGCGATGGTGCTCAACCTCGACAAATGCATCGGCTGCCATACGTGTTCCGTCACATGCAAGAACGTCTGGACCAACCGGGAAGGCATGGAATACGCATGGTTCAACAATGTCGAAACCAAGCCCGGCGTCGGCTATCCCAAGGAGTGGGAGAACCAGACACGGTGGAATGGCGGATGGGTGCGCAAGAAGAACGGCCGGATTCAACCCAAGATCGGTGCCAAATGGCGCATTCTCGCAAATATCTTTGCCAATCCCGATCTGCCGGAGATTGATGACTACTACGAACCTTTCACATTCGACTACGAACACTTGCAAAAAGCGCCCGAGCTCGAGGCTTTCCCGACCGCCCGGCCCCGCTCGCTAATCACTGGCCAGCGAATCGAAAAAATCGACTGGGGCCCGAACTGGGAGGAAATCTTGGGCGGCGAATTTGCCAAGCGCTCAGCCGACGTCAATTTCGAGGGCGTTCAGAAGGAGATCTACGGACAGTTCGAAAACACATTCATGATGTACCTGCCGCGCCTGTGCGAGCACTGTCTAAATCCTGCGTGCGTCGCGGCCTGCCCGTCAGGCGCCATCTACAAACGCGAAGAGGATGGAATCGTTCTGATCGACCAGGACAAGTGCCGCGGCTGGCGGATGTGCGTTTCCGGCTGTCCCTACAAGAAGATCTATTTCAACTGGTCATCGGGGAAGTCGGAGAAGTGCATCTTCTGCTATCCGCGTATTGAAGCGGGACAGCCAACCGTCTGCTCGGAAACATGCGTCGGGCGCATTCGCTACCTCGGCGTGATGCTCTACGACGCCGATGCAATCGAGCAGGTAGCCAGCGTCGCCGACGAGAAGAACCTGTACGATGCACAGCTGAGCATCTTTCTCGACCCCAACGACGCGCAGGTTATCGCTCAGGCAAGGCGTGACGGCGTCCCGGACGCCTGGCTCATCGCCGCTCGGCATTCACCGGTCTGGAAGATGGCCATGGAGTGGAAAGTCGCGTTTCCGCTTCATCCCGAATACCGGACCCTGCCGATGGTATGGTACGTACCGCCGCTATCTCCCATTCAATCGGCGGCAGAAGCCGGCAAGATGGGCATTAGCGGGGCGATGCCCGACGTTCGTTCACTCCGTATCCCGCTGCGATATCTCGCCAACATGTTGACAGCTGGAGCCGAGGAGCCTGTGGCGCGTGGCCTCGAAAGAATGCTCGCCATGCGCGCATACATGCGCTCGAAGACCGTCGACGGCGTGATTGACGGCGCGGTGTCGGAACGAGTCGGCCTTCGCGCAGATCAGATCGAGGCCATGTACCACGTAATGGCGATCGCCAACTATGAGGACCGTTTTGGAATTCCGACCGCGCATCGCGAGGCGTCAGAGGATGCCTATCATCTGCGTGGCGCTTGCGGCTTCAGTTTCGGCAATGGCTGCTCGCCGGAAGACGACAGCGGAAATCTGTTTGCCGGCGGCAAACTGAGGCCCAAGAACCCGATGGAGATGGCGTGATGAAAACCCTGCGCGCCCTCGCGGCTCTCCTTTCCTATCCGACCGCTGAATTCGTCGCCGCTGCCGGCGAAATCCGCGAAGTAATCGACCGGGAATACCTGATGCCGGATCCGGAACGCTCTGCCTTGCACCGGCTGATTGACGATCTTGCCAGCGGAGACCTCTACGACATTCAGGAGCGCTACGGCCTGCTGTTTGACCGCACGAGATCTCTGTCTCTGCACCTCTTCGAACACGTGCATGGCGAGAGCCGCGATCGCGGCCAGGCGATGGTTGAGCTGTTGAAGCTCTATGAGGAAGGCGGCTACTCGCCGACGCCGCAGGAATTGCCCGACTATCTTCCTCTGTTTCTCGAGTTCGCCTCGACTCGCGCGCCTCAGGAGGCGATCGCCCTGATCAGACAACCCGCCAACGTGATTGCTGCGCTGCACGAACGGCTGGCGAAACGTGGTTCGGTCTATGAGGCCGTGATGTCGGCGTTGCTTGCGATCTCGAGAGCCAAGCTTGACTCTGCAGCACTCGCCGCACTGCGCGCCGAGCCGGATACCGAACCCGACGATCTCGAGGCGCTCGATGCGGCATGGGTGGACCAGGAGGTCACGTTCGGCCCGGCAACGGCGAACGGATCGACCAGCTGCGCAGTCGATCGCATGGCTGAACGGCTGCGCTCGGCCTTACCGACCGGCCAGGGAAGGTCGTCATGAAGAGCTACGTCCTCCACCTCGCTTTCGTCTGGTACCCGTACATTTGCCTCACGGTGTTCCTGCTGGGGAGCCTGATCCGCTTCGATCGCGAGCCGTACAGCTGGCGGGCCAGCTCCAGCCAGATCCTGCGCAAGCGGCAGCTGCGGTGGGGGTCCAACCTTTTCCATATTGGTATCCTTTTCCTGCTGTTGGGCCATGCAGTCGGACTGCTGACGCCCACCGAACTGTACACGATGCTGATCACGGTCCAGCAGAAACAGCTCACCGCGGTCACCGCTGGCGGCATCGCGGGAGCCATGTGCTTTTTCGGCCTGACGATGCTGCTTCATCGCCGTCTATTCGACGCGCGAATCCGGCGCACCAGCTCGGCCATGGACATCGCCATTCTGGCGATTCTGTGGGTGCAGCTCACCCTTGGCCTAATCACCCTGCCGATCTCGCTGCATCATTCCGACGGGTCGGTGATGCTAGTCCTGTCACACTGGGCGCAGGGCATCGTGTTTCTGCATCCCGTTGACGCGGCTGCCCTGGACGGCGTGCCCTGGCCCTACCTGGTGCATCTCGTGCTCGGGCTCACCGTGTTCCTGGTCTTTCCCTTCAGCCGACTCGTGCACATTTGGTCGGCGCCGGTCTGGTATCTGGGCCGCCGCGGCTACCAGGTGGTGCGTACGCGGCGACCCCTGACCTCGCGTCGTCTGCCGGCGGAGTGACGATCATGACCGCTGCAGCAGTACGACGCGCGACGCGCCAACTATTCAGCCGGCCGGTAGCGATCAGCGTCAACGGCGTCGTGATCTCGAGTGCGGATGTTGCCCGCGAGACGCAGCACCATCCGTCATCCGATCCCGACGAGACATGGGAACGCGCAGCATGCGCGCTTGCCATCCGCGAACTCCTCACCCAGGAAGCCGATCGCTTGCAGATCGCCGCCGAACCGGTCGACGACGGGCAAGGCCGGCGCGAAACCGAAGAGGAGGCGCGGATGCGGGCTCTGGTGGAGCGTGAGGTCGGTGTTCCTAGGGCGACCGAAGCCGAATGCCGCCGCTACTACGAGCGCAATCTGAAGCGATTTCACTCGCCTGACCTGTTCGAAGCGGCGCACATCCTAATTGGTGCAGCTCCCACCGATAACTTGGCTCGCACGGCAGCGCGGCAAACTGCCGAAAGATTGATTGCAGAACTGCAGACGTCGCCCGGGAAGTTTGCACAGTTGGCCGCCGACCACTCGGACTGCCCATCCTCCGGCCAGGGCGGGAACCTGGGCCAGATCGGGCGGGGCCAGACGGTCGCAGAGTTCGAGGCCGCCCTGGCGGGTATGGAGGAGGGCCGCCTACACGCGGAGGCGGTCGAAACGCGATACGGGCTTCACGTCGTCCGTCTCGATCGCCGCATTGGGGGACGGCAGTTGCCATTCGAACTGGTGCAGGAACGGATCGCTGGATACCTGGAGGAGGCTGCGCGTCGACGCGCTCTGCACCAGTATGTCGCGATCCTGGCCGGCCGCGCCAATGTGACCGGCGTCGACCTCTCGGGCAGCGGCCCGCTGGTGCAATGGGGGGACGGGGCCGTGTTTCTTGGACAAGTGATGAGCCGATTGGACGATGAAGCCTTTGCCGTCGAGACGCTGCTTGCCCTGGGCGATTTGCCGCTGGTGGTGGATCTCGAGGCAACAGCGAGGCGGCTGGGCGAGAGCATGTCCCGATACGCGGTCGACGCTACCCGCCGGTTTGCGGCGCTTGCCAGCGACGAGGACTGGCTTGCCCTGGTGACTGTGGCAGAAGGCGCGGCCGATCCGGGACCGGCTTGTCTCAGGCAGATCCTTTCATGGTCGTTGCAGCAGGATCGCGAGGCAAGATGACTTCGAAGCAAATCGCGGCTGCCAACGTTGCTGCCGGTATCGGTCCTGGCCGCGAGATTGCGGCGGCCTAGGCTCAATGGATCTCGCCATCATAGCGCGAGCGATCCACGTGCTGGCGGTAGTTCACTGGATCGGCGGGGTCAGTTTCGTCACCTCCGTTGTCCTGCCGTCCTTAGCCAGCAATCCAGATCCTGGGCAACGATGGGCGCTATTTGAGCAAGCCGAGCGGCGCTTTTCTGGGCAAGTCAAGTTCTCCGTGCCGCTGGCCGGGCTGAGCGGCATCTACATGGCGGACAAGCTGGGACTCTGGGGCCGCTTCCTCCAGCCATCGGGCTGGTGGCTGGCGGCAATGGCGGCAGTCTGGCTTCTGTTCATGTTGATCCTGTTCGTGGTCGAACCGCTGGTTGCACACAGCTGGTTCGAGCGCCAAGCCAGAATTGATCCAGCCGGGGCTTTCCGTCTGCTGCAGAGAGCGCACTGGCTCCTGTTGACGATAAGCGCCGCGGTCCTCGCCGCAGGCGTGCTAGGCGCTCACGGATATATTGACTAGGAGTGGCCGGCCGACAAAAGCAACTGCCCCGCGAAACGGCTCTTCTCCGGTGGTCTCCTGCAATTTCGCCCGAATGGCGGCGGAGGAGAACAGAAAGTACACATTTTTCCTGAGGCCTATGGGCCTCGATGCCGGGGGCTCCGTCAAACAAGTGCCGATCGATCCTGCTGCCCTCAGGCCCACAGCATGGCATCGAGAGTCAGCCTGGAGCGAGATGCTGGCTATGCCTCGCGATCGCGCTTGGACGCCTGCTGTTTCAGCGCCGCAATAGTCTGCACGGTCAGCAAAGCCAGCAGCGATCCGAATACCACGGCAACTTCGATAAAGATGTGAGACATGAAGGCTCTCCTCGAGAGCCCTTCTATCGATTCCCGAGCCGCGTTCCCATGACAATGGAGTAATTGTGGTAGCCCGTTTGTATCAGGCAAATGCACTTCCGCACGCACCCGCAGGCCCCGAGGGATATTTCCGCAGATGACTTTGCCGCGGTCTCTGAATCCTTCGCCCGGCCGCTTTTGGCCCGAGGGCGGCCTGAATAAATCTTGGTAAAGCAGGGCACAGAGCGGCTGCTCGGCTCGTATGCCACGGTGGTGTCAGATTTCGAGCCTGACAATTCGGGGGAAAGACCTGTCGTGCCCGCCCGTTCACCATTCGTTGCCCTATCCAGGCCCGTTGTCGCGGGTATCGGCCTTGCCTGGCTGACCTCTGCAGCCGCTGTCGATAGTGAAACAGCCTCCCAGGCCGCGGAGCTAGCCCAGGCAACGCCGCCAGCTGCTGCTCCCCCAGCGGCGGCTGGCGGCACCTATCAGACGAGGCAGCGCCGAGCCTTGCCGTCGAATGCGACGTGAATCGCTCGACGCCGTGCAGCCGTCGCCTTTGGCTCTCTACAACTCTTTCGGTCCCGAGCATAAGGCCGTTTTCGAACGTCCCGCGTTCCGAGGCCATCGCGGACGGTGGCGGAGACCGAACCGGGGCCAAGCGCATCGTCCGTCTGCCGATGGATTTCACCCGGCATCTAAGCCGCGTTGGAAAGGAGGCAAGGCATCGCATTAAAACTATGTGATCTCTGAACTCCCCCGCTTCAGATCGAAAAGAAAAGGTGCAGTATGTTCAATCGACGGATCGCAATGTTTGTTCCGCTTGTGATGATGGCCCTCATGGCAACGCCAGCAATTGCCCAGAGTGGCGGCATGCCTCAGGCATCGCCGCTTGGCAGCGGTGTCGCAGCTCCGCCCAGCACGCCCAACTATAAAGGCAACGGCAACGGCACGACTGAGCAAAGTACCAAGAAGCACATCCATCATCATCGTTCCAATCCGGCGGGTGGCGGCACGTCCACCGGCAACACAGGCTCACAGGGAGCATGATTCCGGGTCACGAGATCCCTCCGCAATCGAGCGGGGCCGGGCAAGAGCCCGGCCTCGTTTGTCTTCACCTTGTCGAACAGCAGTTGGCGGAGAGAGTGGGAATCACAAGTTTTCCCTAAGCCCTTGATCCGACTCGGTTCCCAAGTTCGCTTTTGCCGAGTTACCCCGATTGTTACCCCCTGTTGCGTGGTGCTTACACACTCGGAAGATCCATCAGCATGGGTCACCGGACGCACCGTCCCCTGACGCATATCTGGCCCGCCGCACACTGCATGCCGCAGGCGCCGCAGTTGTGAGGATCGGAAACGAGGTTGGTGGCGCAGGTACCACCGCCGCCACAGGTCGCGAGGCCGGGACGGCATTGCCCTTGGCTGACACAGGTGCCCTTGGAGCAGATCTGGCCCGCTCCGCATTGCGTGCCGCAGGCGCCGCAGTTGCGGGCATCGGAAACGAGGTTGGTGGCGCAGGTGCCGCCGCCGCCACAGGTCGCGAGACCGGGACGGCATTGCCCTTTGCTGACGCAGGTGCCGTTGGAGCAAACCTGGGCTG
>Ga0187780_10002979_pt1 | contig 12754 bp, 12 predicted proteins | sample 1015_Q2_SP10_20__FD_132429 | JGI IMG/M metagenome (GOLD analysis project Ga0187780, IMG submission 132429) | Tropical peat soil microbial communities from peatlands in Department of Meta, Colombia - 1015_Q2_SP10_20_MG | ecosystem: Environmental > Terrestrial > Soil > Wetlands > Peat | place...
AATGGTGGACTAAATCCACTACTATTTTTTCACAAGATCCGATATTTTTCTGTTTCTTAACTCATTCTCTAGTTTTTCTTCTGCAGATAGCATTACTTCTTTTATTACACAGTTAGGATCGTTGTATAAACAACAATCAAATAAAGACGATTTGCCTTCAATTGCATGTATAATATCTAAAAATGATATATCATTCCAATTGTGACTAAGCGTATATCCTCCATTGGCACCTGATACAGAGTTAATCATTCCCTCTTTTACTAACTTAGTTAGTATTTTAGACAAATACGTAGGAGAAACATTTTGCATTTCAGCTAATTGTTGGACTCCTACTGGTTTATCAGGTGTTTCCTTTGCAAGAAAAAGCATTGTATGTAGTGCATAATTTGTAGCTTTAGAATATTTCATTACTGTTATTCACTCCAATAAAAGACTTTACATATCCATAATAGCATCGAATTTAAGTTATTTCAATATTTGTGTCTTCATGGTGATTTTGAGTTAAAATTTAACCATCATCTAAAGATTACAGCGGAAATTTTTTCTTTAATATTGCAAGCATCTGAAAAATTATCCCCTATGATATAACCCGTATTTAAGGAGATTGTAAATAAAGTACTCGGGTGTGACAACATAATGAGTGAGTTTTCCGCTTCTTAATCACATTGAACCATCCTAAGTAAAGGTCGCCATTCCTAACTTTAAAAATTCTATTAGATTAGCAGGTTTTTATGGCAATACTAACTTTAGTGACATATTCATGTTTATCTAATGTAAGAAACTCATCTGTATAATATTTTTCTATAAAAAGAGCATCTAAATGATATCCATTCGAATGAGACCAGTCATATAAAGCACCATAAGCATAACTAATACTCTCATAGTTTCCTATATGTACTGTATAAATATAACTTTTTTCTACAAAAAAATTTATTATAGAATCTATTACTTCATTTTCTAATACTATCGGTCGACAACCTCTACATCATATCGAGAAAAATCTCCGTTCTCAACTGAATGAAAAATCGCAAAATGTGAGTAACGAGTTATATCTTTTTCAATAATGCTTTTGTACTCTGCCTCATCAAATACATATAATTTATTTAGTACATTTCTAAGATTAAGATAAAAAATTTTATCAACTTCTGTGATGACGGAATTAAGCGGTTGAGTTGTAATCATACACTTCACACTCCTTCATTTTTTTGAGCAAACGAAAAAAAGCCCTTGGACTTATTTGTAAGTACACCAAAAAAGGACTGTTCAAATAAGTCAATAGGACTTTGTCTGTTATTAGAACCTGAAACGCACAAGGCTAGACCCATAGATCTTTTCCTCTGGATAAAATATGTAGAGTATTATTATAAGAGGAGAATGAAAAGTGCGAAATAAATAGCAACCCTAAACGACGAACTTTTGGCACAAAGTTTTGTTGTGGCTTTAAATTAATAATAACAAGGCAGTATTTTACGATAAATAAAAAGAATCCATTTTGAAAAAAAGATTGATCAAAATGGATTCTTATATTGTAGTATTATGATTGATCTGTATAAAACAGATTGATCATTTTCTACCTTTGTTGTTAAACAATCGCGCTCTTTAATGGATTAAACAATTATTAACCAAATTTCTGACTCTGTCTGTAGATTAGTAATTTAAAACAGGTAGATATCTGTATAAACCAACTCTATAAAATTCTTACTCTCATAAACCAACCTTTTATTAAGCTTTTGAAATATCAATAAATCCTTCTCCAAAAACATCACGAACATCGTGTATAGCGATGAAAGCACTCGGATCAGTAGATTGAACAATCCGTTTCAACTTTAGTACTTCTTGCTTATTAATAACTATATAAAGAATTTCCTTTGGGGTTTTTGTGTAATAACCATGACCTGAGTATACGGTTACCCCTCTGTCCATTGATGTAGTCACCTGTTTGGCAATGTCATTCGGTTTATCAGAAATAATCGTAATAGCCTTCTTCGGATTCAAGCCTTCGATTACAAATTCCAACACTTTCGTAGCTATATATAGCATAATAATTGTCAACATCAGCTTTTCTGCACCAATGATAAAATAAGATGAAAAAGCAACGATTAAATCAAAAAACAATAGACCGTAGCTAATGCTCCATCCTAAATACTTATTTGTTATTCTTGCTAATATTGTCGTACCTGCTGTTGTTCCGCCAACTCGAATGATTAGGCCAATCCCGCCCCCTATAAATATTCCTCCAAAAATGGCATTTACCATCAATTCATTAGAAGCAATATGCCAGCTCTCTGTCAGATGAAGAAAAAGCGAGTTAAAAACTACAGCAATAATCGTATAAATCGTTGTTAACTTATTCAAAAATTTATAACCAACTATTAATAAAAACGCATTTATAATTAAGTTGACTAAACCCGGTGACCACTTAAATAAATAATAGGTAATAATGGTGATACCGGTTACTCCACCTTCACCAAGTTCATTCGGAATAACAAATAAATTAACACCTAACGCAAAAATAAATGCTCCAATAATGATAAAAATAATGTCAGTGATTCTTTTTTTCATACACTACCTCGCTGCTTAAAATATTTACTCAGGCACAAACTCTCACCATTATATCGTGGAACATATAAATTGAACAGTAGAGTTTTTTTATTTTAAAATAGGATTGTAATTAAGCTTTATTATAAATTATTAATCTTTTTATTATTTATCGGACTTTGTTATTAACAAACTTTATTCTAAATTAATTATCCCAAAATATATACACAGCTATATATTAAATGAAAAAAGAGCCCACGAAGGACTCTCTGTTTGCTCTTATTGATCAATAGAAACTAGCTTACCATTTTCAAAATATAGATATTGGTAATCGTCATACACCCACTGTTCCCATGTTCCATATCGATTTACTGTTTTGTTAATATGATTAGGTTTCCCCCATGCTGTTGCAAGTACTTGTGATTGTGTCATACCTATCTTTACATATGTAGTCGTATAAACTCGCATACTAATCCAGTCTAATACATTGCCTTGACTATCATAATTTCTAACATACACCAATGTATTAGCTTTTTGTACCGGAATTTTAATAGAATATTTTCTACTACTGTTTAATTTAGCAGTGTAATAATTCTTACCTATTTGAATCTTGATATAATCTCCCGCTTGGAAAGACTTAACTGTTCCTTTAACAATTGTAGTTTTATAAGTTATATCGTTCGCAGTTAATCCATTATCTTCAATATCCTGAATTGTATAACCATACTTTTTACTTTTGTTTCCACTTGCATCAATAACTTCAACATAATACTTATTATTTAATTTCTGTTTTGGTATTTTTACTGAGAAAGAACCTTTACTTTCATTAGCAGAATATTTTTTATTTCCAATGTATACATTAACAGTTGCACCTTTCTCTACTGTACCCTTTACATATGAATCACGAATTGTCGTTTCTTTAACATCAAAATCATATTCTCCTGGTGGAGTTGTATCTTTTACTTTTGCTTTTCCTAAGACTTCTGAATTACCCTCATCATCTTCATAACCAAAAGTTATTGTTTGACCACCTACTACACCGTCATACAGATCATAAAAATCAATATTTGTTGTAGTGCCTATCTCATATGAATAATATTTTGTACCTTTGTATTCCGCATAGAACTTGAATATACCACTCCACATAGCAACATCCATATCGGATAATGATATGTTTACACTTGTTGCACCTTCTGATATTGAATCTGGAAACTCTAATCCTGATTCATAGTCACTAGCAATCTTTGACTCACCAATTAAAACTCCATCGTCTGAAGAAGATTCTTTAAAATAAACCTGATATGGAGTGCCTACTGGATAATTTTTATCCATTACTACTTGAGTAAAAGCTTCGTCATAGACCATTGAAGAAAATTCTTTCCCATCAATCTTTATGTCTACATAAAAATTATTATAGTTAGGATTATCGAAAGTGATAGCAACAAAGTTCATATCTTTCGTTGCAACGAATTTTGCCGAGGGATAATTTGTAGCTGCATGGGACTTCGGTACAAATGCAAAACAAATTATAAAAACAATTATTAAAGCATTAAAAACTTTTTTCATTTCTCTTTTTTCTCTCCTTCTCTCCATTTCCTTTATGTATATACAATATTCTAACACAACAATAGTGCTAAAAATAAGAAAATTTTAATTATTTAATAGGTCTAAAAAATCTTTTCAAGTCTTATGAAAACATTTTTTTATTTACCTGGCTCAATAGAATACACTTCACACTTCATCCATTAGTGGTATTATCTTTTGCCAATTAAAGGTACACTGACCTCTTTCATATTATTGATATGTGATAATATTGATTTATAATTATTACATGAATTAATGCGTCATGAAATTATAGCAACTACCTCAGTGTATACACATGTTGATACTAAACAAAAACAAAAAGCGATTTCTACCTTCTTGATTCAGAAGTGAAACCGCTCATTGTTTAACTCTTATATAATGTATCAAAGATATTTAAATTGAAAAGAATGATTCTTTAATACTTTTATATAAAATTGTCATATATTCATCTGTATCTTTTGAATGAACTAATAATAATCCGCGAATGAGTGATTTTGTTTGAACACACACTTCACCACTTAGCTCAAATAGAATTTATGTAAATTGCAAAAGACATAGTATAAAAACTCTGTCTTTTGCACATTCTTATTCAACTACCCAAACTCCCTCTCAACCAAGCCCGTTCTTCATAAAACCCAACTGGAATTTGAATAAGTGTCGTTTTCCCTTGTTCGTTTAACCTATAAAGGTTATCACATGTATCTACATCAAATCCTAGAAGTGGATGACCACCAAGATCGATGGCACCCGCTGCAAGTAACAATTTTTGAGAAAGAATCCCTGCTTCCATTTGCTGAATACGATATCCTCGGTAACCAAGTTCTTCCTTTGCATGCTGCCTTTCTCCTACTATATGCACACACAGCGGAACTTGAAATAAACTGAGGTTATGAGTTGTCATAGCGTTTTGTAATAACAGGCGAAAATCACCTTGTTGAATGAGTTGTAGTGTATGAGTCTGACCGTAATAAACATATGCTCCATTTTGTATACCTTCAATACCAAATAAAGTAAGGTATAATGAAACATCATTTGTTGTTCCATCATTTCGATAAGGAAAAGAAGCCGCTGTTTCATATAGCAAATAAATCAATTTTTCCTTGCTAAGTTTCTTAAACGTAAAATCCATTTCAGGAGAATATCTGCTTCTGCAAGCTTCTGCAAAGTTATAAGATACCCTCTCTACTTGTGGTAACAAATGTTCCTGGTCAAGAAGATGAATACTTTGACTTCTTTTTACATTTTGAAATGATTGTGTAGAGTCCAAGAAAGTTGCTTCATTCAATTTCAGTAACATAGGATATGGGGTAATATTTTTTGACTTGACGTAATGTTGACAATCTATTTTCGGTATTTCATGACATAAATCAGTTGACGAAATATTTCGATCAAATTCATTTTGAGATGACTCTTCTCCTAACGGAATAACAGCATATACACTTTCTTCTGTTTCTGACAAACCAAGCAAATGATTAACCGCTCTATCTAAAAATTGATAGTGCACACTTGTATGAAACTTATAGCGTTTTGCTACTTCTTGCAATTGTCCAATTAATACACCCGCATCTAACCCTTGCAGTCGGTATGAAAAGTTATGATATTTAAAAAAATTTTTCCAAAACATGGTTGAAATAAATACGGTAGCGAATGAAGATGATTCATCATATCGATTACCAAGAGCGCGAGAAATAAACGAATCAAAATTACCTTCCCTCAGCAAAACAAGTCGATGGTGAGCAACATCATAATGATATATACCAGTAGGTACATCTTTTATTTTTAAATACACATATAATTCATTCGGATACAAACCACCACCTGATGGAGCGAAGCGACGAAATCTTTGCATAAAAGCATAATCTTTTTCGGCAATTGGCATCCCCGAATGACAAAGCTGCGTCAATCCATATGTGTAAAAAAGAAAATGACCAATTATATCAAGGGTTACGTTATTAGATGTTTCGATTTGATCTAGTGAGAGAGGTATTTCTGTAGATAAAGTAATAGATGGCAAATGACGATACAGTTTATATGGGAGGGGCGCATCTTCCCAATTTACTTCCCAACCGTCTGGTGCTGCTTGATCAGTATGAAAATGCAAAGTATCTAAAAAAGTTTCTAAACTCATCCGGGCTCCCTCCTTATACATTATGGAAATGGATGAGGGTGCGGGTTTAGTTGTTCGTATGTGAGCGGTGTTTTACTATATCCAAGTTCCATCGGTATTCGTAGCACTCTCTCTAAACCTGTCAAGCGGGTGAGACGGTAACCAAATGTCATCGGCAACATCCCTGGAATGATCACTTTCACGCAGTGAAGTCTATTTCGCTTTATTTCTGGTGATGTTTGATTTACAACAATGACGTTAAAATTTTTCTGTTTTAAAGTTTGCAAAACATAATGTAAGTCATCCTTTATATCTGCGTTTTGCTGCGTTTCTCCAAATGCCTCTTTAAATGTTAGCGGTAGTTCCTCATTCTTTAACAAAAAGTGCAGTCGTTCTTCCGCTTCGGGTAAACCATACAACATCGAATGATGGCCCATCTCCTTAACGAGAAATGGATTGGAAAGCATTTTTTGATATTTTTTTCGGTCCTTCTCTAGTTTTTCATCTAAAGTTAACATCATACCTGCTAGTTCAAAGAGAGCACCTTTTACAGCACGAATAGGGTCTAAATGTGATCCAGCTGCACAAAGGAGATTCATCCCTGTTTCTTTTTTATTTTTCGCGATGATCCATACGCTCGGAATGACGTGCTCCATCGTCGCTTGAAAAGCATGTAATTCATACCCACCTACGACTTGCATACGCTGCATCATCAGCTGTAACTCAATATCAGGAACTGAAGAGAGATCTAACCTTGGAAGTGTCAGCCTTGCATACCAAGTCAGCAGAAAGGAATCTCGTTCAATGACTTCAAATATGCCGTGCAAAATCGCTTCTTCCAGACTTCCCCCCATTGCGCAACCATTTGAAGTTTCATACACAAAACCATCACGACTTAAACTGTAATAAGCGAGTAGTTCCGGTACTAGAAGAGAACGCTCTTGTAAAAGAGAATACCCCCATACCCAATTCATTTCTCGCTCTGGGTCAAAAGGTTGGAACGGAAAATTTTCTTTTTCATATTGATCTGGTGCATGAACACCAAGTGTTAACGGATTTAGCGCGAAGTCAGCTAAATTGCGGAAATTACCATGTACAGTCGTTCGTTTACCACCCGCTCGTATCCCGTTATATCGTTCTAACCCTTCTAGAATCGCAGTTAACTCACTGTCTGTATAAGAAAGCGTCCGACCAGCTGTCCCTTCATCTCCAAAAATCAACGGAAGATTGACCGTAACATCGGCAAATGGTGGGGTTAAATTGGATATTTTATCGTTTAACAGACCCGTTTTGTTGTCTAAGTAATCTTTTGCTAGCACACTTTGAAGTTCTGACATAGAGCGAGTTCGATATGCATCCATATGAACTTTTGGACTTGGTTGTAATGTAATACGAGCAAGTTCTGAAGAATCATCTGGAATTTGGCTACACACTGGACAAAGTGGATGAGGAAGAAAAAAATGATGTGAACTTGCTAACGTTTCTAAGTTTATCGTATAGATATGCTCGGATAAACGAGAACGCCTTTTACAAAGGATTTCATGCACTTCTTCAATCAAGATGTGCACCATTTGGAGTATACCGTTATGTGATGCCCATGAATCGGGATGATCAGTCTTTGCACCCATTAACCTTTGCTGCACTTCGAACATTTCTTTCGAATCATTTCTAGCTAATAAACGCCTCATGTCCGCACATTGCGAACACCCTTGTGAACCCGGCTGAACGTACGGTCCGATTATTCCTTCTCCAAACGAAATAAAAGCTCGTAACCACGGGATACGAGTATATTCTGCCTGTCTATGAAAGGCGGGATTCCACATATCGTGTAAAACTAGAAGTAAATCTGTCTCTTTGTCTATGTCTGTTTGAAAGTTATCCTGCCTCTTTATATCATAATAGACAGATAATCTCTCATACGCATAGTTTGCTAGTAACCCTTCTCCGACAATTACGATTGAAGAGCTCAATTCGCATCCTCCTCTCGCAACGATACAGTGACAATTCCTGCGATGTATTTTTCCCAATCTTCTCCTAAGGTTACATCAGATAAACTAAGTCTCTTATTTTGTTCTTGTAAAACTTGTATTGCATCCTCTAAAATATCATTTTGTTTTACATTTTTTTCAGAAGAAACCGTTATATACATAGGCCCATATTCTTGGGGCGAAACGATGGGTGAAACCCATTCCATCTCCGTATTATTTTGTACTGCTGCAAGAGCTTGCTCTAAAGAGCGTTGCACTGCAATTGAAGTATTAAATCCTACATTCGCATACCAGCGATCCTGAACACAAACCCATACGACAGGAAAATTGTACAATGTTTCTCCAAGTGCAATGAAGGGAGCTCCGCACATTGTAGTGAGTGCTTCGAAATAAAATTGTGTACGTTCATCTTCCACTTTTTCTAAATAAACTTGTGAGACAACCTCTTTTTCATTTATTCTCATTTTGAGTTCTTGATCTAAGTAATGTTGTAAACCGCGGTACACACATTGTATTTTCGTTACACCTGCACCAACTCCAGTACATTGTGCTGTCTCAATTATGTTAGCTGCATATGATTCAATCCCGCGTAGCCCCGCTTCACACCTTGCTTCTATATGTGTTAAACCACTACAAACAATTTCTGGTAACATTTGGGCTGGTCCATCTGATCGTAAATCAGTAACTTGAACGCGGCACTGTGCTAAAGGTAATTGTTTCAAGTTTCCTTCTTCCCAAATATGAAAAATACCGGACTCTTTCGATATGAATGGGTGAAGACCAAGAATCTCTTCGTTTGAAATTTCACTTTCTTCTACTACATCAAAATCTTCTAACGGCTGAATGTTAATGCTTTCTTTCACGAAAGGATGAGGTGAAAATGAATGCCAGTCACCTTCTAATGTTTCTAAATTCAGCAAATAGAATCGATTTGTCTCTGACGATTTTGTTATTCCAGTCAATTTTTTAAAACATTCAAATACCGATACGTTTGCAAGTAATGCTTCCGCAGTAGAAGAACGGTCATGAGTTTTTCGGTCAGATGGAAAAACAGATTGATGTAAACGACGCCAAGCTGAATCCCAGCAAGCATCATTTTCAGCATGTACAAGTGGCCCGGCAAATCCAATACCGTTCATACACAGAGCAGGGAAAAACATTTTGCTTTCTTCTTTACAAATTTGATGGAACATTCGTAATTCCTCTATATCATCCTCTGATGATATATATAAAATACAATCAAACGCCTGAATAGATTGCAGTAAAGATTGCTTTTCTCTTGTAAATTCAATATCTTGTACAAACACTTCCGAGTCATTTTCTCTTCCATGTTGAATCAGTTCTTGTAGTCTCTCTGTATTTGTTCCTTCTACATTCGTAATCATCGTATAAAGTGTAGATACTCCACTTTCGAGCAGTGCGGAAACAAGTGACAAAAAAAACGTTCCTGAACCAACAGCTAATACTTTGCTTTGACGATATTGCTGGAAATGATAAGCGGCTGAATCACCGAAGTTATTTAAAAATTCAATTTGGGAAACATACTTTTTACAGACATGTTCTTGTAGTTGATGGGGCCTATCTTCACTTATATCTTTTGCAAAACCATTTTCATATAATATGCTTGCGATCTCAAATACACGTTCTTTATAAGGTTCTGGTAATCCATCTGTTAGTGCTCCTAACGTATATTCACCGTTAAACATAGGTGTCAGTTTTTCAATCCATTGACTAATAGATTGGCCTTTCATATGAAAAGAACTAACATTATTTCGAAAATACACGTTACCTGTTGAATCAGGAAGAAAAAAAGTATCTCGCTTCATTTTTAGTCGAGTAGAATCCTGTATCGGTTTCATAGAAATCCCCCTTCTTCGTTATTTCTACACTCCTATCATAATGAGTGTATGACCTCGCAACTTGCCCTATAACGAAAAAGGAAGAAGATTTTCATTACATTAAATAAACCACCATGGGTAGATGCCAACGCAACCGCCGCAACCGCCGCAACCACCACAACCGAAGCAACCGAAGCCACCACAACGACCAAAACCTCCGCAACGGCCACAACCACCACAACCACCACAACGGCGTGAATCATCATCAGCCCCAGTATAATAAGGTTGATTCCAGTAAGATACATTTCCAGTCTGATAATCATAAAGATTTAGTGATTGCAAATCTTGTTGAAATTGATACATATTAATAACCTCCTTTAAAATGGATGAGTACCTAAGCACACATCTACCAACAAAATATGAGTTTTTGTATATAGATGTAACTTGTTTATACGCCTAATTTCGGAATAGGTAATCGACTAGGAGGAAATGATTAACTCCCAACTCTCACACTACCTTACGAACAGCGGTTCAAATTAAGTCTGACAAAGAAACTCTTATATCTGATATAAGCCTTTGAGACCTTAGATTTGCTAACCTTTGTGCAGATACTCATCGTTTTTAATAGATTTGAAGAGGAAATCGATAGTTTAGTATAGTATTATGGTATAATTTAGAAAAAAGTGAGGATAATAAATGCTTGAATTCAACGGTAAATGCAATAATGGAAAAATACTACTGAACGCAGTTGACACAAATGTGATATCACAATTAAAGACAATTTTAGATAATGAATGTTTTTCGAACTCAAATATCGTTGTCATGCCTGATTGCCATATGTCTAGTGGCGGGGCGATGGTCGGATTTACAATGACGTTAAATGATGTGATTATCCCATCGATTGTTGGGGTCGACATTGGTTGCGGTGTTAGTGCGTATCACCTGGGGCGATTAAAGTCAGTAAAAAGTGAAAAACTTGATAAATTTATCCGTAAGAATATCCCAATTGGTACGGAAATTCACGATGAAGCGGTATCTGAAATAACAGAAGAAATAGCCGATGCGATAAAAAGATTGGAATTTAATACCGAGTACGTAATGCGTAGCATGGGGTCACTTGGAGGCGGAAATCATTTTATAGAAGTGGACAAAGATGAAAACAACCATTACTGGCTTGTGATTCACACAGGTTCAAGGAATTTCGGGTTTGAAATTGCACATCACTACATGAAAATCGCCAAACAAAATTTGAAGAGTATATTTGACGAAAGCTACAAAGGATTCGAGTACTTGTCTAAAACAGAAGACAAAGAAGCTTATTTACTTGATCTAAAGGCTGCACAGCAGTTTGCCTCATTAAACCGGGAGACAATTGCCAAAATTATCATCGGAAAATATTTCAAGCTTGATTTTGATAAGGTCAAAAAAATCGAATCCGTTCACAATTACATTGACATGGAACAAAACATCTTACGAAAAGGTGCAATCTCAGCTCGTGAAGGTGAAGAAGTTATCATCCCGTTTAATATGGCTTTTGGTTGTGCAATCGGAAAAGGAAAAAGTGGATCATCTTTTAATTATTCTGCGCCGCACGGAGCTGGGCGAATCATGAGTAGGACCGAAGCTGTTTATAAAGTGGATTTAGATATCTTCCAAAAATCAATGAAGGGCGTTTTTACAACTTCTGTTAGTAAACATACACTAGATGAATCGCCAATGGTATACAAAAAACCTAAGTTGATTCTTGAACACATTACGGAACTTGTTGACATCGATTTCTTTATGAAGCCAGTTTATAATTTAAAAGCAGACAAATAAAAGTAAAAAGAACTGGGGTCCAATTCTTTTTACTTTACATCTATATAATACACTTTACAATTCAACTGAAATATATTCCTATAAAACAAAAAAGGAAGCCATCTCAGGCTTTCAATTTAATATATTCATTTCTATAATTTGCTGTTTTGTTTCTTCCGTTCCTAAATTATGCAGCATTATATACACATCTTTTATAGTGTTATCATATCGATCGTTAGGTTCATCTAAATGGTAAGGCATCGAGATACCTAAAACAGTTCGAAAGCCTGAGACAAAATCATTATGATCCATTTCATTAAATAATTTCTTAAGTCTTCCAACATCATCTTGAGTGGCTTCAATCTCTAATTCATATGCAGCATCTCCCTGATTTATCATTATTGTTTTAGCTTGGACTGAAACATAATATCGCGTTTTATCCATTAAAATCTCCTTTAAAATTCTATTGTAATTTCATAACGATTAAAATGATTATGAGTGCTATAAAAAAGAAAGCGGCGTAAGCTATCAATGCAGGATTCCCAATAATCCTATGTTTATATGTAGTATCGCTTACATCATAATTAATTGCTTGTTTTTCTTTTTTATTTGCAAGCACAAATGTTAACACAAAGCCAATTATCCCAACAATTGCAATTATTATTAGATAGACCTTCATTAATGCTCTCCTTTAACATTGTCATCTACATACCTTATTATTTGTTTTATTTCTGCTTGATATACTATTTCAATAAACATACCTCAATAAAAATGTCTATGTATTAATGAAATGTTAACGAAAGGAAAAAAGATCTGTAAATTTTTTAGAAGATCTCCTTATTATTATTATTTATACAAAAACAAAAAGCGATTCCTATCTTCGTGATTTAGAAGTGAAACCG
>Ga0187780_10002980_pt1 | contig 12752 bp, 8 predicted proteins | sample 1015_Q2_SP10_20__FD_132429 | JGI IMG/M metagenome (GOLD analysis project Ga0187780, IMG submission 132429) | Tropical peat soil microbial communities from peatlands in Department of Meta, Colombia - 1015_Q2_SP10_20_MG | ecosystem: Environmental > Terrestrial > Soil > Wetlands > Peat | place...
GAAGAGGAATTACGGTTTACGGAGGCGCGAGCGAGCACTCATCTGCAAGTGTGCAATGTTACGCGCGCGTTCTTCTGTGCGCTTGCGTACTCGTACTCGCGTCCTCGCGAATAAAGGGTTCGTCATTCTACTTGTCCTTTCCGAAGATGTGTGGCGTCTCTACGTCTTCGTTCCACCATGGGTTGCTCCATTTCTTCTTGGTTGTTGGCACGGCTTCCAGGAGTTTGTTGGCTCTGGAGAAGATCGTCTCAATGGAGCCGTTCGACAGTCCGATTTCCTTGAAATGTTTCTCATTCTTGAGAAGGCTCTCTATGTTGAGGCGAAATGTCAGTGCGAATTTCTTGTCTCTTCCGAGGACGTTTCGGATGATATTGGTGTTGACCATTTCGTCTTCTTCCCCTATGTCGTGATCTAGGAGAATTGAGCAGACGTCCTTCATGTCTTTCTCTTCGATTCCGATAAGCAGCCGGTCGTTTCTATATGGTGGGTAGTCAAGAATCCGATACTCCAATTTGTATTCCAGGATGTCATTGTATGAGCTCCTCGGGGTGTCTAGAATGTATTGGCACTTCGCTAGCACTAAGTTGGTTGCCCCGATCGTGTAGAGGTGGCTCTCTGGATTCTCGAAGGCGTTTCTCACGTCGACCCTATGCCTGAGGTCTATTTCGTCGATGAAGATGTCTAAGGTTCCTGATTTTACTTCATCCTTTCCGAGAACCTTGTCTATGGCCCTGACCCTGTATCGTTTTCCAACCATCATAGCGTTGAAGCGTTGATCAGTGAGGGTTATGAAGTGGTGGTACCGAGTTCCACATACCTCACCGAGTATCAACAATAGTTTGTAAAGGTCTTGCCCTCGTCTCTTCGAGGCTATCAGGTCAATGTCACCAATATCTCGGCACAGTGGATTGCTGGGGTCGTTGGCGGCTCTGGAGAGTAACTTGACTGCGCCGCCTCCAAAGAAGAGCACTGGAATAGGCTCATCTCTAATCTTCTCAAGCTGCGGTGAGGCGCCGAATTCTTTGAGCCGGCTGGGCTTCTGTGTTGCCCAGACTGTAACGAGCCCCCTCTCCATCAGGAAGTTGTTGAGATCCACATAGTCAGGGACTTCAAGGTCCTTTCTTACACGATCGCAATCAATCTTCGACGTAAGCGGGGTATCGACCTCGTACCGCGTCTTGTCGTAGTCTTCGGTCAGTAGGCATCGGGCCAATTTTATTCGGCCTACGTACCGTTGAAGCCACAGAAATAAAGAGAATGGAGTGAATGTCACGACAGAATCTCAGGGCGGGATTCGACAATTCGGGCTAGATATTGCATAAAGTACTATAACTGCCTGGGCTGGCCTTTGAAACGACGGCCCACCGGTTGAGGAGACCGTCGCGGCGTTCTATGATCCTAAATCCGGTTAGAATTTGGTGCCACTCCTCCTTTGGAACGGCCCTTGAGTCGTTTCTTCGAGGGAGCTTTGCTACACTCAGGTAGGCGGTGCCAGTGGGTTTGAGTATTCGCTTAATTTCAGACACCGCTCCCTTGTGGTCGGTCATGCAACAGAGAAGGCCGTTTGCAAAGATGAAATCGACCGACGCGCTTGGGATGTAGTTCGCGTCTGCCGCAGAAGCTACGTGGGTTTCGATTATGTTTTCAAGACCGCGGGTTTGTGCTTTCCTCCTAACGGTTTGAATGGATCTTAGGTCCGAATCCACGGCGTAGACTTTTCCTGCCGGGCCTATCATCTCAGCCATCGGTACTGTAAAGTACCCCGGTCCGCAGCCGAAGTCAGCCGCCACAATTCCCGAGCTTACGAACTTCCGAATCTTCTTTTCCGGAGGAGAAATTAATCGGCGAATGAAGTTGTCCATCACAACCGTTGGAAGGTGCCTATCCTTCTGCTCACAACAACGGCTCTGCATGAATATTCCCGTATTCATCGCTTCGTCTCCCGTTATTATGCGCACCTTCCGACGGTAATGATCAGGTTGTCAACCCTGATAAGCAGCGGGATGCGTAATAAGCAGACGGGAATTCGCAGGTTAAACATGTCTAGTAAGAAGGCCGACATGGCCGGACCGGGCATTGGGAGTTACGATGAGCTCGAAAAGATCCTGCCGAGAGATTACTCTTCCCTGTTGACGCCTAAGGAGACGCAGGCGGCTATTTCTGAGACGAAACACTTCATCGAAGAGAACCTCTGCAAGGAACTCAACTTGATGATGGTTCAGGTGCCTCTGATTGTCGACGCGGAAAGCGGTGTGAATGATATGCTAGACCGTGACGGCTCGAGAACCCCGGTTCAATTCCATATCTCAAACGATTACAATAAGCACCCAATCGACGCGCAGGTCGTGCAGGCCGCTACGAAGTGGAAGAGGCTGGCGCTGAAGCAGTTCAGCCTGTCGCCTGGGGAGGGTCTTTGTACCGATATGCGCGCGGTCCGTAAGGATTACTTCCTTGATCACGATCACAGTGCATACGTGGACCAATGGGACTGGGAGAAGGTCATCACCGAAAAGGATCGAAACCTTTCCTATCTGAAGAATACGGTCAGAAAGATCTGGAAGGTCCTCAAGGGTACCGAGAATCATCTACAGCAAATCTTCCCCCAACTGAAGAACGGGAAGTATCCCAACCTACCCGACGAAATCACATTTCTACACGCCGAGGACATTTTGGACCAGTATCCGGATATGCCGCGGAAAGAACGAGAGACGGCGATTCTACAGAAGTACCCGGCAATCTTCATTATCGGAATCGGATGGGTTCTGAAGGACGGTTACCCTCACGAGATGAGGGCGGCCGACTACGACGACTGGGTCACCGAAACTAAGTCTGAAGACGGACGGCCCATGCACGGGTTGAATGGGGATATTCTTGTATGGAACCCGGTAACAAAACGTCGTCATGAATTATCCTCGATGGGTATTCGCGTCAATGCCGCCTCACTGAAGAAACAGCTTGAATTGTCCGGCCAATTGAATTTCCTCAACTTCCCATACCATAAGGGTATCGTGAGCGGCGACCTACCGCTTAGCATCGGCGGAGGAATCGGCCAATCGCGGACTTACATGTACCTCCTCAGGAAAGCACACTTGGGTGAGGTCAGCGTCACTGTCTGGCCGAAGATACTGAAAGAGATGTGTGCGAGGAAGAACATTCACGTAATCGAATGACTCATCTAAATCGCAAACGCCTGGAAATGCTTCACAGTTTCAGCCATCTCCCTCAGACGCTTATCAGCCAGCCCATAGATAGTGTTCTCTTCATACCCCCCGTCCGGGAGCTGTTTGCCGGCCGATTTGCCCGTAAGGACCTCTAGCCCCTCCTCAATCGTCGAGACAGGATAGATGTGGAACTTGCCCTGCTTCACGGCGTCGAGAACCTCCTGTTTGAGCATGAGGTTTCGGACATTGCTGCGGGGAATGACGACGCCGTGGAGCCCATCGAGTCCTCGCGCCTTGCAAATTTCGTAGTACCCCTCTACCTTCTCGTTGGCTCCCCCGATCGGTTGGACTTCTCCCTTCTGGTTAACTGATCCAGTTACCGCCAAGTGCTGTTTGATCGGAACGTTCGCCAGTGCCGACAAGATGGCGTACAACTCTGTGCTGGACGCGCTGTCTCCCTCCACGCCCTCGTAGTTCTGTTCGAAGACGATACGCGCCGACAGAGTGAGGGGTTTGTCTCGCGAGAATTTCGAGGCCAGATAGCCTGCGATGATCATGACACCCTTGCCGTGTATAGGACCGCTCATAGCCACTTCCCGCTGTACATCTATCAGCCCCTCCTTACCAAGTCCGACTGCGACCGTTATGCGCGAGGGTGCACCGAAAGAGAAGTCGCCTAAACTCAGAACCGAGAGGCCGTTGATCTGCCCACTCACTTCGCCTTCGGTTGAGATGAAAATTATGCCTTTCTGAATGTACTCGTTGATCTTCTCCTGTACTAGGTTTGATCGGTAGATCTTGGCCTCAATCGCTTTCTCTACTTGCTTAGCCGTTATGTACTTGGACTTATCCTGATCGGCGTAAAAGTGGGCTTCGCGAACAACGTCTGCAACCAAGCCGAATTGCGTGGAGAGTTTGTCCTGATCTTCCGCTAGCCTAGAACTGTGCTCTATCAGTCTAGCCATCGCGGAAGCGTCCAAATGCTTCAGGCTCTCGTTTGTGGCTAAGGTGGCGAAGAAGCCGGCGTATTTGCGCACATTATCCTCCGTCCTCTCCATCGTTGAGTCGAATTCCGCTTTCACTCTGAATAGTTCTCTAAACTCCGTGTCATACGCGTACAGTAACTGGTAGATCCTTGAGTCCCCTATGAGAATCACCTTCACGTCTAGCGGAATAGGCTCCGGTGCAAGCGATCGCACGCTTGCGTAGCCGATCCGTTGCGGCACGTCTTCGATTCGTATCTCCGACGCTTTCAAGGCTCTTTTCAATGAGTCGTAGACCAGGTAGTCCCTCAGGAGTTCTTCGGCACGCACGATTAAGAAACCGCCATTTGCCCGATGCACCGATCCACCGCGAATTAGGGTAAAATCGGTCGTTAGAGTTCCCAGTCGGCTCTCTCGTTCGATTCGCCCGAGAACGTTGTCGTAAGTTGGGTTCTGTTCAAGAACCATTGGGGCGCCTTTAACATCCGAATTATCCACGATCACATTGACCTCGTAAACTCGAAATCCAATCTCTTCGAGGTACTCGTCCCGGGCATCCGGTTTTTCTTCCGTCTTACCCCGAAACCTATCGATGTCTTGAACAACATGTTCCTGTATAGTGTGTAAGAACCGAACTATACCCTCGTTTGAATTGTACTTCTTGAGTAAGTCGGACATGAGGTGGTCGATCGCGTATAGTGTAACGTCCCTATCGAACTTCAGAATTTCATCACGCGCAGCTGCTTCCGCTTCCCTTAGTTCTCTTAGGAGGGGTTCCAACTTCTCCATAGACGCCTCCCGCTGTTGGAGAAGCCTTTGCTGCGTCTCCTTGGGAAGAGCTGCAAACTCGTCAGGCTTCATTGGGCGGCCCTTCATAATCGGGACAAGTGTTAGGCCCACGGCAGTTAATTGAAGTAGGAAACCTGACTCTTGAGCAGTCTCGCTCATGCGCGTGATGATGTCCTGCCGTTTAGCGTTAACTCTCTTCGCCATCTCCTCCCTCTTTGCAGCGTAGTCTTCCCCTGAGAAGACCTGAGGTATGGCTACCCGCGCGGCTTGGATGAACTCCCGCATATCCTGCTTTAGTTGTTTCCCGAAACCCGGCGGGCACCTGAGCGCCGTAGGCTGGTATTCATCTTCGAAGTTATGTACATAACACCAATCCGACGGAGTTGGGAGCCCCTTTCCTATCTCCTCCAAGAAGTCAGTGATGGTGGTCGTCTTTCCGGTTTGACTTGGGCCTGCGGCAAAAATGTTGAATCCGCTTTCCTTCGCGGTTAAGCCCAAGAGAAGAGCCTGATAGGCTCTGGGTTGTCCGACCAAGATGTCTAAGGGCTTCAAGTCTTCAGTTGATTTGGCCCCAATCGTACTCGGGTCGCACGTCCAGCGGAGGCTCGTGGCGGGGAGTTCGGATACCATGAGTGTTCAAAATCCATCCCCTGTGCGCCGCCTAATTAGTTTGCGCAGAACCCTCTAGCGCTGTCGATAAGTCTACGACGCGTTAACTTCATCGAGCCTAACTGGTCTATGTGTTCGTGGGTTAACCCAAAGAAAGGGATCCTCCCAATGGTCTGTGAGTTCTATGTTGACTGGATGGTTGCAGATTGAACAACGGGGTCCCCGTGCCTCGAATACGGTTTCACGGCACTTGCAACCGCAACTTACTCGTTCCAGGATTAACGTCCTTCCTTCGTATCGTGGTATTCGCGGCGGTCTGCATGCCTCACAAAAGGTTCCCACGCCCTGCTTCACCTCGGTTCCATTCAACTACTAAATAGGCAAGAGAGGTGAGTGAAACTTCTGCCGCCGGTTCCTAGCGAAAACGCGTCTGCGATCTGCCAGGTGAACCAATTCCCCTAGGTGTTGGTTTTTCCAGTGTTAGGCCGTACCGTTCTCGTATTTTTGCGGCCAGCTTTACCATGTCGAATCCGAAGATCTCCTTTAGTTCGTCGAGGGACAGCTCCTCACTGTCGGTCATATCGCTAACGGTGACTTTCTTGAACAGGTCACGTTTTCTTTCAAGCACATCGCGGACATGTTCTTCGATGGTGCCTTTGACTACGAAGTTGACTGCGAGGACCTTGTTTGTTTGCCCAATCCGATGTAGACGCGCGATTCGCTGTAGAAGCCTCGCCGGATTCCACGGTAAATCGTAGTTTACGACCACGTCAGCCGCTTGCAGGTTCAGACCGAATTGGCCGGCGTCTGTACTTGCAAGCACCCGGAAGTCAGGCTGTTCTGTAAACTTGTGTAGGTTCGTAAGGCGTTCGTCCCGGGAGAGTTGGCCGTGGTAGACGAGTGTGGGGGCACCCCTTCCCTCGAGTTCTTCTTGTATTAGGTTGACGACCGGGATGAATTGAGAGAATATCACGATCTTATGCGACTGTTCCGTAAGGTCTTCTACGAGTTCCTTCAACTCAACTAGTTTTGCGTTCTCGGGTTCAAGCTTTTCGACGGTGTGGAGTAGTCTCTTGAAGATGGAAGACTGCCTCAGGAGCTGGGCGTCACGAGTGTTCTCTCGCTGTTTCCTGCGTAGGTATCCTGCTATCATGCTTATGTCGGCGCAGGCTTCGCGTAGAAGCGTGTACAACCTGAGCCTGTTAGATGTGAATGGGTTAGGCCCCTCTTGATTACTTGCGCTGAAAGCATACTCCTCAAGCACTGTCTCGCTTAGACTCTCTTCGAGTATTTCGTAGATAGTACGTTGGTTTCTCGCTGGTTCAGTATACACGTACTGCATAGTCAGGCTCGGCAATTGACGAAGGACCTGGGCTTTCGTACGACGTATCGAAACCTCTCCCAGTTCCTTCCTCAACATCGGTAGCATTTCCGGGTTGATTATTGGGCGAGCAGACTGCCAGCCCTGTCCAGATATTTTCAATGTGTATTGGGAGAGGAAGTCTTCGTGATAGCGGCCGAAGAAACCTGGCCTGACGATGTTCACAATGTTGTATAGTTCACCTAGATGATTTTCAAGGGGGGTACCCGTTAGTGCTATAACATTGCGGACGATTAGTTTCTTCACAGCCTCGCTGGTCTGAGTGTCCAAGTTCTTGACACGTGTCACTTCATCAAGGATCAATGTGTCGTATCCCCGTCGCATTACTAGGTCTGCGTCCGTGCGCAGTAATTCGTAGTTGACCACTACGAGTGGCTCATAGTATCGCTCGGCACGCTCTCGAAAACTCCATTTCGATGAAACAATTGTAGGTTGAAGACTGAATTTCTCTGTCATTTCTTCACGCCATTGGTCCACGACGGCGTTAGGCGCTACAATCAAGGCTCTGCGAGCCTTTCCGGCTTTCACCAGCTCCAGCAATGCTGTCGTGGCGGAGATTGTCTTCCCCAATCCCATTTCGTCAAAGAGGCAGACTCGTCCGTCATTTCTGAGAATGAACTGGACGGCTTTTCGTTGAAACGGATAGAGGGTCACATTGACTTTCCCGCTCGGGCGAATGCCACTCAGTCTTGACTCCTGTCCGGGAAAGTTCCTTAGTTGGACATGGACACCTTCATTCTCGAATGCTTTCTTGGCGAACTCCAGCGATCCCGCTTGCCTTAGTCGGTAGGCATCGTAATATGGGCTCCAAACGACATATGTTTTGAAAGTCCAATCGCTAAGGATTTCTCGCAGCGAATCGTCTCTAAACGGCCTAACCCATACGAAGCCCTGCGGATCGTATTCAAGAACTATAGTTCTATGCTCACGAATCAGTTTCAAAGCTGGGGGTGAATATCGTAGTCTGAAACCCGCTTCAAGGTATGTTTCCTGTGCGAGAAGCGGACTAAGTGTTACGGGGTGATGAAAGAAACCATCGCGGAATGGCGTAATTTCGGAAAGCCATCCAAAGCTTGGTTCCGGGACATGGATCTCGGGTTGAACCCGTAGCGACGGGTCAACGAAAAGTTTCCTGAGCCGGACAGTTTTGGTACCCTTGCTCGTCATCGCCTTATTGGCCAAGTTAGTAGTGCTTCTCCGCTAAATTGAAACTGGAATAAGACTCCGAACTGAGATTTGAGTATCTCGGATGATTCTCTGTCCTCTCGAATCCAAAGGTAGGCCCGCACCGGCTATTCGGCCCGTAATATGTTAGCGGCGAGACTTTCCGGTTCCCACATTGACCGCGGCTTTCAGAAGCAGTCCAAAGCTAAGCGGGCGAGGTGAACCTTTAGGTAAACAAAGGCTAGCTACCAACAAGACTAAGTAAGGCCGTAGATCGGACTGCGTAGACTGGTTTGATCGAGCTTCTCGTTTAAGTAGAAGCCCCTGTGTTTTCGCGTCCTGTATTTCAGCAGACTATGGGAGGTTCGAGATTGAGTTCACCCTTGAAATCGTCTTCGTATATCTTGGCGGTTCTTGAACGGGGGCAGATTGCCGAAGTCGTTAGAGCCGTCAAGGAGTTGCCTCAGGTTGAGGAGGGGGCTCTGTTGATTGGACGATATGATCTACTTGTTCGAGTCGGCCACTACGACCGACCGGGTTTGTACAAAGTAGTTTCGGATCTTCGCTCCATGCCGGGGATCAGGTCGACAAGCACACACATCCCGTTCGAGGGGTTCACGAAGGAATACGTTGTCGATGAAAACGATGCGTTGGCGATTTCGTTGCTCCGGTCTGAGGGTCCGCTCGAATCCGTTCTATCTCAGCTGAAAGACCTTGAGCAGGTCGTTGAGGGGCATATCATTCCAGGCGATTGGGATTTGCTCATTATTCTTCACAGCAAGAGAGTTGAACAGATTTTGGAGACCGCTGTCAACCAATTCGAAATAATCCATGGGATAACGAAGACCGAGACTCTGATTGCGCGTCAGTACTTTCGGAGGACGCTTGAAACAACTATGTCCGTTGGAACGTTTGTCCCACAATATGCATTTGAAAGGCTGCGAGATGGAACTGTCCTCGGAACTCAGACGGAACCTTAGTGTTATCCAGGCATCATCGAAAAGAACATCTTACCGCGCACAAATAGCCTCTCGTAGAAAAAATTGTGGTGCCCGGAGTGAGTGAGGGAGCCGTTACGGAACCGGAGCGAGGAAGTGAAGTACCCCCACAGCCTAGGCCCGAAAAGTCGAAGGACGAGGTCGGAGAGCTTCAAAAGCAGCTTCAGGACGCGATGCGGCAAAAGGCCGAGATCGAAAAGAAAGCGGCTGATTACCTTGACAGGCTCAAGAGACTGCAAGCCGATATGGAAAACATTCAGAAAATAACCAAGCGTCAGCTCGAGACGGTTACTTCGCAGGCCTCGGAACGACTTCTTCTGAAACTTCTTCCGAGCCTGGATGCATTGAGCCAGGCGGTGAAGATCGCGAGCTCGAACGACTCATTGCCTCGCGACGAGATTGCAGTGGGGTTGAAAATGCTGCAAGAACAGTTATCGCAAGTACTCGAAACCGAAGGCCTGGAGGAGATTCCTGCTGAGGGCGAGACTCTAGACCCCGAACTTCATGAAGTCGTGAGCTACGTTGAAACCGACGAGAAACCTGAGAACAGGGTCCTGGAAGAGGTCCGAAGAGGGTACAAACTGAATGGGAAAGTGATCAGGCCCAGTCTAGTGGTCGTTAGCAAGAAACCCAAAAGGCCGGAACCTGCGGAGGCCGAAGGCGGTTAATTCGCCCAAAACGTTTTTGAACTAATCCCCGTTACTTTGTTACGTCTAGTAACTGTTGGTGATGCGGAAGTTGACGAAGATCATAGGTATTGACTTGGGAACTAGCAACTCGGCTGCCGCGGCCATTGTGGCCGGACGCCCGACCATTATACCAAGCGCTGAAGGCACATCTGTCGCCGGAAAGGCATTCCCGTCGTATGTGGCCTTCACCAAGGATGGGCAGCTTCTCGTTGGTGAGCCGGCTAGGAGGCAGGCAGTATCGAACCCCGAAGGAACCGTGATGGCAATCAAGCGTAAGATGGGTACGGACTATAAGGTGAACATCTTCGGCAAAGAATACAGCCCCCAACAAATCTCCGCGTTCATACTCCAAAAAATCAAGAGGGATTCAGAGTCATTCCTTGCCGATAAAGTGGAGAAAGCCGTAATCACCGTTCCGGCATACTTCAACGACAACCAACGTCAAGCTACCAAGGACGCGGGCGCCATCGCCGGCCTCGAAGTTGTTCGAATAATCAACGAGCCAACCGCCGCATCGCTAGCATACGGCTTGGACCGTCCCGAGAAAGAAATGAAAATCATGGTCTTCGATCTGGGCGGCGGAACACTTGACGTAACCCTCATGGAAGTTGCACCCTCCAAGGACGAAACCGGGAAGGTGACACCCGTCTTCACCGTCCTTGCGACAAGCGGAGACACACAGCTTGGGGGAACAGACATGGATAACTCACTTATTGACTATATTGCAGAGGAGTTCAAGAAGACTAATGGAATAGACCTTCGGAACGATAAGGTCGCAGTTCAGAGGGTTCGCGAAGCAGCCGAGAAGGCGAAAATTGAGCTTTCCACGGTCCTGACCACGGACATTAACCTCCCGTTCATATCAGCCGACGCCGCCGGCCCCAAGCACCTAACCATGACACTGACTCGCGCTAAACTGGAAGAGCTGATTCGCCCAACGATAGACAGGTGTCGCGGACCTCTTGACCGTGCTCTTGGCGACTCTAAATTGGCCACAAATGATGTTTCAAAAATAATACTCGTGGGCGGCCCTACGCGTATGCCTATCGTGAGGAAGTTCGTTGAGGACTACATGGGCAAGGAGGCGGAACGTGGCGTCGATCCAATGGAATGCGTAGCAATGGGGGCGGCTATTCAGGCCGGGGTTTTGGCTGGCGAAGTCCACGACTTGTTACTGCTCGATGTCACGCCGCTATCTCTTGGAGTCGAAACTTTGGGCGGCGTCTTTACGAGGTTGGTCGACCGCAATACTACAATACCGACCAAACGCACCCAAGTATTCTCAACCGCCGCCGACTTCCAAACAACAGTAACCGTCCATGTATTGCAAGGAGAACGCCCGATGGCCGCCGACAACGTTTCCCTGGGAATGTTCAATTTGACCGGTATTCCTCCCGCTCCCAGGGGAGTCCCCCAGATAGAAGTGACCTTCGATATCGACGCGAACGGAATCCTGAATGTCGCCGCCAAGGATCTCGCAACCAACAAGGAACAAAAGATCACCATTACGGCTTCCACTAAGCTGTCGAAGGATGAGATCGAGAAGATGGTAAAGCAGTCGGAACAGTTTGCCGCGCAAGACCAAAAACGCAAGGAGGAAGCAGAGGTTCGAAACTCCGCTGATAACCTAATCTACAGCGCAGAGAGACTAACCAAAGAATTAGTGGGAAAACTATCAAAAGAGCAAACTGATCAGGTCAACAAAGCCATCGTCGACCTCCGAGAAGCATTAGCCGGGAAGGAGCTAGGACCAATTAAACAGAAGCTCGAGGCCCTGCAGAAGGTTATGCAAGACATCGGAACGACAGCCTATCAACAAGTGGCGCAACAAAGGTCAGCAGCAGGGCCGTCCGCTTCATCGCCTCCCCCGCCGGGCCAGCAGGGTGAGAAGCCTGTGGATGTAGACTACAAGGTTGTTGACGACAAGAAGTAGAGATGACTTTGCGGCAGATCGCTCTTGTCCAAACGTGACTACTACGACATACTTGGAGTGCCTCGGAATTCAACCAAGGAACAGATCAAAGACGAGTACCGAAGACTCGCCCTGAAATATCACCCAGATCGAAACAAAGCTCCGGACGCCGAGGCGAAGTTCAAAGAGATTTCCGAGGCCTACGCCGTCCTCTCGGACGACGAAAAACGAGGCCAATACGACCAGTTTGGCCATGCAGGCATCGATGGCCGGTATTCGACTGAGGACATATTCCGTGGCGTCGATTTTGACGAGATTCTGAGAGGCATCGGCTTCGGTTTCGGCGGTGGATTCGGATCAATCTTTGACACGTTCTTCGGCGGCCACCGCCCTCGAGGCCCCCAACGCGGCCAAGACATTCGGTACGACATAGACATCTCACTGGAAGAAGCGTACAGAGGGTATAATACGGAGATCCAGGTCCCGCGAACAGAACACTGCCAGGAATGCAACGGATCTGGGGCACGCCCAGGTACTTCTCCTAAGAGGTGCACAGACTGCGGTGGGACAGGGCAGATTCAACACGTACAACGGGCCGGATTCATGCAATTCGCTCGGATAGAACCCTGCAGGAAATGTCGAGGGAATGGAACAATTATCGATAAACCCTGCAACCAATGCCATGGGGCGGGGGTCGTCGAACGCGACCGGCGAATAACAATAAAGATTCCACCCGGAGTCGACACGGGCTCTCAGCTCCTACTGCGCGGCGAAGGAGATGCGGCTGACCGGGGCGGGCCGCACGGAGACCTCTATGTCGTCGTTCATGTCAGACCGAATGGCACCTTCAAGCGAGAAGGAGACGACTTGATCTGTAATGTTCAGGTGAACTTTTCCCAAGCGGCCTTGGGCTCGGACCTGCAAGTGCCTACCCTAGACGGCTCCGCCAGCATCAAGCTTCCAGGTGGAACCCAAAGCGGCGCGGTCTTTAGGCTTAGGAAAAAGGGAATGCCGGACCTCCGCGACGGCAGGAGAGGCGACGAGCTCGTAGTTGTGAATGTGAGGA
>Ga0187780_10002981_pt1 | contig 12751 bp, 6 predicted proteins | sample 1015_Q2_SP10_20__FD_132429 | JGI IMG/M metagenome (GOLD analysis project Ga0187780, IMG submission 132429) | Tropical peat soil microbial communities from peatlands in Department of Meta, Colombia - 1015_Q2_SP10_20_MG | ecosystem: Environmental > Terrestrial > Soil > Wetlands > Peat | place...
CGAGTTGATCGACCGTCGCTCGCTGCGTGTCGACCTGCTGCTGCGACATCGCTCCGGAGTTTTCCAGCAAGCCCTTGTAACGCTCATAGTTCAGCTTGGCATCGCGCAACGAAGCTTGGTCTTTGAACAACGTCGCCTGCGCTTGTTCCAGCGCCACTTGATAGGGACGCGGGTCGATCACCACCAGAAGGTCGCCTTTGTTCACATACTGACCCTCTTTGAAGTTCACCTGCACCAGTTCGCCGTCCACCCGCGTCTTGACGCTGTCGGTGTAGAAGGCGGAGACCGATCCCAGCCCGGTGAGGTAATAAGGCATATCGCGGCGCTCGACCGTCGCCACCGAAACCGGCACCGCCTGGGCTACATTGGCCCGCGCTGATCCCGATCGGGGATCACTGCCTCCGCAGCTCAGAAATGCCAGGGAAAGCAGTGCGGTTATCAAGCTGAACCGTAAGCCAACTCGATTCGTCGATGGAACCCGCGGTCGACAGGCCGGCGCCCCGGGGTTGAATCGGCTAGAGGGAGTTGTCATTCTTGTGCCTCGTCTCAAGGGAAAGATAATCCGTCGACCACAGCCAGGTACGGCAATCCCAAGAGTTTGGACGTAGGGATGCCCACTTGGGATGCGGATTTTTGGCCAATGATTAATAAAAAACTGAGGGCTGCAAATCCCCAAGAATCATCATATTCCAAATTGCATCCCCAGTTGCGCCTCTTTACAATTATTTACCCTGAAAACAGGTTTTTCTCGAGCAAGCGAGATCGGTCGGGCGCCCGGAGCAGGACAAAACGACGCCGCACCAGGGTGCGGGGTATGCGCTTGGAGGGTGGGCTGACACCGAGACGGCTTCTCGCGTATGCTTTCGCTTCATCGGTGGCTCTCGAGATGCCGGAAACCAGATCCAATTCCATCATCACCATTCGCGATTTGCGAAGCTTGGAAGATTTCAAGCAGGTCGAGGCGGTGGAGCGAGAGGTGTGGGTGCTCTCCGATCTCGACACCTTGCCGCTCACTCTGACCGTGGCCACGCGGGAAGCGGGCGGCATCTGGGTAGGAGCGTTTGAGGGCCCTGCTTTGGTCGGCTTTGCTTTCGGTTTTCTTGGCTTGGAGAAGAACCGGCCCAATGTTCACTCCCACATGCTGGCGGTGCGAGCGCCGTACCGCGATCGGGATCTCGGATACAAGCTCAAGCTGGCGCAGCGCGAGCGCGTCCTGGCCCTGCGGGTCGGGGATCTGCGCATCCGCGAGATCACTTGGACGTTCGATCCCCTGCAGAGCAAGAATGCCCATCTGAACTTCGCCAAGTTGGGTGTAATTTCCCCGTCCTACATGATCGATTTCTACGGGCCGGAAACTTCCAGCCCTCTTCACCGCAATAGCACCGACCGGTTGTGGGTGAAATGGCCGATTACCAGCCGCCGAGTGCAAGCCCGCCTGCAAGGCAAAGACGATCGGGCCGAAGTGCTGGATGCCCTGAAGACGTTGTGTCCCCTGGTCCAATTCAACGGCGATGGCCGCCCGTCACGAGCCGATTTAGCCGCGGCTTTGCAGCGGCAGAGAATCGCCATTGAAATTCCGAGCGACATCCTGTTGGTCGAGCAGAGAGATCCCGCGCTAGCCCGCGAATGGCGGGAAGCCACCCGCTGGGCTTTCACCGAAGCTCTCAAGGCCGGATTTTTTGTTGCCGAATTCTGCCGCACGGTTCGTGGGCAGCAAGGCCCGGGTGCCTATCTCCTAGAAAAGGGTAACGTCGAGGAATATATTCCCGAGCTTACCTATACCTGATCCTCTCTCAATGATGAGGTGCATTTACTGATTCGAGCGATCCGCCGATAATCAATCTACGAATCTGCGCCAAACCTTGGTAGGGCGAAAGGGACCAAGGGTCGATGGCGTCCTGGCATGGCCCGACCTCGAACATGATACGAATCTTCAAATCCCATTCGGCCTACGAACGGATTACCGCGGCAGCGGAGTTTGTCCGTTCCTTTCCACCCGCAACCGAGCTCCTGATCATCGGCGCCGGGCGGGATGCGGTCGATGATTTCATACGAGAGCTCGCAACCTGCCCTGCCACCTTCGGGCTGCACCGTTTCAGCCTGTCCCAGCTTGCCACTCGCCTGGCCAGGGACCGCCTGGCGGCGAAAGGCATTGTCCCGGGCACGGCGGTGGGCGCCGAAGCCATTGCCGTGCGCGCGACCTACGAGGCGCAGGCTCTACAACGGCTGCGCTACTTCAGTCCAGTCGCAAGCTTCCCGGGCTTTGCCCGCGCGGCCACGGCGACGCTCGCGGAATTGCGAGCTGCGGGCATCACGGCTGGCGACCTCGAGCGACTGGGAGAGTCCGGGCCGGACAACGCCACCCTTCTCGAAAGTTTCGAGCAGCAGATGAGGGAGGCTTCGGTCGCTGACCGCACCCTGCTTTTTCGCCAGGCACTCGAGGAAGTCCAAAGGGGAGCCGATCTGGTTCGCCACCCGTTGCTGTTCTTGGATGTGCCCATCCACTCGCAGGTTGAGCGGCAATTCGTCACTGCTCTGGCGGCCGCTTCCCCGGAAGTTTTGTTCACCTGTCCTCAAGGAGACCTCCGAACCTTAAGTAACCTTAACGGGGTGGGCACCGCGGACGACGGCCTGAAAGCGCCACGCGGCGATTCCAGCCTGGAGCGGCTCAGCTTTTACCTTTTTTCCGAGGAGCTTCCACCAGCGGGCAGAGTCGACGACGGAGTTGTCTTTTTCTCGGCTCCGGGAGAAGAGCGGGAGTGTGTAGAGATTGCGCGGCGTGTGCTCGCCGAGGCCCGCCAGGGCATCCCCTTCGACCGCATGGCCATTCTCTTCAGAGCACCGGAGAGCTACGCCAGCTTGATGGAGTCGGCCTTGGCCCGGGCCGGGATCCCGGCATATTTTGCCCACGGCACTCGCAGGCCCGATCCGTCCGGACGGGCTCTGCTGGCTTTATTGGCCTGTGCCGCCGAGGGGCTATCGGCTCGCCGCTTCGCCGAGTACCTCTCGTTCGCGCAGGTTCCGAATCTCGCCGATGATGGCACGCCTCTCGAGAGGGCAGTGCCGTTTGTTCTCCCCGAGGACGATGCTCTAGGCCCGGTTATTGCCGGCCGAACGGGTGTCGTTGCCGATGGGTCGGCCGGTGAAGTGGACATGCCGCCGGATCATCCCGACAAACCGGAGTTGGCAGGAAACCTGCGCGCTCCCTGGAGATGGGAGCAGCTCATGGTGAAAGCCGCCGTGATCGGCGGCAGGCAACGCTGGGCCCGACGGCTGGATGGACTGGAACATGAGTTCCGGGTGCAGCTCGAGGCAATCGCCGAAGAAGAACCCGGCTCCCCGCAATTCGACGACGTCGAGCGCAAGCTGCGGAACTTGCGTCACCTGCGGGCCTTTGCTCTTCCGGTGATCGACGAACTGGCAGCACTGCCCGAATCGGCGACCTGGGGCAGGTGGACAACCGCCCTCGAGCGGCTGGTGCCGAAGGTTCTGCGCCGCCCGGAACGGGTGCTGGCGGTGCTCGCGGACATGAAGCCGATGGCGCCGGTCGACTCCGTACCGCTCTCCGAAGTCCGGATCGTGCTCGAGCACTGGTTGGCCAACCTGCAACAGGAACCGCCCGAGAGCCGCTACGGGCGCGTGCTCGTGACCACGCCAGAACAGGCGCGCGGACGTTCCTTCGATGTGGTCTTCGTCCCCTGTCTGGCCGAGCGGATGTTCCCCCAGAAGCTGCGGGAAGACCCTCTTTTGCTCGATCAACAGAGGAAGAATCTCGCCTCCCACCTGCGCCTTTTGAACGACCGCAGCCAGCATGAGCGGCTGCTCCTGCAGCTCGCGGTGGGCGCCGCGCGGCGGAGGCTGTACCTGTCCTATCCTCGTCTGGACGTTGCCGAAGCCCGGCCTCGCGTCCCTTCCTTCTATGCGCTCGATGTTGCCCGATCGATCACGGGTAACGTGCCCGATCATGAAGTCCTGGCCCGGGAAGCCGAGTTATTGGGAAGCAGCCGGCTGGCTTGGCCTGCGCCCGGCGAACCATCCCAGGCCATCGACGATTCTGAGTACGACCTGGCGACGGTCTGGCCCCTGCTCAACCGCGAGGTTCCCCGCGCCGGACGTCTCGCCTACATCCTGAAGCTCAACTCCCGTCTCTATCGTTCCTTGCGGAGCCGCTGGGCTCGTTGGCATAAACCGTGGTCGGTGTACGACGGTCTGTTCAGCAATCGCCAATCGATTGCGGCGATCCTCGAAAGATATCGACTTGCGGCGCGTCCTTATTCGGTCTCCGGTCTGCAAAAATTCGCCGCCTGCCCTTATCGCTTCTTGCTCTCCGAGATTTACCGACTAGGGCCCCGCGAAGAGCCGGCGCCGCTTGCCCAATTGGATCCCCTGACCAAAGGGCGGCTCTTCCACCGGATTCAGGCTAAATTGCAGCTTGCCTTGAAGCATCAAGGTGCGCTGCCCTTGAAAGCCGAACAACTGCCAGGAGCTATGGAGCTGCTGAACAGGATTGTGGACAGCGTGGCCAGCGAAGCTTACGAGGATCTGGCGCCGGCCATCGATCGGGTTTGGCAAGACGAGATCGAATCCATGAAGACTGATCTGCGCATCTGGCTGGGGAAAGTGGCCGAACAGGATGGCTGGGTGCCGGTTCACTTTGAGTTTGGCTTCGGCCTGGCTCGGAACGAGGAGCGCGATGCAGCCAGCCTTGCCGATCCAGTGCTGCTGCCTGGCGGTGCCAAACTCCGCGGTGCCGTCGACCTTATCGAGCGCAGTGACGACCGCAGCCGGTGGCGTATCACGGACCATAAGACGGGGAAGGACTTCACCGGAAAGGGCCTGGTGGTGGGGAAAGGAGAATACCTGCAGCCGGTACTCTATGGCCTCGCGGTCGAGGCGGCCTTCGAGCGGCCGGTGGTCGAAGGTCGACTCTTCTACTGCACCACGGCCGGCGGATTCAGCGAGCGATCGATTCCGCTCGATGGAGCAGCTCGGTATAGCGCCGACGTCGTGCTGCGTACGGTCGACAATGCCATCGCGGCTTGCTTTTTGGTTCCGGCGCCCAGAGAACAGGCCTGTGATTTCTGCGATTTCCAGGCAGTCTGCGGTCCGTATGAACAGATCCGCCTCGGCCGGAAAGAGGAGATTCCTCCCCTGGCTCAGCTGAAGACCATGAGGGAGCTGCCCTGATGCCCTTGATCGACAGCCTCGCGCGTGAACGCATTCGCACGGTTTTCGACAACACGCTGGTGGTCGAAGCCGCTGCGGGGACGGGAAAGACTACGGAACTGGTCGCGCGCATGGTGGCCGTACTTTCCTCCGGCAGGGCCAATATCGACAACATCGTGGGCGTGACCTTTACCGAAAAGGCAGCAGGAGAGTTAAAGCTGCGCTTGCGTTCCGAGCTCGAGAAGGCCAGACGCTCGGAAAAAAACCTAGAGGTTCGCGGCCACCTGGAATACGCGCTTGCCCACTTGGAGGAGGCGCGGTTGAGCACGATCCACTCGTTCTGCGGCGATTTGCTGCGCGAGCGCCCCGTCGAGGCGAAGATCGATCCGCAGGTCGAGGTGATGAGTGAGACCGAGAGCCGGCTGATGTATAGAGAAGCCTTCGAAGGCTGGTTCCAGGAAAAACTTGCCGATCTGCCCGAGGGGACCAAGCGCCTCTTGCGCCGCAAGACCAGGAATGGGCCGACTGAGACTCTGCTGGCTGCGGGCTGGGAGCTTGCCAACTGGCGAGACTTTCCTGCTGCCTGGCAGCGCCCGGCGCTCAACCGCCTGGCCGCCATCGATGCGATCGTCGAGAAATTGCACCGTCTGGCGGAACTCACGGCCGATCCCGCGGAGATGAGCAACAATCTGTTTCTCGACACCGCGGCGGCTCGGACGCTCAGCCAGGAGATTCGCACCAGCGAGAAAGCCAGGGAGCGAGACTACGACGGTCTCGAGGGAACTTTGGTCCTCATGGCAAGCGACGGTCAGTTTGATCGCTTTCGGGAACCTCGGAAAGGGAGGTCCCAGTACAGCCAGCGGATCCAGCGCGACCAGATCCTTGCCTTGCATCAAGAGCTGATGGTTGCGCTGGACACATTCGTCGAGCAGGCAAGCGCCGATCTTGCTGCCCTGCTCCAGGCCGAACTGGGAGAAACCGTGGCGGAATACCAGCGGTTGAAAGAACGTGCGGGAAAGCTCGATTTCCTCGATCTTCTCATTCGGACCCGGGATCTGCTGGTTCATTCGCCCAGCGTGCGCCGCTACTTTCAGCAGCGCTTCACCCACTTGTTCGTCGATGAGTTTCAGGATACGGACCCGCTGCAGGCGGAGATCCTCATACTGCTGTCGGCCGATTCTCCCGAAGCCACCCACTGGCGAGCGGTCCGACCGCGGCCGGGCAAGCTGTTCATCGTGGGCGACCCCAAGCAGGCCATCTACCGCTTCCGTAGGGCCGATGTCGGAACCTACGAAGAAGTGAAACAGCTGCTGCTCGGCCAGGGTGCGGAACTGCTGCAATTGACCACCAGCTTTCGGTCCCTGCCTTCGATCCAAGCCCTGATCAATCGTGCCTTCGCGCCTTACATGGACGGGAACCCGGAGACCCTGCAGGCTGGCTATGTTCCACTTTCCCCCTTCCGCGCGCCCTATCCCAGACAGCCGTCGCTTGTGGCGCTGCCCGTGCCGCGCCCGTACAAGAGACAGTTCTCCATGCAAGCCGTCGAAAACTCTCTCCCGGACGCGATTGCAGCTTTCCTGGAGTGGCTGGTCGAAAAGAGTGGCTGGACGATTGCGTCGCCCGGAGATCCCGAGAAAAGGATTCCGATCGGCCCGAATCACATCTGCCTGCTCTTCCGCCGCTTCGTCAGTCGTGACGACGATATGGCACGGCCCTATCTTCGCGCGCTAGAGGCCCGGAATCTGCCCCATCTGCTGGTCGGCGGTCGCTCCTTCCATGATCGCGAGGAGGTCCAGACTATTCGGGCCGCTCTCACCGCCATAGAGTGGCCGGATGACGAGCTCTCTGTATTTGCTACCTTGAAAGGCTCCTTGTTCGCCATTCGGGACGACGTATTGCTCGAATACCGGCATCACTTCGGCCGGTTCCATCCTTTCCGCTTGCCGACGGACCCGCTTGCCGGAGAGCTCCAGGATGTGGCCGAGAGCCTGCGCTTCCTGGGCTCGCTTCACCGCCGGCGCAACCGTCGTCCGGTGGCGGAAACCATCGACCGCCTGCTTGAGGAGACCCGCGCCCACCTGGCATTTGCCCTGCGCCCCTCGGGCGAGCAGGTGCTCGCCAACGTGCTGCACATTCGCGAACTGGCGAGAAGGTACGAGGCATCCGGAGGGCTGTCCTTCCGCGGCTTCGTCGAAGACTTGAACTCAGGAACCGACACGACCGACACCGCCGAAGCGCCCATTTTCGAGGAGGGCAGCGAGGGGATTCGCATGATGTCGGTCCACAAGGCCAAGGGGCTTGAGTTTCCGGTCGTGATCCTGGCCGACATCACCGCTAAGATCTCGCACCCCTACCCCAGCCGCCACATCGACGCCCGATCCGGTTTGTGCGCCATTCCGCTGGCCGGCTGCGAACCCTTGGACCTCGGTCAGCATGCCGATCTCGAACGGGCTCGCGATCGTGCCGAAGGGGTTCGATTGGCCTACGTGTCCGCCACTCGCACCCGCGACCTTCTGGTGGTTCCCACCGTGGGCGACGATCCCCGCCGCTCGTGGAGTTCGGTCGAGAACTGGTGGGTGCGGCCGCTCTACGATGCCCTCTATCCCTCGACAGAAAACCGGCAGAAACCAGGAACCGCTTCGCGATGCCCGAAATTTGGCCGAGACAGCGTGCTCGTGCGCCCGCCGGACTTTGTGGGAGATGAAGCTGACACCGTCTGGCCGGGCGAGCATCATTTCGCCGCGCCGGGTCGGCCGGATGCGGAGTACAGCGTGGTGTGGTGGGATCCGCGAGCTCTCACCCTGGATGTTCCGCAACGGTTTGGCATACGCGAAGAGGAGCTGTTGAAGGAGCCCGAGGACCCGGAGGTTCTGCGCCAGGACATCCGAGCCTACGAGAGCTGGAGGAAAACGTGGGATGATGTGAGGGGCAAGGCCAGCGCACCGAGCGTGATTTTCCGCACGGTTACCTCCGAGTCTCACAAGGATCCTGGCCAAGGTCGCTCCTCCGAGGTTGAACTGATCGAACTGCCGAGGGAGCGAGATCGTCCATTCGGCGCCCGTTTCGGTTCTCTGGTGCATGCCACCCTGGCATCGGTGCCTTTGGACGCAAGCCGCAGCCAGGTTGAGGAGTTTGTTTCACTGCATGGGAAAGTGCTCGGTGCCAGCCGGGAAGAGATGGAGGAGGCTGGGTTGGCCGTTGGGCGTGCCTTGGCGCATCCGCTGCTCGAGCGAGCAAGAAGGGCTTGGCAATCGGGCCAATGCCGACGCGAAACTCCGGTGACCATCACCCAGCCGGACGGAACTCTGCTCGAGGGTATCCTGGACCTCGCCTTCCTCGAGGACGACCGGTGGGTGGTGGTTGACTTCAAGACCGACCGCGAGCTCGAAGCCTCCCTGGAACCCTACTTTCGGCAGGTGGCCTGGTATGCGACGGCGGTTTCTTGGGCGACCGAGCAGCCAGCCGTTCCTGTAATTATGCGAGTCTAGCGGGGATGAATTTTTTCGACGAGCCGCAAGTTGGGCCTCATCGATGCCTGGGAGTAGGACCTTGAAGGGGAGAGCGGGGGCCTCGATTGGTTGTGCGGGCTGCGCCCTGTTTGCGTTGCTTGCGGCTTTGGTTCTCGCCCAGACAGACTCCAAGGAGAAGTCTCCCCAGGCAACCCCGGGTGCGGCGAACTCCCAACAGGGTCCGGTAGCGACCTTCCAAGCGCATTCCGACCTGGTTCTCATCCCCGTCAGCGTCAGCGATCCGTTGAACCGATTCGTTCTCGGGCTCGAGAAAGAAGATTTCCGTTTGCTCGAAGACGGCGTGGAGCAGAACTTGGCAGATTTCTCCGGCGAGGATGCGCCGCTTTCGGTTGGTTTGCTGTTCGATGAGAGCGGCAGCATGGACCTCAAACTGTCAACCTCGCGCGATGCCGCGACCCAGTTGCTCAACACGTTGAACCAAGAAGATGAAGGGTTCCTGGTGGAGTTCTCCGATGTTGCCAAAGTATCGGTTGGATTCACCAACCACGCGCAAGCGATTCAAACGGCTCTGAAGAACGCGCAAGCCGGCGGGCTGACCGCTATGCTTGACGCCATCGAGACCGGGCTGCTCGAGATGAAAAAGGCCAAGAATTCACGGAAGGCAATCGTCATCATTTCCGACGGAGGGGATAACCGCAGCCACTACACCGCGGCCCAGATCGAGTCACTGGTTCGCGAAGCCGACGTCGAAATCTATGCCATGGGTGTTTTCGAACCGAGCTTTTCCTCCCGGCTGACCCCGGAGGAAGTCACGGGGCCGCGCTTGCTGTCCGAAATTGCGACGCAAACCGGTGGGCGGGCTTTCGCCGCCGCGGCTTCGGCCGATCTGCCGAGCGTTGCAACCCGGATTGCGGTCGAATTGCGCAATCAGTACGTGCTTGGCTACTACCCTAAAAATAAAGCGAGAGACGGACGGTACCGCAAGGTGGAAGTGAAGGTTTCGCAGCCTCCCGGTCTGGGTTCTTCCCTCAAAGTGCACTGGCGGCTCGGGTACTATGCTCCCAGTCAGTGAGACGCCCAGAACCTACCTGGTTAAAGGGTTTCGGGCCGTCTCGCTCTCCCGGGCATTTCCTGGACTGCCCATCATTCGGCAACTCAGCGCATTCGATCGGCCATAGCCCAGCGACGGGACCTGACGATATAATGTCGCCCACTCATGCCTCTGTCTTCCGGGACAAAACTTGGCCCGTATGAAGTTCAATCTCCGATCGGGGCGGGCGGGATGGGCGAAGTTTACCGGGGCAAAGACACGCGTCTTGATCGCATCGTCGCGATCAAGATTCTCCCCCAGAATCTTTCGACGAATGCCGATCTCAAGCAACGTTTTGACCGTGAAGCCCGCGCCATTTCCGCGCTGAATCATCCGCGTATCTGCACCTTGCATGACGTCGGACACCAGGACGGGATTGACTTCCTCGTCATGGAGTATCTCGAGGGCGAAACCCTGGCCCAGAGGCTAAGACGCGGTCCGGTCCCGTTGAAAGAAGTGCTGAAGATCGGGATCGAGGTTTGCGAGGCCCTCGACGTGGCACATCGCGCCGGGATCATTCATCGCGACCTGAAGCCGGGCAACATTATGCTGACCGCCAACGGCGCCAAGCTGATGGACTTCGGGCTCGCCAAGGCTGCTAGTGCGAGCGTGCACTCAGCCACCTCGAGTGCTCCGCTGCTCTCTGCCGCACAGACCATCAGCGAAGCCAGCCCGATCTCCCCGCTCACCGTGGCCGGCACCATGATCGGCACGATTCAATATATGGCGCCGGAGCAGATTGAAGGCAGGGAAGCCGATGTCCGTTCCGATCTGTTTGCGCTGGGCGCAGTCCTCTACGAGATGGTTACCGGTGTGCGCCCGTTCGAGGGAAAGAGTCAGATCAGTGTTGCCAGCGCGATTCTTGAGAAAGATCCGGATCCCGTTTCGAAACGTCAACCACTGACTCCGCCCGCGCTCGAGCACGTCATTAACGCTTGTCTCGAAAAAAAACCCGACGACCGCCTCCAATCCGCTCGCGACGTAAGACTCGAACTGAAGTGGATCGCAGAAGCACCTCCGCCGGTGTCGCTCCCCGCAGCTTCGGCGAAGACTCGCTCATCGGTTTTACCTTGGGCGGTTGCGGCGGCCGCAGTCCTGTTGTCGGTTGCGGTGGCGGTGGCGCTGCTGACATCGAACGCACCACAGCCGAAATATCACATGGTGACGTTCCGCGAGGGCACCCTGCAGAACGCGCGCTTCACGCAAGATGGCAAGACCATCGTGTACAGCGGTCAATGGGAAGGAGGAAGTCCGGAGATTTCTGTCGCGCGGGTAGGCAATCCTGAGTCGCGACCCCTCGGCCTCTCCTCCGCAACTTTGGCGGCGGTCTCCCCATCCGATGAGCTGGCGATTATTGAGGGCTGCGAAAATGTCTTCCTGGTCGATTGCGGAGGTACGCTCGGCACGGTGAGTCTCTCCGGTGGTGCCCCCCGCTCGGTTACCGGGAACGTTGCGTACGCCGATTGGAGTCCGGACAGCAAGCAGCTGGCGATCGTTGTCGACAACCCGAACGACGCTCGCCTCGAGTCTCCGCCCGGTCACGTGCTCTATCGCCAGAATAGCGGCTGGCTCGGGCACCCAAGATTTTCTCCAGATGGCACGCTGATCGCCTTCGAAAATCATCCCGTCGATTCCGACGACGGGACCATCGACGTCGTCGACTAGCGGGCGAATCACCACGTGGTCAGTCAGGGCTGGTGGAGCATCGAAGGCCTCGCCTGGGGTCTCGACGGCAAAGAGATCTGGTTCGCGGGTGGCCTGAGCGATGCCGGCTGGGCCGATGCCATTCGTGCCGTCACCTTGTCCGGCAAATCACGAGTCGTGCTCACTGTGCCTTGGGTACGCCTGCTCGACGTCTCCAAAGATGGTCGCGTGCTACTGGCCCGGCAGAACTGGCGCCAGCAGCTATGGGGACTGTTCCCCGGAGATTCGACCGAGCATCCTTATTCCTGGTTGGATGATACGGATCCGCTCGGCATTTCAAACGACGGCAAGGCTGTCAGCTTCACTGAGGCTGGAGAGGTCTATTACATCGCCAATGACCGCCAGGCATACTACCGCAAGACCGACGGTTCGCCGGCCGTGAGCCTCGGCGCCGGCGCAGCGGTCATTTCGCCCGATGGGAATTGGATCGCGACGTTTGGGCGCAAGAAGAATTTGACACTGCAACCCGCTGGTCCGGGCACCCCGAAGGAATTGCCGACACCCGGCCTGGCCTTGCTCTCGAATCTGGCCTGGTCCGATGACGGTCGCCAGATCGCCTACGAGGGGTTGACCGCAACTCAGGAATGGAATGTCTACACCCAGAAAATTGATGGCACCGCTCCCGTGCTTGTGGCTAGCAAAGGTCGCAACGGCCTACCCGCGTTGTCTCAAGACGGCTCTATGCTCGCGATACACAATGCGGACGGCGGGATTTCACTCTACCGGAGCGGCAGCAAACAGCCAGAAGCCGTGAAGGGAGCAATCGCCGCCGAATGTCCAGTGCGCTTTGCAAACTCAGGGCGCTCCTTGCTGGTTTTCCATGCGGCCGGAGTAGGGGGGAACGACCTTACGTTAATTGACCTCGCCACGGGAAATCGCCGGCTTTGGAAACATCTTCCTTTTCGGAGATTCACCAGCTTCAAGAGCCTGGTCGCCACTCCCGACCTGAAGTACTACGCTTACGGTGCCTCGCGCTATTTCAGCGATCTCTACCTGGTAGATAATCTTCGCTGAAGAAGCTTGTCGCTCCTATATTCTGGACGATCCAATAGGGCAGAATCTCCTCCCGAGCGCTACCCCACATTTCAGTTCTTTGATCCTACTCAGGCATTGATGAGATGAATTTCAACTAGTGGTGACCGCCCGCATGGACTCCAACCGGGGCAGCAGCGTGCTGCATTCCCACCGGGGACGTAGGGCGCTGGGGGTTCGGATGCCGGGAGGGAATAGGGCGCAACGGCATGAGAGGGGGACGAAATGTCGTTGGGTATCCAGCCGCCCCCGGTCGGAAGAACCAGGGCAGAGAGCTGTAGCCGGGCAA
>Ga0187780_10002982_pt1 | contig 12750 bp, 9 predicted proteins | sample 1015_Q2_SP10_20__FD_132429 | JGI IMG/M metagenome (GOLD analysis project Ga0187780, IMG submission 132429) | Tropical peat soil microbial communities from peatlands in Department of Meta, Colombia - 1015_Q2_SP10_20_MG | ecosystem: Environmental > Terrestrial > Soil > Wetlands > Peat | place...
GTAGAATTCTACTGGGAACTGGTCGTGAAGTCGGATTACATTCTGATTTGTTCTTAGGTAGAGGGTTAATTGTCCGTTTTCAGTGTAAGCGTCGTAGATGCATCCATTCACTCTCAATCCGCGACGCCAGGCAGCGTTTTCATGCTGATCTTCGCTTCAGCGAGTTCAGAACGGGTTTTCTCAAGTTGTGAACGAAGCAGGGCGATCTCATCCTTCAAATCATCAATGTTCTTCCTGTTGTCAACAGCAGCTGCAAGAAGCATCACTTCGAGGACGGATGGTACTTTGGCGTAGCTCATTGCGCCCTGCTCTGCCATCCAGGCTCGCGTGAGCGAGTCGAAGGCGTCTCTTCGAGCAGGCTCCATCAAAGCTTCCTTGAAGCTGCGGGTTAGGTTCTCCATCTCCTCTTGGAGTTGGCTTCGGAAAGGAATCGTTAATCTTCCCATAACGGAATCACCTTGAGAATATTCGAACTCGACGGTGCGAGGTTGACGGTTAGGATGTTTCAGCAAGTGGGCAGCGAGAGTATTGCCTTCCCGCTTCTTGATGCAGAGGATTATCTGAGCAAGATGCCTCAAGGCAGTTCCTCCTTCAGGCGGCGATGGCCTGAACCTGTTGGGTCGTCGAGGACGACACGACATGACAAGAGTCACATTCCTTTCCGAGCACGCCTGCCAAAGGATCCCGGTTAGGTGCTGGAACCGTTTGAGTTCCTCTAGGCTTTCCTTCTCATTCGGCGTGCTCTCGAAGAAGAGTTTCGCCATTTTCCTGACGACGACGAGTTTGACTTGATCATGGTATTTGATGATGTTCAGGATGTCGCGTACAGATTGTTCAGCTTGGTCAGCGTTGAAGGCTGCGACTGCTATGATCTCTTCCAAGCCTTTGGCAGGGTCTATTCCACTACCTCTCAGAATAGTCGACGTGAGTCTCAAATCAACCAGGACCTGTTCATGGCGGTAATCGCCGCAGCTCAGCAGCACGGATTTCCCATTCAACCCGTACTTTTCCAGTGGAAGTTGACAATGAGAGAGAAACGTGTAGAGCAACTGGTCAATGGAACTTTCATCATCACCATAGATGACCATGAAAGAACCCTGCTCGATACCTCCTGCCAGGAGGCTGTCTAACTCTAGGCTGCCCGTAGTAAGTTTCGGTCTCGCCTCTGCCTCTCGAAGTACGTCGAGGCCGTTCCGAAACTCTGTCGTCATCATTGCGCCTGCTCCACCGTCCAGGGTATGAAGTACAATCGCTTGTCAGCCTCGATCACGGAGCCAGTTACTTTCACCGGTCTGCCGAGCAATCGGCCACGAATATCGGCGAGAAGAACTTCACGGGTGTTAGTGCTCTTTACAGGGTTGACGGGTTGAGTGAGTTTGAACGTGCCTATGGAGAAGTCTCTCAACGCTTCCGTTAGAAGCCTCTTCGTTTGGTCGGATGCTTCATGTCGTTTCCTATCAATGAAACTGCGAGTACCATACATGATTCTAAGAGAATGCTTACCGAAGAAGACGCATGAAGGTGGGAAGGTTAACTCAAGGTCAAGTCGATAGGACTTGGTTACTGCTAACGGTATTTCATTCGAATCCACATTCACGTCATGTATCTTCTTCCAGAACTCTGGAAGTGTAAGATCGTACAGGGGGACCTTGAACTCGCTGGCTTTCATGAATTTGAGATTCACAATCGAGGCGAGTTCTCCACTTGGTGCGAAGACCACATTCCGCCGATAGTTCAGGATGAAGTTTCTGATCGCATTTGATGATGCTCCTCGCTCCCTACGGAACCGTACGTAGTCAAGTAGGCTTTCGTACACTTCAGCTGAAGGTTGGACTTGGATGAGTAGTTCATTTGACGCGGTAACGTTGATTCTTATTCGGAAACCTGCGTAGAGTTTAGCGCTCTCCGTGTAGTAGAGGTTAATTGGCGTGCCAGTAAGTAGAATTCCGTTTACCTTCGGTAGGCCTGTCAGTTTTCGTAGTTTGATCTCCAGTAGTCTTTCAGCAAGCCTACTTAGGTCCCGTCTGTCCTCCGTTTTTCGTAGGTCAAGTGTTCTTCTTTCGTTCCCGAAAGTCTCCTTAGGATGTAGATCGTTAGGGTAGATGATCCTGGAATCATTCAGGTCAACTACGACGGGGCTTTGTGCAGATCGATAATCATCCGGTGCGTCCGCGTAAGCCTCACAAATCTCAATTGGATTTGGCATGGTAAGCTTGTAGGTTTCTGTGGTGAACTCGGACGAATAACGCGCTTGGCCTTCCGTTAATTCGAGAACTTCACCGACCGTTCTCCCAACCAGTTTACAGGCAAGTTGTTGAGGAAAGACAACATTTATGGACCCAGTAGGGTCGGAGAGTTTTCCGGATATTCTAACTGCCCAGAATAGTTTGCTTTCATGGCCGTTGGGACATCTCTCTTCGTACGTCACTCGTCCGCAAGTTTCACACCGTTGAACCAGCCCAGAGCTTGAACTAATCTGGCTCAACACGCCCTGTAGGGTTACGTGGCATGTTCCCATTGCTCGATTAATGTCACCAATCCGCTGATTCCAAACATACCTCTTCGGGTCCTCGTCGATCAGGTAATTGACTGATGATCTTTCAGTTACAACGAGCAGTAAGCTGCTGTCTTCGAACTTGTGAACATAAACGTCTCTGAATTCGAATACGCCGTCGCGGAAGAAGTCTGAGTAGGGTTTGTAACAGATGAAGGGTATTCGCGATCTCTGATCTTCCACAATGCCGAATATGTAACGACGTGTCCCTAACTCGTCCAGTTTCTCCTTCGACTTTATGATCAGCACTCGGGCTTTGAGGGTGGTGTAAGTGCCGGGTATGAGTTGGGAGAGATTGTTCGACTTTACTTTCTGAACTGTCTGTCGATGAATATGGTCGATGGAGTGTACTCTTCCGGGGTTGGACATTTGGAGGTTCCCTTAGTCGTCTCGTCGCGTCTTAGGCTGAGCGTCCTCGATTCCTTTCTCAGTTATCTGGAAGAATGTCTCCGACTCAGGCAGGTACGGTGAATCAATCACCTTTGCCGCGCGTAATCCTCCTGCTGCTTTTCGTAGCATGATGCGGTGTGTTGACGCGTGGGCCATGATGTGTCCGCCTGCAGGTCGTGTTGGGTCTCCGAAGAAGGCTTGCGGGTTGGCTTGAACTTGGTTAGTGACAACTACTGCTAAGTTCAGTGCTTGCGCGATGCGTGTGAGTTTGTGTAGGTGAGCGTTCAGTTTCTGTTGACGTTCACTGAGTGATTCGCGTCCAATGTATTCGCTTCTGAAGTGGGAGAGGACTGAGTCAACGATTAAGAGTTTAACGTTCTCCTCCTGGCAGAGTTTGAAGGCTCGGTCAATGATTAGGATTTGATGGTCGCTGTTGTAGGCGCGGCTGTAGTAGATTCCTTCCAAGAGTTTTTCAGGTTCCAGGCCGATGGATGTTGCCATTTGGTGAATTCGCTGGGGTGCGAATGTGCCTTCAGTGTCGATGAAAAGAACCTTCCCTTCGAGGCCACCATCTGCTTTCGGCAGTTGAGCGGTGATGCTGAGTTTCATGCAGATCTGACTCTTCCCTGATCCGAATTCGCCAACGAACTCTGTGATGGCTTGTGTTTCGACTCCTCCGCCAAGTAGCTTGTTCACGTTGCCCGAGCCGGTTGAGAGTTTGAGTAATCCTTGTCTCCGTTCCCAGAGAAGTTTAGCGTTTATGAAATCCAGCTGCATCGATTGACGAGCAGCTTTAATGACCTTCAACGCAACGCTTGATTCTAGGTTAGCTTTGTCGGCGACTTCACGGATGGGGGCGACTGCTAATGCTTCAATTGAGTCGAAGCCTGCGTCTGTTAATTTTCCGGCGGTGACTGGGCCGACGCCTTCCAAGTCTGTTATGCTTTCAACCTTTTCAACAACTTCAACCTTGTCGGCTTTACTTCCTCTTTCAGCCTTCTCAGTTTTCGTTTCCTTCTCAACTTTCTCCGTTTTCTCTACGGATTTTTCAGGGATCTTTTCGGTTTTCTGCGCGGACTTGTCAACTTTCTCAGACAATGATAATCAACTGCAACTTCCGGTTTGATTAGTAAATAACAGGACGGTGTAACGAGTATATCAAGAGAGAGACGCGAGTGTAAGTAAACGCGATAAAGCGCGGTTCAAATTCCGCTGCCCGCACCACTAGAGCCACACACACAAAACGAGGCTTCTTCTGATCTTGCGGGTTATCTCAAAATACTTCTTCGGATTTCCGACTCTTTTCTTCTTGTATAACTGAAAGAGGTAGCGGCTTGTTTCGTAGTAAAATCGACTTCCAAATCTGAGTGCAAATCGGCGGTAATTTACTTGCTAATCGGATAAGGCGCTGCGAGCTAGGAGGATGAGCCCAATGCTTCGCTTGAAGTCCCCATGTCCAGTCGAATGTCTTCTTCAGATTCCACTTTGTATTTTCTTGATATAACGTGAGGTTCTTCGAATTGATGATGAAGAACTTCGGATCTCTTTCAAACTTGTCATATTGAACGTGAAGGCCTTTCTTTCTGTCCTCCTCAGGATATCGCGGTAATCGGTCAATGAAGATTTTTCTAACACCCTGTTCATATGATCTGATTCTGTAATGTCGAAGTATGTATTTGGTGTGCGGAATCCTTACTTTGTGTCCTTCAGGGAATTGTGGATAATGGCCGGTAGTTCCTGTAACTCTGATGTTCGGGATGATTTTCCAACAGCGGAATTGCATGTCATCATTCCACGTGTAGTATTTTATTCGTTTTTTTGCGTCTGGCTCATGGCTTGCGTAATCTTGTTCCGTTGGCCAGAACTCAAAATTATTGAATTGAATGAGATTGTATCCTTTTTGATCGTCTGATTCTATCGCTTTTTCCAAGGTCACGTGGGGATAAGGTGATTCGAGGAATTCATCAGCGCCGCTGAGCAGTGCCCAGTCTGCGTCTCGATTGAGGACTTGCTGGTATAGTTGTTGTTCTAATAGGTCGAAGTTGAAATGTTCGGTTATGAGCTTTTCGATAGATATTACTCCATGCCCAAGAAAGCGTGAACAAATCTCGTACGTACCATCCGTAGAACCATTATCGAGTATGACCAGATCGACTCCCTGTGAGATAAGGTGCCGTACTACGCTTTCTATAATGTCTGATTCGTTGTACACGGGGATCATGCCGACTATCTTCAAATCGAGATCATTCTTTCAATATAACATAGGGTGCGCGTGAGTCGTCTTGTGCATGTAAAGTATGAAATCTCATCATCAACTAAGCTCCAAACGGAACATGCATCGTTTCAGCTTTCAAAATTCTGTTTGATGTCTATCATACGATTGCCAAATTTAATTCGTTGGTTCGTTAACCAGCTACTGGTGTCCCATTGAGAGATTATTGCGGGCACTCCTCCTGCAATGGGGTAACCCAGATGCCAACAGAAGGATTCGGAGTCGAAAATGTACTCAACAGGATTGTTGGGGTCGCACGCTTTGTGAATGTCGTCTAGCCACATTGTGAGTCCATGTAGATCTGAAGTTAAGTTGAAGTCGTACACTAGTTTGCGTCGGACCGCGGATACGGTATAGCTGCGAAAATACTCACCACATACCACGCAACCTTCCGGGTCGAGTAGGCTAGGTTGGAATACTCTTGTCTCTCTTCTGGCCAGCTGATCAGCTCGGTCAAAAAAGTTCTTGCTAAGCAGCGTGTCGTCGGAGACGAATACCGCCCACTCACCTCTTGAAATATCAACAGCCTGTCTCCACATGAAGAACATCCTGCTAGTGATTTGCTTCAGCATAGCATGTCTGGTTTTCGCTGCTCTGAGAATGAAGTACGTTATTTTTGGTTTCTCTAAGTAGAGTACTTGGCCCGGGCCTTCCAAGTTGAATTTCGGATTGGTTGTGGTGACTACGAATTCAATATCGTTACGGGTCAGGAAACTTTGGAAGTTGCTGATCGATTTTTGTAGGGTATCCCGTTTGCCAAGAGTAGATAGCAGGATGCTATATTTCATGCAGTATTCTCTCCTTTGGCCATTACGTAATTAGAAATCATCTTCTTTGCGTCCTTCATAATGTGGTGTAGCGAAAGATACGCAAATCTTCCAGTTCGTCCTGTAATCTTAAGATTGCCAAAATTCTTGAGATACGCAGAGAGTTGCTGAATTTTGTGATCATATCCGGAGTCTAGTATGGGGTAGGCATTACTCAATCGAACAACTTTCGCATCAATTAACTCGTCGCGGGTCATCACCTTAACTTCCTGGAGTCCTTCTACAACTCGCGCAATCAGTGCCTCGTCTTGCAAATTCCAGATCGCATCATCTTCTTGGCAGGGTATTTCAGCGACCAAGGAGGTCTGGTCGTTCGGCGCCATGTGTCTGCTTCTCTTCTTTGGCTCGTGTATCCTAGTGAATGGTATTCGGGGATCAGGAAAATGGATGGATATACTTTCGGTGGCTGACGGTTTTCTTAAGAAGATGACGACGAGGATCAGGGCCCTGAATTGAATTGTATCGGCTATCTCGAGAATCGGTTCTGGAGGCTTGGGTCGCAGTAATTGTATCAGCAGGTTAATCGGGATTGTGCTAATCACCTCATCGGTAGTTTCCATCATTTTGCCGTTAAGCTCAATCAGACGGATCTGGTCAAGTTCGTGGATTATTGACGTGACTCTGCACCCGGTTCGAATATTCTTGGCTTCGCAGATAGCTGCAAGACTTTCTGGAATCGTTCCAAATCCATATTTCGGGTAGTAAATCGTTCCACCTAGGTGTCTGATTTTAGCTGTTCTTCCGCGGAATATCTCAATCAAGAATGTCATCACGTTCATGCCTCGTAGTTGTTGCCCAGCAATTCTCGGCGAGAGCTGTGAACATGGACGGCCCCAAAGCTTCTCGGAGTAATTCAGCACGAATTGCCTCGCCATAGATTTTCCATATGTGTATGTTGCGAATTCTTCAAAATTGCCCGATTTATTCCTAGCAAATTTCTGGCGCGTGATCTCGAGAACAGTTTTGGCCAGGAACGGTATTCCGACGGTCTTCAAGAGGTTTAGTGGGGAAAATGGAAAATCAACAAGGTTACCATCAAAATAAGTTTGAACAGGCAAAACGATGCTTTGGAAATGCCCAGGTAGAAGATCCAGAATTTCGTTCGTCATCTCAACATCTTTGGTTTGAAGCAGATGGGGCCCTGAATCAAAGAGAAACTGTCCATGTTTGATTGTAACTGAGTTGCCGCCCACACGATCCTTGGCTTCATAGATCGTAAACGGCAAGCCACTCTTGTGAGCCCAATACCCCACACTTAGGCCTGCAGGGCCTCCTCCCAGAATCGTGATGTGTTTTGGTTTACGCGCATTAACCATCCTCTAGCCGCCTGTGGAGACTTTACCGAAGAGACCTTGCCTGGCCAGTCTGTTATCATATATAGGTACATTTTAACAAACGCGGTTTATGTGACTAGAGCAACTGCTGGTGCCGACCGATAATCATGCGCACACAAAAGTAGCGGTTCAAATTCCGCTGCCCGCACCACTAGACCCACACACACACAATACTACTCCTGACGGCAGTTCAATTTTGCTTCCCCGCACCACTGAGGGCACACACACTTGTGCGAGGTAGGATCACGGTCCTAACGCCAAAGAATAAAACGTGATCCGAATTTGAATTCGACCTTCTCAGTGTTCTAGCTTTTTTTCGGTTAGTCACGCCTTCAAGTAAATCACGTGATCGGTTGTTCTGATCTTGCCCGGTTTACCTTTTGCTTTCACGAAGGCATCATATGCTAGAAATGACGGAATCCCTAGCATCAATACAAAGGCTACTAAAAGCGCAATTGCTACGTTAATATTCACCAAGACGAGTGGAATACCAAAAACCGTAAGAAACATCAGACAGAAGAACAGAATTGGAGGCATGCCTGCCACTTTTCTGTAGCCGAGATACCCATATCCAAAGCCGGGTGCGACGAAGTTCAGAATCGCAGCTCTTGTTGCGCTACGGTTGTGTTGAGCTGACAGACCAACGAGGACTTCTCTCCTGGCTTCCTTCCTGATTGCTGTCAAGTCAGGCTCTTGCTTTTTCTCTCTCAGTTCAGGATATTCTGCGATAACTATGTCTCCTGATTGTGTAGTTTTTGTGATCGGCCTTTGTTTCTCGACATTCATCTGTTCGAAGATGTAAGCGCTCAGTTTGGAGGGTGTAACGTATCCGTTCTCGTCCACTGCCTCGCCATTTGCTCCCTTGAGGCCTTCAAGCAGGTAGTGGGTGAACTGGCTGTACTTTTTTCCTGGCATAGCGTAGGATTTTTGCCCATCAAGAGAAGAGGCAAGGACGCATCTTCCGGTGCTGTCCCGGAATACCTTATCCATCTTTCCTCTGGCTTCGTCCGCGGCGTCTTCGTCTCCCTTACCTGGTTCTGTGCTCATAGCTCCGGCCAGACAGCAATCCAGAAATGCGACTATCCGTTTTGCCGGACTCCTTGCCATTTGCCTTTCAAGGTCCTCGAAGTTGAATCCGTTGTCTTCGGGGTACTCTCGGTCCAAGTTGGATGAAGTGAGATAATGATCGCCCCTGTCGCCTATACCGTGACCGGAGAAATAGAATACTAGTGTGTCGTTAGGCTGTGCGCTTCTTCCAAAGAAATCAAGAATGGTGCTTCTGAGTTTTCTTCCTTCCACTCTGCCTATTAGCCGCATGTCATCAGGAATGTCATAGTTCTGTCTCTTCAAAACTTCGTATATGGCCTTGCCGTCATTTGCACAGAATGGAAGCTGGTTCTCTTTTGGAAGATCATCGTAATCGCTTACGGCTATAACTAGGGCTTTTCTTTTTCTTTGGTCCGACTTTTGCGGAACACCTGCCCTGCCGTCTGACAAGGATTACCGCTACGATTCAATATGCGCGAAGAATTATTTAAGAAAACCGTGAATTGGACTGAAGTTGCGACGAATCTTAACTTCACTGCGACTCGCGTTTGGGCTTTAGCACCACAGTCATGCCTCCCTCCCCTTTGGTGCTGACCAGTAGCTTTGTGATTCCTCCGGTCTCTACGGCTCCACTGATTGATAATTGGATGCTGTCCACTTCGTATTCTTTGAACCAACCCGTAATCTTCTGTAGGGTCACAGGGAACTTCTGGAGGGCATCTCCCCAAGCTTTGGAGGTCTCTTCTTCCTCGTACTTGGGGAAAACAATTTCCAACGTTTCGTCTCTCATGTTCTCTTTTTTTGTCATGAGAATGATCGAGGACGAACTTCACTATCAACCTTTGCTGTTTACGCTCGCACCGGAGATCACAGAACCAAGACTACCGGAACCGAGGGTTCAATTTCAGTTGCTCGCACCATTAGTGGCACACACTTACGACGACGACTACTGGTCAAGTTCGGCATCAGAGTTGATATCATGACGAGTGAGAATGGTTACGGGAAGATTGCCCTGTAATACAGGAGTCTTCACCCAACTTTTTCCTACCCAAAATCGAAACTTGCTGCAGTTACGTGAGAAAGATAGAAATCCGCACTATGACTGATGGGTGTTTGCGGTCTGATTCTAATGTCCCTGAGCACGATCAGGAAGCCGACCGTTGCCATTATCATCATAGTATTAATCGTAAGCGTTGTGGTCGCGACTGTCTATCTTACGCAGCGACCTGTTACGCCAACATTCTCACTCGCGCCATCAACTTTAGTCGCCGTTCAGGGCGCGAACATCACTTTTGCTGTTTACGGCCTCGAACCTAATGGAGTTGGTACAATATTCTTCGGTGATGGGCAGGAAGCGAACACAACTTCAACCGTAATCCATGCTTACCAGAATTCTGGAAGGTACCTGGTTGGGGCCGCGGAGTTTGTTGGTGACCAGCAAGTGGCTTCCACCTTCAACGCTCTCCGAACCATTCAGGTCACACCGCAGATAAGTGAATCTCTTGCACCGATGATATCCGTCCCTGTAGTGGCCTTCGAAGTGAACAGGAACCCGTCTGCTCCCGTTTTTCAGATTGACGATCAGGTGTATTTGTTCGGCGGTTTCCTTGAAGCGCCAATAGGAACTAACATCACCATAAACCGGTACGTTTGGGATTTCGGTAACGGAGCCACCAAGACCACGGCAGCGAACAGCACCTCATTGATGCCTATTGAGAATCCTGCAGCAGCATCGTACGTTAAACCCGGCCTGTACCCCGTTAAACTAACGCTTGTGACCGAAAACTCAACGAGCATGGCAACGTACAGCACCTCAGTAGAGCAAACCGTCGGAGTCGCCTCCACATCTCAGCCCTATGCTATTTTCCTGTATGCCGGCGTCGTGCCGAACCCATCGGTAATCAACGTAGCCGAAAACGAGCCCGGCGGTCCGTTCTCCTTCGACCCTCACGTGGATTACGATACAATCGGTCAAGAAATCGCATCAAACCTATTCAGCACTCTGCTCTGCTACAACGGTTCCTCGACTACGAATTTCCTACCCGTGGCAGCCACTCAGGTACCGTCGGTTGCAAACGGAGGCATATCGTCCAACTACAAGAGCTATACGTTCCGGATCAGATCCAACTTGAAATTCTCCAACGGTGACCCGCTTGCGGCGTACGATGTTTGGTATTCGATGATAAGGAACCTGCTGTTCATCGGTGGTAACACTGGAACGCCGGACTGGATTCTAGCCCAATATCTCATTCCAGGTGCAAGCAGCTACGCTCCAATAATCACAGCCCCGAATGACACTGTAGACTTCAACGCAATCATGAACGCAGTCACGTACAGCAACTCGTCGAACACTGTCACTTTCAGGCTTGTCAGCCCGACTATTCCACAATTGTTCTTCACCGCTTTAGCTGACTCCTTGGGTGGCGGGATACTAGACGCTAATTGGCTTGACCAAGTCGGCGCTGGCATAACCTTCACGCCCGTTAGCTTCTATGTCTACCAGAGCCAGAGCAATGCGGGGAATTTCAATTATGAAGTTCAATGGAACCCGATCGCGTCAGGGCCGTACATGATTCAGAACTACGTGCCAGGGCAGTCGGTCACGCTTGTGGCGAATCCCGGATTTCCAGGTGTCCCAGGAATCCCGGTCGTGAACAATACTGTGGTGGTGCAATGGGTCAATGACGCTGAAACTGCATACAGGCTATTCACAAGCGGACAGGCTGACATAGCCGCAAATCTGCCACCTAGCTACCTCGCACTCATACCTAAACTGGTTGCAGGCGGAAAAGCGGCCATGTATCAAACCCAATCCCTTTTTGCTTTTACCTTTGCCTTCAATCTAGACACCAACGTAGCCAACCTGCAGGCCGACTTAGGACCGCAGTATCATATTCCCTCCGACTACTTCGCTAACCTTGACGTGAGAAAAGCCTTCGTTTATGCCTTCAACTACAGCTACTATCTTGACGAAATAATAGGGAACCAGAAATACGGCATCCAATTCGGAAGCAGTTACACAGGCATGATTATCCCTGGTCTGCCATATTACGTGCCACAAAGCCAGCTGCAGAACATTCCGTCATACGACTTAGTGGAGGCAAAGCAACTCTTGCAGGAATCTGGCGAATATGGAACCTCAATCAACATTCCGGTAGTGATACCATCTCGTCGCGCTGAGCAATCCGTAGCAGTTCAGATGTGGGCGACAGCCCTCAACTCGATCGACCCGAACATAGTAATGACACCAGTAATTCTTCCGATCTCAACGTGGGTAGGCTACCAAGTTCCTGGTCAGAATCCGATGCCAATTTATTGGTTGGGCTTTGGAGCGGACTATCCGTATCCATCCGACTTCGTCGACGCGATGTATAAGCAGGGAGGTCTTCAGGTGGCACCGGATAGTTGGTCCGTGGAGTATCTCAACTCGAAGGGTCATGCCGACCAGGCTTCGATGTTTGCAGATATGAACTCACTCATCAAGACAGCTGACTCTGCGACAAACGCCACATTAGCAGCTCAGGATTACAGGGAGGCGGAGCAAATAGCGATCAACCTGTACATGTATGTCTACGTCTACGTGGCAAGTCTCTTTTGGGTCGTTAAGCCTTACATGAATGGGTATCAGGGACAGATTCAGTATCAGGAGAATCCTATGTTCGGAGGTTCCGAGGTTGGACTGTACTTTTGGTGGGTTAAGACCTGCGGCTCAATTCAGGCCTGTTCGGGCCGTGGCATGGGCCCCTAAGAAAGACGCTGAGGACCTCGTCGTTCGTTTCTTGGCTTTCGAGGCTTCTACTGGTGCGGCAGCGAAAATTGAACGCTGTTTCCGGGGGGCGCACTGATGGCCTTCCCCAGAAAAACAAGAACGACGAACCCGCTTCGAAATTTCGCGGACTTATTCCGCGGACGGAACAGGCTTTTCCCACATATCTAAATCCGTTGCCTCATCGACTATGGGTCTAGCTTTAGAGATGGATTGTTATGAATCTCATCGCGCATCTTCTATTCATGCAAAATCATGCTGACAAGTTATAAATCACATTCGCATCGATCATCACGAATCATCTTGATGAGATTAAGAGATCAAGTTGCAATAGTCACAGGATCATCACGAGGAATAGGCAAAACAGTTGCGCAAGTTTTCGCCCAAGAAGGAGCGAAGATTGTGATCAACTATAACTTGTCTGAAAGCCGAGCAGAAGCGGTGGTTAGCGAGATTCAGAAGAAAGGGGGGCAAGCAATTCATGTCAAAGCAGACGTCTCCAACGTGGAAGATGTCAAGCGCTTGGTAAGAACAACCGTGAACAGGTTCGGCCGAATCGA
>Ga0187780_10002984_pt1 | contig 12748 bp, 12 predicted proteins | sample 1015_Q2_SP10_20__FD_132429 | JGI IMG/M metagenome (GOLD analysis project Ga0187780, IMG submission 132429) | Tropical peat soil microbial communities from peatlands in Department of Meta, Colombia - 1015_Q2_SP10_20_MG | ecosystem: Environmental > Terrestrial > Soil > Wetlands > Peat | place...
GACCGCGTCAGACGCTCCACAACGGCCTGCACAAAGAGCGCATCGCGTGCGACGCCTGCGGCATCTTGAAACCGCGCCAAAGCCGGCAGCCCCACGCGGCGGGTCCTTTTGGGCAAACTCGATTGCAGCATCTCGATGCCATAGCGCAGGCCCTTTGCCTGAATGCGCGCCTTGTGCTGGCGCTTTAATGGCAGTTCAGAAAAAGATCTTGCCGCCGCAACCAAGCGGCGCTGCCGCGAGCGCAGGACTTTTCGTGCAAACGAGTCTAAACGTTTGCCCGGTTTCGCGGGATCTGAACCGGTCCATCGCAGCGCTCGCAAGGCAAACTCGGCAAACGCGGCAGTTTGCAGCTGGTGCCCAAGCGCCTGTCGAGCTGCGTCGCGCCGTCGGATGGCAGTTGCAAAGAGGCGCTTCCAGACGGCCACGTCGCTGCCCGATGCGGCCGACACCAACGGCGGCAGGTGATCGCCGCAAAGCACGTCCCAATCGCGCACCACACCAAAGCGCCTTGCCCAGATCCGCAGCCCGTGCAGCAACTCGGCGGGCAGCTCAGCGCCGCTACCGAACAGGTCCAGGCCAGTACGCATGCGACGCATGGCAACGCGAGCTTGGTGGACCAACTCCGAATCGGCCGCGGGAGAAAAGTCTGCGGCATTGGCCAGCATGGTGGTCATCCCGATGTCAACGAGGCGGCGCGCCGCCTCGGCGACTCGTTGTTGCGGCGTAAAGGACCGGTGGGCGGTCGCAAAGTTCGCCGCAAACGGCATCGGTCCTCGCCCCAGCGCCAAGCGATAGCCGCGCGCCGCTTTGGAGATTCCGTAGGGCAGCAGGCATAAGTCCGCGCGATGCCGTCCGACGGCACCCGCCAGCTGCAGTGCTATATCGAGCAATGCTTGCTGCGGCCCGGCAAGCAACTCCAATTCGGCTTCGCAAATCGCTTCAACGCGATCCTCCGCCCGAATCTCCCCCAAATCAATTACCGCCTCAAGGTGCGCGCCGTCCAGCACCAGATCCCATGCGGTGCGATCAAACACGGTTTGAAAGACCGGGCGCAGTTGTGCGAGCGTGCCGCTCGTCTGTGCGCCGCCGTGCGCTGTGTGGCTGCCCAGCACTTGTATAAGTGGAGACTGGGCCAATGACTGCCAGTCGATTCGCCCCTCTGGCGCAGGGCGCTCCCATTCACCCCGCACGCAAAGCGCGGCCTCGGTTAGCTGCGTCTTTACAGTCTGAACCCAACGGCGACTGCGCCCTTTGCCGATACTGCGCAGTCGTAACGCCGCCTGAGCAGATGCCAACCGATGATCAGGGGTATCGTAGTAGATACTGTCGATGTGTTCGCTGCGTGGCGCAGCCAAGCGGTCGAGACGGGCCCGCAATGCCGCCACATCCTGCGCACGCAGCTTGAGCTTGAGCTCGATTTCCCGGTCGAGCCCGCGCTCGACGCGGATGCGGGCGTGCCCTGGCGATGCAAGCGTTTGCTTCCGTTGCGCGGCAGCCTTGGCCATGCAAAACTTGTTCCGAAGTGGCAATATGCGCTTATGCGCGGAACTGAGTACCCACCCCGCATTTTGATTGTTGACTCCCACGGGCAGCCGGTGCGGTGGGCGGCGCTGCCCCGTGCAGCGCGATACTACGCTTGCGGCAAGGTCGTCACCGACCTGGGCGAGAGCCTGTTCTCGATGAGCGGCGGGTTGCAGGAATTATCCGGCGAGCGCTCGTACGTTGTCAGCAGCTCGATTGTAATGATTCGTGGCCGCCATCGCAGCCCAAACGGCCGCAACCAAGTGGGATTGAGCAAGCATCGGCTCTTCGCCCGCGACCGCCACGTATGCGCCTATTGCGGGGCGCATTGCGGCGAATCGGACCTGACCGTCGAGCACATCGTGCCGGTTTCCCGAGGCGGCCGCCACGAATGGACCAATGTGGTCACAGCCTGCCGGTCGTGCAACACCCGCAAGGGCAACCGCCTCCCGGAAGAGGCCCGCATGCCTTTGCTGTACGTGCCCTACGCGGTGTGTCGCAATGAAGGTTTCATCCTGAGCAACCGGCGCATTCTGGCTGACCAGATGGCATTTTTGCAGGCGACACTGCCGCGGCATTCACGCTGGGCACAAAGCTGATCGCCCGCGCCGCGTCCGACCCGCGGCCGCAAACCGAGGTTCACGCCTCGTTTGTCAAACGCAAAGGGCCCGTGCAGCACGAGGCTCCACGGGCCCATCATGGGCGCGAAATGCCCTCGCCCTTGCTTACTTCAGATTCTTGCTGACGAACTTCGTAAGGTCGAACATCGAAACCTGCGACTTGCCGCCAAACAAGGCACGCAGCTTGTCATCGGCATTGATGTTGCGGCGATTGACCGAGTCTTGCAGCTTGTTCTTCTTGATGTAGGCCCAGATCTTGCTGGTCACCTCGGTCCGCGGCATCGGGCTCGTTCCGATCACGGCCGCCAGGGGGCCAACGGGCGTGAGCGGCTTCATGAACGCCGCGTTGGGCTTGCGTGCCGACCTTTTCTTTGCGGCCTTCTTGGCAGGTGCCTTCTTCGCTACCTTCTTCGCCACCTTCTTCGCGGCCTTTTTGGCCGAGGACTTCTTTGCTGCTTTCTTTGCCTTCTTGGCAGTTGCCATCAACGATCTCCTGGTTGGGAATGACGACTACAGCGACAGCGTTCTTGTCGTTTCGAAGATGCTCAAAGAGCGCTCTCGTTGCGTGACCGCAATACTATGCGATTTGCGACGAGAATCAAGCGTTTTCAGAGGGAAAAATTCGATTTTCTTGGGTCCGCGCAACACGCGCAGAGGCAATTTACCCCTTGCTGCGCGCCGCTCGATCATGACGTAGCCCCCAACGCACACAACATCTTGGTAGCTTATCTGGATTGGGCCAACATGTTGTGGAAATTGCCGTCTCGAGGCACCAGTAAAATCGCAGCCCAATGCGTCGCGCACCCCTTCCCCGCGTCTTTGTGGCCTTTGCCGCCGTCTGCGCACTTGCTGCGCTGGCGACCGAGGCCGATGCGGGTCTGGACCGAGCAGTATTTCTCGCAATCAACCAGCTGGCTGCCCGATGGCTTCCCGCATGGTTGCCCAGCAACCTGACCATTCTGGGCCACGGGCTTGTCGCGGTCATGGTGCTTGCGCCATTGTTGCGGCGCGCGCCCCAGGTACTGGCCGCCGGCCTGTATGCGGCCCCGTTGGCGGCGCTCTTCTCCCGCTGTGGCAAATGGCTCGTGTCTGCGGCACGTCCCGCCGCGGTGCTCGACCCGTCAAGTTTTCGCATTCAGGGGCCGGTGCTAAGCGGACACAATTCGTTTCCGTCCGGACATTCGATTACGATCTTTCTTGTCGTATCGGCGCTGATTTTGTCCGATGAACGATTGCGCGCGCGCCCCATTGCAGCCCTTGGCCTGCTTTGCGCAGGCTTGCTAGCAGCCAGTTCGCGCATCATGGTTGGTGCCCATTGGCCCTCGGACGTTCTCGCCGGCGCCGCCCTAGGGATGCTTGCCGGTGCAATCGGTGCCTTTGCCGCCGAACATTGGCGCCTTTGGAGTCGCACCGGCATCGACACCGCATTTGCGCTAGTCGTTCTTGCTTGTGCCGCCGCGCTGGCGTTCGTTGACACCGGTTACCCCCTGGCGCTGCCCTTGCAATGGCTTGCGGTCGCCCTGGGTGCCGGCTCGGCGAGCATCACGATCGCGCAGGCGCTGCGCAAGCGCCCCACGGTGCCGCCGTCGTGAGTGCCCACTGGCCCGAAGCGAACAAAGCCGACTTGTCGCGCTCTGCATGGGCGCTGCTGCTTGCCTGTGCGTTGCTTCTTTTGCCCTCACTTGGGCTGTATCCGCTGTTTGACGTTGACGAGGGGGCATTTTCTGAGGCAACGCGCGAAATTCTGCAAAGCGGTGACTGGCTCTCGACGACGCTTAACGCGGTGCCCCGCTACGACAAGCCGATTTTGATCTACTGGTTGCAAGCATTGAGCGTCAAAGCGCTGGGGCTGAACGAGTTTGCGCTGCGACTGCCCTCGGCGCTGGCCGCATTAGCGTGGATTGCGGCCATCGTGCGCTTTGCGGCTGCGCGCTCGGGATCTGCCAGCGCCCTGCTCGCCGGCTGGATTGCCGCAACAAGTCTGGGCGTGATGTCAATGAGTCGGGCCGCGACCGCCGATGCGCTCCTCAATGCCCTGCTGGCGACGACGATGTTTGATCTGTGGCGCCACCTCGAGAGTGGGGATCGGCGCGCACTGCGCCGCACCTACCTATGGATGGCGCTGGGAGTCCTAACCAAGGGACCGATCGCCATTTTGATCCCCTTCTCGGTCAGCCTGGCGTATTGCTCGTTTATGCGGCGCTGGCGCCCGTGGGCTCGTGCAATCCTCGATCCGGTGGGCTGGCTCATCCTGCTCGCGGTCGCCGGACCCTGGTACTTGGCGCAGATTCTTCTTCACGGCCGCGAGTTCATCGAGGGCTTTTTGGTGCGCCACAACTTGGAGCGCTTTAGCGGCACCCTCGAGGGGCACAGTGGCAGCCTTTGGTACTACTTTGCGGCCGCGCCATTGGTGCTTCTGCCCTGGTCGGGGCTTCTTTGGCGTACCGTGAAGCATGTGCCAGCAGATTGGCACGATTCTTTGTCGCGCTACCTGCTGCTGTGGTTTGGTTTCGTATTTGTTTTTTTCTCCCTCTCGGGCACCAAGCTACCGCACTATCTGCTCTACGGCATGACCCCGCTGTTCCTCTTGGCGGCAAGGCGCGCCCTCGACAGCGCAACCGATGCCAATCTGGTGTGGCTGCCGTGCCTGATGCTGTTGCTGCTGCCCTTTGTGCCGACGCTGATCCAAAACCTCAGCACGATGGCCGCCGATCCTCGGTTTTCCTATTACGCTGCCCAGGCCGCGCGGGCCAAAGCAACGGCAACGCGCTGGTACTACGTGCTAACCATTGCCGGGGCTTTAGCGGCAATCGCCCTGGTCGCCTACCGTCGGTGGCCGCCCTTACAAAGGGCGCTGGCCGCCACCGCGGCGCTGGCGGCGACCATCGGCTGGGCGTTCATTCCCTGGATCGGCGACTTGCTTAACGCCCCCGTTAAGCACGCGGCCCAAGTCGCCGCCCATCTGCCCGGCGTGGCGGTGCAATGGGAGATCGCCGCACCGAGCTTTAGTGTCTATCGCCAACAGCTCACGCCTTCGCGGCCACCGGAACCGGGCGAACTGGCCCTGACTCGCACCGACCGACTCGATCCAAAAATACCGGTCGAACTGATTTATGTAGAGGGTGGGGTGGCGCTTGTTCGTCGCCGTCAGTAATTGTTGCCGCGCGCCAGCATCACGGTTGCCGCCCGCACGATTCCGTAAGCAATCCAGTCCGTTACCCGGGCCAGCCAGGAGCGTCGCTCGTAATCGGTCGCGTGCAGCGGATGCGAATCGGATGCGATTGCTGATTCAATAAGTGCGCGCAGCTCTTGGTTAAAGACGCGATCCCGCACTACCACGTTTGCCTCGCGCGCCAACAGCAAACTCAGCGGATCGATGTTGCTTGAGCCTACCGTAGCCCATTCTTCGTCGACCGCCGCCACTTTGGCGTGCAGATAGCTGCGCTGGTATTCGTGAATCTCGATACCCGCAGCCAGGAGCTGGCCATACAGCGCACGCTGCGCGTAATGCTGCAAGCGGTATTCAATTCGACCTTGCAGCAACAAGCGCACGCGTACGCCCCTTCGGGCGGCGCCAACTAGTGCGCTGCGAAACCGTCGCCCGGGCAAAAAGTACGCACTGGCCACAAGGATCTGGCGGCGCGCGGAGCGAAACGAACTTAAGTAACTTCGCTCGATGCTGTGCCGGTGCCGCAAGTTATCACGCAGCACCAGCGCGGCCCGCATGCCACCTTGCACCGGCTGCGTCGGGCGCACGCGACGCGGCGCTGGCTCAGGCAACTCTCTCCAGTCGGCCATGGCCACCGCCCACCAAAGACGCCGCATGGTCGACGCAATGGCAGCGACGATTGGCCCTTCGCACTCGACTGCAACATCAAAACGCGGGCCAATTGGTTCGCCGGTGAACTCGTCGCGCTGCGGCTCGTCATTGACGTTAATCCCGCCGAGGTAGGCGATTCGATCGTCAATCACGACCAGCTTTCGGTGCATTCGACGCAGCAGGCGCGGCCGCGGCCGCCACCAGTGCTCCGGACCATAGATGCGCACCTTTGCCCCGTCCTGCGGCAGTCGCACAGCAAGCTTGCGCGCGAAGTCACCGCCCCCGAATCCGTCGATCAGCACCCGCACGTCCACGCCTCGACGCGCGGCGCCGACCAGTGCTTCAGCAACACTGTGGCCGGTGCGATCGTCGGCAAAAATATAGGTCTCCAGGTGTACCAGCCGCCGGGCCGCGGCAATTGCGGCGAGCAACGCAGGGAAGTAGTGCTGGGCCGATTCGAGCAGGCGGATGCGGTTGCCCTCGGTAAAGTGCGGCCGCATGAGCGGGCCCAAAGAGCCGGCAATCCTTTTTGCAATGGCGCCCGATGGCGGGCGCATTACAGCTCCAGATCGGCAATCAGCGGAGCGTGGTCGGAACAGCGTGCCCACGAACGGCCACGCGGCACGAGTGAGCCGCGGGCACGCAGCCCGCGCACATAGATTCGATCAAGCGTTAGAAAGGGTACGAGGCTCGGAAACGTTCGCGCCACACGCACCGGCTTGCGCCACGCCAGCAAGCGTTCCAGCCAGGCTGTTGCCGTCATCTCGTCGGAGACCTCGCGCATGCCCAGGCGCTGTCGCAGCTGGACATCAACCCTGCGTTGCCAGTCATTGAAATCGCCCGCCAAGATGAGCGGCGCTGCCGGAGGAATCTCGCGCTCGATGAAACGCGCCACCCATTCGGCCTGGCGCAGTCGACTGCGCTTGGCTAGCCCGAAATGGGCGCAGATCAGATGTATGCCGCGTCCCCCGGTGCCTGGCAACCGCGCCACTGCGTGCAGCATGCCCCGACGCTCAAGCATGTGGTCAGAAATGTCATGATTGGCGAAGTGCTCGATGGACCAGCGCGACAAAATGGCATTGCCATGATGGCCATGCGCATATACCGCATTGATTCCGTAGGCCCGGTGCTCATAGCCGCTGGAAGCAAGCACATCGAGTTGGCCTGCACGGGACAGTTCCATTCCCGCACGGGATTCTCGTTCGTTGCGCTCCTGGACTTCTTGCAAGAACACTACGTCGGCGTCAATTCGGTGCAAGGCCATGCGCAGCTCGGAAACGCGCGAGCGCCGTCCAAAGGTCGTTACGCCCTTATGAATGTTGTAGGTCGCGACCCGTAGCTTTACCGACTTCATCAGCAGCGCCTCGCAGGCGGCAACACAGCAAGACTAGGATGCGGGCTTGATTTCGGCATGACGCAATCGGATATGCAGTTCGCGCAATTGCTTCTCGTCGACCGCTGATGGCGCCTGCGTTAGCAGACACTGCGCTCGCTGGGTCTTGGGAAATGCGATCACGTCGCGTATGGACTCGGCCCCCGCCATCATGGTGACGATCCGATCTAAGCCAAAGGCGATTCCGCCATGCGGCGGAGCGCCATAACGCAGGGCATCGAGCAAAAAGCCGAACTTGCTGCGCGCCTCCTCCTGGCCAATTTTTAAGGCGCGGAAGACTTTGCTTTGTACCTCTTCGCGATGGATCCGAACCGACCCGCCGCCAATCTCCCAGCCGTTAAGGGCCAAGTCGTAGGCCTTAGCAAGACATCGGCCCGGATCGGTCTCTAGCCAATCCTCATGACCGTCTTTTGGCGCAGTGAAGGGATGGTGGGCGGCGACCCAACGCTGTTCGTCTTCGTCGAACTCGAACATGGGAAAATCGATCACCCAAAGCGGCTGCCACCCCGGCTCAAACAGTCCGTGCTTGGTGCCAAACTCCGAGTGGCCAATGCGTGTGCGCAGTGCCCCGAGGCTGTCGGCGACCACCTTTGCACGATCGGCGCCAAAGAAGATCACGTCACCATCCCGCGCCCCGGTTCGCTCCAGGATGCTCGCGAGCGCTGCATCATGCAGGCTCTTAACGATCGGCGATTGCAGGCCTTCACGCCCCTGGGCGCGCTGGTTGACTTTGATGTATGCGAGCCCTTTGGCCCCGTACACGGCTACGTACTGGGTGTAGGAGTCGATCTCCGAGCGGGCCAGAATCCCGCCTCCTGGAACGCGCAACGCCGCAACCCGGCCGTCCTTTAGCGCCGCGGCCGAGCGGAAAATATTGAGGTCGACGTCTTTCACGACATCGGTCAAATCGGTCAACTGCAGCTTGACACGCAGGTCCGGCTTGTCCGATCCGTAGCGTGCTATCGCCTCCTCGTGTCGTATCACAGGGAACGGATGGGGCAGGGCCAGACCGAGCACCTCGCGAAAGACGTCGCGAATCATCGCTTCCATGAGCTCGCGAATCTGCAGCTCGTCGAGAAACGAAGTCTCAATATCAATTTGTGTGAATTCTGGCTGACGATCCGCGCGCAGGTCCTCATCCCGAAAACACTTGACGATCTGGTAATAACGGTCATAGCCCGCCACCATGAGCAGCTGCTTGAATAATTGCGGCGACTGTGGCAGCGCAAAAAACATTCCTTCATGGACGCGCGAGGGCACAAGGTAGTCGCGTGCGCCTTCTGGAGTGCTCTTCGTGAGCATCGGCGTCTCGATGTCAAGAAAGCCCTTCGAATCCAGGTAGCGGCGCACAGCCATCGCCACGCGATAGCGCAAGCGCAAATTCTTTTGCATCGCGGGACGACGCAGATCCAGCACCCGATGCGTAAGACGGGTGGTTTCCGAAAGTTCTTCGTCGTCGAGCAAAAACGGCGGAGGGGCCGATTCGTTGAGCACGACCAGCTTTGCGCAAAGAACCTCAACGCCGCCAGAGGTAAGCGCCGCGTTGGCCGTGCCTTCCGGGCGCAAACGCACCAAGCCCACGACCGATACACAGTACTCGTTGCGTAAGGCCTCGGCCCGACGGAACACCTCGGCTAGATCCGGGTCGCACACAACCTGGACGACGCCCTCCCGATCACGCAAATCAATGAAGATCACGCCACCATGATCGCGCCGCCTGTGCACCCAGCCGTAGAGCGTTACCTCGCGCCCGACGTACCGTTCGTTCACCAAGCCGCAATACTCCGTGCGCATAAGTTCTCCGTGAAGTGCGTATCCGATGATTACCCGAGCAAGGGTACGCCGGCAATTTTTGAGCAGTTTAGGAATTAGGCCTTACCGGTCGATTCCGCGGCCGATGGCAAGGAAGGGCGCGCAGCCGGTTGCGGGGGCATCACTACCCCCATCGAGATGACGAACTTTAATGCCTCATCTACGCTCATATCGACATCGTGCACTTCGCTCGAGGGCAGGATCAGCGTATAACCGGACGTCGGATTCGGCGCAGTCGGAACGTACACCGTCAGCGATTGTGGCTCTAGGCGCTTGGAGATCCGCGAGCCTGCGCTACCGACGACGAAGCCCACTGCCCATTGACCGCGCTGGGGAAATTCGACGAGCACTGCGCGACGGAACGAATGCCCGTTTTGCGCAAGCAGCGTGTCCGAAACCTGCTTGACGCTGCGATAAATGCTCGAAACGATAGGGATTCGTCCAAGCAAAGACTCCCACCAAACCACAAAACGCTGGCCAATGATATTGGCCGCCAACATGCCGGTCAGAAAGACAATCACCGCCGCCAGGACCAAACCGGCACCTGGCACGCGAAATCCCAACCACTGTTCGGGCCGCAAGGCCGGTGGCAGGCGCAGGATGATTGGATCCATGAAGGTAATGACGAAGTCCAAAATCCACAGCGTAAGCGCAAGCGGAACCCAGACCAGCAAGCCCGTCATGAGGTAACGCTTAAACATCGGTGGCCCCGTGCACTGACTTACGCCATTTAACTGCTCGCGGCAGTGCCGCTCGAGGCAGACGCAGGTGCCGCTTTGGCCGGCGCGTCCTTGGGCACAGATTCCTTGGCCGGCGCGTCCTTGGGCGCAGATTCCTTGGCCGGCGCCGCCGCCCCATCGGCGGGCTTGGCCTCGCCCGGCTTCGCATCCGGCTTCGCGCCGCTCGCAGAGCCGTTCTTGAAATCCGTCACATACCAACCACTGCCTTTGAGTTGAAATCCGGCCGCGGTCAATTGCTTGGCAAAACTTGCCGCGCCGCAGCGCGGGCAGCTCGTCAGCGGCGGATCGGAGATTTTCTGCAGCACATCGAGCTCGTGCTGGCAGGAGGAGCATTTGTAAGCGTAAATCGGCATCGCAGGACTCGCGCAAAATCGCAACTATTTGAAATTATAAGGCGCTCGCGGCGCCTTCGGACCGACAGCGCGCCGGCTCTAGAGCTCAATGCGCCCACCTAGCTCCACGATGCGATTGCGAGGAATGCGGAAAAACTCCGTGGCATTCGTCACATGGCGATGCATCCAGATGAAGAGCCGCCGCTCGATCCCATTAAAGCGCCGTCCCGGCTTGTTATCGACCATTTTGCGCGATAGGAAAAACGGCGCACGCATCATGTCAAATCCCTGACCGTCGAGGCAACAGTGCACTAGCGCAACGGCGGATCCGGCTACTCTCGGAACCCGTAGCGCCAGATGATGCAAAACAATCGAGCCGGTTCCGAGCGCGGCAATACAGAGGAACCATGCGGCCATCACGGGCCGAAAAACTTGCCATTGGCCAAGGTGCCACGGTGTTGAAACGCGAACAGTGCCAGAGGGACCAGCACCGCTAGAGGCCAGATAAACGGCGCGACCGAGAAAGCGGGCAACTTTAGACCTTCCAGGGCACTGAGCACGGAAATTGCAAAAGTGATCGCACCATCGCGATGGATAGAGCATTGCGGCCCTAAGGATCCCGATCCGCACCAACAGCAGGCGCTCCTCGCCCTTGAGGGCAAGATGCGCCATTCGAGGCGCAATGCCGCCTTCTGCATTCGTATCCGCGCGCATCACCAGCGCCACGTACTTGACCGATGTGACGATAATTAGGGTCCAGGTGATCAGGGAAGGCAGTCCCCGAGGCACAGCGACCGGCGCGCCGCCAGCGGTCTTCGTGGGCGGTCTTCCACGTATACGGGGTGGGCTCGTATCGATGTCGCCACAGACGAGACCGCGCGCTGAGTAGGAGCGTGCCTTGTGTGGCAACAGGCGCCGGCCACGAGGCAGTTCGGCGCAGCGTCAGCGTGGCCCTTTGCCGCGCCGGACTCGTCCCCACCGTCGCCCCGCCGTTCGTTGGAAGGCAGAGTTATTGGGGATGGGCGATTGCCAGGAACGTGAAGCCGTTCGGAAGCCGGCTTTTGTGCGTCGCCGAGTCTAAGCCCGCAACCAACCACAGATCTCGGCGTCCGGATACGGACCTAGCCACGGGTACGAGCCAAAAAGTTTGCGGCCCGGGCACAATGGGCCCAGGGAGGACCTTCGAATCGTGGAGTGGACGCGTTACAGCGCGCTTTTGAGCGCCGATGAACAGCGCGAATTCGTGCCCTTTTTGCACGAGTTAATCGGTCGTGCGTTTTGCGTTATCCGCCCGTTTTTTTTAACTGGCGCGCGCGTTCACATCAAGGCCGACGCATCGCCGGTAACCGCGGCGGACCGAAAAGCCGAGGCCGAGTTGCGACGGCATATCGAGAAGCGCTATCCCGGACACGCAATCGTCGGGGAGGAGTACGGCGAACGCAAAGGCGGGCGCTATCGCTGGATTCTGGACCCCATCGACGGAACCAAAGCCTTCATTAGCAACTGCTTTCTTTTCGGGACCTTGATTGCCCTGGAGCGCGATGATGGCGAGGGCTACCGACCCGTCCTGGGCTGCATCGCACACGCCGCGGCCGGATGCGCCCTAATTGGGCATCGCGCGCGTACCACATTATTTACCGCAGACGGCTTGCAGCGCCGCGCCCGGGTTCGAGCTCCACGCCATTTGGACGAGGCAACCGTTCTTGCGACCTCGGTTCCAGGATTGCGCGAGGAGGACTCCGATCGGCTTGCGCTGGCCGTAGTGCAGCGAGCAGCCCTTGTTCGAACCTGGGGCGATTGCTTTGGTTATTTCGCCCTTGCCACCGGAGGCGCCGATGCCATGCTCGACCCGGTATTGTCGTACTGGGACGTAGCGGCGGTGGTTCCCGTGGTCGAAGGTGCGGGCGGACGCGTGAGCAGCTGGCAAGGCGCCGACCCGCTGCGCAACCCCTCGCTGATCGCCTCCAGCGGAGCGTTGCACGATGAGATTCTGGCGCTACTGCGCAACGCGTCCGCTGGCGATTCTTCGCCGCCGCCTTGAGCGCTCGGCGCTCAAAAAGGAATGTCGTCGTCCAAGTCGGCGACCCCGCCGCCGACCGGCTCCTTGGCAGCGGATTTGCCCGCGCCCGCTCCAGCGCGCGGCGTGCTTGCCCGTGCCGCCGCCCGCGGTTCGTCCTCGGCGGGGCCTGCAGCGCCTGGACGAGATCCGAGCATCTGCATTGCATCGGCCACGATCTCCGTGGCATACCGGTCCTGCCCGGTTTCCTTGTCTTGCCACTTGCGCGTGCGCAGGCGTCCCTCGATATAGACCTGCGAGCCTTTTCGCAGATATTCGCTGGCGATTTCCGCAAGACGGCCGAAAAACGCCACACGGTGCCATTCGGTTTCTTCGCGCTTTTCGCCAGTATTCTTGTCCTTCCACTGTGAAGTCGTCGCAAGCGAAATGTTGGTCATCGCCGCGCCGTCGGGGCTATAGCGGGTCTCCGGATCGCGGCCCAGATTGCCCACCA
>Ga0187780_10002986_pt1 | contig 12746 bp, 9 predicted proteins | sample 1015_Q2_SP10_20__FD_132429 | JGI IMG/M metagenome (GOLD analysis project Ga0187780, IMG submission 132429) | Tropical peat soil microbial communities from peatlands in Department of Meta, Colombia - 1015_Q2_SP10_20_MG | ecosystem: Environmental > Terrestrial > Soil > Wetlands > Peat | place...
AGGCCATGGCGAGGCACATACCCCCGATGTATCCAGACGGCGAGGTATCCGGGACGTTGAAGTCACCGTGAGCATCAAGCCAGAGCATCCCCAGCTTCCCGCCGTGGACCTCGGTGAGTCCAGCCATCGCGCCGACCGTTTCCGAGCACTCTCCCCCAAGAATCAGGAGGGGTCCCTCTTTCAACGTCTTCGTCGCCCGATATATGCGCGAGGTCGCGTCTCTGAAGTGCGTGAAGTTCTTGGCCTTCCCTTCGGTCAAGTCCCTCTTCAGTGGCGGAATCTCGACGTCACCGAGGTCAGTGTGAGACCCCAAGGCACCAGCGAGCCCCGCCTCCCTGAGCGCTCCCGGCGCGTTGCTCACCCCCCTGTACCTTGACAGCGTGTACAGAGGCGCGCCCAACAGTGCCCACTCGCTCATGGCTCAAGCGGGCCGGCGGTGTCTTATCAAGAATCTCTGCACTACCTATTTACGATGCCTGTCGGAGGCGCCTGCGACTTGACCAAGGACTCGACCAAGTCGGTCCACGAGGCTGAGCCATTCGACGAGAGCACGGGCTCGGTGACGACGCCGATATACGAAACTTCGACCTTCGGATTCAGGAAGGCGGAAGACGTCCCGATAGCGGTAGGGAGCTTCGGGGAGAAGGGGTACACCTATTCCAGATGGGACAACCCCACGGTCGTCACGCTGGAGAAGAAGCTCGCCGCCTTCGAGCACGCTGAAGCCGGCGCTGCCTTCTCATCAGGGATGGCAGCCATCTCAACCTCGATATTCTCCTTTCTGAAGAAGGGCGTCCACGTCCTCGGCATCAAGGACCTGTACGGGGGCACCTACGCGCTGCTACACGACATTCTCCCGGACATCGGCTTTGACACAAGTCTCGTGGAGAGCTCTGACTTCGGGGCGCTCGAAAGGGGGATGAAGAAGAACACCTGCATCGTCTACATCGAGAGCCCAACCAACCCGACGCTGAAAATAGTCGACATTGAGAGGGCGGCGAAGCTCGCTCACTCGCACGGCGCGGTCCTGATGGTAGACAATACCTTCGCGTCTCCCATCAACCAGAACCCAACGGACATGGGGGCAGACATAGTCCTGCACAGCGTAACGAAGTACATCAATGGGCATGCGGACCTCATCGCCGGTGCTGCAGTGGCCAGCAAGCAGAACACTCACAAGATCAAGATGATGAGACGGGACTTCGGAGGGACCCTCGACCCGCTACCTGCCTGGCTCATCCTCCGTGGGATGAAGACCATGGCCATCAGAGTGAGACAACAGAACGCGACCGCTATGATCCTGGCGGAGTTCCTTTCGACGCACAAGAAGGTGGCGAAGGTCCACTATCCCGGCCTGAAGGCGCACCCGCAGCACCAGCTCGCAAAGAAGCAGATGAAGGGGTTCGGAGGCATGCTCAGCTTCGAGATTAGAGGCACCACGAGGGACGCCATGAAGTTCACAGAGTCGCTCAAGGTGGCCACGCTGGCGGCGAGCCTCGGGGGCGTGGAGACTCTGGTGTCCCAGCCATACAACATGACGCACACCCAATTGTCCGCAAAGGAGAGGGCCCTGACAGGCATACCCGAGACCCTCGTGAGGGTTTCGGTGGGAATCGAGGATGCCGACGACCTGCTGGAAGACTTCAGACGCGCACTAGCGGCCGTGTAGGCATCCCCTCAAACCAGCCATCGACCTCCGCTTCACTGTTGTAGTTCTCACGGCCATACCTGATCAGGGGCTTGGTGAGGTGCCTGTTGGCACGCGGAGACGCGATGTATGCCCCCTGCGGCAGGCCCCCCCGCCCTCTTACGGGCGATCTGACCTCGAACTTCTCCAGGTTGAGCACCGCCGGATGAAGGGATGTTCCTCTCCTTACGCCGCCGAAGACCCTGACGCTGTCCCCTGGGCGCAACAGCCTGGCGGTCCTCCTCAGGTCTCCCGTAGGTTCGTATGCCGCAGTGGGGCGGTTTCGCCCCCCTGCCCTGAGCGATAGGTACACGTGCCCCCCGGTCCCTACCCTGACTTCGTCTACCCTTCCATCGAGCCACCCGGACGAGTAGACTTTCCATTCTAGCTCCCGCTGCAGGTGAGCGTCGGTGTGCTGGTTGGAGATATAGACCATGTGTCCCTGCAGAAGCTCGTCAAAGCGGATCATGCTGAAGGCCCCAACCACAGCCGCAGGCGAGTCTCCCCTGATGCCAGCGAAGACGGGGTCGGGCCCGTGCGGGGCTATGAGCACCTTCCTCTTCTGATAGTCGTAATTGTTGAAGGTGTGAGGGAAGGTCTCGGCGTCCATGTCGCGGACCGACGAGCCGTCAATCACACGCCTGGTTCCCCAGGAGTCCCTCCGCCTGTAGGCGATCAGCTCGAAGGTATGGTCGAACCTCGTGCTGAACCCGAGGGAGCTCGCGGCACCGACGAGGCCCATGCCGTTCCCGAGTTCCAGCGACCTCGCCCCGAGCTCCCCGAGAAGCCGCCTCACTCTGTGGGGACTAACCAGGCCGGTCAACGCCTGGAGATACAGGGGCTCGAAGCTCGAGGCTACGGAGAGGTCGTCCAGGAAGACCACCCCCGAGTTGGCGCCGCCTCGTACGTCTGAAAGTTCCTTCACCTTTGCCGAAATGAGCCCGAAGGCGAGGTCGGCATCAGGAGCCTCCACGAGCAAACTGACTGCTGCGTTTCCTCTCGTCTTGAATGGGATGTTTGGATTCAACCTCACGAGGGCGGGGTAAGGGAGGACGACGACGCCCGGGCGGAGGTCGGAAGCGATCCTGTAGGCAAGATATGTGGTGCAGTACCCCCGCGATGAGTCAGTGTCGTCGATGCCCACCAGGCAGCGCATTAAGCGCGCTGGGACGCTCGGCTTATTTTAACCTGGGAGAATGTCGCTACGCCTCGACCACGATCATGGTGAGGGTGCTCCTCACCTTGTCGAGCCGCCGTATGTGCCAGGTGATGGTTTCCTTGACCTTCTCCATCGTGTCCGCTTCCACACGTGCGACGATGTCGTAGACGCCATAGACGACGTACACTTCCCTGACGTTGGGAATCTCCCTGAGCTTCTTCAGGAGGTCCTCTTCTGCGCCTAGGTCAGCGTTGATTAGTACGAAAGCTTGAGGGATGTTCCATTACCTCTCCCTCTTGTATGTGAGGGTGTAGTAATAACCGTTACGACCCGAAGGCAAGCCGTTATTATCACTCCCTCCCGGCGGGCCGATGAGAAGAATTGCTTGGGGTATTTGCACTCGAGATGGGCCAAGACGACCCAACGAAATGCACCGCCCGGAAGATGATTCACATGGGCCTGGCCAAGGGGGTCAGCAGGAAGTTCCACGCATCTGACAAGGTGATAGTTCTGAATCCCTGGGCGCACAGGGTGCTGTCCCCTCCCGACAGGGGGGCCAAGGCGCTCCTGGCCGTCGACTGTTCCTGGAACCAGGCCCAGGAGGTCTTCTTCAGGAGGCTCGGGGGGAAGCACCGCAGGCTCCCGATATTGCTTGCAGCCAACCCCACCAACTACTCGAGGGCCGGCGTGCTCAGCTCACTTGAAGCCGTGGCCGCCACGATGTACATACTGGGGGAAGAAGAGGAGGCTCGACGTTACCTCTCCCTGTATAAGTGGGGTCCAACATTCCTGACGTTGAACGCCGAGCCATTGGAGGCCTACGCAAGAGCCCGAACCGAGGGAAAGGTGCTCCAAGCTCAGAGGGAGTACTTCCCTCAGTTCTTCGAAGTAGGGTAGATGGGATCAGATCCTGCCTGTGCAGTGCTGCTTGAGCCGCCCGAGGAAGTGCTCCCAGCCGCTCTCTCCGTCCTGTCTGAATCTTTCGTCGAAGCCCTTCTGGACGAGGGTCACCCTTGTACGTCCACCGGGGAGCTCCTCGAGGCTCCAAGTGACCACGGCGGCTGGGGCGTCATTCATCCTGGCTGGGTCCCTGTCGCTGCGCATAGCCGCCACCCACGTGTAGGAGAGTCTCCTTCCGGGTATCAATTCCGTGATAGTGCCCCTGACCTCCGTGTCCACGTTCCTCGCCTCCCAGTGGAACGTGAAGTGCAGGGCACCGCCCATTCTGGGGTCAATGGTGGCATCGGTAGGCATCCACTTCACGAGTTCCTTCTCGTCAGTCAAGGCCCTGAACACAGCCTCGGGAGGGGCGTTTATCTCCACAGACTTCCTGATCTCGGCGGTGCTCGACCATCCGCTCATTTTCTCGACTCCACGTGTCGCTTGAGGCGGCCTAGGCCGTCTTCCCAGAACTCATCGAAGAAGCTCATCATCTCCGCCATCTTCTCCCTGTTGAGGGAGTAGTACCTTCTCTGGCCGACCTTGCGCTCCCCCACGAGCTCTGCCTCCCTGAGCACCCTCAGGTGGGTGGAGAGAGCGGGGAGCGTGAACTCAAAGTTCCCTGCAATTTCGGTCGGCGTCTTTTCGCCGTCTCTCAGAAGAAGGAGTATCTGCCTCCTGCTGCCGTCGGCTACAGCCTTCCACTTATCGCCCATGTCGCTGAAGTAGTTGATTATCTATTTAATCGCTTACATACTTGGAAACGGTTAAACTCCCTCTACCCTACCGTGGGACCGACTCGAGCCGGTGGACGGGCCACGGGGATCTCCTGGGGAAGTTCCTCCCTCGGGGCAGGACGCACGGCGCCAGGAGGCGCGACCAGAGATGGTCGGCTCCAGAACAGAAACGAGACCCGGCCCATCTTAGGCGGTGATGGGGCAACCTTGAGGTCGGTGGGGACCGGGATGAAACGGCTGACCCGTGCGGAGCAAGGCCAAACGTGGCCGATGAAAGGCCTGCAGGAGGCCAGGGTAGGCCGCTGAGCTGAATCCCGTCTAGAACAGAAGGAGGACTACGGCCGGGACGAGTCAGACTCCTGGGCGGGGGAGAGAAGCCTCCGCCTGGGGCTCTTGTTACTGTGCTATGTCCGCCGGGCTTTCACGCTGTTCCCGTTGAGGCTTGGTCTGAGATTCTGCAGGGGGCTGGGGCTGCGAGTGTGCTTCCGCGCTGCTCTGCGGCGTGCTCACCCTCAGGGCGAGCTCGACGTGAGCGTAGTCCTCCTCGTACTTGACCGAGAAGCCCATCTCCCTGCAGAGTGATAGCATTGGGGCGTTGTCTCTGAGGACCACCCCGAAGATGGATTCGAACCTTCTCTCCTCTGCTATATCGATGAGCATGTCGACCAGTTTTCGTCCGAGGCCCTTTGTCTGATACTGGTCGGCGATGACCACAGCAAACTCGCCCCTCCGACGGTCAGGTTCGGCAATCAACCTCCCTACGCCTATCTCACGGCGGCGTCCGCCCTCCGTAATCTCTGCGACTATGGCCATTTCCCTGTCGTAGTCGATGTTGCAGAAGCGCACCAGGTCCGAGTGGGGGAGATTCCTGACTATGTTGAAGAACCTGTAGCGGTTCGTTTCTTCCGAGAGGCCGTTGATGAACTCTGACTCCATGGCCTCGTCCTCGGGGCGGATGGGCCTGAGGAGCACGTCCGTCCCGTCCTCGAGCTTCCACGGAACCACGTACTTCGTCGGGTAGGGAAGGATAACCATGTGTGGGTACGGGGCAGAGCGGTCGATGGGCTTCGGGTCCAGGAGTATCCTGACGTCTACCGCGAAGACCTTCCCTTCCACCACAGAAAGCGGGTTGACGTCCATCTCGGCGATTTCTGGGAAGTCGGCAACCATGCTGGAGAAGCGGATTATGACTTCCTCCAGGGTCTTGAGGTTCGCGGGGGGTCGGTTCCTCAGCCCCTTTGAAAGCGCCTTGTATATTGTCGTCTCCTCCATCATCCTGCGGGCGAGGACTTGGTTGATCGGAGGGAGGCCTATGGCGAAGTCCCGGAACAGCTCCACGCCTATGCCTCCTGACCCGAAGAGAATGACAGCGCCGAAGTCCCTGTCCTTCTTCGACCCAAGGATGAGCTCATAGTCCACGCTCTTCGCCATCCTCTGGACGTAGACGCCGTCGATTTTCGCCTCGGGCTTCAGTATCTTCACCCTGTCGATGAGCTTGCTGTACTCGTGGGCGAGCATCTCGCTGTTCGTGATGTTGACGATCACCCCTCCGATGTCCGACTTGTGGACGATGTCCTGGGAAACGATCTTGAGGACGACAGGATAACCGACCCTCCTGGCGATCATCAGTGCCTCTTCCTCGCCCCTTGCGAACCCGCCCCCCAGCCTCGGTATGTTGTAGGCGTCTAGGAACTTGTCCGCGTCGGCTTGAGAAAGCAGAAGCTTCCCATCCGCGATGGCCTTCCTCACCATCAGTCTAAGGTGACTGTTGGGGGGCATCAGGTCGACTGGTATCTCGCTGGGTGTCTCGTAGAGGAGATCGAGATTCCGTCTGTACCTGTACATGTACATGTAAGTCTTGATGGCTTCTTCGGGCGTCGAGTAGCTCGGGACGCTGTTCTCGGCGAACTTGCGCCTGGCTTCCGCAACCCCCTTCTCCCCCATCCAGACCGTGAGAACAGGCTTGTGCTTGTCCTTCGATTCCTTCACCACCATGGAGGCGAGATCGGTCGCGGGGGTGACTCCCTGGGGGGTGCACATGGCGAGTATGCCGTCCACGTTCGAGTCTACGAGGAGCGTCTTCATGGCGAGCTCATAGCGGTCCACGTCTGCGTCTCCGAGGACGTCCACAGGATTGCCTCGGCTCCAGTACGGAGGAAGGTGCTCGTTGAGGGCCTTCATCGTGGTGTCGGAGAGCTTCGCTAGCTCGCCGCCGAGGTCGGTGACCTTGTCGGACGCGAGCACCCCCGGCCCCCCCGCGTTGGTGACTATGGCGAGCCTAGGACCCGAAGGCAGGCGCCTCGAGTCGAGGACGCTCGCACAGTTGAAGAGGTCTCCTATCTCGTCGACCCTGAGGACGCCGACCCTCTTGAAGGCCGCGTCGTACACCTCGAAGTCCCCCGCGAGGGCCCCTGTGTGTGACTGTACGGCCTTTGCGCCAGTGGTGTACTTTCCTGCCTTGAGGACCACGATCGGCTTGGTCCGAGCGAACCCTCTCGCTGCGCTCATGAACTTCCGGGCGTTCCCTATCCCCTCGACGTATACGATGATGCTGCGCGTGTTCGGGTCGGTCCCTAGAAAGTCGATCAGGTCGCCGAAGTCGAGATCGAGCATGGACCCCATGGAGGCGAAGAGGCTGAAGCCGACGTGGGAAACGGTAGCCCAGTCGAGGATGGCGGATCCGAGTGCGCCGCTCTGCGAGATGAACGCTATCGACCCAGGCTCGGGGCTGTCCTTCAGGAAGGTCGCGTTGAGCCGTATTGACGGCCTCGCGAACCCGACGCAGTTAGGCCCGAGAACCCTGAAACCGTACTTCGCCCGTATGGCACTGATCTCCGCCTCGAGCCTGGTCCCGTCGGCTCCAATTTCCCTGAAGCCGGCAGAGATTATCACGACGCCGTCGACGCCGGCCTTGCCACATTCCTCCACGACCTCCGGGACCGACTTTGCGGGGGTTGCAATCACGACGAGGTCCACGTGCTCAGGGATGGAAGCGATGTTCGGGTAGCACTTCAGACCCGCCACGACTTCGTGGCTGGGGTTCACAGGGTAGACCGTGTGCTTGCCCTTCCCTTGTAGGAGGTTCTTCAGGGTCGCAGCACCGACCGTCCCCTCCTTGTCGGTCGCACCAATGAGGGCGACCGCCCTGGGACTAAACATTCTGTCTATGTCGGCCACTGCCCCTCGAGGGTTCGACGAATGTAATGAGTATTATTGCCTTTATGCATACGGGTTAGGCCTCGAGGGGGGTGACGGTTGAGGTCCCGTTCTTCTTCTCGACTTGGTAGATGTGGTCAGCTATGGATTCGAGCTCTTTCTCATGGGACACGAGTATCACCTGCCTGGAATCGAGTTCTTCCAGGAGCCCTCTCATCTTGTAAATCTGCTCCTTACTGAAGCCGTCCGTGGGCTCGTCGAGGATTACTAGTTCTGGCTGGGCTAGGAGACTTTCTCTCACCACCGAGTTTAGGGCGAAGCGATAGGCCAGCGCCATGCTCGTCCGCTCCCCTCCGCTGAGTGCCTCGTAGTCCTGCTCGAAGCCCTGTCTTTCGAAGACGGGGGTGAAGTCCTCCCTGACCCTGACGACCATGTCCGAATCATCGACGAGAGAGGCGAAAAACCTCTGGAAGTGTTCATTGAACCTCGCGGCTGCCTGGATGAGAGTCTGGCTCTCGATCAGTTTCACGGTAGGCCGGAAGAAGGAGGAGAGCCATGACTGATACCTCCCCAGGTGTTTCGATCTGGCCCGGGCGGCCCGCATCTTCGCAACCTCGGCGTTCAGGCGAACCAGATCCTTTCGACCGTTCTCCAAGTCCGCATGGGCACGGCTGAGCCCGAGGCTCGCCTGCTTGTCCAGCTCTCTGGCACCGTCGAGCTTCTTCTGCAATTCCGCCAGTTTATCATAGATTCCGCTCATTTCCTTGATCTGGAGGTTGGCCGTGTTTAGCTCGGCCTTGCGCTGCGCGAGTTTCTCGGTGGCCTTCTGGAGCTTCCTTCGGGCTGCTTTGATTTCCGTGCTTACCCTGTTCTCGTCCTTCTGTGCCCTCGCGTAGTCAGATTCGGCGGATTCGTAGTCGGTAGCTCGCTCGAACTCCGCCGTCAGGGAGGTGATAGAGACCGTGGCGGCGTGTAGCTGCGTCTCCACCCCGGCCAGCTCCTGCTCAGAGTGTTCAGATCTCGCGGACATGTCGCCAGAAATCTTCTGACCACACAGGGGGCAGACTCCCCTCGCGACTAGGTCCCTAGCCCTCCTCAAATCACCTTCCAAAGCTGCCTTGGAGCTGGAGAGCTGGGCGAGCCTTTCTCTTTCCGTGTCGAGGCGAGACTGGATCTGCCTTGCCTCTGATTCTTGCTTTGGCATCGCCTCGAATCTCCTGATTACCGGCATGATCTCGTCTGCGAGACGCGCCTCGAGGTTCTTCAGCGTCTGCTCGTGTTCATTGATCTCGTCGGTCACATCCGAGATATCCTCTCTGAGGCGTGGGACGGTGGCTTCTGCCCGACTGAGCGCCTCCTTCTGACCCAGATACTGTTTCCATTCAGCCTCCGTGGTTATCACCAGCCGTGAGGCTTTCGCTTGGGCGTCCTTGAGCATCGGGAGCTCCCTCTCAAGGTCGGCGATCCCTTCCGCCGCGGCCTTCAACTCGTCTTCCCTAGCCTCAAGGTCTTCGCTCTCTCTGTTCAGATCGTGGGCAATATCCTTGATTGCGCGTTCGATGGTTTCGGAGTTCTCGGCGGCTATCTGGTAGCTCTGTGCCCCCAGAATTCTCCGTATGACGTGCATCCTGTCCTCCGGGTTCTGGATTAGAATGTCCTTCATCTTCTCCTGAGGGGTGAAGACGGCGTACCTGTAGACCAGGCTCTCTGCCTTGGGGTGCGTTGGTTCGTTGAAGCCGAGGATTGAGACGACCCTCTCTTTCAGGTCGCTGGGAGACAGCTTAGTCCTCTCCTCGTTTGTGGAGATGTAGCAATCCTCCTGAATGATCCCCTCCCCTCTGGCCCTGAGGTGGCGGAGGATTGTGTATTCTGTTCCCCCCGACTCGAAAGTGATGGAGACCCTCCCTGATTGCTTCTTCTCACTCAGAAGATGGGACCCCTTCAGGTCACTAAATCCGAAGAGGGCGAACTCGATGGCGTGCAGTAGCGTGGACTTGCCGGAGCCAATGTCTCCTTCGAAGAGGACCACCCCTTCAGGGAGGTCGAGGGCGGTCTCCTCCCCGTCGTTGTAGCTTCTGATGTTCTTGAGGGTGAGCCTCCGGACGAGCAATCAGGTCTTCTCCTCTAATCCGAGGACAGCGAGGCCTGACTTCGACACCCTCTCTTCGAAGTTCCCCTTGTTCTCATTCTCCTTCCTTCCCTCCTTGAGAACTCCGAGCAGGCTGACGGCGAGGCTGACTCCTTTCTCTCCTCGGAGCTTAGGCTCGTCGACGGTGACCGATGAGACGCAGCTTTCGAAGACTTCGCGCTCGGTCGCCCGCACGGGCTTCGGGGGGAGCCCCTTGGGCATCTCTCTCGAGACTAAGCGGCTATAGCTCGAGAGGACGGATAGGGGGTTGGACGCGAAGAGACGCCTGCGAATCATGTTGAAATCGATGTCAGAGGTCTTTCCTTCTGCAAGTTCCCCTTCGACGGTGAGGAGGACCACCTTGCCAGTCACGTTTGCGTTGGAGGCCAGCCGAGCTAGCTCGTTAGCTGCCTGAGCCGAGGACTTCCCCTGTGCTGAGTAGTGTAACTCGATGGGATCACAGACTCTGACTGGAACGAAAGATACCTTCTCGACATGATCACGATCGAAGTCGACGATGTAGAAGCCTCGCTCTTTGCCCTTCGCCAGCTGGAGGAGCTCATCGAAGTCAGTGGCAAAGAGTGGGCCCGGATAGGCGACGTTAGGGTGGCCAGGGAGGTCGGCGATGGTCCGGTCGTGCACGTGCCCTCCTGCGTAATATTGGAAGCCCGCCGGGAGGTTGGCCGCCGGCATCGACTCCATCATCTCCAGGGATGAGGGCTTGAGCTCGTCAAGCGCGGTGTGGAAGACGAATATTTTGAAGCCGGGCTCGGACTCGAGCCTTTCTCTGTCCAAGGAGGCGTACTCCTCCCTGTCTAGGGAGAGCTTCCTCCCTGAGATGCCACATATCTTCGGGCCGGAAGAGTCCTGGACGAACGATAGGGCGGTCTTTCCACCCACGGCTGACTTGACCTCAACCTTGGTGAACAGGCCAGCCCCGTCGAGGACGTCCACTATGGACGAATAGTTTGGACTGAAGTCGTGGGAACCGTAGATTGCGTAGAACCTTATCCCCGCCCCGGAGGCCTCCTTCATCTTCTCAGCTGCCCGTCTGACCGCCGAAAGGTCGGGTATGTTGGAGTCGAAGATGTCCCCTGCCATCACGATGAAAGCGACTCCTTCCTCTATGCAACGGTCGATGGCGGCGTCAAAGGCGTCGAGGAGGAGCCCTTTCAGCTCGGGCTGCCTGAACGCACCGATGTGAATGTCAGACATGTGGGCGAACTTCGGCATCCTACGCGGGGAGAAACCGCCGGCCTATTTGGGGATGAGGGGTTCTTCCTCCCCCAAGGCCACCACGGACTTTAAGGACTTGGCTTACGGATTAGCTTCGTGCCTAGGAGGATAACCTGGCTCTCCAACGTGATGGCCGCATCAGTGACCGGCCTCGAAGAGGAAGTGGCTAGGTCAATCGAAGTAGTCGAGAACCCCCCCGCCTGGATGTGTCTGAGCTGCCGGGGTGCGAAGCTCCTCTGCGGCAAGCCGAGATGCCCGATAATTGTGAAGGCCCAATCAATGGCCAAGCAGGGTCCGAGGATGGAGACCAGCGAGATTCTGGGCTCGTCCCCGCCCGGCGTATTCGTGGGAAGGCTAGGATATCCGAAGGTGTCCATAGGCCCCATGGTCCCTCCCCTGTTCGGAGACACGACGATCTTGGACACCCCGGAGGAATGGCTAGGGAGGCCTATCGAACAGATAGTGGACTATCGGTACTCACTGGTGCGAGGAAACTCGAGGTCGACCGTCGAAGAGGCCCGCGAGCCAGGAAGACTCCTGTCTTCCCTTCAGGAGCTCTCCATGGCGGCCAGGCCCGTGGACACGGAGCTGAAGCTGACGAAGGCGCCTAGGAGGATCCTCACACTGAGCGAGGACACCCAGCCCTACGGCCCCTCGGGCCCTCTCGAGAGGTTCAAGATTGACAACCCCACGGTGGACAGGAGGGTCCAGACAGCCTACTACGACAGGGACCTGGACGCCGCCGGAGCGGTGGAGGAGCTGTACCGCAAGGGGGTGCTTGTCACCAGGATTCAGAAGGCGTTCTCGCTCGGGATGTTCGGTGTGGGGACGAGGAGGAAGATAGTTCCGACGCGTTGGAGCATCACGGCGGTGGACAGCTCCATAAGTCTAGGGCTCGTCGAGAAGGTGAAGCACAGCCCCACCATTGACGAATACAGGGTCTACGGGTTCAGAGTCTACGATAACCAGTACGTGGCCATACTTTTGCCCGAGCCGTGGCGATTTGAATGGATAGAGGCGTGGTTCCCCAACACCACCTGGAACCAGTTCACCGCCCAGCCGTACATGATTGGGGACTACGAAGAATACTTCGGAAGGACGAAGTATGCGCGCGTCGGAGGGTGCTACTACTCTACCAGGCTCGCCGTGGCCGAGGCGCTAGAGAGGGAAGGAAGGCAGGCGGCCGCCATAGTACTGAGAGAGACCTACCCAGGATTCATAATGCCCCTCGGGGTGTGGAACGTCAGGGAAAGCATCAGGGAGCTGCTGAAGCAGCCATTTGAAAAGCACGAGACCTTCAGGGACGCCATGGAGTCCGCCCTCTCCAAGCTCGTGATTTCGAAGTCGAAGTGGATAAGGGAAAGCGTCCTGATTTCAAGGGAACTGTCCCAGATGAAGATAAACGCCTACTAGCGCCTTGAAGACTAAAGTGGCCGGGCCTCGGAGCGGGTGAAGTTGACCAGGCGTCTTTTCTGGGAGGACATGTACACCCGCGAATTCGAAGCAAGGGTCGAGTCCGTCGACGGGGCGAGGGTGGTTCTCGACCAGACGGCGTTCAACCCCAGAGGAGGCGGCCTGGTCTCTGACACGGGGGTCCTTGGGGGTGTGAGGGTTTTGGAGGTCGTCAAAGAGGGGGAACAGATCGTTCATGCGCTAGAGACTCCGCCGGCCTTCGGGCCGGGGAAGGTAATACATGGCGCCCTG
>Ga0187780_10002989_pt1 | contig 12741 bp, 11 predicted proteins | sample 1015_Q2_SP10_20__FD_132429 | JGI IMG/M metagenome (GOLD analysis project Ga0187780, IMG submission 132429) | Tropical peat soil microbial communities from peatlands in Department of Meta, Colombia - 1015_Q2_SP10_20_MG | ecosystem: Environmental > Terrestrial > Soil > Wetlands > Peat | place...
CTCGGCCTGGCCCTCGGCTCGGGCACCGACGTGGCCATCTGCGCCGCCGACATGATCCTGCTCCGCGACGACCTGGACGTCGTGCCCGACGCGATCACGCTGGCCCGGGCCACGTTCCGGACCATCCGCGCCAACCTGGCCTGGGCGTTCTGCTACAACGTGCTGGCCATCCCGCTGGCCGCGCTCGGCTTCCTCAACCCGCTGGTCGCCGCCGCGACCATGACCCTGTCCTCGGTCTTCGTGGTCTGGAACAGCCTGCGGCTGCGCCGCCTGTCCGTCCCGGGCCAGCGCGCCGCAAGGTGATGGAGTAATAATCCGCGAGGCCAGCTCATGGTGTTCGCACCCCGCTGACCACGCCGGGTCGGCCACGCCTCGCCCTGGTCTTCGCCGGGTATCTGGAAGTCATGATGGATAGCGGAGGGTTCAGGGCCGGGGTGCTGCTGCTGGCGGCGCAGTTCCCGGCCCAGTCGCACGGCGAGGTACTCCGCACGGCGGTGGAGGCGGCGGTGGCCGCCGAGCGGGCCGGGTTCGACGACGTGTGGTTCGCTGAGCACCACTTCATGTCCTACGGGGTCTGCCCGTCGGCGACGACGCTGGCCGCCTACGTGCTCGGCCACACGGCCCGCATCGGGGTCGGCACCGCGGTCAGCGTGCTGTCGGTGCACCATCCGGTGGCGCTGGCCGAGCAGGCGGCGCTGCTAGACCAGGTGTCGGGTGGCCGGTTCTGGCTGGGCGTGGGGCGCGGCGGGCCGTGGGTCGACCTGGAGGTATTCGGCACCGGGCTGGGCCGCTACGAGACCGGGTTCGCCGAAGGGCTGGACCTGCTGGTCGCGGCGCTGACCCGGGACCGCGTCCGGGGCACCGGCCCGGAGTTCACCTTCGGCGAGGTCGCGGTGGTGCCGCGGCCGCGGACCAGGCCGCATCCGCCGCTGGTGGTGGCGTGCACCTCACCGGCCACTGCGGCGCTGGCCGCCGCCCGGGGCCTGCCGATGCTGCTGGGCCTGCACGCCGGCGATGACCACAAGCGGGAGATGGCCGAGTGCTACGCCTCGGCCGCCGCGCCGGGCTGCCCGGTGCCGGGTCACCTGGCCGCGGTGGTCGCCTACGTCGCCGATACCGGCGAGCAGGCCCGCCGGGTGCTGCGCGGGCAGCTGCCCCGCTGGCTGGGGCCGGGACTGGCCGGGTACCGCCGGGCCGGCGGGCAGCCGCATCCGGTCCGCGACCCTCAGGCGTACGCGGACCTGCTGTGCCGTATCCACCCGGTCGGCACGCCGGAACAGTGCGCCGCCTCGATGACCGCCACCATCGAGCGCACCGGCATCCGGCACCTGCTGTGCATGGTCGAAGGCGCCGGGGACCGCGGCCGGACCCTGGAGAACATCGCCCGGCTGGGCGCCGAGGTGCTGCCCTCCGTCCGGCGCGCGGCCGGCCTGGCAGGTCAGGACGCGGCGGCCGGGACCGCGTAAGGCGCGAGGGTGAAGCCCGGGTCGACCTGGGCGGTCAGCTCAGCGCAGGCGGCAGGGCCGGCCCGGCGAGCGTTCTTCAGGTGGAACTGCGCGGCCTGGCGCGCGTACCTGTCCCAGTCCTTGACCTGCCGGTCCAGCGCGTCCTGCAGCGCGCCCAGCGCCGTCCGGGTCGCCGGGCCCAGGTCGGCCAGCGCCAGCGGCCGGCCCTGGTCCATGGCCCGGACCGCGGGCTCGTGGCCGAACCAGGCCAGCAGGTCCGCGCCCACGTTCTCGCCCAGGAACGCCACATCCTGCGGCGTCTGCACCTTGTTGCCGGCCACGGCCAGCGCGACGCCGTATCCGGCGGCGCAGTCGCGCCACTGCCGGTACACCCCGACGCTCTTGCGGGTGGGCTCAGCGACCAGGACGGTGAGGTCGAACCGGGTGAACAGCCCGGAGGCGAACGAGTCCGCCCCGGCCGTGCAGTCGGTCACCACGTACTCGCCGGGCCCGTCGGCCAGGTGGTTGAGGTACAGCTCGACCGCGCCGGTCTTGGCGTGGTAGCACGCGACCCCCAGGTCGTCGTCGCTGAACGGGCCGGTGGCCATCAGCAGCGCGCCGCACGGGGTGTCCACGCCGAGCGCGTGCACCGGGTCCGTGCCGCCGACCCGCAGCAGCCGTGACCCGCGGCCCGGCGGGGTCGTCTTGACCATGGCGGCGGCCGAGGCGATCCGGGGGTTGGCGCCCCGCAGGTACTCCTTGATCTGGTCCAGGTACCCGCCCATCGGCGGCGGCGCGGCGGCACCGAGCGCCTCGGCCAGGTGCTGGTTGATGTCGGCGTCGATGGCCACCACCGGCCGCCCCCTCGCGGCCAGGTGCCGGACGAACAGCGACGACAGAGTGGTCTTCCCGCTGCCGCCCTTGCCCGCGAATGCGATCTTCATCCATGCCCCTCGTGCGCTGAGCCCGCCCCCGGGCTGCCCTTCCGGCCAGTCATCGCTTACCTTACTGGAACGATAATCATTTTCATGTGAAGATGAGACGGCAACTCACGCGCCGAGCCGCCCCCGGCGGCCAGGGAGAAGGGAAAAGGCCATGTCGCTGACCGTTCCGGCAGGCCTGCTGGAGCAGGCACGCCGCGGCGACGTCGAGGACGCCGCGTTCATCGACTGCATCCGCACCTCGCTGCCTTACGCCTGGAGCGTGATCAGCGGCCTGATCGCGGAGCTGGACACGGCCGGCGGCGAGTTCGCCGACAACCGGGTGCCCCCGCCGGATGAGGCGGCACGCGGCCAGCTGCTGCGGCTGATGGCCAGCGACGCGATGCGCGCCGCGATCGAGCGCCACTACAGCGTCCGGCTGGCCTTCCAGAACTGCCACCGGGCCGCGGTCTTCCGCGCCGACGCCGCCGCCGCGTACGCCGAGTTCACCACCGCCCGGTCACAGATCCTCAACCAGCGGCCGGACCTCGTCGACTGCTGACCCAGCCGGTCACGGCACCTGCCGCCGGGATCGGCCTAGGCCTATCTGCGGATAATCGCAGGTCGCATGCCGTGATAAGGTTTCCGCCCGCAGGGAGCTCGGGCCCGGCTTGCGCGGCCATCACAGGTGCTCGGTCGAGACCTTGGCGGTCACGGCCTTGTCCAGGGCGGTTACCTCGGCGAGCATCCAGGACTGATAGTCGTACCCGGGGGCCGGCATGGTCTCGTAGACGCCGACGACGGGAATGCCGCTGGCGTGTGCCAGGGTGATGAACGATTCGGTCAGCGTGTCGGTGACCTGCTGGTTGTACAGGAACACCTTGACCTTGTGCTGGGCGAACAGGGCTCGCTCGATGGCCACGTCCTGGGCCGAGGGGTCGGTGCCGTTCATGATGGCGGCCTGGAACGCCCAGGGCGTCAGGTTGTCCGCGCCGGCGGCTTGCAGCATGTAGTCCGCGACCGGCTCGGTCGTTGCCACCGGGGTGCCCGGGTGGGTGGCCTTGAACGTGGCGATGGCCTGGTTCCATGCGGCCAGGCTGGCGGTGAACGCGGCCTCGTTGGCCTTGAAGTAGGCCGCGTGCGCGGGCTGGATCGCCGCCAGGTCGGCGGCGATCGCGCTGGCCACCGCGGGCATCGTGGCTGGCTCGTACCACAGGTGCGGGTTGGGGGTGCTGTCCGGCAGGCCGAGCAGGTGCTGCACGTTGATGACCTTGCGGCCGGGGTCCGGGGCGGCGTTCTCGATCGTGGTCGCCCAGGTGTCGTAGCCGACGCCGTTCTGCACGACGAGCCTGGCGCCGCTGATCTCCCGCGCGACGGCCGGGCTGGCCTCGTAGGTGTGCGGATCGGTGTTCGGGTTGCTCTCGATCGCCGTGACGGTGACGTACTTGCCGCCGACCTGCGCGATCACGTTCGCGTATTCGTTCTCGGCGCCGACGGCCGTGATGGTGGCGGTGGACGCGGCGGCCGTCTGGCCGGACGCGGAGGACGAGGACGACGAGCATGCGCTCGCCAGCAGCACCGCTGCCGCCGGAATGGCGGCGGCAAGAACACCGGAGCGGGTTCGCATGACGTGGGACTCCCGGGGAAGCGCCGCGGAGCGGCGGAGGTTATGAAAATGATTATCGTTATGATAATCATTTTCATTTAACCGAGACAAGTGGCTGGGAACGGATCACCGGGCTGAGCCGAGCCGCCGTCGGCGTGCCGCGGGCGTGGTCCGCTGACACCGTCCCTTACCGTGTGGATCAGGTGCTCGATCCTGGCGCAGCGCAGGCGACGCGGGTCACGTCGCCGATGACCAGCTCGGTCTCCGTCCCCGGCTGGTCCGGGGAGCGGCGGTGGCGCTCATGCCAGTCGCAGTTTCCGGTGCGGTCACGGCGTGCCCGGGGCGGTGACAGGCGCGTCGATGGTCACGGTGCCCGAATTACGGAAGGTCAGAGTGAGGGGCACGGTCGCGAGGGATTCGTACGGCGACGGCTGCTGGAGCACCAGGTCATCGCCGAACGGGGTCAGCGTGAGGGTGCCGTGCGCGGGGATGACCAGCGGGCCGTCCGGTGCCTGGCCGCCTTGGTGCCGGAGCAGGATGCGGCGGGCGAGCGGGCTGCGCGCGGCGACCAGCTCGTCCGGGGTGCCGCTGAGGTTCTGGATGGTCAGGAACGTGGTCGCGGCGTGCGCGGTGGCCGCCGCCTGCGGGGTGAACGCCCGCATCGGGACGGCGGCCTGGGTGACCTGGAGCCTGACCCGGGTCAGGGTGCCGGCCCCGCCGGTGCCAGCCCAGGCGGCCAGCAGCCCGGTCACCACGGCGGCGCAGATCACCGGCCCGGCGACGGCGCGGAGCAGGTCACGCACGGCTCTGCTCCCTTCCCGTGCGCGGGCGGAAGCGGCGCAGCCGCAGGCTGTTGCCGACGACGATCAGCGAGCTGGCTGACATCGCGACGCCGGCGAACAGCGGGTTGAGGTAGCCGAGCGCGGCCAGCGGGATCGCCACCAGGTTGTAGCCGGACGCCCAGGCCAGGTTGGCGCGGATCACCGATAGCGTGGCGCGGGCCAGCTCGACGGCCGCCGCGATGCTTAGCGGGTCTGCGCCGGCCAGGGTCAGGTCGGCGGCGCCGATGGCCGCGTCGGTGCCGGTCCCGACCGCGATGCCCAGGTCGGCCTGGGCCAGCGCGGCCGCGTCGTTGATCCCGTCGCCGACCAGGGCGACTGCGGTCCCGTGCGCCTGCAGCTCGCGGACCGCCGCCACCTTGCCTTCGGGCGTGACCGCGGCGCGGACATCGGGGGCCGGGATGCCGAGCCCCGCGGCCACCGAACCGGCGGCGCGGGAGTTGTCCCCGGTGACCAGCAGCGGCCGGATACCAAGCCGCTTGAGCCGGGCCACCGCCTCGGCGGCGTGCGGCCTGATCTGGTCGGCGACCACGAACGCGGCCCGGACCCGGCCGTCCCAGCCGGCCAGCACCACGGTCCGGCCGCTCTGCTCGGCGGCCCCGGCGGCCTGGCCGAGCGACCCGGGAACGGCCAGGGACAGCCGGATGAACAGGTCCGGGCTGCCCACGGTGATCTCACGGCCCCCGACGCTGCCGCGCACACCCGCACCGGGCAGCGCGGTGAAGCTCTCCGCCCGCGGCAAGGCGCCCAGGCGGGCGGCGGCGAACCTGGCGACGGCCTGGCCGACCGGGTGCTCGGAGGCGTCCTCCACCGCGCCGGCCAGCCGGAGGGCCTCCTCGTCGCCGGTCCCGTCGGTGATCACGTCCAGCACGGTCATCGTGCCGGTGGTCAGGGTGCCGGTCTTGTCCAGCGCCACGGTCCGGATCCGGCCCGCCGTCTCGATGGCCTGCGCGCTGGAGACCAGGATGCCGAGCTCGGCGCCGCGCCCCACCGCGGCCAGCAGGGCGGTCGGGGTGGCCAGGCCGAGCGCGCACGGGCAGGCGACGACCAGGACCGCGACCGCTGCGCTCCACGCGGACGCGGCGGGCAGCCCCGCGCCCAGCCAGAAACCCAGCGTCGCGGCGGCGACGGCGATCACGCACGGGACGAACACCGCGGCGATCCGGTCGGCCAGCCGCTGCGCGCTGGCCTTGGTCGCCTGCGCCTGGCTGACCAGGCGGGTGATCTGCGCCAGCAGGGTGCCGGAGCCGACCTGGGTGGCCCGGACCACCAGCCGGCCGCTCATGTTCACCGTGGCCCCGGTCACCGGGTCGCCCGGGCCGACCTCGGCCGGCATCGACTCGCCGGTGACCAGCGACGCGTCCACCGCCGAGCGGCCCTCGGTCACGATCCCGTCGGTGGCGATCTTCTCTCCGGGCCGGACCACGAACAGGTCCCCGGCGGCCAGCTCCGCCACCGGCTCCCGCCGTTCGGATCCGTCGCGCACGACGGCGACCGTCTTGGCCCCCAGGGCGGCCAGCGCGCTCAGTGCCAGGCCGGACCGGGCCCGCGCCCGGGCCTCCAGGAAGCGCCCGGCCAGCACCGCCGCGGTCACCCCGGCGGCGGCCTCCAGGTACAGGGTGTTCCCGCTGGCCTGGCCGAAGGTGAACGCGAACGACATCTTCATCCCGGTCATGCCCGCCCCGCCAAACAGCAGCGCGTACACCGACCAGCCGAACGACGCGCCCACCCCCACGCTGACCAGGGTGTCCATGGTGGCCGCGCCGTGGCCCAGGCCGTACCAGGCGGCCCGGTGCAGCGGCCAGGCACCCCAGGTCGCCACCGGCGCGGCCAGCAGCAGGCTCACCCACTGCCAGCCGGGAAACTGCAAACCCGGCACCATGGACAGCACGATGACGGCCGCCGCCAGCGGCACGCATACCACGAGCCGCCGGGCCAGCGCCCGGGCCGCGGGGTCTGGCTGCGGGCCGTCGGGGAGCGGCGCTGGCGCGGCGGCGGTGTAGCCGGCCGACTCGATCACGCCGATCAGCTCGCCCGGGTCACGGCCGCCGGTGCTGGCGAAGTAGGCCCGGCCGGTGGCGTAGTTGACGGTGGCCGCCACGCCGTCCAGCCGGTTCAGCCGCCGCTCGATCCGGGCCGCGCAGGCGCCGCAGGTCATCCCGCCCACGACCAGTTCGGCCTGGAGATCGGCGGTGGCCTGCGCCTGGTTCACCCGCGTCCCGGTCTCGCTCACCGGCTGCCGCCGCCGCGCAGCTTCACGATCGGGGCGGTGTCCTGGCCCGGGCCGGAATTGCCGCCGCCCATGTTCATGCCGCCCATGCCGCCACCACCCTGGCCGGGGTAGCTGACCTGGGAATGGGAGGTCGTCACCGGGCCGAGAGCGGACCCCGCCAGGTGGGCGCCGAGGAAGATGGCCGCGAGCAGGATCGCGAACCCGACGAGCTTGGCCTCGCGGATCACCGGATCACCTCGCCGGCCCGCTGGTTACCACGATGACGCGATGGTATCCAGGCGCCGCCGCGGGCCGCGACGCGCCGGACCGAACATGAGGCAAATGTCATCTCGCCTCCCGACGTGGACGGACACCTCACGAGGTGCCCGCTGGCCTGGCCCACCGTACCGCAGTACTACTACACGACGTAGAAGCGGGCTGGCGCCGGAGTTACGATGTGGAACGTGTCCACTCGTTCCATTGCGGTTACCGGCATGACCTGCGACCACTGCGCCAGCGCCGTCCGGGCCGAGATCAGCAAGCTGCCCGGCGTCACCGGGATCGACGTCGACGTCGCGGGCGGCACCGTCCGCGTCACGGGCGACCCGCTGCCCGGCGACGCCTCGCTGCGCGAGGCGGTCGAGGAAGCCGGCTACGAGTTCGCCGGCTAGCGCGCCGGGACCGGGCAGGTCATACCCCCCGGGCGTCTTGGCGGCCGCGGTGAGCTGAGTCACTGTAGAAGGGTCAGCTCGTCACCCGTCACGCCGTGGAGTCCCCGTGCCAGGGCCGCCCCCTCGCCCCGAGGCGATCCCGGCGCTGGCGCGGGAGCAGTTCCCGGCGCTGACGGCCGATCCAGGGGTTGTCTACCTGGACAGCGCCGCCACCACCCAGAAGCCGCGGCCGGTCATCGACGCGGTCACCGCCGCGCTGTCGGGCCGGACGGCCAACCCCGGGCGGGGCTCTTACCCGTGGTCGGCCGGCGGGGCACGGCGGATCGCCGAGGTCCGCGAGCAGGCGGCCCGGTTCATCGGCGCCGCGGGCGCGGACGAGATCGTGTTCACGACCGGCGCGACCGCCGGGCTGAACGCGGTGGCACTGTCCTGGGGCCTGGCCAACCTGGCCGACGGCGACGAGATCCTGTACAGCCCGCACGACCACACCTCCAACGTCTACCCCTGGGTGCGGCTGCGGCAGCTGCTGGCCCGGTCCGGCCGGCGGGTCAGCCTGGTCCCGTACGCGGTGACCGCGGCCGGGGAAGCCGACACCGCCGACATCGCGGCCAAGGTGTCCCCGCGGACCAGGCTGATCACCGTGGCCCACGTGCACCACGTCTTCGGCGGCCTGACCACGCTGGAGGAGCTGCGCGGGCGGCTGGGCCCGTCGGTCCGGCTGTGCTTCGACTGCACCCAGAGCGCCGGGCACGTCCCGCTCGACGTGGCGCGGCTCGGCTGTGACTTCGCGGTGCTGTCCGGGCACAAGATGTTCGGGGTACCGGGTACCGGGGTGCTGTACGCGCGGCGGCGGGTGCACCACGAGCTGACCCCGTTCCTGCCCGGCGGCGGCAGCGGCGTGCGGCTGGCCGCCGGCGGCCCGGGCGGCCCGTGCCCGGGCGGCCCGTGCCTGGGCGGCCTGCGCATGCCGGATGGCCTGGAAGGGGGGACGCCTGACCTGCCCGGGATCAGCGCGCTGGGGGCCGCGATGGAGTTCATCGACGGCGTCGGCCTGGAGCCGATCGCTGAGCACAACCAGGCGCTGACCCGGTTCCTGGTCGAGCGGCTGGCCGGGCTGCCCGGGGTGACGCTGCTGCCTGGCCCGGCCTGGGCCGCGTGCCCGGTCGGCTACGGGATCGTCTCGTTCCGGGTCGACGGGGTACGCAGCGACGACGTCGGGTTCGCGCTGAGCTCCCGGGGGTTCTACGTGCGCACCGGGAGTCACTGCATAGCCGGCGGTCAGTACGACGACTCGGCGCGGGTGAGTGTGCACGCCTACAACGCCGGGTATGAACTGGAGCGCTTCACCGCATTCCTTGCCCTCATCGCGGAAGGAACGCTTTAGTGCCGAGGTCTGGCCCTGCGTCCTCCCGGATTGACGGCTACGACCGGACGGCCGCGTCCGCGATCCTGGCCGGGCTGGCGTACCCCGGGCTGCTCGGCTCCGGCGGACCGGTCGCCGCGGAGTTTCCCGGCGGCGAGCGGGACATCGGCTACCGGCTCGCGCCGCTGACGCCCGCGCCGGGCAGCCACCTGACCGCGTCCCAGCAGCGGTATCTCACCTCGTTCATGCGGCCCTGCCCCGCGGCGCTCGTGACCTCGGCCACCCACCGGGTGACCTGGCATGACAGCGACGGCGTCCCGAACGTGGCGCACTGCGGTCCCAGCCCGCTCGGCCCGGTCGTGCCGATCGCGGCCCGGGAGACCACGCTGGCGCTGTGGCGGGCCCTGGCCGCCGACGCGGGGCTGGCCGCCCGGATCGCCGGGCTGGACGACAGCGACCTGGCGGTGCTCGAGGCCACCACCACCGACGTGGAGCCGCTGGAGATCTTCCGGATCGGGGTCGAGGCGACCGCGCGCACGCTCGTCCAGCACGCCTATATCGCCGGCCAGACGCCGTACCGCACCCCCGCGGAGTTCGCCCGCGGGCTGCGCGACTCCGGCGTCTTCGCCGTGGTCGCGGGCACCTGGTACTGGGAGCTGCAGGCCTCCACGTTCCGCCGCGGGATGATCCCGGTGACATTCGTGCCCGGTCCGGGCGGGACTGTTCGGTACCCGGCCGACGCGGTGGCGATGCTGCGGGCCATGAAGGAGGCCACCATCGCCGAGGCGCACGCCGTGATGACCCGGGCGGTCACCGAGGAGGGGCTCACGGTGGCCGGGGCGGTCCAGAAGTACTACCACGACCTGGACCAGATCGCCAGGCAATACGCGCTGCTCCCCGAGGGCGAGCAGCCCCGGTGCCTGGCCCTGATGAGCCACGAGGTCGCCGGCCAGCGGTTCAGCGTGCAGCCGGGGGTGGTCGCCGCCTACGTCGAGACGTTCGCCCGGCTCGCGGGCCGGGTCCGGATCACCTTGCTGCCGGGCCTGCCCGAGGAGGAGATCACCGACCCGGAAGAGCGGACCTTCCACATCCCGGACATGAACTGCACGCACTGCCGGGCCACGATCACCGCGCTGCTGGAGTCGATGCAGACCCCGGTGGCTGACATCGACCCGGTGACCAAGCGCGTGGTGGCGGGCTTCCGGACGGTCGCGGCCCGCGAGCGCGCGTTCGACGCGATCCGGGACGCGGGCTACACGGTCGTCCCGCCCCGATGACCGGCCCGCTGATCGGGCTGCCGCCGCGCATCCACCCGCTGGTCCGGTCCTTCCTGGCCGGCCAGCCCGGCCCGGCCGGACTGCTCGGCCGGTTCGGCTCGCCGCTGAACGTGCTGTTCCCGGAGATCTTCACGGCCAACGTGGCCGGCTTCCGCGACGAGCTGGACGCCTCCGGGCTGGCGTACCGGATCTGCTACGCGCACAAGGCGAACCAGAGCCGGGCGTTCGTCCGCGCCGCGCGGGCCGCGGGCATCGGCATCGACGTGGCCTCGCCGGGCGAGCTGGACAGCGCGCTCGCCGCGGGCTTCCCGCCCGGCCTGATCGAGGCGACCGGGCCCAAGGGGCGGGACTTCCTTGGCGTGCTGGCCGGCTCGGGCGTTACCGTCAACGCCGACAACCTGTGGGAGCTGGGCGAGCTCGCCCAGCTCGGCCGGGCGGGCGGGTACCGGGTGCCGGTGCTGGTCCGGATGTGCGGGCTCGGACCGCAAGACCCCGGGCGGCCGAGCCGGTTCGGCGTGCCGGCCGCCCGTTTCGGGACCGTCACGGACGTGCTGGCCGCAGCCGGGGACGCGGTGGACTTCCTCGGCCTGTCCTTCCACCTGGATTCCAGCGAGGCAGGCGACCGGGTCCGGGCCGTGGACGAGTGCCTGCCGCTGCTCGAGCGGGCCTGGGCGGCCGGGCTGAGCCCGCGGATCCTGGACGTCGGCGGCGGCTTCCGGCAGGCCTTCGCCGACTCGCCGGAGCCGTTCGGCGAGTACGGCCAGGCGGTCAGGCGCGGCCTGGCCGGTCACGGGCCGCCGCTCACCTGGGGCGGCGCCACGCTGGGGTTCCGGTTCGAGGACGCCGGGATCCGCGGCGCGCTGACGTCCGGCAAGTACGCCGGCACCGCCGGCGGCCGCGACATGCTGCGCGAGCTGATCGCCAGCCCGCTGCCGGGCCAGGGCGGCCGGACCGTCGCCCGGGTGCTGCGCGAGAACATGCTGGAGCTGTGGCTGGAGCCGGGCAAGGCGCTGGCCGACCACGCGGGCCTCACGCTGGCCACCGTCGAGTTCACCAAGGAGGCCGCCGACGGCAGCGTGCTGGTGAACCTGGACCTCAGCCGGGACAAGATCTGCCCGGCCGGCCAGGAGGTGATGCTCGACCCGGTGCTCCTGTACCGGTCGGCCGCCCCGCCTGCCCCCGGGCCGGGCGGCGTCCGGGCCGGCGTCTTCTTCGCCGGCAACCTCTGCCTGGAACGGGACATGATCACCAACCACCTGACGTTCGTCGACCGGCTCCCCGGGCCCGGGGACATCGTCGCGTTCGTCAACACCGCTGCCTACCAGATGGACTTGTCCGCGTCCGCGGCCCTCATGCACCCCCGGCCGGGCCGGGCGGTCGTCCGCGCGGACGCCGCCGGCGGGTGGGCCGCGCACGCCGACCACGAGGAGGCCCGGGAGGAGGCAGGGCCATGCTCTACCAGCACATCACCGAGCTGATCGGGAACACGCCGCTGCTGCGCCTGGATCCCGCCCGGCACGGCATCGAGGGCGTCGAGCTGTACGCCAAGCTGGAGTACTGCAACCCGTTCGGCTCGGTGAAGGACCGGATCGCCTGGGGCATGATCCGCGACGACCTCGGCGAGATCACCGCCCGGGGCCAGACCCTGATCGAGGCCTCCAGCGGGAACACCGCCAAGGCACTGCAGGTGCTGGCCGCCGTGCACGGCCTGCGGCTGCGGGCGCTGACCAACCGGGCCAAGGTCGGCGAAGTCCGCGACCTCCTGCAGCTGCTCGGCGTCGAGCTGGAGGAACTGCCCGGCCTGTCCGAGTGCCCCGACCCCACCGTCCCCGACGACGTCTTCTCCCGGATCGAGAAGCTGATGGCCGCACGGCCCGGCGAGTTCTACCACCCCTCGCAGTACACCAGCCCAGCCAACGTCCGCACCCACCACGACACCACCGGGCCGGAGATCGCCGCGGACCTGGGCGCCGTGGACTACCTGTTCGGCGGCCTGGGGACGACCGGCTCGACCCGGGGCGCGGCCACGTTCCTGCGGGCCGCCAACCCGGGCCTGGAGACGATCGGCGTGGTATCCACCCGGGAGGACTTCATCCCCGGCATCCGGTCCGAGGCCGAGCTGTGGGAAGTCGGCCTGTTCGAGCCCGCCTTCTACACCCAGATCATGCCGGTCCGCTCGGCCGACGCGATCGGCGCCACGCTGGAGCTGGCGGGCCGGCACGGCGTGCTGGCCGGGCCCACCACCGGCGCCGCCTACTGGGCGGCGCGGGAGTACCTGCGCCGCCACCCGCCGCACGCCGACCCGCCGCGCCGCGCCGTCATCATCGCCTGCGACCGGCTGGAGCCCTACCTGTCCTACCTCCGCGCCCGCCGGCCCGACCTGTTCGGGCAGGCCCGCCGGGCCAGCC
>Ga0187780_10002992_pt1 | contig 12739 bp, 12 predicted proteins | sample 1015_Q2_SP10_20__FD_132429 | JGI IMG/M metagenome (GOLD analysis project Ga0187780, IMG submission 132429) | Tropical peat soil microbial communities from peatlands in Department of Meta, Colombia - 1015_Q2_SP10_20_MG | ecosystem: Environmental > Terrestrial > Soil > Wetlands > Peat | place...
CGCGTCGGTGGAGTGCACGATGGCCCACTTTTTCAGCTTGAGCGTGTTGACGCCGAAGTCGGCGATCACGAGCGAGGAGAAAGAATCGTTCGGCCGGCAGCGGAACAGCCAGGGATTGCCGGTATGCGTGAGGCTGGGGTCGGTGCCGCCGAACATGGTGGGGATACTGGCCTTGGCGACGCTCGGAGAAATGGCCTGCGTCTGCGTGCTGCGGATCGGGCCGATGACCGCAGGAACGCCCTCGCCGATGAGCTTTGTATAGGCGAGCACGGTGCCGGGATTGGTGCTCTGGTTGTCCTCTAGCCGCAGCTCGACCTGCTTGCCCAGAATGCCGCCTGCCGCGTTGATCTCTTCGAGCGCGAGGCGCGCGCCGTTCACTGTGTACACGCCGGCTTCGGCGTTGGGACCGGTGGTCTCGTTCACCAGGCCGATCTTGATCGTGTCCGCCGCCAGTGCTGGCACGGCCACCACTGCGGCCGCCAGCAACGCCGCAATGCGGCCCGAGATCAGTCTGCGCATTTGCTCCTCCCCGATAAATCGTTATTCGCCCCCGAAGGCGGCAGGGCGATGCTAAGCCGGCACTAAACAAACGTCAACGCTGCGCGAGGACGGACTCGGCTCGCACCGAGTCCGTCTCCGGATGCGCCGATTACTTCAGGTCGTCTTTGACCGCGTCCAGCCCGGCTTGAGCGCAAACGCCATCGTGCTCGGCTGTGTCGCCGCTCACCCCGATGGCGCCGATCGATTCGCCGCTCGCGGTCTTGATCGGCAGTCCGCCTTCGAACGTAACCAGACCCGGTACGAATGCGATGCCGGGCACGTTCTTCGCGATCTCGCCGATCTGCTTGGTCGAGAACGGGAAGTTGGACGAGGTGCCGGCTTTGAGCTGCGCGATCTTCACGCTGCCCAGGAAGGCGTCGTCCTGACGCAGGAAATACTTGAGATTCCCGCCCGTGTCTACGATGGCGATGTTCATTTTCCAGCCTTCTGCCTTCGCTTTCTGCTCGCAGGCCGCGGCCATTTTCTTTGCGGTCTCGAGGTTGAGAACGGTACGCTTGTCCTGCGCCAGTGCTGTGCTCGCAGCCAAGGCGAGTGCGGTGGCGACAACGCACGACAGAGCTGTGGATTTCATTTTCGGTCTCCTTGAGTTGTTGGGGCGCGAGAGGGATCCCCCCGCGGCGGACCGCTAGTTTAGCGGCTCGGCGCCTGGATCGCGCGCCGATCGAAGACACGCGTTCGCCGGCCGACGTGCGCTCGGGCGAATCGAAGTGCCTGGAGATCTAGTGGTGCAGGTCAACGCCCGCCGAGGCGGGCCAGGCGGTCGCGTTCCACCAGGTCGGAGAAATCGGGAAGCTCCGACACGCTTGTGGGCACGCGATGCTTGATCAGCAGCGCGAACACCGTCAACCCGCTCGAACCCGGGTAAGCCTGATCGCCTTCACGGAAATACCAGACTTCACCGCCAAGCGCCTTGAGCGCGACCAACTCGGGCTCGAGCAGGGGAACCATCGTGCGCTCGCCGTCGACGAGCACTACCCCGGAGGTGAGAACGGTGATTTTGACCACCGGCCCTGCCGCGTTTGCATAACCGGCGGCAAGAGCGAGTATGAGGAGCAGAGCAGCAACACTGACGCGAGGAGCCATATCGCAATTCCCCGAGGTTGAACCCGAAGCCGGCGGCGCGAACCCCCGGCACCCTCTCCTCGCCCTTAGGTTCTGACTGACGCAAGCGCCATGCCGATGTTCGCGCGCGTGCCCTCCGGAATCCAAAATGTCAATGACAACAATGTGTTGATGCCTTGCGACGCCTCGAGACGGGTATCGGGCAACGCTGCGCATGCTGTAAATTGCACCAGCTCTGGGCGCCCCCGTCAGCGGCTAGGGGCGAGCCGCAGCGTATGGAGTACCTCAGGCAGCTCGCTGCCTTCGTCGAACTCGGCACCGGCCGCTACGCCCGCGCGCGCGATCTCTTCGGCATCCTCGGTGCGCCCGAACAGCGTGAACATGGCACCCAGTGCGAGGGCCGCACCGGAGCCGATCGCCCAGAAGCGCGGAAACTGCTCGACGTCGCGTGACGGTGTGACGCCAAAGATGCCGCGCGGGCTGGCGAGTAGCGCGCTCATGCGCGTGGTCTCGTACGCGTCGTCCGTCTCGGCGCGCGGATTCATGTGGTATTCGTCGCGCAGGACGTTGTGCATCACGCGCCACGTCTCGAAAATGTCCGCGGCCGTATCGAGGTTCACGTTGTCCGGGTAGCGCGAGAAATAGCTTTGCAGCACGGCGTTGTGCACGGCGTAGCCCACCGTACCGATCAACGTGTCGCGGAACTGGAAGATCTTGCCCGGCGCCTCCGAGTAGTGGGACTTCTGCTTGACCGATCCAACCGCTGCGAGCGTGTCACACGCGATGCAGGCGAGGCCGGCCTTGCGGACTACGACGATAGTGGACATGGTTGCGATGACTTTGCGAAGGATTACGTTGCGGGCATGGGCGGAGGCGGCCCGTCCGGCCAGAGGCCGATCCACTCCGCCCCGAGGACGTTGTCGAAGAACTGGATCCAGGCGCGCCGCTTCGCGAGCCCGCTCTGCTGCAAGACGCTGCGAATCACGCCAGCCGCTGCGGGCACATCGATCAAGGCGAGGTCGATGTAGTCGTAGCGCCTGCCGGATCCGCCGCCGATGACACACCCCAGACGCTGCGGGCGCAGCGTGCGGTTGAGCGCATCCTCGTTTTTGATGCGCTCGCCGACGGCGGAGCGCCGCAGCGGCCGGCCGCGATCAAGCTTCAGGTAGCAGAACGTCTCGTTCGAGCGCGAGAACCGGCCAGACCAGAACAGCTGGTTGCTGTGGGCGTTGCGCCACAAGTCCGGCGCGCAGGTGACCGCGGCGCCGAGGTCGTAGCGATGGAAGTAGTCCTCCTGCTTCTTGGGCTTCAGGTCGACCTCGGTCCACGCCGCCGAGTCGATGCGATCGAGGAACGGCTGGGCCGGGATGCTCGACCGCTGCCTGGCGGCGAGCGCGATGAAAGCACGGCGCACCGCGCCTGCGGGCAGCGGTTCCGGCACCTCAGCCGCCACGTCGAGCAGACCGGCCCAATCGACCAGCAGCTCCTCGCCCAGGAGCGAAAGAGCCGCCAGAAACGCTTGCCCCTGCGCGATGCTGTGTTTGGCGGCCAGGAAAGACTGCGGGAACTGGAACAGGAGGTCGACGCGATTGAATTGACCGGGGGTCAGCGCCACGCCGGTGAAGGCGGGCTCGACACCGGTTCGGGCTTTGACCGTCGCGCTCATCTGTTCGACGCTATCAGGCCAGCGGTGCGCAAAAAAAGTCCAGGCCGGCAGCGACGGCGCCCGCGCCACGATCTGCTCCGCCAACGGGCGCAGCTGGTAATTCGCTTCCGGGGTGATCACCAGCCGGTGTCCGCCGGAGCTGCCCGGGCCGAACTCCCACATGAGGCGCGGGTCGATGCCCTGCAACTCACGCTCCATCCACACGACGAGATCCCATTCGCTGCGGCCGTTGAACAGCGAGTCGAGGCTGTCGGCCTTGGCTTCGAACGCCTTCCACCAGGCGTTGATCCGGCTGATGACGGCGGCGCGCTGCGCATCCTCCTCGGGGCGTTCACCAGGCGTGTAGAACTTCCAGCGCATGACGTTCAGTGCGATCGCAACGCGGCGTTCAGTTGCGGGCGCGGTAGCCTCAGGCAGCGCCGCGCGCGGGAACGGTCGCCACGTTGGCGACGTAGGTCCGCCAGATCTCAGGCAGACGCTGCAGCACCAGCTCCTTGCCAAGGACCGGTTCTTCCCGCAATGCCCGCGCGACCACCTGCGGAGTGAGCGCGGAGAGGGCATCGGCTGAAACCGCCACATAGCTGATGTGCCACGGCTCGGGATACACCCCGCCGCGGTCCTCGTCGTAGGGGCGGTAGAAATCGAACCGGGCGAGGTTTTCGTTCATCCATTGCGCCAGGCGCTCGAATACGCCGCCCGGCGCGTACTCGCCGGGCAGGAGCTGAACGCGGTAGCCCTCGGGCATCGCCGCGCGGTCGTAAACGTCGATCTCGCTGCCCCAGTGATGCCGGCTCGCTCCGGGGACGGCGGACCAGACCAGGATTGCGTCGACCAGCTCTGCCTCGGTCAGGGCGGCATGCTCGCGCACCTTCCCGCTACGGTCATACAGCGGGCGCTCACCGCGAAACTTGCGGTTCCAGATTTCGACCTGCTGATTGAAGTCGCGAAACGCACTGAACGGCATCAGATCGAGGCCGTCTCTAGCGGCCGCCTCGCGCAGCGCACGAAAGGGCTCCACCGCCTCGCGGTGCAGAGCTACGCGCGGATCGTCGATCTGCTCGATGTGCGTGCGTGCGCGTCCGGTCAACTCGAGCTCGTTCATGCCAGTGCGGTGAAAGCAAGGATCATGACCGCGTGCGCTCGTCCCCGCTACGCACGGAGCACGCACTTGGCGTACAGATCGGCAAAGCGTCCGTTTGGGTCATAGCGTTGCTTGAGCGCGCGGTACCCCGGCCCATCGTAAATGGCCCAGAACTCGTCCGGCGCATAGTAGCTGTCCGAGTACAGGGACTTGACGCCACTCAGGCGCCGCACCTCACACTCGATCAGGCGATTGAAATGCCCGGGCGCATGCGCCTCGCGCGTTCGCACGACGTCCCAGAAGCCGAAATTGACGTAAGCGGCGGAGCCACGCATCGGATACAGAGTCCAGCGCCGCGCGGGGTCCGGGCGGCGGATCGGGCAGATCCAAACCGGCAGGATCCCGATCTCCCGGTGGAAGAACTCAAGAAACTCGGCGGCGCGCTCGATGGGGATATCCACATCCTGGATGACCGACTCGCGCGACTGCCCGCGCAGGCGGTCCAGCCCGTGCGTGATCTGCCAGCGGCTGTTGAGGCGCATGAGCCGCGTGTAGAACCTCGAGTTGAGCCGGCTGCGCCCGAGGAGCCGGCGCACCACCGGGTTCTGCGCCGCCAGATTTTTCGAGCACCAGAACCAGTCCGTGTCCCAGCGCCACAAATAGGCCTCGGTGGCGAGGTAATCGGCCTCACGTTGCTGGATGGAGCGATAGTAGATACGCTTGAAGGTGTAGTCGCTGGTATAGGGGGCTTCGTCCACGAAGCGCCCGAGCGTGATGTAGAGCTCGTCGGGGGCGAATACCGTGCCGTCGATGAAGTCAATGTCCGGCGCAAGGCACAGCTCTGCCAGGTGTCGGAAATACGCGGCGGCGTTCGCGTGGCGTACGTGCGACAGCGCGACGAAGCGCTTGACCGGTGCGACTTTGGCCTTCACACGCAGCGCGTAGCCGAGCGTGCCGTAGGAGTTGGGGAACCCGAAGAACAGATCGCGATGCTCGTTGTCGGGTGTCGCCACGACGACGCTGCCGTCCGCCAGCAGCACCTCGAGCTCGAGCAGCGTGTCGTGCACCAGGCCGTATTTGAACGAGCTGGCTTCGATCCCCACCCCGGCCACCGCGCCCCCGATCGTGATCGACTTCAGTTGCGGGACGACGCACGGCATGACGCCGACCTCCACGGTGGCGGCGGCCAGCACGTCGTAAGGCGTCATCGCCTCGGCGTTCACCCAGCCTTGCCGGGCATCGACTTCGAGGACGTGGTGCAGAGCTCCGACGTCGAGGCGGTGCGAGGCCGCGGCCTTGCGGTCGCGAAACAGGTTCGAGGTGGATTTGCGCAGCGCGACTGCAGCGCCGCCGCTGGCGCGGATCTGACGGACCAGCTCGTCTCGCCGCTCCGCGTAACGGGCCATCTGCGGGACTGGAGCTTGCCTAAGCGCGCTCCGCCTCGCGCGCGGACGGATGTGCCGCCTGGCGCCGGATGTCGTCCTCGTACAGCCAGGCGCGGCTCATCGGATAGTTGTCTTTCGTGATGTTGCCTTTGCTGAATACGATCTGGAACAGATGTGTCTGGCTGTGCGCCGAGCGGAACATCTCGGCACAGGAAACCAGGTATGTGCGCCAGACCCGGCGGAAGCGCTCGTCGAAGCGCACCGGGTCCAAGGCGTGGATCTGGTCCCAGTTGCGGTCGAACCGCTCGGTCCAGGCGTCCAGGGTGAGCGCGTAGTTCCGGCGCAGGTTCTCGATGTCGACGATTTCGAGGCCGCAGCTCTCCATGGCGCTGATGGTCTGCGCCAGGCTCGGGATCCAGCCGCCGGGGAACACGTGCTTGCGGATGTAAAACTCGGTATCGCGCACGCCGACGTGGCCGATGAAGTGCAGCATGCCCAGCCCGCCGGGCTTCAGGAAGTCGGCGTGCGCCTTCACCACCTCGTGCAGCGAATCGCGCCCCGCGTGCTCCAGCACGCCGATCGACACGACCTTGTCGAACTGCGCGTGCACTTCGCGGAAATCGGCTTCGCGCGCTTCGAGGCGCTCGCTCAATCCCTGCCGCTGGATCTGGCCGCGCAACCATTCCACCTGCTCGGTGGTGGTGTTCACGCCGCACACGCGAACCTGATGACGCTCCGCTGCCCGGAACATGAAGCCGCCGAAGCCGCAGCCGATGTCCACCACGCTCTCGCCCGGCTTGAGCCGGATCTTGCTGCACACGTGGTCGATCTTGTTGCGCTGTGCTTCCTCGACGGTGCGCGTGCCTGGTTTCCAGTACGCGCAGGTATACATCATCAGCGGATTGTCCAGCCAGTAACCGTAAAAGTCCGCGCCCAGCGCGTAGTGAAAGCGCGCATTGGCCTTGGCCTGCGCTATTGAGCGGTTGCCGAGGCGCACCTCGTGCCACTGGTTGCGCAGCCAGACCAGCGGCCCAGGCTTGTGACTGACGCCGCTCTCGAGTCCCGCCGCGAAGGCGCGCCCGAAATCGCCATCGATGTCCAGCGTCTGATCGAAGTACGACTCGAGTATGCCGATATGCCCGAAGAAGATGGTGTTCCATTGGGCGCCCGCCGTCTTGAAGCGGAAATGCACGAGCGGCTCACCGGGAAGGTTCTGGAACGAGGAGCCGTCGGTGTAAGTGACGCGAAAGCGGATCCGCGTGCGCGCACCGAGATGCCGCATGATCGCCTTGAGCAGCGCGGTCACGACTGCGCCCCTCGCATGCTCTGGAGCGAGAGCCTCACACCACCCGGAAATTCTTGAACTGCCATGGGTCGTCCCCGTCGACGTCTTCCGGATACAGCTTGCCGCGTTCACTCAGCGGCGTCCAGTCGCTGTACACGCCGACCACCGGGCCGAGGTAGGGCATGGCGACCTCGAGCACGGTGCGGAAATCGATGTCGTCCGGCTCCACGATCCCCGCGGTGGGATTGCGCATGGCCCAGATCACCGCGCCGAGCGCGGGAGCATTCACCTGCAGGCTGGTCGCGTTGTTGTGCGGGCACAGCTCGCGTGCCTGGCGGATCGTGAGCTGCGAGCCGTACCAATAGGCTCCGCGCGAGTGGCCCATCAACAGCACGCCGAGCTCGTCGAACCCGTCCGCGATATCGTCGCGCAGCAGGCGTGTGCGCTCCTGCATGGTGTAGTTGTGGCCGACCATCTCGTGCAGGCTCAGCACGGCGTCGTCGCAGGGATGATAGGCGTAGTAGCAGGTGGGCCGGTACGTTACGCGGCCGTTCTCCCGCACGGTGAAGTAGTCGGGGATGGAGTGCGACTCGCCATGCGAGATGAGCCAGCCGTGGAACGGTCCTTCCTTCGGCACCCACGAGCGCACGCGGGTGCTGCACCCCGGACGGTTGAGGTAGATCGAGGAGCCGCAGCCGAAGCCGAACTCCATGCCTTCGTGTGGCCAATGCTTCTCGTGCGTGCCCCAGCCGAGCTCGGCCGGCTGCAGCGATTCTCCCACGAAGGCGCCGCTCGACCAGGTGTTGACGAACTCACCCCACGCCTTGCGGGCGCTTCCCACCTGCCGGTCGCGCTCCGCGATCTGGATGATCTTGACACCCAGATCCTTCGCCAGGCGGCCCCAGCCTTCCTTGGTGGCGGGGACACCTGCGCCGCGGCCAGTATCCTTGGCGACGTTGAGCAGCGCCTGCTTGACGAAGTGCGAGACCAGGCCCGGGTTGGCTCCGTGCATGAGCACGACAGCCGGGCCGCCCGCGTACTTCGCGCGCATGGCGAGCGCGGCCTCGCGGAACGCGTAGTTGGTGCGGCGCGCGGCGGGAATCGACGTGTCGCGGTGACCACCTGCCCAGGGCTCGATGCAGGCGTCGAGATACATGATGCCGCGCTGGCTGCAATACTCGATCAGAGCGAGGCTGGAGACGTCGAACGAGGCGTTGAACAGAAAATCGCCCGCCTTGAGCTCGCGATCCAGGATGCCGACGTAGTTGTCCCGGGTCAGCGGCTCGACGCGGAAGGCGATTCCGTACTCCTCGGCGATCTCGCGGCCCCAGTCCTCGGCCGTGATGATGGTCAACTTATCTCTGGGCATGTCGATATGACGCAGCATTAACGGCAGCGTCCCTTGCCCCACTGCCCCGAAACCCAGTATCAGGATCTTGCCGTCGAAGGTGATGTACTTCTTGTGTTCAGCCATTTTTCTCTACCGAGCGCCAAACAGCGGTTGCAGATAGCAGGCGCGCCTCGCAGTTTCCCGCTGGCGCCTTCTGCGCGAGGCCGGCATTTTACTGATTTTGCAGCGCGGTTCAAGGTGTTTTCTCGCGGCCGAAGCGGTTCATTCGGCTGGAATTTTTTGGGGTAACATCTGCCGCTGATGGCCGACTACATTCTCTGGGCTGCCGCCGGGCTGGCTCTGGCGATCGCGGAGCTGGTCACCGGGACGTTCTACCTGCTGGTGCTCGGGATCGCGGCGCTGGCGGGCGCCGTGGTCGCTTTCCTCGGGCTTGGGTTTTGGGGTCAGGCGCTCGTTTCATCGTTGCTCGCGGTTGCCGGCGTAATCTGGATCCACCAGCGCCGGAAATCGATGGAACCGAAGCCAATGCCTTCACCCGACGTCGGGCAGCCCGTCGCCTGGGAGTCCTGGCTCAATCAGCGGGACCGTCTCGCGCGCGTGCGCTACCGCGGCGCCTCGTGGGATGCGCGCGTGGTGGGCGAATGCGCGGGCGAGCCCGGCGAAATGCTCTACATCAGCGCGGTCGATGGCAACACCCTCGAAGTCGCCAAGGTCCGGCCTGCCTAAGGCGCCGGCGCAAGCCGAGCCGCACGCGGTGCCCGTCCGTCCTGCCAAGGAGGTCTCGATGCTGCCGAAAGTCATCGCCGTGATCATTCTGGCCGCGCTGATCTGGGCCTTTCCGCCCACTCACGCGTATGCCATTCCATTTTTCATCATCGCGCTGGCGGCGGTGTTCGTGATCGAAGGCGTGCGCGTCGTGCCGCAGCAGAGCGCCTGGGTGGTGGAGCGCTGGGGCCGCTATCACGCCACGCTGGAGCCGGGGCTCAACATCATCGTGCCCTTCATCGACCGCGTCGCGTACCGGCACTCGCTCAAAGAAGTGCCGATGGATGTGCCGGAGCAGGTCTGCATCACGCGAGACAATACTCAGCTCGGCGTGGACGGCATCCTCTACTTCCAGGTCACAGACCCGCGCCTCGCGAGCTATGGCACCTCCGACTACGTCACCGCCATCACCCAGCTCTCGCAGACCACGCTGCGCTCCGAAATCGGGAAGATGGAGCTCGACCGCACGCTCGAGAGCCGCGACGAGATCAACAAGCAGATCGTGGCGGCGCTGGACGAAGCCGGCCGCTCGTGGGGCGTGAAAGTGCTGCGCTACGAGATCAAGAACCTTACTCCGCCCGATGCCATTCTGCGCGCCATGCAGGCGCAGATCACGGCTGAACGCGAGAAGCGCGCGGTGATCGCCACCTCGGAGGGGGAGAAGCAGAAGGAGATCAATCTGGCAGAGGGCTCGAAGCAGTCCGACATCCTACAGTCCGAGGGGGAGAAGCAGGCGGCCATCAACAAAGCGCAGGGAGAAGCGACCGCCATCCGCCTGGTCGCCGAAGCCACCGCAGCGGGGATTCAGATGGTCGCAGAAGCCATCGGCAAGGACGGCGGCATGTCGGCGGCGAACCTCAAGGTCGCGGAGCTCTACATCGGCGCCTTCGGCAATCTGGCCAAAACTAACAACACCCTGATCATTCCGAGCAACGTGTCCGATGTCGCCGGCCTGGTGGCCTCGGCGATGAGCGTGCTCGATAAGACGCGTCAACCTCGCGCCTAGCTGCGCCGCCGGAACCAGCCTGTCAGGCTCAGCCGCTCGCGCGCGGCTGGCAACACTTCGTGCCAGAAGCGCTCGCTCAGAAAGCACACGAGCTTGCCGCCCTCGGGCAGCACGTCGCGCTGATCCCCGCCACCTTCCTGGTCGAGATACAAGCGCAGCACACCGCCATGCTCGGCTTTCCAGTCCGCGTTCAGATACACGACGCAGGACAGTACACGAGCCTGCGAGCCGCGGTGCTGATCGCAATGTCTGCGATACGCCGTGCCCGGCGGGTAGAGCGCAAAGTGACCCTCGAAGTCGAGCAGGCCGAGTTGGAGCTCGCGATTCACCGTCGCACGGAGCTGATCCAGCCGCGACAGGACTTCGCGCTGTGCCGTACTCGCAGGAATCGGGTCGAGCCATCGGATCTGGTCCCCGCGCACGTCGTCCGCGAGACGATAACGCTCGCCTCGGCCGACGCCGGCCGGCCGTAAGCCGCCCGCTGCGCGCGCGGCACGCACCTCTGCCGCCAACGCACGCCACATGACAGCGGGAAGAAAATCCGTCACCGTCGCCCAGCCGCGCTCGGCGAGCGCCTCAGCGACGGACTCGGCGCAGATCACCGGCGCATCCGGCGCGAGATGTCGGACCTGCCTTCGGGAGGCGTAGGCGGCGCGAACGTCCCGGTCTCTGGCAGGTCGCCGGGCAGGAGCGGACGCTCGGGCAGGGTGTATTCGACCTCGAGGTACTTGCCGTCGCGGAACAACTTCACCTTGAGCTGGCTGCCGACCTTGAGCGCGCGCATGATGCCGCTCAGTTTGTCGGGCTGATTGACCGGCGCGCCGTTCAAGTTGACCACGATGTCTCCGCCGAGCAGCATGGACGCGCCGCCGATCGACAGCTCCATCATTCCACCGCGAATGCCCGCTTTCTCCGCCGGGCTGCCAGGCTCCACCACTTCGACCAGCAGGCCGTCCACCAGAGGCACCTGAAGCAGCTTGCGCAGGTCGGCCCCGACGAGTTGACCGTGAAAGCCGATCCAGGGGCGGATCACGCGCCCGTCCTTCAGCAGCGCCGGCAAGACATCCTTGGCGAGATTGATCGGGACGGAAAAGCCGATGTTCTGCGCTTCCGCGACGATCGCGGTATTGATCCCGATCACCTCGCCGCAGCGGTTGAGCAACGGCCCGCCCGAGTTGCCGGGGTTGATCGGTGTGTCGGTCTGAATCAGAGGCTCGGTGAGCGACAGCGGTGTCTCGGGGAGCAGGCGGTTGATCCCGCTCACGATACCGCGCGTGACCGTCTGGTCCAGCCCAAGCGGGTTGCCGATCGCAATCACCTCCTCCCCCGGACGCAGGTTGTCGGAGTTGCCGAGCTTTGCTGTCGGCAGCGGCACGCCGTGCGTCTTGGTGATCTGGATGACCGCCAGATCGAAGATCGGATCGGCGCCGACCAGCTTGGCCGGAACGATGGCGCCGTCGTCCAGCGTCACGGTGAGCGACTGCAGCCCGAACACCACGTGCGAATTGGTGAGGATGAGGCCGTTGGCGTCGATCACGAATCCCGAACCGAGCACGCGCGTGACGCGCCCCTGCAGCCGGTAGGGGTTGATCGACTGCCCGGTGATCATCACGACAGCCGGAGACACCCTCTTGAACAGCTCCGGAATACCCTCGTTGCAGGCTCCATTCCCCGCCTCGGCGGCATTCGCCGTGCGCGCCGTCACGTGACACGCCGACAACACGCACAGCGCAAGACAGGCAGCGAGGGAGCGAAGCGAGGCGGGCAGGCAAACCATATCAGGCAGGCGCAACATGGCGCGGCAACTCGACTGTACCACGCGCGAGCTTAGGGCTTCCGAACTCGCCGGATACATAACGAAACAATGCAGCGCGGGGGAGCTACAGCCAGCGCATCATGCCCATCTCGAATGGATGGGTGAGCAGCTCGTGATAGGGATAGACCCGTATTCGGTACTGCAGCTTGCCGCACATCTCCGGCGTGACCTGCAGCACGAAGCGGTGCTCCCCCTGGTCAGTGGTCACGCCTTCCCACTCGAAGCGGTAGTGGCGCGCGTCGCGCAGCTTGGCCTGCTCCCGCTGGCGTCCGATCAGAAGCTCGACCACGACATCGTCGGGTTTCATGCCGCTCAAGTGCACGCCAAGCTCGACTTTCATGCCTTCGCCGAAGGCGATGTTCTTGCCGGGCGCGTCCAGACGCTGCACGCGTACTGCGGGCCAGCTGCGCCGCACGTCTGACTTCCACAGTGCGAGCTTGCGGGCGTTCTCGTAGCCGCTTTCGGCGTAGCGCCGCCCCTGGCGCGAGGCGGGCAGATAGAACTTGGCCAGGTATTCGCTCACCATGCGCGAGGAGCTGAAGCGCGGCAGCAGGCTGGCGATGGAGTGCTTCGCCATGGCCACCCACTCCGCCGAGTAACCCATGTCGCCGCGCTTGTAGAACAGGGGGCTCACCTGGTCCTGCAGCAGCTCGTACAGGGTTCTGGCTTCGTCGTGGTCGCGCCTCGCCTCGTCCATGTTCTCGCCGACCGGCTTGATGGCCCAGCCGTTGTGGCCGTCGTAACCCTCGTCCCACCAGCCG
>Ga0187780_10002993_pt1 | contig 12739 bp, 10 predicted proteins | sample 1015_Q2_SP10_20__FD_132429 | JGI IMG/M metagenome (GOLD analysis project Ga0187780, IMG submission 132429) | Tropical peat soil microbial communities from peatlands in Department of Meta, Colombia - 1015_Q2_SP10_20_MG | ecosystem: Environmental > Terrestrial > Soil > Wetlands > Peat | place...
AGGTTGCGCACCGTGCCGCCGATGCCCACCAGCCGTCTCGCCTCCGCGTCAGCCTCGCCGGCCAGCCACGACGCGTCCTCGAGCTCGACGGCGACGTGCTCGCGCAGCTCATCCAGCTGCCTGCGCTTGGCCGGGCCGTTCGGCGGCAGAAAACGCTCGCTCATGCGCACCGTGCCGAGCGGCCACGAGCGCGAATCGCTGAGCAGCCGCTCTGTCACACGCACGAGCTGCAGCGAGCCGCCGCCGAGGTCGAGCACGCTGCCGTCGCGCAGCGTCGTCGAGTTGACCGCCGCGAGGTAGCCGTAGCGGGCCTCCTGCTCACGGCTCAGCACCCTGATCGGAAGCCCCAGGCGCGCGCGAGCCCGCGCCAGGAACTCCTGCGCGTTCGCCGCATCGCGGATCGCGCTCGTCGCGACCGCATCGACGGCGTCCTCGCCCAGACCGCTGGCCCGGCAGAAGTGCGCGAACACGTCGAGCGTCGCCAGTGCCCGCTCCATCGGCTCATCCCCCAGGCTGCCGCTGGCCATCAGGCCTTCGCCGATACGCACCGGCTCGTAGATCTCGTCAGTGCGCCTCCACCAGCCCGACCCGGCCATGAACACCACCAGGCGAAAAGAGTTCGAACCCAGGTCTATGACTGCGAGCCGCTCGCCGGGCTGCATGTCATCAGCGTATTCACCGCACCGGAGGGTCCCCGCAGCAACCCGGGTAGTTGTGCTCGGCGTCAGCGGCCCGGACCGCTGGCCTTGGCGCGCTTGGCCGCGTACATCTCGCGGTCGGCCTCGATCAGAGCGCCGTCGGCGTCCTCCGTCTGTCCGTCGATCAGCGTGAAGCCGATGCTCGCCCTGGGGTGCAGCACGGCGTCTCCAATATCGACGCCGCACGCCGGCAGCACACGCGTCAGGCCTTCGGCGACCACGGCCACCCCATCCCTGTCGATGTGCGGCAGCAGCACCGCGAACTCGTCGCCCCCGAGGCGCGCGATCAGGTCGGTTTCCCTCAGCCTGCGGGTCAGCGCCCGGGCGACCGCCCTCAGCGTGTCGTCCCCCACCTTGTGCCCATGGCGATCGTTGATGCTCTTGAAGTCATCCAGATCAATCAGCATCAGGCCCGCAACCTCGCCGTAGCGCTGTGAGCGGGCGACCTGCAGCCTGAGGTCGTGCTCGAACAGCCTGCGGTTACGCAAGCCCGTCAGCGGATCGTGGTCCGCCAGGTGCCGCAGGTGCTCCTCCAAGCGCTTGCGCTCGGAGATGTCCTGCAGCTGCGCGATGTAGTGCAGCGGCACGCCGTCCTGATCGCGCACGACCGACACGGACAGGATCGCCGATACCGTCTCCCCCGCCGCGTCGAAGTAGCGCTTCTCGACCTGGTATGCGGGAATCTCGCCCGCCAGTAGCCGTCGGCGCTGCTCACTGTCGTTGTGCACGTCGTCGGGGTGGACGATCCCGTCGAAACGCCTGCCGACCAGCTCGTCCGCGGTGTAGCCCGTGATCTCGCACAGCGCGCGGTTGACCAGCAGCCAGCGCACGTCGCTGTCCAGCAGCGCTGTACCGATCGGAGCGCGCTCGAAGACCTCCTCGAAGTCGCCCACCGGCGCCTTGGACGCGAGCAGGTCGGCACGGCGACGAACGGTCGTGTCCAGCACCACGGCCACGCCACCGGCGACATTCGCGTCCTCATCGCCATCGCTTGCACCGTTCAGCCGCAGTGGCCCAACGTCGACCATCAGACAGAAGCGCTGCTCGGGCATCCAGATCTCGCGCGAGCGGGTCTCGCCATCCAACGCCGAGCGAAACAGTGGCTCGATCTCCTTCCACACGGCAGCCGGGAAGATGCTGCCGATCGGTCGCCCCTCAAGACCTTCCTGCGGGTCGGCAAGCCGCTGCAGCGCATGACCCGCCGTCAGCACGAAGCGCAGCTCGCTGTCGAACACGAGGATCAGCGCCTCGGGCAACTCGCGCAGCGCGGCGCTCGCGGCGGAGTCGGCGCTCGCGATGACCCGCTCAGACGGGCGAATCTGTCCTGTCGATGCCGCCACCACGGTCAGCATCGGCGTGCGCAGATGCCGACTTGACCGCTTGACTGCCCGCTACTTGACTGTATGCCCGGCCGCGTTCAGCGCATACCAGTTGCCGCCGAATGCCTTTTCGCCGACATACGCCGTCTCACCACGGCTGTCTTCCTTGAACGTGTACAGCGGATGGCCCGCATAGGTCACCTGCTTGACGCCGCCAGGCAACGTTATCGTGGACAGCAGCGAGCTCGACACGCCCGCGCCCGCAACCGGCTTGCCGCTGGTCTGGAGCGCCGGCCAGAAGGTCAGGCATTTCTTGATCTTCACGCAGCTGTCCTGGCTGCCATGGTCCTTGGTGAACTCGTACAGCGTAAACCCCAATGAGGTCGTGAGGATCGCTCCGATCTTCGTGTGACGTACTTCGACCTTCGCGGCGCCGCTGGCGTGCGCAGTGGGCGCGCCGGTCTCAGCACCGGCTGCCGTAGAGCCGCCCGCGACGCACACCAGCGCGGCGGCCAGCAGGAGATTGCTTGGCTTCATCAGTTTCCTCACAGTCTTGGGGTGGGCCGAGGGTCGCTCGCCCTCGACCAAGTAGACGCTCCACGCCATGCAATCTTCCCCGCCGCGGGTGACGCACCGTTGCCCGCCGCGCAGGGCGCCGACACGCCGGCTAACGGCTCAGATCAGCAAAACTCCCGCAGGTTGCGAAGTAGCGAGCATCGCTGCACGCTCGGCGCTGGACACCCGTCTGGCCAGCCAGCTAGGCTGTTTTAGTCGTATCTCTCGTCCATCCCTCGAGGGGGCCGTGCCGTCCGGGCGCGGCCCCTTTTTCGTGCGCTGCGTGCTACTGCTCGACGACTGTGCGCCCCGCACCGACGTCTCCCGCGAGCGCGGCCAGGCGTTCTCGCAGCCACAGCGCGTTGCGTGGCGCGAAGCCCTCCCAGTCGTTGTTGAAGTACGCGAACAGCTCCTCGCTCGCACGCCAACCGTGCAGCCGCTGCGCCCACTGCTCCAGCTCGGCTGGCGAGTAGTTGCCGCGACGACCGCGCGCGCCGTAGTGAAAGCGGACATAGCGCCAGCTCGCGGTCGCCTCGTGAGACTGATACGGGCGCTGCGGGTGGTCGCCAAGCACCAACGCCACGTCGTGCTCGCGCAGCAGCGCCATCACCTGCGGCACGAACCAGCTCGGGTGGCGCAGCTCGAGCGCGTGCCGACCGACGGACAGGATGCGCAGAAAGGACGCCAGGCGCTCGTCGTCGCGGTGAAAGTTCTCCGGCAGCTGCCACAGCACCGCGCCGAGCCGGCCGGCCTGGATCAGCGGCTGGATGCTCTCGTAGAAGCGCGCCAACGCCTGCTCGGCGTCGAGCAGGCGCTTTGTGTGGGTCAGGTAGCGGCTCGCCTTCACCGCAAACACGAAGTCCTCGGGCGTCTGCGCCAGCCAGCGCGCCACCGCCTCGCGACTCACGAGCCGGTAGAAGGTCGCGTTCACCTCGACCGTGTCAAAGCGCCGCGCGTAGCACTCCAGCCAGCGCGCTTCGGGCGCGTCCGCGGGATACAGCTCACCACGCCAATCGCGGTAGTTCCAGCCCGAGCAGCCAACGTGAATCGGCTTCACCGCTAGACACTATGCGCTAACGACGCGCAGTCTCTGCGGGCGCCGTGCGAGCAGCGTCGACCGGCGTCAGCAGGACCGGCACGGGCGCCTGCGCGAGCAGTCGGCGCACGACCGCGGCCCGCCCACCGGCGAGGTCCTGTCGCCAGCCGAGCGCGACCAGGTCGCAACCAGTCTCACGCAGGACCTCGAGCACGCGCTCGTGCGGCTCGCCGACCCGCACCTCCAGCGTCGCGTCGATCGCGCCAGGGCAGTGGCGCGCGATGAACTCCTCGCGCCACGCGCGAACCTCGTGCGCCAGCTGGTCGCTGAACGCGGGCAGCGCGTGCGGTCCGCGCACGTGCGCGACGACTATCTGCAGCGCCGAGTCGTGCGCGAGCTCCACGACCTCCTGCAGCGCCGTCGTGCTGGCGGCCGTCCCGTCGAGCGGCACGAGCACGCTCTCGATCGCGCCCGGCGGCGCGGCATTTGGCGGCACGACCACGACCGGGCGGCGCTGCAGCGTGATCAGCGACAGTGCGGTGCTGCCCGCCAGCCGATCGCCGGCCGGCTCGCCGCGGGCGCCGATCACGATCGCCGCGACGTCAGCGGCCGCGGCGGCGTGCGCGAGCGCCGTCGCCGGCTCGCCCTGGGCGTAGTCGAGCGGTACGCCCGCGCCGCGCGCCGCCGCAGCGAGCGTCGCGTCCGGCGCGCCAACGTGGACTGCCTTCACCTGTGCGGCGAACAGGCCGGCGACGGCGTTGGCGGTGGACAGCACCGCGTCTGCCATGCGGTCGCGGCCGATCGCTGCGAGCACCTGGCTCATTGGCCGGTCCGCCCGATCGGGGCCGTATCGGCGAGCGCGCCGAGCGCTTCGACGATCAGACCCGCGAGCGGCAGCACCTCGACCAGCTCGCCGCCGCGCAGCCTGCCCGCAGCGAGCGAGTCGGTCACGTAGATGCGACGCACACCAAGCGACGACAGCTCGCGCCACCGCTCGCCGCTGAACAGGCCGTGGCTGGCCAGCACGATGATCTCGCGGGCGCCCGCCTTGCGCAGCTCCATGCAGGCCGACAGCAGCGTGCCGCCGGTGTCGAGGATGTCATCGACGATCGCCACCCGCGCACTGACGACACCCACCAGCGCACTGTGGGCGACGCCGCCGGCATCGCGGCGCTTGCGCAGATACGCCAGAGGTGCTTGCACGGCGGCCGCGCGTATGACCGCTTCGCAGCGCTCCAGCGCGCCCTCGTCTGGCGCCACGATCGTCAGCTCGGTGAGGCCGTCGCGCTTGAGCGTCTGCGCGAACAGCCGCGCGGTCGAGAGCGAGCGCAGCGGCATCGGGAAGCAGGCGGCCGCGCGTGGGCTGTGCACGTCGACGGTCAGTACCTCGTCAACGCCGGCGGCGCCCAACAGCTCCCCGGCCCAGGCGATGCCCAGGCTCTGACCGGGGTCCGCGCGGTCCTGTCGGGCATAGCCAAGGTAGGGCAGCAGCGCAGTCACGCGGGAGGCGCCCTCGCGCTTGAGCGTATGCGCGAGCAGCAGCACCGACAGCATCTGCTCATCGGGCGGCGCAAGCGAGCCGAGCACGACGCACGCGCGCGCCGACACCGGCGTTTGGATGCGCGCGTACAGCTCGCCGTTCTGGAAGCGCGCGAGTTGGCTACCGGCGAGCGCGAACGCCGCGGGCCCGCGCGTGGCAGACTCGAGCAGGGCGCTGTGACCCGGCAGCGTGAACACGGCTAGATCCGTTTTGCCCACGCGCTCAGCGTCTCCTGCCCCCACGGACTGTCGAAGCGGACGCGCGCCGCCAGCGTCATGCCTCGCTGCCGTCGCGTTCCGTCGGTCAGATAAACGATCCACTGCACGGGCCGGTCGTACTGCTGGTAGTAGGAGCCCAACCGCGGGAACGAGCCGTTCGCCAGCGGACGGTCGCCGTGACGCACGAGCAGGAAACGAATCGCGGGCTCGATCGGCTGCGTGCCGAGGTCGAGTGGGCCCAGGTGGTAGGCGATCGTCTGGGCCGGCCCGATCAGCCGCTCAATGCCCGCCGCGAGCGCGCGCGTCGGCCGGTAGTCGTACACGTGCGAGTCCGGCGAGGCCGTCGTGGCCACGGTGGCGCCGACCATCGCCACGGCGCCGAGGCTCACGAGTGAGGCGATCGCGATCGCCGCGAGCCGCACGTGCGCCAGCGGCACCCGGCGCGCCTGCAGGCGGCGGCCGAGCGCGCGCAGCGCCGGACGCGAGAGCGCCACCAGCCCGAGCCAGGCCGCCCACGCGAGGATCAGCCATACCCACAGGCCGAGCTCAGACCCCCACCACATCGTGTAGCCGAGCGTTTCCGCGAGCAGTTGCGTCGCGGGGTTCCAGGACGCCTCCAGGCCGATCGCCGCGGTCAGTCCAAGGCCGATCATCGCGGCTGCGGTCAGATCCCAACGCCGCACCCACGCTCCGATAATGCCGACGAGCGCCAGCGCCGCGAGAATCGCGATCGTCGCGTCGACCACGGTGTTGCTAGGCGTCGCCAGCACGTCGTACTTGCGCTCCCACTCCGACGCCGGCACGTACAGCCACCAGGGCCGCGGCCCGATCGAGCGAACGACCGCATGCCAGCCAACCGATGTGCCGAGAGCCCTGCCATGGTGCTCGGCGGTGCGCACGATCATCGTCAGGTTGCCGGGGTTGCTCTCGATCTGATCGATCGCCGGCTCGGTCCAGCAGGCGGCGGCGAGCACGAGCGCTGCCAGCGCCCAGGGCCACATGCGCGACTTGCGAGGCTGGTCCGTCCGCGCGCGCCGGCGGGCGAGCCGGCCCAAAGCCAGGCCTCCCACGCCGACCGCGAGCAGCACCGCGGTCGGCGCCGCGTACATCAGGTGCGTCTGTGTGACGTAGCTGGCGACAAGGGCCGTGACCGGCAGCAGGCGGTATTCGCCGCAGGCGAGCGACCAGCTCGCGAACACCAGGAACAGGAAGGGAAAGAGCCCCGCCGCGGGGTTCCAAATGTCGTGCATGCCCTCGGTCGGCAGCGACTGGCACATCAGCGCGATCCCGACCGCGGTCGCGAACATCAGCACCAGGCCACCGCGGCGACGCGCGAGCACGACGCAGCCGATGACGGCGAGCGTGTTGGCGATGCACATCGCCACCGCGAGGCTGCTCACGCTGCCGTAGTGCGCCGGCAGCGCGAGCAGCCAGTACAGCATCGGACCGGGGCTGTGCATCACCTGTCCGTGGATCACCAGACCAGCCTCCGAGTACTGACCGACCAGCGGCGTGTGTGAGGTGAGCACATCCCAGCCGCGGGTCGCGATGATCCCGTCGTCGCCCTCCGGCACCCAGCCCGCGTGCACCGCTTTCACGGTCGAGTTGATCACTGGGATCGCGGCACACAGGCCCGCCGCAACGTCCGGAATCCGAGCCCATAGGCCGTGTGTGGCGCGGGCCGTGAGTCGGCGGGCCTTCGCGCCCGCGGCGCGAACGCGCGGCCGCACGGCTGGAAGCCGCCTGAGCTGCGCGGCGTCCGGCGCGCTCGCGTCCGGCGCGCTCGCGTCCGGCGCGCTCGCGTCCGCCACGGCCACGCCTGGAGTGACCTCGCCGGCGGGGTCTGTCACCTGATCGGGCATGCGTCGCGCCGTTCGGCGATCATAAGCATGTGAAATGCAAGCACGCACGGCGGGCTTGGGCCGTGGCGGTAGCAATCGGTGTGCTCGGGATCGGCTCGCCCGCACTCGCGGAGACGTGGGTGAGCTTCCCGGTCCTGTTGGCGCAGGTGAGATCCGGTCCGCTGATTCGCGCGATCATCAATCCCGCTCGCGCCGACGTGGAGATCAAGTTTCGGAACCTCGACGAGTGGCATGCCTACTACCCGCGCACGCGGCAGGTCGATCTGCAGCGGCTGCTCCACGCCCGTCAGATTCCGGTCCTGTTCGTGCCGCTCCATCAGGCCGCCGCCAAGCCGGCCGGCGCCAGTCACCACCGCCTGCGCTACATCCTCGCCGGGGTGCTCGTCGTGTGTGCGCTCGTCGGTGTTGCGGCGGCCTACCTGCTGCGACGGCGGCGCCCAGCTGACCCCGCGGGCTTGTGCTGATCTGTGCTTCGGCGGGCTCATTCAGGCTGACCGGTCTCCAGCCGACAGGCGTCGACGGGCGCGAAGCGTCCAGCCGATCAGGGCAATGCCGGCAACTGCTATCACGGCGATCGACACGCGCAGCCAGTGCACGCCACCGCCGGCCGCTGCGGTGGGGGTTGAGAACGACCGCTCGCGATAGCGCGGCGAGACGGGACCAAGGGCGTAGTCGATGGGGCCATGCGCGCCCGGCGCCGACCAGGCCACGACTGCGCGATCGTCTGCCGGGTCGACCGCGACCGCCGGGGCTGCGGCCGATCCTGCCGGGCCGACCTGTTCCGAGCTCGTATGCCCAACCAGACCGCGAGCGTCGATGAAGGTGCGGGTCGACCACAGCTGCGCGCGGCTCCAATCGGGAAGGGCGTCGCCCTGCGGCGCCCGACGCCACAATGCGAGCGCCTCGTCGCCGGCGCCCGGCGCCAGCGCGGCAAGCACAGCCTGGGCGGTGGGCGGCGTCAGCTGCGTCGCCGGGCGTACCGTGGCGAACGCCGCTGGCACGGCGAGCACCACATAGTGCCCGTGCTCGACGCTCGTCCAGGCGAGCGTCACGCCCTCGTCGGCGAGGCGCACGAGCGCGAGCGAGCCCCGCTGCAGACCCGCGCCGGCGGGGTCCGCGAAGGTTGCGATCGCTCGCCGTCCGTGAAAGCGCACACCGCTGCTCGAGAGCGCGAGATACACCGAGGTCCTCGCCGCGGATCCACCGGCCGCCTGTGTAGCGGACCAGGCGATCATCCCGCGGTTGTCATCGCTCACGAGCGCCTGCAGCTCCGGGTTCGGCGCGCTCGGCCCAACGCGCTGGGTGGGTTCGGCGTGCCCGGACGCGCGCAGCATGTGCGCGTAGATCGAGCCGTCCTGCTGCCAGGCGACGAGCACATCTGAGCGGTAGTCCATCGCGGCCGTCAGCGCGGTCACGGGACCGGGCCCGATCGGGATGCGCAGCGGGGGTTCAAACGACGGGCGGTAGTAGCGCTCGACGTCGACCGCGATCGATGGCCCGGACCGCACAGACGCAAGCACCACGTCGCCGAGATATGCGTGGGCGAAGCTGACCGCAGCCGAGCCCTGTGTCGGGAGCGCCGCCGCAAGCTGCAGCCCGCGCGGAGCGTGCCCCTGCAGCACGACCGCACGCGGCGCCGAGGCGGCGGCCACCGCGACCCTGCCCTGGCCGGCTCCCTGCGCGATCAGCGCCGACGCCGATGCCGACGCCAGCGCTGATGTGAGGGGCTCGCTGTCAGTGAACGAGACCCGATCGCCAGCTCCCAGCCAGACGATCGAGAGGGTTGGCGGCGCGTTGGCCCCCCGGCCCGCCGCTCGTGAGCGGCAGTCGGCGGATCGCTCCAACCACACGATCGCGCCGGGGCCCGTGGGCGTGCTGGGGCTGGCGCTCGGAAACGCGATCTGCGGGGGCGCCGTGGGACAGCCGCCGAGCGCGCGCGGGCTCGACCAGCTCGCCTGCGCGGGCGAGGCCATACAGAGCCCGCAGATCGCCGGCGGCACGACCCGGCGTGTCCAGCGAGTCGCGTGCACGAACAGTCTGAGCGGTTTCAACATGCGAGCGGAGTCACCCGAGCATACCTGTGAGCACGCGCTCAACCTCACTGTTACGGCGGCCACGCACATCCGCGAGAGCACCGTTCTCGCCTGCGGACAACTACGGATTCGCGCGGATGGCCCAGCGTACGCGCGCGGCCTGCTCGCGTTGGCTCTCGTCGAGCGCAAGCTCTAGCTGCGCGAGGGCCGCCTCATGCTGGGGGATCCAACGCTTCTGCAACGCGCGCAGGCGGCGCGTCGCGCGGGCGAGCTCGGCCGACAGCTCTTGGTAGGCACGCTCGGCCAGCGCGTAGCGCGCCGCGGCGCGGGTGGCCTCGCAGTGTGCGCGCGCGGCGTTCACCGCTGCGGAGCTCGCGCCGAGCGCCGACAGCGCCGGCGGGTCGGGCAGCTCGAGCCGCTCGGCGGACGGCAGGCGCGCGCCCATCAGGTTCGACCACGAGAGCTCGAGAACCGCGTGCGTGTGCGCGTGGCGGGCAAGCACCTCGAGCCGACCCACGCCGTCCAGCACGCTCGCGCGGCCGATCCACAGCTGCGCCTCGGACTGAGCCTGCTGCCATGCGTGTCGCGCTTGCTCGGCCTCCGCACGCAGGCGCATCTGCTCGCGCAGCAGCGCGCGGCGCTTGCGGTCGAGCAGGTCAGCGCCGCGCCCGGCGATCTCCAAGCGCTCGAGTAGCCACGTGCGGCCGGCCCTACCCGGGGGGATTCGCAGCGCCATCGCCTTCGGGCGGTCGGTAGTGGGCGTCGAGCATCGCCGTCGAGATCATCGACAGCTCCTCGCGCGGCAAGAGCGACGCGACCGCCCAGGCGCGATCGAGCGTCTGCTCGAGCGGGCGGCTTTCATCCAGCGACTGGGAGAGAAAGTCCGACTCGAACGCGCGCCTGACCCGCAGGTAGGCGCGGTCGGCTTGCGGCAGCGCATCTTCGCCGACCACCTCCGCGAGGTCGGCCACTTGACGCGCGTGCGCCGCGATCGCATAGATCTGAGCAGAGATCTCCAGGTGGTCATCGCGCGTGAGGCCGGGCCCAGCGCCGCGACGCATCAGCCGCGAGAGCGAGGCGAGCGGATCGAACGGCGGCGAGATGCCGCGCGCATAGAGCTCAGCGCTGAGCACCAGCTGGCCTTCGGTGATGTAACCGGTGACGTCCGGGACGGGGTGGGTGATGTCGCCGGCCGGCATCGTCAGCACCGGCAACTGCGTCAGCGAGCCGGCCACGCCCTTGATCCGCCCTGCGCGCTCGAGCAGCGAGGCGAGATCGCTGTAGAGGTAGCCGGGGTAGCCGCGCCGACTCGGCACCTCGCCGCGTGTCGCGGAGACCTGGCGCACGGCCTCGCAGTAGTTGGTCAGGTCGGCGAGCACGACCAGCACGTGGCGGCCGAGGTCGAAGGCGAGGTGCTCGGCGACGGTCAGCGCGACCCGCGGCGTGAGGATCCGCTCGACGATCGGGTCGTCCGCGGTGTTCACGAACAGCGCGAGGTCACCGAGCTCGGCGCGACGCTGCAGCGCGCTCGTGACCGTGCGCACGTCGGCGTGCGGCAGCCCGAGAGCGGCGAACACGATCGCGAACGGCTCGCCCTGCACGTGCGCTTGGGCGGCGACCTGCGCGGCCAGCTCGAGATGGTCCAGGCCACCGACGGAGAACACCGGCAGCTTCTGTCCGCGCACGAGCGTCGCGAGCCCGTCGATCGCCGAAACGCCTGTGTGGATCGGCTGGTTAGGGGTGGCGCGTGCCGCCGGGTTGATCGGAGAGCCGGCGACCGAGCGCTGTTGCTCGCCGTGCACCGGCGGGCCGCCGTCGATCGGCTCGCCGCGGCCGTTGCACGTGCGCCCGAGCCACCCCTCCCCCACCGGAATGCGCATCGGCTCGCCGGAAAACGACACGCGCGCGGTGTCTAGCCGCATTCCCGCGGTGCCCTCGAGCACCTCGACGACCGCGAGCTCGCGGTCGACCTCGAGCACCGTGCCATGCCGGACCTCGCCCGAGTCGAGCGTGATGCGCGCGACCTCGTCCCAGCCGACGCCGCTGACGTCGTGCACCACCAGCAGCGGTCCGCGGATCGAGCCGAGCGCGCGGTACTCGATCGGCGCCTGGATGCTCACGCTGCGACCTCCAGCGCGTCGAGCGCGCCGGCGAGCGCGCGACCGATCTGCTGCACCTCGGCTGCGCCGTCCGGCGGCGTCTGATGGCGTGCGCGCAGCAGCGGCGAGAGGTCCAGTCCGTCGAGCGCGTCGATCGTCACGCCGCGATCGAGCAACTGCACCATGCGCTCGTGCGTGTCGAGCACCAGCCCAAGCAGCGCGCGCTGCTTGGCCGGCGAGCTGTACTGGTCGTTCTCCGATAGCGCGCTCTGCTGCAGCACCGCCTCGCGCAGCAGCCGCGCCAGGCGTAGCGTCAGCCGCTCCTGCGCGGGCAACGAGTCGGCTCCGACCAGCTCGGCGATCGACTCGATGCGGTCGGCGTCGGTGAGCAGGCGCAGTGTGCGCGCGCGCCGCTCGCCCCACTCCGGGTCGCCCTGCTGAGCCTGCCAGGCAGCCAGCTGTTCGACATCGCGCGCGGAGGAGTCACGCCAGCTGACCGCCGGATAGTGGCGCGCGTAGGCGAGGTCGCGATCCAGCGACCACACCGAGCGCACGAAGCGCCGCGTGTGCGCGGTCACCGGCTCGGTCAGGTCGCCGCCCGGCGGCGAGACCGCGCCGAGCAGGCTCACCGAGGCCAGCTCCTGCCCGAGCGTCCGCACGCGCCCCGCGCGCTCGTAGAAGTCGGCGAGCGCGGAGGAAAGGCCGGCCGGGTAGCCCTCCTCGGCGGGCAGCTCGCCGGTGCGCGACGCAAGCTCGCGCTGCGCCTCGGCCCAGCGCGAGGTCGAGTCGGCGATCACGACCGCGTCGTGGCCCATGTCGCGGTAGAACTCGGCGACCGTCGCCCCCGTGTAGATGCTGGCCTCGCGCGCCATCACGGGCATGTTCGAGGTATTGGCGATCAGCACCGTGCGGTCAAGCAGCGACTGGCCCGTGCGCGGGTCCTCCAGCTCCTGGAACTCCTCGAGCGCGTCAGCGAGCTCGTTGCCACGCTCACCGCAGCCCACGTACACGATCACCTCGGCGTCGCACCACTTCGCGATCTGCTGCAGCAGCACCGTCTTGCCGGTGCCGAAGCCGCCGGGGATCGCCGCGGTGCCACCGCGCGCGAGCGGGAACAGCAGGTCGAGCACGCGCTGGCCCGTGACCAGCGGCTCGGTCGCCGCCAGCTTCTCGCGTACCGGACGCGGCTGTCGCACGGGCCAGCGCTGTGCCAGCGTGACCTCGACGCCGCCCAGGCGTGCGACCGCGTCATCGGCGCGGTAGTCGCCCGCCGGCGCGATCCACTCGAGCGAGCCCGTGGTGTGCGGGGGCACGAGCACGCGGTGCTCGACCGCCGCCGTCTCGGCGACCGTGCCGAGCACGGCGCCCGCAACGAGCTC
>Ga0187780_10002994_pt1 | contig 12739 bp, 13 predicted proteins | sample 1015_Q2_SP10_20__FD_132429 | JGI IMG/M metagenome (GOLD analysis project Ga0187780, IMG submission 132429) | Tropical peat soil microbial communities from peatlands in Department of Meta, Colombia - 1015_Q2_SP10_20_MG | ecosystem: Environmental > Terrestrial > Soil > Wetlands > Peat | place...
AACGGGATCTTGGTCAGATCGTACCCGTACTCGGCCATGTTGTCGTACAGGTTCTGCATCGACTCGACGTTCGCTTCCATCCGCTGGAGCTGGCTGTCCGCCACGAACACGATGCCGTCCACGCCCTTGAGGATGAGCTTGCGGCTCGCGTTGTAGTACACCTGGCCCGGCACGGTGTAGAGATGGAACCGCGTCTTGAAGCCGCGGATCGTGCCGAGGTCCACCGGGAGGAAGTCGAAGAAGAGCGTGCGCTCCGTCTCGGTGGCGAGCGAGATGAGCTTGCCCCGGGTGTTGGGCTGCACCTTGCCGTACACGTGCTCGAGGTTGGTCGTCTTGCCGCCCAGCCCCGGGCCGTAGTAGACGAGCTTGCAGTTGATCTCGCGCGAGGCGTAGTTGATCATCGACATGGCGCGAGCCCTCTGTGATCAGTCCCCGAACAGCTTGTCGATCTCATCTTCCGCCTCTTTGGTGCCGAAACCCTCGACCTTGGCGCTCTGCGCACCGGACCGGTTGAACATGTCCTCGAACACCTTGGTGAGGATCTCGACCGTTCCCTTCACCTTGAGGCGCACCAGCCCGAGGGTGGTGCGGCTGTCGAACAGCGCGACCAGGATCACCCGGCGCGCCACGTCGGCGAGGTACATCGACTCCTTCTCGCCCTGATGGAACAGCGAGGAAAACTCGTGCTCCCCGATCATCTTGGCGAGCTGGTCGTTGGCGCTGAAGTCGGCGGCCGTCAGCGACGCGAAAGCCTGGGGGTCGAACTGGGGCGGCTCCCCGACGTTCGCCACCACCTGGCCGTTGCGGTCGACCAGGATCAGGCTCTTCACGTTGGTCTCCCGCAGCAGGCCATTCATGTGGTCGGTGATGGCCTTGTAGTCTTCTTCGCGGAACGACCAGCTCGACGCACCAGGCATCCGTGCTCCGCTCAGGAGAGTTGCGCTTCCATCCGGCGTACGATGCTTTCCGCCCGGCGCCGGAGGGCGGGATGGACCTCCCAGGCGAGGTAGTCGCGCAGCACCTGCACCGCTTCCACGCCGGGATGCCCGCTCAAATACCCCAACGCCGCCAGACGGCGCAAGGGGCGGCCGCTGAACAGCGCGGTCCGCCACTTGCCCATGGAGCGCTGCGCCAGGAGCGCGCCGGCCAGGAATCCCACCGCCGCCGCGGCCGCGACGTACAGTCCCCGGCGTCTCACGCGCCCGGGAACTGGCGGCGCGCGGTGAAGGCCTGGGCGATGGTCTCGCCGTCGGCGTACTCCAGCTCGCCGCCCACCGGCAGCCCGCGCGCCAGGCGGGTCACCGCGACCTCGGGCGAGCGGGCCCGCAGCGTCCGCTCCACGTAGTGCGCCGTCGCCTCCCCTTCCACCGACGGGTTCGTGGCCACGATGATCTCCCGCACGGCCGAGCCGTTGGCGAGGCGCGCGAGCAGGGTGGCGACGTTCAGCCGGTCCGGCCCGACGCCGTCCAGGGGCGAGAGCCGGCCCCCCAGCACGTGGTAGCGGCCCCGGTACTCGCCCGCGCGCTCGATCGCGGCCACGTCGGAGGCCTCCTCCACGACGCAGATCAGCCCCGCGTCCCGCCGCGGATCGGTGCAGATGGCGCAGGGGTCCGACTCCGTGAGGTCGCCGCACACCGAGCAGGCGCGGACCCGCTCGCCGAGCGCGGCCACCGCGCGCGCCAGCCGCGCGGACTCCTCACGGGGCTGCTTGAGCAGGAAGTACGTCAGGCGCTGCGCCGTCTTGCGGCCGATTCCCGGGAGCTTCGCGAACTCCGCGACCAGCTCCTCCATGGCGGACACGGCTACAGCGAGAACGGCAGCGGGAACGGGAGGACGCTCTGGACTTTCTTGATCTCGTCCTGCGCCATCTCCGCCGCCCGCTTCTGCACCTCCGCCACCGCGGCCACGACGAGATCCTCGAGCATCTCGACGTCGCCGCCCAGGAGGCTGGGGTCGATGTGGACCTCCCGCACCTGACCCCGGCCATCCGCCGTCACCGTGACCATGCCGCCGCCGGCCGAGCCCGTCACGGTGCGTTGCGCCAGCTCACTCTGAATGGCGGCCAAGCGCCCCTGCATTTGCTGCCCGAACTGCAGGAGCGCGCGAAGATCGGTCATTGGAGGAAACCTAGGCCCCGGGCGGGCCCGGGGCAAGCCTATTCGAGAAGCTCCAAGTCCAAGCTGTCTATAGCGCTATCTAGCGTCGGGTCCTTGCCGCGGAGGGCCTTGAGCCGCTCGGCCTTGGCCCCGGTCGCGGTGACCCGCTGCGGAGCCGGACGTACCGCCGGCTCCCGGACCGAGGCCACCGGCCCGGCCGGTCCCGCGCCCGCGCTCCGGGGCTCGGCGACCGGCGGCGGCGAACCGGCGGCCGGCTCCCCGGTCACGACGCGGATCGGAGTGCCGAGCACCCGCCCGATGATCGCCTCGATCGACGGGCGACCGCGGCTCAGGCCTTCTCCCGTCATCGGGTTGGCGCCCCGGGCGTGGATGCGCACCGCGGTGCCGTCGCACGCCACCGGCTCCGCGTCCTCAAGCGCGTTCGCCAGCATCGGCTTCTCAGTCCGGGCTGCCGCCAGCACGTCCGCCCAGGCGCCGCGCACCGTGTCGAGGGTGACGGGCCCGGAAGGCGCCGGATCGCGCGCCGGACCGGGAGCGAGCGTCGGCGCGGACGCCGGCGGCGCGCCGGACTCCCGCACGGCCGAGGCCGTGGGCTCGGACGGTGCCGGGTCGCGCATCGTGGCCGGGCGCGACGGGGCGGTGGGCGGGGTCCGTGCACCGCCGCCCTCGCCCCTGGTAACCGCTCGCACCTTGCCGTCCGGCAACTTCCCCGCACCCTCGTCTCTCAGCAGGTCCGCGATCTCCACCGTCCGATCCATCAGCGCCCACCGGACCATCATCGTCTCGACCGCCAGCCGCGGGTGCGCGCCGCGCCGGATCGGCTCCTCCGCCTCCTCGAGCACGCGGAGCATGCGCAGCAGGTCGCCCGGCTCGAGCGACGGCGCGAACCGGCTCACGTGCGCCGCGAGGGCCGACGACACGCCCTCGGGCCGGCCGCCGAGCCGCACCGCCAGAAGCGCGCGCAGCACGTCGCCCGCGCCGTCGGTGAACGCGGTGAGGTCGAGGCCCGCCTCCACCAGCCGGGCGACGAACGGGAACACGTCCGCCGCGCGGCGCTCGGCGACGATGGCCAGCGCCTCGGCGTACAGCTCGTCGCCCACCAGGCCGAGCACCTCGCGCACCCGCGCCGCGGTGAGCGTGCCCTCGCCGAACGCCGTGGCCTGGTCGAGGACCGAGAGCGCGTCGCGCAGGCCGCCGTCGGCGACCCGCGCGATGATCTCGACCGCGTCGTCGTCCGCGCTGAGGCCTTCGCGGGCCAGCACGGTCCGGACGTGGTCCGCGATCGCCTGCGGCCCGACCCGCCGGAAGTCGAACCGCTGCAGCCGGCTCATCACCGGAGCGGCGGTGTTGGTGATCTTGTGCGGCTCGGTGGTGGCGAAGACGAACACGACGCCCGCCGGCGGCTCCTCGAGGATCTTGAGCAGCGCGTTCCAGGCGTCGCGGGTGAGCATGTGGGCCTCGTCCACGATGTACACCTTGTGGCGGCCCTCCTGCGACGCCGCGTACATCGCCCGCTCGCGGAGGTCGCGCGCGTCGTCCACGCCGCGGTTGCTGGCGGCGTCGATCTCGACCACGTCGAGGCTCGCCGAGCCCGACCAGATCCGCTCGCACGACGCGCACTCGCCGCACGGCTCGCCCGGGGCCGCCGTGGGCCGCCCGGCGTGGCGGGCCTCGCAGTTGAGGGCCATGGCGAGGATGCGGGCGGCGGTGGTCTTGCCCACGCCGCGCGGGCCGGCGAACAGGTAGCCGTGCGCCACCCTGCCCTGCTCCACCGCGCCGCGCAGCGCGCGCGCGACGTGCTCCTGGGCGACGAGATCGCCGAACAGGCGGGGACGGTAGCGGCGCGCGAGGGCTAGGTACATGCGACTCGGTGATCTGGAGAGGGAAGTGAGTGCCCCAGGCTACCCGCCGCGACGCGAGACATCACTTAGCGCTGCTGCCTTCGGGGCCCTGACGCGGTTCGTGCGCCCTCGCCCGTCGGACCTGGGGCGACTGAAACCTAGTTGCCGGTCGCCGGACGGCAAGCTGTCAGTGGTTCCTGAGCACGTCCGCGATGATCCCGATGGCCCTCCGGATGTCCGATTCAGAGACGTCCAGGTGCGTCACCGCCCGCAGCCGCCTCGGCCCGAACGAGGTCACCAGCACGCCGCGCGACGCCAGCTTCGCGATCACGGTGTCGCTGGTGTCGCCCTCGCGGAGCAGGTCCACGATCAGGATGTTCGTCTCCGGCGGGATCATCCGGACCGCGGGGTGGCCCTCGAGCCCGGCCGCCAGGCGCTTCGCGTTGGCGTGGTCCTCGGGGATCCGGGCGAGGTTGTGGTCGAGGGCGTACAGGCCCGCCGCGGTGAGGATCCCCGACTGCCGCATCCCGCCGCCCAGCCGCTTGCGGATTTCCCACACCTCCTCGCGCGCCGCCTCCGGGAACGCGAGGCACGAGCCCACCGGGCAGCCGAGTCCCTTGGAAAGGCTCACCATCACCGTCGTCGCCGGCGCCGCGAGCCGCGCGGGCGGCACGCCCAGCGCGGTGGCGGCGTTCCAGATCCGCGCGCCATCGAGGTGGAGCGGGAGCCCGAGCTCGCGCGCCAGCGCGCCGACCCCGTCGGCGACGGCCACCGGCATCACCTTCCCGCCGGCCGCGTTGTGCGTGTTCTCGATGGCGATCGCCGAGAGCCGCGGCACGTGGGGCGAGGGCGCCCGCACCGACGCGCGCAGCAGCTCCGCGGTCAGCACGCCGTCCGGCGTCTGGACCGGCCGGACCTGCACGCGGGACAGGTCGGCGAGGCCCGCGATCTCGTAGTGCAGCAGGTGCGCGTTGGCCTCGAGCAGCAGCTCGGTGCCCGGCTTCGACAGCAGGCGGATGCCGCTCTGGTTGGCCTGGGTGCCGCTGGGGAAGAACAGCGCCGCGTCCTTGCCGAGCAGCGCGGCCACGCGCTCCTCGAGACGCAGCGTGGTGGGGTCGTGCTCGAGGACGTCGTCGCCCACCTCGGCCTCCGCCATCGCGCGCCGCATCGCGGCCGAGGGGCGGGTCACGGTGTCGCTGCGGAGATCGATCGCGGCGGTCACGGGCGGGTCTCGCGGGCGGGGAATGGAGTGGGCACGGGAGCTCCTAGTCGAACAGCACGGTGCGCTGGGCGGCCTGGCGGCGCCTGAGCTCGTACACCTGGGCGATCTGCCCGCCGAGCAGGAAGACGAACGTCATGTAGTACACCCAGCCCACGAACAGGATGATCGCGCCGACCGTCCGGTCGCTCACCAGCTGGTCGGGGCGCACGAAGGTCCGGAAGTAGAAACTGAGGGCGTCCTTGGCGAGCTCGAAGCCGACGGCGCAGGCCAGCGCGGCCACCAGCGCGGTGTCCCACCGCACGCGCTGCGACGGCGCGTACTTGAAGACCATCATGAACAGCGCGATCAGGAACGCGAACGCCAGCAGCTGCGCGCCGAAGAACCCGAGGAACCCGATGTGGCCCTCGGCGTCGAGCAGGATCTCGCTCAGCAGGGCGTTCGCCGCGAACAGCAGGCCGGTGGCGCCCACCAGGCCGGCGTCGTACAGCTTCCCGCGCAGGAACGACCGCGTCTCGCGGGTGTCGAACACCTCGCACAGCGCGGCCCGCAGCGACCCGAACAGCCGGGTGGCGAACCACACGAACAGCGGCAGGCCGACCAGGCTGAGCCGCGCGCGCGAGCGCACCACGCCCTCGGCCATGTGGACGATCGGGCCGAACGGGTCGGCGCCCGCGTGTCCGGCGTAGCTGGGCAGCAGCTGGCGCAGGTACGCGGCGACGTCGACCTGGAGGGCGGAGGCGCGGGCGTTGAGCAGGTAGCCGATCAGGGCGAGCACCACGAAGCCGAGCGGGATGGCGGCGAGCAGCGCGTCGAAAGTGAGTCCGCTGGCGAGAAACGGGATGTTCGACTCCACCGCGCCCTCGAACACGCGGCGGACGAAGTTCCGCACGTCATGCCAGAGGAAGATCCAGGAGCGGCGGCTCCACGGCCTCCTCCGGTCGGCCGCCACGGCCGGCGCTACGCGCCAGCCTCCTCGTCGCCGGCCGAGGAGCCCTTCCTCGCGGCGCGGCGGGCCCGGCGCGCGTCGGCCAGCCGCTTCTCCAGCTCCTCGCGCGCCGTCACGGCGGCCTCGCGGCCGGCCTCGACCACGTCGTGCGCCGCCTGGCGGCCCTCCTGCACCGAGCGCTTCGCGCTCTCGAGCCGCTCCTCCACCCGGGCGCGCGCCTGCTCGTAGCCGCCCGCCACGATGTCCTCGAGCTCGTCCACCTTCTGCGCCGCGAGGTCCCGGAACCGGCGGGACCGCGAGCGCAGGTCGGCCCGCAGCTCCGAGCCGCTCATCGGCGCGAACAGCAGGCCGAGCGCCGCGCCCGCCGCGAGCCCCCACAGGAACGGGACGATCGGGGAGCCACGCCGCTCCACCACCTCGTCCTCGTCGTCGTCGTGCCGCGACATCGTGCTCCCCCTATTCTCCGGCCTCGGCGTCGTCCGGCGCCGCCGCCATCGCGGCGGCCGGCTCGGCGCGACGGAGCGCCGGCGCCTTCACGAACCGGGCGACCGTGTCGGCCGTGCTCTGCACCTTCAGCGCCTTCAGCAGGAAGGCGAACTGCTCCTCGAGCGCGGAGCCGAGCGCCGCGCGCGTCATCTCGGGCAGCGACCAGAAGTCCTTCTTGAACGGGCCGACCGCCTTCTTGCGCGTCTTGTAGAAGAACTGCTCGTCGGTCTCCCCGGGCTTCCGCTCGTTGGCCGCGTTTTCGCGCAGCCAGTCGTAGATCTTCGCCTTGAAGGCCGCCGGCGTCGCCTCGTGCTCGAACAGCAGGCTCTGGAACGCCGTGGCGAGGTGGATCTCCGCGGTCTCCACCTCCGGGAACTTCCCGAAGGCCGAGTTCGGCAGCGTGGAGGCGCCGTGCTGCACCGCGCCGGCCATCCGGTAGCGGTCCCGCGCGTCGCGGGACAGCAGCCGCAGGGTCTCGAAATCAATGCTCACGTCGGCGATCGAGCCGTCGGGCAGCACCACGCCGCCGTGGCTGGTGCCGGTCTGCACGCTGATCTTCGACGTGCCCACCAGCGACGCGCCGCGGGCGCCGAGCGCCTTCCGGTAACCGTCCATGAACGCGTGCTGCTCGTCGATGGTGCTGTTCTTCCCCCCCACCTCGCCGATCTCAACGCCCACCGAGACTGTGACGCCCGCTGGCTGCTCGCGCCGGATCACCTCGGTCAGCTCGGCGGCGCGCTCGTAGTTCACCCGCTGCTGGGTGTCGAGCGTCGGCTGCTTCAGGTCCACCAGGGTCGAGGTGTCGATGTCGACGTTGTAGAAGCCCGCCGCCACGGCCTCCTTGATCAGCGCCTTGATCGCGCCGATCTCGGCCTCCGGGTCGGCGGCGTACTTCTTCGCGTTGGCCTGGAAGTGGTCGCCCTGCACGAACAGCGGCCCCCGGAAGCCCTCGCGCAGCGCCGCGGCCAGCAGCACCGAGGTGTACTCGGCCGGCCGCTGATCGGTGTAGGCCATCTCGGAGCGCGCGATCTCGCAGATGAACGCCCCGGCCTTGAGGCCCTTCGCCGCCCGGAACAGGGCGCGGGCGGAGTCGTAGGCCAGGCCGCGGATGTTGATCGCCGGCACCGTGAAGCCGTGCACCTCGCCGCGGCCCCGGGCCATGTACAGGTCGTGGATGGACGCCGGCCGGACGCCGACCTCCTGCCCGATCTCCCACAGCAGCCACCGGGCCGCCTCGAGCGTGGCGGCGTCACCGAACACCGCGGCCCAGGCGAGCTTGTCGGTCGCCGGAGCGGCGAGGGCGGCGGGCTTCGGCACCGCGAGCTTGCCCGCGGCGTCCAGGGTCACGGCACCGGCGAACGGCTCGAGCAGCTTGCGGGCGACATCCTGCATGACGGCTCCCGAAATCGAGGTGAGCGGCGAGTCCAGCCACCGCAATGTAGAGGTGCGCGGCGGACGCGTCAAAACGCGAAAACGGGCTCGGGGGCTCGGGTTGCGGCGGGGCCGCGCCCGGGTCGAGATTGAGCGATCCCGACGACACCGAACGCCGCCACCGCCGGAGAGGTCCGCATGGCCGACGCCGCGCCGTACCCCTACGACACGCACCTCGACATCCTGCACGGGCCCCTCGAGATCGTCGACGTCCCGCAGCTCGTGGCCGCGTCCCGCCACCCCTGGTACAACCAGACGCTGTGCCGGGTGAACGACGCCGTGGTGCGTCTCGGCGTGGTGCAGGGCGAATACCACTGGCACCACCACGACGTCGAGGACGAGTTCTTCTACGTGGTGAGCGGACGGCTGCTGGTGGATCTCGACGACCGGACCGTGGAGCTGGCGCCCGGCCGGGGCATCGTCGTGCCGCACGGCGTGCGGCACCGCACCCGCGCACCGGAGCGGACCGTGATGCTCATGGTCGAGCGCGCGACCATCGTGCCGACGGGGAGCTGAGCGCGGCGCCGGACGCGCCCCACCGGGCCGCAGACGCCGGGCGGCCGGGCGAGATCGTCGAAGACGCGGGGGTCTCAAGCTGACGGCGACCGCCGCACAAGTCCAGATTCCGGAAGGCGTTACGGAGACCCGATGCCCTGGGTCCCTTTTTTGCTGTTGATCCCTGGCGGGCGAGAACTCCGACGACCCGGAGGGGCGCAAGGATGGATGCGGTGCTCGCGGCCTCGGCTGTCTGGTGCGCGCTGAGCGTGCTGTTCGCCGGCGTGCACTGCCGCTGGGTGCACTACGCGCCGGCCTGGGAGACAGCCGGGCAGCGCCGGTCGAGCCCGAGCGCCCTGGTCCTGTGCCGCCGCCAGGCGGCGCCCGAGGGCGCCGACGTGTCGGAGTTCTTCCGCAGCTACGGGAGCGTCGGCGCGCCCGCCACGGCGCGGCGCGGCATCCGGCTCCCGGCCTCCGTCTCCTAGACCTCCACCACCAGCCCGTCGTAGGCGGGCTCGATCCCGGGCGGCAGCTCCGCGAGGAGCGCCGCGTGGGCGGTCTCGTGCGTCAGGTGGGTGAGGAACGTGCGCCTGGCGCCGATCGCCTGCGCGGTCTCCACGGCCTCCGGCACCGACAGGTGCGTCGGGTGCGGCCGGTGGAACAGCGCGTTCAGCACCAGCACGTCGAGGCCGCGGAGCGCCTCGCGCCCCGCCGCGGACACCTGCTTCGCGTCGGTGACGTAGGCGAGGCGCGCGAACCGGTAGCCGAGCACCTCGGTCGGCCCGTGGGAGAAGGCGAGCGGCAGCACCTTCACGCCGGCGACGACCGCCTCGACGCCGGGTGCGAGCGCCGTGACCGTCACGTCGGGCCGCGACGAGCCGGGGATGGGCCGGGCCAGCGGATCGAAGATGTAGTCGAACCGCTGCCGCATCCGCTGCAGCGCGTCGGCCGGCCCGAACAGCGGCAGCTGGCCGCGCCCGTGGCCCGAGAGGGCGCGGAGGTCGTCGATGCCGTGCACGTGGTCGGCGTGGTCGTGGGTGAACAGCACCGCGTCCACCACGCGGACGCCCTCCCGGAGCAGCCCGAGGCGCAGCTCGGGCGGCGTGTCGATGAGGATGGTGGCGCCGCCCTCCCGGATCACGGCCGCGGTGCGGTTGCGCTTGTCCCTGGGATCGGTCGACGTGCAGACCGCGCACGTGCACCCGATCTGCGGGATGCCGAACGACGTTCCCGTCCCGAGGAACGTGAGCCGCACGGCTACACTTCCTCGACCTTCACGAGGTTGGTCGTGCCCGGCACGTCGAACGGCACGCCGGCGGTGACGACCACCCGGTCGCCCTTCCTGGCCAGCCCGCTCGCGAGGATCCGCTCGCGCGCCGCGTCGAGCATCGCGTCGTAGCTGCGCGGGCCCTCGGCCAGCATCGGCACCACGCCCCAGACCAGCGCCAGCTGCCGGACCGTGGGCGCGTTGTCGGTCACGCCGAGGATCGGCATGGGCGGCCGGCTCGCCGCCACCATCCGGGCGCTGAACCCGCTCTTGGTGAAGGTGACGATCACCGGCACCTGGAGCATCCGGGCCGCCGCGACGGCCGCGGCCGCCACCGCGTGCTCGGTGCGCGCGGGGGCGTCGGCCCGGCGCTCCAGCCACTCCGGACAGGCCCGCCACCCGGGATCGCCCTCGACCGCGCGGATGATGCGGTCCATCGCCTCCACCGCCCCGCGCGGGTACTCGCCGATCGCCGTCTCGGCGGAGAGCATCACCGCGTCGGTGCCGTCGAGGAGCGCGTTGGCCACGTCGGACGCCTCGGCGCGGGTGGGCCGCGGGCTGTGGATCATCGACTCGAGCATCTGGGTGGCGGTGATGACCGGGCGGCGGCGCTCCACCGCCGCGCGGATCACCCGCTTCTGCGCCAGCGGCACCAGCTCGTAGGGCAGCTCCACCCCGAGGTCGCCCCGCGCGACCATCACGGCGTCGCTCGCCTCGGCGATCACCTCGAGGTTGTCGAGCGCCGTGTCCTTCTCGATCTTGGCCACGATCCGCACTCCCGCGGGGAGCAGCGCGCGGAGCGCCGCGACGTCGTCCGCCTTCCGCACGAACGACAGCGCCAGGTACTCGACGCCGTGCGCCACGCCGAAGGCGACGTCCTCGCGGTCCTTGTCCGTGAGCGCGGGCACCGAGGTGGCCGTGCCGGGGAGGTTGATGCCCTTGTGGCTGGTCAGCTCGCCGCCGTACACCACCCGCGCCTCCACCTTCGGCGCCGCCACGCGCACGACGTCGAGCGCCATCATCCCGTCGGCGAGGAGGATCTCGGTGCCCTCCCGCACGTCGGCCGAGAGGTCGAAGGTGGTGGGGATCTCCCCGGGACCGGCCCGGCCTTCCGGGGCGAGCACGACGCTGCGTCCCGGACGCAGCGGCACCGGCGCCGCCAGTTCGCCGACCCGGATCCTCGGGCCCTGCAGGTCGAGGAGCAGCGCCACGGGTCGCCCGCAGTGGCGCGCCGCGGCGCGGGCCGACTCGATCAGCGCGTGGCGCTCCGCCGGCGTGCCGTGCCCGGCGTTGATCCTGGCCACGTCCATCCCGGCCTCGATGAGCGCGGCGACCTGCTCCGGCGACGACGTGGCGGGCCCGAGCGTGGCGACGATCTTGGTGCGGCGGACGTTCAGACGGGAACCCTCGCAGGCGGGGTGAGCGTCAAAAGATAAGCTCCACCCCCAGTCTCACCAGCCGCGGCGGCCCGTACGAGAACAACGGCTGGTAGAAATCCCGGGCCGCCGCGATGTACATCGGCAGCAGCTCGCTCTGGCCCGAGATCACGCCGTCGTGGTTGGTGTCCGCCCAGCCCCGGTAGCGCGAGGACTCGTAGGGGATGGGCTCCGGGTGCGCGTTGTACGCGGCCAGCGCGGCCGCCTCGATGCCGGCCTCGCCCAATCCCGGAGCGCCGGTGTCGCGGCGCACCGAGATGATGTTCTGCGTCCCGAGCAGGTTGCGCACGTCGAAGTACACGCTCCCCGTGACGGGGCCCAGCCGCACCGGGCGCCGCAGCAGCGCGTCGAGGGTGCTCTGCGACGGCAGCCGCTCGGCGTTCGGGGGCCCGAGGAGCGAATCGCCGGTCGCGTTGGTCCTGGTGTACGGCAGCCCGCTCGAGTACCGGAAGATCGCCGCGCCCTCGAGCCCGCCGAGCGGCCGGAATCCCTGCACGTCGGGGCCGAACACGTCGGGTGCCTTGGCCTGGAAGACGGCCACGAGGCCGTGACGCCGGTCGTAGTCGAGCGGGAACTCGATCCGGCCCGGGTAGATCGTGTCCCCGCCCACCACCTGCACCTGGCGGAGCAGCGCGAAGCCGTTGCTGGACGACGCGGTCGCGTACTGGAGGGTGTACGACAGCTTCAGGCCCCACCAGTCGTTCATCTCCCGCTCCCAGAGCACCTCGACGCCCTTCACCGAGCCGTAGTCGGCGTTCCCGAACACGGTCGAGTCGGGGTTCACGCCGAACGGCACGCTGGCCACGAGCCCGGTGAGCTGTTTCACGTAGCCGTTGACCCGCAGCGTCGTCTGCGCCGTCGGGCGCGCCCGGACGCTGAACTCGTACTGCGTCGACTGCTCGAAGCCGAGGTCCGGGTTGCCGACGCGGAACCGGCCGGTGCGCATCGTGTCGGAGAACGCGGCGTCCACCATGTACTGGTAGTCCGGCGCCTGGCTGAACTTGCCCCAGCTGGCGACGAAGGTCGCGCCGTGCAGCACCGCCGACATCGCCAGGCGGGGGTTCACGCTCGCGTGCGCCGTGATGTGCCCGCCCGCCAGCGTGGCGTGTGGGTCGAACGCGTCGTACCGCACGCCGAGGGTGATGGCCACGTCCTGCATCCGGAACCGGCTCTCGGCGAATGCCGCGCCGCTGGTGGGCGAGAAATCGGCCGCGACCGCCGGCGGGACGCTGTCGCCCCACCCCACCGGCAGGAACGCCAGCGCCCGCTGGAAGGTCTCCACGCGCTGCTTCACCACCTCGCCGCCAACGTGCACGTCCGCCTCGTGCGACAGCCCGATCCCCACGTCCACCTGGCCCCGGTACTCGCGGAAGCGGTTCCACGCGATCGTGCCGTCCGGCGCGTCGCCCATGAAGAACGCCGGCACGCCCCACGGCGTGTTCAGGCTGAAGTCCGGCTGCGCGAAGCCGGGCACCGCGCCGCGCGCCGCGGCGGTGTC
>Ga0187780_10002997_pt1 | contig 12733 bp, 9 predicted proteins | sample 1015_Q2_SP10_20__FD_132429 | JGI IMG/M metagenome (GOLD analysis project Ga0187780, IMG submission 132429) | Tropical peat soil microbial communities from peatlands in Department of Meta, Colombia - 1015_Q2_SP10_20_MG | ecosystem: Environmental > Terrestrial > Soil > Wetlands > Peat | place...
AGCAGCACGACCACAATGGCCGGCGTCATGATCGGCAGCACGATGCGGAAGAGCGTCGCCGTCGCGCTCGCTCCGCTCGTGCGCGCCGCTTCCTCGATCGAGCCGTCGAGGTTGCGGAACGCCGGCGTCAGCAGCATCACCTTGACCGAAACGGCATAGGTGGTCAGGTGCGCGAAGATGATGCCCCAGAAGGAATACATATCGAACGTCGCCGCGCGCGCGAGGCCCAACTCGACGAGCCATTTGTTGACGAGGCCATAGTCGCGGTCGAAGAACAGGAGCCAGCCCTGGGTCACGCCGAGCGCCGGCAGGAAGAACAGCAGCCAGAAGCCGAATTCGAGCGTGCGCGCGAAGGGCACGTCGGTGCGCGCGAGCACCCAGGCGATGAACACCGCCAGGGGCAGCGACAGGCCCTGGGTCGCGAGCTGGACCTTCAGCGTGTTGACGATCGACTCCAACACGTCGCGATCGGAGAACGCTTCGCTCCACGCGGCGAGGCCCAGGCCCTGGAAGCTGCTCGTGGGCAGCACGCTGTTCACGATGACGGCGCCGATCGGGTAGAGCACGACGAAGCCCAGAACGAGGACCAGAAGCCCGACCAAGAGCTGCTGCGTCCGTATCGGCGCGCGCCGCGCCATGCGGATGAGCGAACCGCCACCCGCCTGCCCTGTCAGCGCTATCCGCGTCTCCGCCATGCCGGCAACCTATGCTGACGGCGCTCGCCGCCTTCCCGCGCCTCAGTAGACCACGACGCTGCGGATCGACTCGCCCGCATGCATCAGGTCGAAGCCGCGATTGATGTCGTCGAGGGTCAGGCGGTGGGTGATGAGCTCGTCGATCCTAATCCGGCGTTCCATGTACCAGTCCACGATCTTGGGAACGTCGGTGCGACCGCGCGCGCCACCGAACGCGGTCCCCTTCCACACACGGCCCGTCACCAGCTGGAAGGGGCGCGTCCTGATCTCCTGCCCCGCGCCGGCGACGCCGATGATCACCGACACACCCCAGCCGCGATGACAGCACTCGAGTGCCTGGCGCATCACCTCGACATTGCCAATGCATTCGAAACTGTAATCCGCGCCGCCATCCGTGAGCGCCACGAGATGCGGCACGAGCTCGGAGCCGGCCTCCTTGGGATTGACGAAATGCGTCATGCCGAAGGCTTCGGCGAGGGCGCGCCGCGCAGGGTTGATGTCGACGCCGATGATCTTGTCGGCGCCGGCCATGCGTGCGCCCTGCACGACGTTGAGACCGATGCCGCCCAGCCCGAACACCACGACATTGGCGCCGGGCTCGACCTTCGCGGTGTTGATCACCGCGCCGACGCCCGTCGTGACGCCGCAGCCGATGTAGCAGACCTTGTCGAACGGCGCGTCCGCGCGGATCTTCGCCACCGCGATCTCCGGCAGCACGATGAAATTCGCGAAGGTCGAGCAGCCCATATAGTGGTGAATGGGTTTGCCGCCCAAGGAGAAGCGGCTTGTCCCGTCGGGCATCACGCCTTTGCCCTGGGTTGCGCGGATCGCCGTGCAGAGATTGGTCTTGCGGGAGAGACAGGCTTTGCACTGCCGGCATTCCGGCGTGTAGAGCGGGATGACATGATCGCCCTTCGCGATCGAAGTCACGCCCGGGCCGATATCGACGACGATGCCGGCGCCTTCATGGCCGAGGATGGCGGGAAAGAGGCCCTCGGGGTCGCCGCCGGAGCGCGTGAATTCGTCCGTGTGGCAGATGCCGGTGGCCTTGATCTCGACCAGGACCTCGCCCGGCTTTGGCCCATCGAGGTCGACGGTCTCGATCGCGAGCTTCCGACCGGCCTCGAACGCGATGGCGGCTTTGACTTTCACGCGCGCGCCTCCCTCCCTGTTGCTCCGACTCTAAGCGGGCGCGTACCCCTTGGGTAGGGGCAGGCGCGATCGTATATCATGAGCGCGGGCGTCCGCTGCGGCGCTTTGAGGAGGAGCTCGTTCAATGTCGACCGGACTTTATGTGGTGCTGGGCGTTCTCGTCCTCGCCGCGATCATCGTGATCGTCGTCTATAACGGCCTCGTCGCCGGGCGGCAGGAAGTGCGCAACGCCTGGTCGCAGATCGATATCCAGCTCAAGCGGCGCCACGACCTCATCCCCAATCTCGTGAATTCGGTGAAAGACGCGATGCAGGTCGAGAAATCGCAGCTCACCGCGGTCATCAGCGCCCGCAACCAGGCGGTTGCAGCCAAGTCGCCCGGCGAGTCGATCCAGGCGGAGAACGCGCTGACCGGGGCGCTCCGCCAGCTCTTCGCGCTGGTCGAATCCTATCCGCAGCTGCGCTCGCAGCAAAACGTCTCGTCGCTCATGGAGGAACTCGAGACGACCGAGAACAAGATCAGCTTCGCGCGCCAGCATTACAACGATGCCGTGCAGGCGCAGAATATCCGCGTCTCCTCTTTCCCCGGCGTGCTGCTGGCTTCGAGTTTCGGCTTCTCGGCGGAGACGATGTATCAGGTGCCGGAGGCGGAGCGCGCCGCGGCCGAGACCGCGCCCGATGTCCATCTGCAATAGACTGGCGGGATGATGGCCCAGGCCTCGAGCGCGCTTTACAGCACGGATTTCCAGCACGCGATCGCGCGCAACAAGCGCAATACGCTGTTTCTGTTCGTCGTCCTTCTCGCGATCTCCGTGATCATCGGCTACGTGCTCGGCTGGGGCTATGCCATCATCAGCCTGATCTGGAGCCTCCCTGCCGATCAGGTGCAGCAGCTGACGGCCGGCTCCGTGCTTGCGGATCTCTTCGGCTCGCCGCGGCCCGAAGCGCTCGCGGGCGCGGCCATCACCTCGGGCGCCGGCCTGATCTGGGGGCTCATCACGCTCAGCGCCGGAGCGGAGATCCTCGCTTCCTTCTCCGGCGCGCGGCCGGCCGATCCCAACGTTCCGTCCGAACGCGCCTTCATCAACGTCGTCGAAGAGATGGCGATCGCCGCCGGCGTTCCAGCGCCGCGCCCGATGATAGTCGAGACGCCCGCGCTCAATGCCTTCGCGAGCGGGTCCTCGCCGAGCCGCGCGATGATCACCGCGACGAGCGGCATCCTCGAAGCCTGCACCCGCGAAGAGCTGCAGGGCGTCATCGGCCACGAGATGGGCCATGTCGCCGATTACGACGTGCGCTACACCACCGTGGTCGCCGCCATGGCCGGCGTCGTGGTGCTGCTCGCGCATTTTTTGGGCGACGTCGCGCGCTGGAGTTTCGGCTGGGGCGGCTACGGCTACGGGCCGGTGCGCAGGCGCGGCAGGAGCGACGACGGCGCCGGCGGCATCCGCATGGCGCTGACGCTCGTGGTGCTCGTCCTCCTCGTGATCCTTCTCATCGTCGCACCCATCGCTTCGCGGCTCGTGCAGATGGCGATCTCGCGCCAGCGCGAATACCTCGCCGATGCGAGCTCGGCCAAGCTCACCCGCAACCCGGTCGGGCTCATTCACGCGCTGCAGCGCCTGGAGCGCAGCGACACCAATATCGCGCGCAAGGATTCGCCGGTCTCGGCGCTGTGCATCGCCGCGCCCAGGGGTTCGTTCCTGAGCGGGCTGCTCTCGACGCATCCGCCGATCCCCGAGCGCATCGCGCGGCTCAAGAATCTCGGCGGCCTAGCGGGCATTCCTGGGGAGGAGCCGCCGGCGCCGCTCGAAGCGCCGGCACCGCATCGGGGACCCTGGGATTCGGACGGCGGCAGCCCGCATCACGGACCCTGGGGCTGAGGAGGAGCGATGGCAGGCGAATGGCTCACACTCGCGTCGCCCAAGGGCGACGTCCGCGTCTTCGCGGCGAAGCCCGCCGGGCCGCCGCCCTGGCCGGCGCTCCTCGTCATCCATGCGGTCACTGGGATAACGCCGCATATCGAAGGATTGGCCGCCGCATTCGCGCGCGACGGGTATCTCGCTTTCGTGCCCGATCTCTACAGCAACGATCCGGGATACCGGGAACACGCCGTCGAGCACATCGAGCTCGCCGCGCATTATGGCAAGGACCTTGCCGCCTCGGGCGCGCTGACCAAGTTTCCGGCCGCGACGCGCAGCGCCGTCCTCAAAGCGCGCGACTGGATGGATCACCGCCCGAGCCGCAGCTACATCGAGACGGTCGCGGCGGGCTTCGCAGCGCTCAAGGCGCGTCCGGACGTGCGCGCGGTCGCCGCCATCGGTTTCTGCATGGGCGGCCGGCTCGTGGGCGAGCTCGCGGCGACCGGCGCCGCGCTCGCCGCCGGCGTCATATATTACGGCGGCCCGCCGAAGCTCGAACTCGTGCCGAATATCCGCTGTCCGCTCGAAGGCCATTATGCGAGTCGCGACGAGCCGATCACGCCGCGCATCCCGGCTTTTGCCGCGGCGATGAAGGCTGCCGGCAAGGATTTCGCCTATTACGTCTACGAGGCCGATCATGGCTTCAGCCTTTCGCCCGAGAGCCGCTCGCATAATCCCGAAGCGACGCGGATATCGATGACGCGGGCCAAGGATTTTCTCGCCGCGAAGCTGAAGCCCCAGCCCCTCGCAGGCGCGGCCGAATAGGCGCGCGCCCCCGGGCTCCCTTCGGCCGCCACTCAACCCCTCGGGGCGGAACGCCGGCACCGGCTCGCGGACGGCCATGCAACTTGCCCGCCAAGCGGGAAAGGCGCATCCTTGTGCCTTCCGAGGCCGTCCGGGCACTCCGGAAGAACGGCCAGGACCACGGGAGATGCGCGCCATGAAGGAGCTGTTCCGACAATATCTCGATCACGACATTTCGCGCCGCAAGCTGATGCGTGGCTTGAGCGCGGCAGGCCTGACCGCGGTCGCGGCGAAATCGGTCCTCGAATCCCTGAAGCCCAGCCCGGCCATGGCGCAGGCCGCGGCGGCCGCAGGCGCGGTGCGCGACGTGCGCGCCCCGGGCGGCTCGCTCTACATGCAGCAGCTCCGGGCCGCGGGCGTCAAATATGTTTTCTTCAATCCGTCAACCGGCGACGCACCCTTCTACGACGCGCTCGTCGACATCCCCGAGATCCAGCTCATCAAAGGCGTGCAGGAAGGCGCGGTCGTGGGCATGGCCGACGGCTATGCGCGGCTGTCCGGCAACATTGGCGTCGCGCACATCGCCAATGTGGGCCTGCCCAACGGCATGACCCAGCTGGTCAACAGCTACAAGGACGGCATCCCGGTGCTGCTCACCGTCGCCGCTTTCGGCACCGAGGTCGAAGGCCGCGACTATGCGCAGGATTACGAGCACCAGGAACAGATGATGGCGCCGATCACCAAGAATTGGTGGCTGGCGGAATCGACCGAGGACATTCCCGACGTGACGCGGCGCATCCTCAAATTCGCTGCCACGCCGCCGACCGGCCCGGTGTTCCTCTCGATCCCGGACGACCTGCTGCGCAAGCCGGCAAATGCGCAGATCTATGACGGCAGCCTGTTCGCCGTGCCGATGAAGGTCCGGCCCGACCACAAGGACATCGAGGCCATCGCCAAGATGCTCATCGAGGCGAAAAACCCGCTGCTCTCGGTTGGCGACGAGATCACCATGGGCCACGCCGAAGGCGAGGTCGTGGAGCTGGCCGAGATGCTTGGCATCACCGTCTGCGGCCAGGCAGGCCAGGGCAATTGGTCGAAGCCGTTCCCGACGCGCAACCCGCTCTATGTCGGCGCCTACGCCGCCAATATGCGCTTCCCGGGCCAGGTCGACGTTCACATCAATATCGGCGACCAGGGGGCCGAGCGTACGATGAAGGGCGCGACCCTGATCTCGATGCGCAGCAATCCGGCGGGCCTTGCGCGGGTGTGGCCGGTCAATCTCGGCGTGGTTTGCGACATGAAGCTCGGCGTCGCCGACCTGGTCGCCGCGGTGAAGAGCATAGCGACCAAGGACCGCCTGAAGCAGATCGCCGACGACCGCTCGGGCCGCGTGCGCGATTACTCCGCCGGCATGGCGAAGATGCGTCAGATGATCGCCGCCGACCTCAACAACGGCTCGTCGATCAAGATGGAGCGCCTCGCCGTCGAGCTCGAAGCCGGCATGGACAAGGACGCGATCTACGTCTCCGACTGCGACAGCGGCCGGACCATGGATCCGTTGATCGCTTGGGGCGGCGGAGGCGGGCGCTCTTATATTTCGACCGGCCCGAACATCCTCGGCTGGGGCATCGCTGCCGCGACGGGCGCCAAGCTCGCGAAGCCCGACCGGCCGGTCGTCTCCTGCGTCGGCGACGGCAGCTGCATGTTCGGCGGACCGCAGCCGCTGTGGAGTCAGGCGCGCTACAAGGCGCCGGTCACCAACATCGTCGTCAACAACCGCAGCTATAACAACGAACGCAACCGCATCTGGTCATTCATCGCCGGCGAGCAGTTCAAATCCGGCAAGGACATGACCTGCTACAACGGCAGCCCGGATGTCGATTTCTCCAAGGCCGCGCAGGCCTTCGGCGTCGAGGGCGAGGTGGTTTCCGACCCGAACGCGCTGAAGCCGGCCCTTGCGCGCGCGAAGAAGGCGAATGTCGACGGGCGGCCGTACCTGCTCGACGTGCATGTGGACCGCGACGGTGTCGGTGCGGAATCGACCTGGTATCCGGCCTACTCGATCGCCGATCAGCGCACGCGGAAGGTCTGATTATGCGACAGCACTTCGTGACGCTTGCGGCGGCGGGCGCGATCCTTGCCGCCGCGTTCACGGCGGCGGCGCAGCAAGCCGCGCCGCAGCAGCAGCCGGCGTCGGCGCAAGCCGTGCCGCAGCAGCCGGCGCCGTCTAGCGGCGGCGGGGGCAGTTTCGGCGCGAACGCGCCGGCGGCGAGTCCCTTCCCGGACGGGCCAGGCAAAGAGATCGTCTCGGTCGCATGTACGCAATGTCATGGCCCGAACGTCTTCACGCAACTGCGCATGAACCAGGCGGCATGGCGTGGTTATATCTACGACATGATCCTGCGAGGCGCGCAGATCGGACCAGACGACATCGACACGGCCGCCAAATACATGGCGACGGCCTATGGGCCCGGCGTGCCATTCCCCAACCAGCAGCCGGCGCAAGTGTCGCTGCCGGATGGCCAGGGCAAGGAGGTGGTCGAGGGCGGCTGCGCGCTGTGCCACGGGCTCGATCGCGTCGTCGCGACCAAACGCACCCCGGCCGATTGGCAATCGATCGTCGACCGCATGGTCCATTTCGGCGCGCCGCTTTCGGGCGACCAGCTCAAGGCCGCCCTTGCCTATCTCGACGCAAATTTTGCCAGCGGCAACCAGACCGCGGCCAAATAGTCAGCGCTCATCTCTACGGAGGCTCAAGCATGGATGGCATCAGCAAGGTCAACGGTAAATTCAACGTCGGCGGCGTTCTGCTCGAACGCCCCTTCAAGATTCGGCGTCTCGGTCATTTCGGCTACAACCTCTACAAGCTCGACGACGGGCTGGCCTTCTATCACGACCTGCTCGGCTTCAAGATCACCGACACGCTCGATTTCGCGCGCGTCGTGCCGAAGCCCGGCCTGTTCGAGGGCGTGCAGACGGTCGGCTATTTCATGACCCATGGCAGCGACCATCACAGCCACGTCATCTTTCCCAAGGCGGCGCTCGATCGCATGGGCCGCGGCAGCGCGGGCGGGCACGTCGTCAACGCCGATGTGACGACCAACCAGATTACCTGGCAGGTCGGCACGCTACGCGAGGTCGGCGACGGCATCGATTGGTTCAAATCGATCGGCATCAACCCTGGCCGAATCGGCCGCGACGTACCGGGCTCGAATTGGCACTCTTATCCATCGGATCCGGAAGGCCACACCAACGAGATCTATTACGGCATCGAGCAGATCGGCTGGAATCTGCAGTCGAAGCCGCCCGGCGTGCGCAAACGCGGCTTCCATGAGAAGCCGGATCTGCCGCAGATCAGCGAGTATCAAGAGCTCGAGATGTTCAAGGCCGAAGGCATGGACTTGACTGCGGGCATGCGCAATGTCGAGAAGCTGCCGTTCAAATACGATGTCGGCGGCGTGTTGCTGCCGCGGCCCTTCAAGGTCATCAAGATCGGCCCGGTGCGGCTCTTCGTCGACGATGTCGAGAAATGCCTCGACTTCTACACGAAGATCCTCGGGCTACGCCTGACCGAAGAGGTCAATTACGAGGGGCATCGCTGCGTGTTCCTGCGCTGCAACACCGAGCACCACTCGATCGCGCTCTATCCCAAAGCGCTCCGGGCGAAGCTCGGTCTCTCGCCGCATACGAGCTGCATGAGCTTCGGCAATCAAGTCGGCGACTACCAGCAATTGCGGAACGCCATCGACTTCCTCAAGGCGAACGGCGTCACGATCAAATATCTGCCGCCCGAGCTTTTCCCCGGCATCGATTATTCGGCCTTCGCCGTCGACCCCGACGGTCATACCATCCAGCTCTACTACTATATGGAGCAGCTGGGCTGGGACGCCAAAGTGCGGTCGAAATCCGAGCGCCGCAAGATCGACAACCAGAAATGGCCGGAGATGGTTGAGTCCATGGCCGACACGTTCGACGGCGAGACACTTTTGGGGCCGCTCGGCTAGTACAACCGACAAAAGCGTGGGAGTGTGGCGGGGCGGCCTTCGGGCCGCCCCGCTGCTTTTGGCGGTGACGCCATTGCGTCGCGCGCCCGAGCAAGGCAATTTCGGCACACGATAAAGTAAATGGAGGCGAGGATGGGCGAGTTTGCGCTGGGGCAGCCGGTCCCGCGGTTCGAGGATCCGCGCCTCCTGCGCGGCGGCGGCCGCTATGTCGATGACATGGTGCTGCCGCGCATGGTCTTCGGCTATGTCTTGCGCTCGCCGCACGCGCATGCGCGGATCCGCGCGATCGACACGAGCAAAGCGAAGTCGATGCCCGGCGTACTCGCCGTGCTCACGGGCGCGGATTGGGCGGACTCGGGCTGGGGCGATCTGCCGGTGCCGACGGGAATGAAGCGGCGCGACGGCTCGGCCTCATACAAGCCGCGCTACCCCGCCCTCGTCAAAGATCGCGTGCGCTGGGTCGGCGATTACGTCGCCTTCGTCGTGGCCGAGACGAAAGATCAGGCAGCGGACGCGGCCGAGCGCATCGAGGTCGATTACGAGCCGCTGCCCGCGGTCGTCGCAACGGCCGAGGCGCTCAAGCCCGGCGCCCCGCGCGTCTGGGACGATTGCGCCGACAATACCTGCTTCGTCCATCTCGAAGGCGACAAGGCGGCGACGGATGCGGCTTTCGCCGGCGCCGCGCGCGTCGTAAAGCGCGACTTCGTCATCAACCGCGTCACCGCCGCGACCATGGAGCCGCGCGGCTCGATCGGCGATTACAACGCCGCCGAGGATCGCTACACCATCTACACGACCCTGCAGCGAACTCACGCCTATCGCGCCGAGCTCGCGCAATACGTGCTCAAGGTTCCCGAGAGCAAGGTGCGCGTCGTCGCCGGCGATATCGGCGGCAGCTTCGGCATGAAATCCGCCGTCTATAACGAGGTCGCGCTCGTGCTCCTTGCCTCGAAGCTTCTGGGACGGCCGGTGAAATGGACAGGTACGCGTTCGGAAGCCTTCCTCGGCGACGCCCAAGCCCGCGACAACGTCACCACGGCCGAGCTGGCGCTCGACCGCGAGGGGCGGTTTCTGGGTCTGCGGGTCAAGACCATCGCCAATCTCGGAGCCTATCTCCAGATGAACTCGCAGGTCTTTGTCGGCAATCTCGGCACGCTCGCCGGCGTCTATCGCACGCCCGCCGTTCATGCCGATGTGAGCGCCGTGTTCACGCATACCAACCCGGTACGGCCCTATCGCGGCAATGGCCGGCCGGAATGCGCCTATGTCATCGAGCGCATCGTCGATTGCGCCGCGGACGAGCTCGGGATCGATCCGATCGAGCTCCGGCGGCGCAACATGATCCCGCCCGAAGCCATGCCGTTCAAATCGGGGCTCACCTTCACCTACGATTCGGGCGAATTCGCCAAGGGCCTCGAGATGACGCTGCGGCTCGCGGATTTCCCGGGCTTCGAGCGCCGGCGCGCGGATTCGCGCCGCCGCGGCAAGTTGCGCGGCTTCGGCATCTCCAACACCATCGAACGCGCCGCGGCGCCGGGCTTCGAGGGCGCTGAGATCCGCTTCGATCGCACCGGCACCGTGACCTTGCTCGCGGGCTCGATCAATCAGGGCCAAGGCCACGAGACGATCTACAAGCAGCTCGTCTGTGACCGGCTCGGCCTCAAGCCCCATGAGGTGCATTACGTGCAGGGCGACACGGACAAGGTCGCGATCGGCGAAGGCACGGGCGGCTCGCGCTCGGCGACGCTCGGCGGCTCGGCCGTGCTGCTCGCCACCGAAAAGATCCTCGCCAAGTCGAAGGCGATCGCCGCGCGCGTGCTCAATGTCGATCCGGGCGAGATTTCCTTCGCCGATGGGGTCTTCTCCGCGACCCGCTCCAACCGCACCCTCACCATCGCGGAGATCGCCAAGGAATCGGTCAACCCGCGCAGCCTGCCCGAGGGCTTGGAGCCGGGCCTCGTCGCGAGCGGCATCTACAGCGCCAAGGTCGCGAACTATCCCAATGACTGCCATATCTGCGAGCTCGAGATCGACGAGGAGACCGGCGTGGTCGATGTCCTGCGCTACAGCGTCGTCGACGATGTCGGCACGGTGATGAACCCGTTGCTGCTCGAGGGGCAGGTCTGCGGCGGTATTGCGCAGGGGCTCGGCCAGGCGCTCTTCGAGGATATCCGCTTCGATCCGGCCAGCGGGCAGCTTCTCACCGGCTCCTTCATGGATTACGCCATGCCGCGCGCGAGCGACCTCTCGGCGATCGAGATCGACACCAACCCCGTGCCGACCAAGACAAACCCGCTGGGCGTCAAGGGCGCCGGCGAAGCCGGAAGCGTCGGTGCGTTGCCGGCGGTCGCCAACGCCGTCGTCGACGCGCTCTCGACGTTGGGCGTGCACGACATCGAGATGCCCGCCACGCCCGAGCGCATCTGGCGAGCAATCGGGCGGAAGCCGCGCTAGGCGAAGAAGAGACGCGCTTCAGCGCGGCGGCGGGCCCTGCCGCGCCAAGGCGATGCTGCGTCCCTCGCGCGTCGATTGCAGGATCGCGAGGCAGACCTCGAGCGTCGCCGCACCCCAGCGCCCGTCGGGGAAAACAGGACGCCGCCCCGCGATCGCGTCGCGCAGCTCGGTGAGTTCGGCCGCACGTTCAGGATTCGCCGGGACCGCAAGCTCCGTGCAGCCGTTCGCGTCGTAGAGATAGAGACCATCGGGCGATTGGCGGATGACCCCGCGCTCGCAGCTCACGATCGTTAGGCCGAAGAAGGGCATGCGCTTGCGCGCTTTCGTTGCGCTCTCGCCAGCCGGAAAGGCGGAGCTCACATATTTCTCGTCCGCGCTCAGGGGGCCTTTGAGCCGCGGGCGCGGCTTGGCCTCGCGAATCCCGGCTTTCACATCGCCATAGACGCCAATCCCCCAGGTGAGCTCGGTGCCGTCGAAATAGCCGTAGCCATTGAAACCGATGCTCGCCACCGCGCCCGAAGTGAATTCGAGCAGCGCCGCGAAATTCCCCTCGGCGTCAAAATTCGCATCGCGCCGGCCCGCAAGAGCGCGAAGCTCGCGCGCCTCGCCGCCGGCGAGGTACCGCACGATATCGACGATATGCGGCCCCTGGCGCAGGACCACGCCGCCGCCGCGGGCTGTGTCGAGCTCGGGCGCCAGCCGCGGGCGCTGCAGCCAATCGTTGAACACGAGGGCGTTGATCTGGATCACGCGGCCAAGCCGGCCGCTTGCGATCAGCGCGCGCATCGCCTGGACGGGCGTGTCGAAAATCTTCGAATGCGCGGCGAGGAGGCGAACGCCGGCGCTCTCGGCCGCCGCGACCATGCGGTCGCATTCCTCGAGCGTCACCGCGATCGGCTTCTCGCACAGGACATGCTTGCCCGATCGCCCGGCGACGATGGCGTGCTCGGCGTGAACATGATTGGGGGTCGCGATCCAGACCGCGTCGACTGCATCGCCGCGGCATAGCTCCTCGACGCTCGCGAAGGCCGGTAGATCGTAGCGCGCGGTGAAGGCCGCGCGCGCCTCCGGACGCAAATCCGCAGCGGCAGCGAGCACAACGCCCTCGACCGCGGGGAAGGCGCGCAGCACCTGGGCCGAGACGGTGCCGAGACCGGCGATTCCGACGCGCAAGGGAGACCCGGAAAGCGGCATCGTGCGCTCGAACCTCCGAATGGTTGCTCTCGAGACTAGGCCGGAGCCGCAGCGCTGAACATAGGCGGGCCGCTGGAGCCGCGCCGCGGCGATCCGTATAATGCCGCCATCTTAGGCGAGGAGGCGGGCATGGCGACGACGGAATCCCTGACGGAACGGGCCGAGGCGCTCGAAGACAGGCTCAGCGAAGAGCTCGACGTGATCATCACCAAATCCGCCCTCGCCAATATGGAGGACGGCAAGCTCGGCGCGAGCGGGATGGGCATGGCGAACATGGCCGAGCATCCCGGCAAGCTCTTCCTCATCGGCGATGATCCGCGCCTGCCGAAGATGCCGGCGAAGCCGACGCTCATGGATTATTTCAAATACCGCGCGCGCGGCACGAACCATTTGCTGCAGAGCGCGACCCACGCCTTGAAGGCCGGTATGGACGTGAAGGTCATCCTCGCCTGCCTGCTGCACGACATCGCCAACGCGCTCTTCATCAAGAGCGATCACGGCTATTGGGGGGCGCAGCTGGTCGAGCCCTATGTCGACGAGGAAGTGAGCTGGGCGATCCGCGCGCATCA
>Ga0187780_10002999_pt1 | contig 12727 bp, 13 predicted proteins | sample 1015_Q2_SP10_20__FD_132429 | JGI IMG/M metagenome (GOLD analysis project Ga0187780, IMG submission 132429) | Tropical peat soil microbial communities from peatlands in Department of Meta, Colombia - 1015_Q2_SP10_20_MG | ecosystem: Environmental > Terrestrial > Soil > Wetlands > Peat | place...
GAAATACATCGTTTTCTAAATGCACTTCCTATCCAAAAGGAAGACCTTGATAGTGACTTCCAGCTACCAATGATCCAAGGACTTCAGCTTCTTGATTCTGTTGATGAGAATAAGCTATTTACGATAGAGGAATCATTCCGTGAGTTCTTAGAAAGAATCCACAATCCAGAGATCTTGGAGTTCGAGGTTCCGAAGAGTTTAGAGACAATATTGAGGGACTATCAAAAATCCGGCTATAAGTGGATGAAAACACTTGCTAGCTATGGGTTCGGAGGAATTCTTGCAGATGATATGGGACTTGGGAAAACATTGCAAAGTATCACATTCATTGTATCTGTGCTACAAGATATTCGTAAAAAGAAGTGGCCAGCTCTTATTGTTTGCCCATCATCTTTGTCTTATAACTGGCTTAGTGAATGTTTGAAATTTGCTCCGAATTTACAAGTCACTGTCATTGATGGCAATAAAGCGGATAGACTCAAGACTATGGAGAATGTAACTGATACGGATGTAGTCATTACCTCTTATCCGTTGTTGCGTAGGGACATTAAGTGGTTTGAGAAACAAGACTTTCACACTGTGTTTTTTGATGAGGCTCAGGCATTTAAAAATCCCACGACACAAACGGCACGAGCTGTGAAAAAAATAAAGGCCGATTATCGCTTCGCCCTTACTGGTACACCAGTGGAGAATTCTTTAGAGGAACTGTGGTCAATTTATCACGTTGTTTTTCCTCAACTATTCCAAGGGATGAAAGAATACAGTAACCTCCCTAAAAAAGCGATTGCTCGAAGAATCCGTCCATTTTTACTTCGAAGGTTAAAAGAGGATGTACTTTCAGAGCTACCTGAAAAAATTGAGTCATTGGAATCAGTGGAGTTACTTCCTGATCAGAAGAAACTGTACGCAGCCTATTTGGCAAAGTTGAAACATGATACTTTAAAACATTTGGACAAAAATCCAGAGACACTTGGGAAAAACCGAATCAAAATTCTAGCTGGTTTGACTCGATTGCGACAGATTTGTTGTCATCCATCCTTGTTTGTAAATGGCTACAAAGGAAGCTCAGCTAAATATGAACAATTAATGCAAATCTTAGAGGAATCAAGACTCTCAAAAAGAAGAGTACTGATTTTTTCTCAGTTTACGAAAATGCTAGAGCTAATAGGTAGAGAGCTTGCGATTAAAGGACAACCTTTTTTCTACCTTGATGGTCAAACACCATCTGAAGAACGAATGGATGTCTGCAACCGATTTAATGCTGGTGAACGTGATTTATTTCTTATTTCTTTAAAAGCAGGTGGTGTTGGACTCAATCTAACAGGTGCCAATACCGTTATCCTATATGACATTTGGTGGAATCCTGCTGTTGAGAAGCAAGCAGCAGACCGTGCCCACCGGATTGGACAAACTGATACGGTCCAAGTTATTAAGCTTATTTCACGTGGTACAATCGAAGAAAAAATCAATGAACTGCAAGAAAAAAAGCAACATTTAATCGAAGAAATTATCGATTCAAATGGGAATGCTTCAACTACTCTTACAGATGAAGACATTCGTGAAATATTAATGATATAAAGATGCTGTAAATCGTTTTACATTGACTTTCATTCAATTGCATTATGATATAAAACAGAACCGCTCTTCATTTCTAAATGGATAAGAGCGGTTCTTTATAAATCGATTACTCTCCTTCTACTTCACTTACTGATCAATCCCAAATCATCGGTCTTTCCAAATTGACCATCCGTAAGTAGTGTAAGAATTGTCCCGCATGAACCGCGTCATGGTAAGCAATTCGTAAAAGCATATCTCCTAAATATCTCTGATAATCAACATCACTTCGATCGATAAGCCTAGTCGCTAACTCTTCTGTAGATAGAGATTGAACATACGAGATAAAATCCTCAAAGTAAACTTCCGATAAGTTGATTTCATTCTCAACGGTAGTAATGGCTTCATTTTCAAATGGAGCAGACGTGTCTGTTTTAAGTGATCCATTGTTTCTTAAAATCATATGGTAGTGATAACTTCCGCTCCAAACATGACGAATCATTTCGCCAAATGACATCGCATCTTTATCTGGACGCCAATTCATCCAGCTATCAGGGAGAGACTCCCATAGTTTAATAGAGCGTCTGCGTGTTTCTTTTAAATTTAATATTGCAAGATCAATTGCATTCATCTTAAACTGCCCCCTCGTTTCTTAATTCAAGGTAATTGTATAAGAAATTCATTTAGGGTATCATCGAAATATGAATGTATACCCGAATATTTCATATATTGCAAAACTAATCGCTGAACCAACAAGAGCAATCATCTTAGACTGTTTAATGAACAACCAAGCACTACCTGCTAGTGAGTTAGCATACATGGCAAAAGTATCACATCCAACAATTAGTTCCCACCTTTCAAAATTAGTTGAAGGTAATCTGCTTGTTTCCGAACAACACGGTAGACACCGTTATTACCGACTGGCTAGTACAGAGGTTGCCGAAGTTCTAGAGAAATTGGGCACAATTGCACCACCTGCTGAAGTTCGTTCATTACGTCAATCTGAACAACAAAAACAAGTTCGCCATGCTCGAACTTGTTACGACCATTTAGCAGGGGTTCTTGGCGTGAAAGTAACTGAGGCTTTGATTCATATGGAAGTGATTGTTTTAGAGGATGCGGAATTTATTATTACAGAAAAAGGGAAAAAGTGGTTTCTGGAGTTTGGGATTAATATCGAAGAGGCAAAAAATAAAAGGAGGATATTTGCAAAACCTTGCCTCGATTGGAGCGAAAGACGATACCACATTTCTGGTTGGTTAGGATCTGCTATTGCTAGTCACTTTTTCGACCAAGGTTGGATTACGAAAGTGAAAGAAAATCGTTCTGTTCAGCTTACTCAACTTGGAACAAAAGCATTGAAGGATCAGTTTTATATTGAGATGATTTAAAATAAGTTTCAATAGAAAAGCATGACCTCATTTTTTATGAATGTCATGCTTTTCTTATGGACTATACATGTTTCATTGAAGATTTAAAAACGTCATATCCTCTTCCTACATCTTCTACCCCATGCGCATCTGAACCATACATGAATGGGATGCCCATTTTAATCACTTTTTGCACAATGTCATTTGAGGGATATGTTTCCCCACAATAAGGTTTAAATAACCCAGCTGTATTGTAATCTAAAGAGTATTTTTTGTTTTTAATTAAATTTAAGATTTCAGCTACCTTTATATCAATCACCGTACTTTTTTCAATTCCAATAAACGCCTTAAATTTATTACAAAGGGTCATATGTCCAATTCTAGTTGGTTTATAAAATCCTAAATCAGCATTGATTGATTCGATTACCATATCGTAATAAGCAAGCTGGAATTTTTCAGGATCACCATAATATGAAACAAGTCCTTCAGCTGTATCTTCCGCCGCGTAATCAACACAGCGCCAGCCACTTATACCTTTAAGAAAATGCACAGACACTAGACCAGTATCGCAATATTTCCCATAATCGTTTAGAAATTGCTTTGTCCATTGAGTATGGTCTTGTAAAAAATCAATTTCGAAACCAACTTTAATAGTGATTTTGTCTTTATATTTATTTTTAACATACAACATTTCTTTGATGTAATCATCGGTCTCATTTTCATGGAATGTAATGGTTGGAACGGCTTCTAATGGAACTAAATCCTTTAAAAAAGATTCAGGTAATGGCGGATGTTCCGTAATATGATATTCATCAAAGCCTAATTCAATTGCTCGTTCAATTAATTTTTCAACGTGTTCCCCTGAACCATGTGGACAAAAGTGTGAATGAGTGTGCCCATCTATTTTCAAGATTTCACCTTCTCTTTTCTGGATGCAAGCGCAGACTGAATATCTTCTAATGTCACTCCTTTTTCAACCATTAACACAAGTACATGGTAAACAAGATCACTAATCTCATAGATTAATTCTTCTGTTCCTTCATTTTTTGCACCAATGATAACCTCACTTGTTTCTTCGCCAACCTTTTTAAGGATTTTATCAATTCCTTTTTCAAATAAATAGTTTGTATAGGATCCTTCAATCGGAGAATTCTTTCTTTCACTTATTGTTTCATATAAAGTATTAAGGATTGACTTCTCACTTTTCTTATCCGTAAAACATGACCAGCTACCCGTGTGACAAGCAACACCGCTTTGTTCGACTAGTAATAAGATGGAATCTTGGTCACAATCATAATAACTAGCCACTACTTTTTGAAGATGACCAGATGTTTCTCCCTTCTTCCATAATTGTTGTCGACTACGGCTATAATACGTTGCATAGCCTGTTTCAAGTGTTAGTTGAAGAGCTTCTTTATTCATATACGCTAACATTAATACATCTTTCGTTTTGCTATCCTGTGCAATAACCGGTACTAAACCATCTTGGTTAAAATTTACTTTTTCAATTTGAATCATTCGTTTTCACTCCCACTATTTAATTACCCTCGAATGCAAATACCTTCTTCTTGTAAATAGTTCTTTAAATCTTTTATTTTAATATCACCAAAATGAAAAACAGAAGCAGCTAACACACCGTCAACATTTGCTTTTTCGATTGCTTCTTTAAAATGCTCCATCGTACCTGCTCCACCTGATGCGATCACTGGTACATTTACTTCGTCTGTAATTAATTTAAGGATCGTCAAATCATATCCATTTCTCATCCCATCTTCATTTATGCTATTTAGCACAATCTCGCCAGCACCTAGCTCGACACCTTTTTTTGCCCATTCCACTGCATGAAGGTCCGTTTCAGTTCTGCCTCCATTTATAAATACTTTGTATTCTCCCAACTCATTTTGCTTCGCATCGATTGAAAGTACTACGCATTGAGAACCAAATTTTTGAGCCGCTTCCCGTAATAAATTAGGATTTTTAACAGCTGCAGAATTAATGGAAACTTTATCTGCTCCTTTTCTTAAAATCCTTGTAAAATCATCAATTGTACGAATGCCTCCCCCGACACAAAAGGGAATTCGAAGTTCTTTCGCAACGTTCGAAACATACTCAAGTGAAATATCTCTTTCTTCATTTGAAGCAGTTATATCATAGAAAACTAACTCATCTGCTCCATTTTCACTATAGTATTTACCTAATACTTCAGGAGAATCAACATCAATGATTCCTTCGAATTGTTTACCTTTTACCACTCTTCCATTTCGAACATCTAGGCAAGGTATGATTCGTTTTGCAAGCATTGAAGTGCCTCCTCTACTGTAAACTTGCCTTCATAAAGTGCTTTTCCAGTGATAGCTCCGTAAACACCGATTTCCGCTAATTCTTTTAAATCTTTCAAGGAACCAATTCCACCTGATGCAATAATGTTTACACTTTCTAGATCTAGTAGCTTTTTATAGATTTCAATATTCGGACCGCTTAACATACCATCCTTTGCAATGTCTGTATAAATGATTGTCTTCACGCCAAGGTCCATTAAGTTTTTACAAAACAACAAACTATCCATGTTCGATAATGTTTCCCATCCATGCGTTGCAACCTTCGAATCTTTTGTATCGACGCCCACTGCTATTTTTTCTCCATACAGTTTAACAGCTTCTTTCACAAACTCTTCGCTTTCGAGCGCAACAGTCCCAAGTATGACGCGTTCTACCCCAGATTGAATCCACCCTTCAATGCTCTGGATTGTTCGGATTCCTCCACCAACTTGAACAGATAAATTTGTTCCTTGGATGATTTTCTTTATCGTTTCTTTGTTCAATCCATTACCTGTGCGAGCTCCATCTAAATCAACGACATGTAAGAAAATAGCACCATCTTGTTCAAATTGTTTTGCCATTTTAAGAGGATCTTCGCTATAGACTTTTACATCCGAAAAATCTCCTTGCTTTAATCTCACACATTTTCCATCTTTTAAATCAATTGCTGGAAATAGATTCATAGCTAATCATCTCCTTAAAAGTTTTTAGTAAGTTGAGTCCGGCATCACTACTTTTCTCAGGGTGAAATTGCATACCATAAATGTTTTCGCTATTTACAATTGCAGGTACTTTTACTCCGTAATCACTATACGCAACTAGGTTTTCATCATCTGCTTGTGCATAGTATGAATGAACAAAGTAAACATAATCTCCGTTCAGATTGTTCTTTAAGATTGGATCTTGTTTATAAAAAGTTAATGAATTCCAGCCCATATGCGGCACCTTTACAGTTTCTGGAATCTTTTTGATTGTTCCTTTTAATAATCCTATCCCCTCATACTTTCCTTCTTCCTCACTAAATTCATAAAGTAACTGCATACCAAGACAAATTCCTAAAAAAGGAGTTCCTTCCATCGCTTTCTTTTTTAGTACCTCAATTAAATTTCGTTTCTTTAATTCATCCATAGCAGCTCCAAAAGCTCCTACTCCAGGAAGAATAATTGATGAAGCATTTTGGATAGCTTCTTTGTCATCACTAATTTCTACATCTAATCCAATCTGCTCAAACGCGCGTTGTAATGAACTTAAATTTCCAGCGCCATAGTCCACAATAATAGTCAATTACAGCACTCCCTTCGTCGATGGAATTTCATTTGAAACGATCTCACATGCCTCTCTTACAGAACGGCCAAATGCTTTAAATAATGCTTCAATTTTATGGTGATCATTTTCACCATAAAGAACTTCCATATGACAATTCATTTTCGCTTCATTTGAAACAGATTTAAAAAATTCTTTCACATTTTGTGTATCAAGCATTCCGACTTTTTCACGTTCGATTTTTGCATTGTAGACAAGATAAGGACGCCCACTAAAATCAACAACGACTCTTACCAATGTTTCATCCATTGGAACATATGATGATCCGTATCGATTCAAGCCTTTTTTATCTCCAAGCGCTTCTAATAAAGCTTGTCCTAAAGCAAGACCAATGTCTTCCGTTGTATGGTGATCATCTACTTGAATATCCCCATTACATTCAACTGTTAAGTCAATGCCACTATGGAATGAAAAGAGTGTTAACATATGATCAAGAAAACCAATCCCTGTCGAAATGTTGCTTTTTCCTGTTCCATCAAGATTTAATGATAATGAAATAGCAGTTTCTTTTGTTGTTCGTGATATCGTTGATCCTCTCATTAGTTATCCTCCTCAAATCGAATCGAAACAGAACGAGCATGTGCATATAGCCCTTCTTCATTTGCCAATGTTTCGATTGTTTCTTTTGCTTTGCTAAGAGATTGTTTACTAAAGTACACGACAGATGTTTTCTTCAAGAAATCCAGCACACTTAACGATGAAGCAAAACGAGCCGTTCCACTTGTTGGTAATGTATGATTTGTACCTGCATAATAATCTCCAACTGATTCAGGGGTATACTCTCCGATAAAGATTGCACCTGCATTCGTAATTTGATCTGCCATTTCAATCGGATTTTCTGTCATTACTTCAACATGCTCTGGTGCCATTTTATTTACAATCTCAATTGCGTCATCCATTGTATTTGTTAGAATAATCGCACCGTATTGTTCAAAAGCCTTTTCGATAATATCTTTTTTCGGTTGTTCATTGATTTGAATATTAATTTCATTCTGTATTTGATTTGCTAGATCCAATGAATTAGTTAGCACTACACTCGAAGCCATTTCATCATGTTCTGCTTGAGCCATTAAATCCGCTGCAATAAATCGTGGGTTCGCCGTTTCATCTGCAACAATAACGACTTCAGTTGGTCCTGCAATCATATCAATCCCAACAATACCTGATACAAGTCGCTTTGCCATTGCCACATACATATTTCCTGGTCCGACGATTTTATCGACTTTTGGAATTTGGCTTGTTCCGTATGCTAATGCAGCCACTCCTTGTGCTCCGCCTACTTTGAATACTCGATTGACGCCTGAAATTTTCGCAGCTACTAACAAGGAGCTGTTAATTTTTCCTTCTTTATTTGGCGGAGTAATCATAATGACTTCTTTTACACCTGCAATAATTGCTGGTATAGCATTCATTAGAACGGTAGATGGATATGCTGCTTTTCCTCCTGGTATATATAAGCCAACCGTTTGAATTGGTCGCACAATTTGTTGGATAAATTGATCTGTTTCTTCTATTTTGTACCCCGTTAGTTTTTGCTTAATATGGAATCGTTCAATATTCTCTTTTGCGACTAACAGCGCATCAATTACGTTTTGATTTGTTTCTTGAAAAGCTTTTTCAAATTCTTCTTCTGACACTTCAAAATTCATTAATTCCGTGCCATCAAATTTTTTTGTATAGTTTGAAACAGCAAAATCACCATTTACTTTTACATCTTGAATAATCTCTTTCACAATTTTTTCAATTTGTTCTGTTGGTAAATTTGAACGCGAAATGATTTTATTTAATTGGCTACTTTGATCATTTGATTGATAAATTTTCATTATACTTCTCTCTCCCCTCAGAAATTTTTCCTTTATAAGACATGATTTTTTCGTATTGGAAACGATAGCTTACTTTGTTGCAAATCACTTTAGCGCTAATTGGCATCATTTCTTCTAAAACAACCAAACCATTTGCTTTTAATGTGTTGCCCGTTTCAACTAGGTCAACAATTACATCTGATAGCCCCATGATTGGAGCTAATTCAACTGAGCCATTTAAGGGGATAATTTCAATATCCTCTTTTTGAAAGTATTTCTTTGTAATATTGGGATATTTCGTTGCAATTCGAATGTTGTTTTTCAAGCGAAACTGTTTATTTTTTGGAAAGCTTGCAACCGCAAATGTACATTTTCCAAATTGCAGATCAAGTAATTCATAAACGTCACCTTCTTGTTCTAAAATGACGTCTTTTCCGACAACCCCAAGATCCGCAACTCCTTTTTCAACATACGTAACAACATCAACAGGTTTAACAAAAATATATTTAATGAGATTTGCATGATCCTCAAATACTAGTTTTCTAGAACCCGGGTCAATCCAATCACCCATCCCTATTTCATAGAAAATTTTATTCATATCTTTTTCGATTCTACCTTTCGCGATTGCAACTGTTAGCCATTCCATGTGTTATCCCTCTCTTTCGCTTGAATCCAAGCATTTACATCAATCGAAAATCCGATAGCACCAATTTTTTGGCCATATTCTTTCGTTAAAGAATCATATCTTCCACCGCTTAGTACAGCTCTAGGTAAATTTGAATAATATCCTTTAAAAATAATCCCCTCGTAATAATCCAATTCATTAATCATTGATAAATCAAAGTAAATAGTGGAGTTAATCTCCGAAAATTTATAGAAAGACTTAACTGCATTTTTCATTTTTTCGTTTAATAGATAATGTGAATCGATGGTAACAAGTTGATCTAACTTTCCATGAAACGTAAATAGTTTTTCAAATACTTCTTTTACTTCATCCTTACTATTTTTTTGATTCATAAATTGAGAACAGGCATGGAAGTCTTTTGCATAGATTAGTTTCTTAAGCTCATAACGTTCATTTTTAGTTAAGTTACATTCATCTAATAATCCCTCTAAGAAACCCGTGTGACCAATTTCAAGAATAAAAGGGGAATCTTGCAAATAATTACAAGCCATCTCGATCATTTCACATTCTGATTCAGTAGATATCTCACCTAAAATTTCAAGTCCAAATTGGCTAATTTCTTTTACCGATTTTTTACTACTTCGATAGTTCGTAGATTGATAAAATAGCTTTACTTCATCTTTTTGATTTATACTTGGTAACACTTCTTTAATCATTGCAGTTGTAATATCCGGACGTAATAATAGTTGCTGATACCCATTCATTACAACAACCATTTGCTCTCTCGTTAAGCTTGCATTTTTACAAGTAAATTGCTCATACTTTTCGAATAATGCTGGTTGAAAAGGAAAGTATCCCTTTTGTAATGCAAAATCTTCCATACTTCGCTTTATTTCATAACGTTTTAATGATTGCTGTAATAGTTCATCCATTTCTGTCATCTCCTTTTAAAAGTAGAAAAGCCATACAGGTAAGTACCTGTATGGCTTTCCAGCGACACAAGCACTTATCGTAACACGAATAGGGCTTGTATCCATGAACATTTTTTAGTCCATAGATTCAACCCCTCTTACGATGATGATGTTTTAATCCATTAATCATTTGTGCTTGTAACATTGTAGTTGTCCCCTTTGATCAATTATTTTTCAGCTTTAAACGTTTAACGATGTTTTCTTAACTATAAATTCTTTCATGCAATTGATTAATCCTTCATTATCAGAGTGCTTACCAATTGTAATCCGAATAGCATTTGGAAAATGTCGGACAATAAAGCCTTTTGATTCAAGTTTTTCAAAAATTTCTTTACTATTTTCTATATTTAAGTAGATAAAATTAGTTTGTGATGGAAAATATGAAATACCATATGTTTCACAGAAATCCACGTACTGCTTCATTCCTTCTGAATTCTTACTGACACATTCTTTAATAAATTCTTGGTCTTCTAGTGCTGCCATTGCAGCAATTTGAGCTGTCAGTGAAGTATTATATGGAAGTCTTACTTTATTTAATTCTGCCATTAGATTTAGATGACCAATTCCATATCCAATTCGAAACGATGCTAGGCCATAAACTTTTGAGAATGTACGTAAAATAATGACATTATCAAATTGTTGAAGTAATGATATCGTATTTGGAAAGTCCTCTGCCGTTGCATATTCCACATATGCTTCATCAACTACTACATAAGTTGATTCTGGAACTGACTGCAAAAAATTTACTAAATCTGCTTGATTTACATAAGTCCCAGTAGGATTAGCCGGATTACAAATCCATACAATTTTTGTTTGTTCGTCTATTTGTTCTAACATCTCATTCAGGTCATGAACACCATTTACTAATGGCACATTACGTACTTCAGCACCTTCAATAATGGCATGGTGTTCATATTGAGAAAACGTAGGTGTAGCTTGTACAATATTATGCTTGGATTCTAGTAAACCACGACTAATCATTTGAATGACTTCATCTGCACCACTGCCAAACAGTAATTGCTCTGGCAGGGCACTTAAAAATTCAGCAACCTTTTGACTTAGTGCTTCTCCAGGACCATCAGGATAAATTGCATACTGTTCAGAAATTGTCTGCATTGACTCGAATACCTTTGATGAACAACCAAATGGGTTTTCATTCGCATTCAATTTCACAACTCGATCAAGTCCATGCATTTTTTTTATTAATTCAATTGGCTTTCCTGGATTATATGATTCTAAGTTTGCAATTTGTGATTTTATATTCATTAAACATCTCTCCCTGTTAATGACATTTTAAATGAACGTTGTTTCTATCTGCCTATGATGAACATATTTTAAAAATTCAAGATTAAGATATTTATAATTATACGTATAGATGAATAATAATACAACATTTATTCTATGGTAATCTTTACTTATTAATTATTTTTAATGAATTCGTATTTCATTTCTATTTACTTACTCGAATAAAAGGAAGGAGTATTATTGTAATAACTGGAGTTTGTGTGAGGATTAAGCTTACTAGAATAATTAACTAATATATTAGATTTTAATCTAACTAAAAAATGGGTAGGGTAACAGATTCTTTTCTGCCCCCTATCCATTCTTTTATAAAATCTATTATTGAATAACCTATAATCCAAAATGCTGTTTTGATAGCTCCTTGAATCTCGCATAGTCAATGTTCTCTTTTGTAACTCTTCCATCAACCCATTGTGTAAAAGAGGAATCTGTTAATGTGATACTTCCTTCACTAGTAAGTCGAGTGATTAAAGGGCTTTTATTAAAAGGTGACTCTGGGTGTTCAGAGATAGCCGTTTGAATCTCATTCAACTCCAATAAATCCGATATCGTCCTCTTGGAATCAAAAGCATATCCAATCCTCCAATCAGTATCCTTATCCTTCAATTTTATGTGAAGAACATAATCTCCAAGTTCAGTATTCACTTTTTCGATTCGAAATTCACCATTATTAGAAGTTACTGTCTCCCCTGTTAAAGGAACTGGTTTTAATGGTAAGTTCGTTCCAAAGCCCGTATCTATTAGATATGTTTGGTTATCATGAATTATAAGAATCGTTGCATGATTTCTTCCATGTGTTTGGTACCTTTGATTCTCATTATTGTAAACAACTCCACGTGCTAAGAATGCATTAAAGCCATTTTCGATTAAGAACAAATAAAGGAAAGAGTTTAATTCATAACAAAGACCTCCTTCTTTCTTTAATAATATTTTGTTCATTAAGTTTTCCTTTGTAATATCATTTGTTTTATTTTCAATAATGCATATGTTTTCAAAAGGGATGTTGAATGCTGTTTTCTCAAGAATGTTATCTAACGTTTCAAATGTAATTTTTTCGTCTTCCGAAATGCCGATTCTTTTACGAAATAATGAATTAAGCTGACTCATTAATTTACTCCCCAAAAAAGTTTTTTATATGGCTATTTTCATATACATTGTTCAGTATGTGTAAGTTGATTTCCACTACATGATGCTCGCTTTCCTTTGGGCGTGAGCTGAGCCTCCTCGTCGCATACGCTCCTTTGGGGTCTCAACCTTCCCGCATCTCCCACAGGAGCCCTTCACCCTTTTAAATTACAAAATCATCTTAAATTACAAAACTTAAAAACAACAATCTTAAAAAAGTGCCTTTTATATAAATCACTTATCCCAGAACGCACATTTTCAATATTATGAATATGATACACTACATTAATTTAAGACTTTCTATCTTATATTCTAATAAATAATTATAAATAAATGA
>Ga0187780_10003001_pt1 | contig 12726 bp, 11 predicted proteins | sample 1015_Q2_SP10_20__FD_132429 | JGI IMG/M metagenome (GOLD analysis project Ga0187780, IMG submission 132429) | Tropical peat soil microbial communities from peatlands in Department of Meta, Colombia - 1015_Q2_SP10_20_MG | ecosystem: Environmental > Terrestrial > Soil > Wetlands > Peat | place...
GCGAAGCGCTCGCGATCGACGCCGAGTTCGCCGAGAAATCGCGCCACTTCCTTCGCCGGCGCGGTTTGCGTCTTCGCGCTCATCCCGTTCCCCTGGTCCGCACGCAGCATCATACCATCAGCCCAACGATCGGCGTTTGCCCCCTTCCGCCGATTCGCTATCGTGCCGCCACTTTAATCCTTCGAGGCGCCGATGGCGGTCAAGCGATCACCTGGGTTGGACGCGATCGACGTGAAGATCCTCGTCGCCCTGCAGCGCGACGGAAGAATGACCATCAAGAAGCTCTCGGGACTGGTCGGCCTCTCGGCTCGGCCCTGCCTCGAGCGGGTGAGGCGCCTCAGATCTTCCGGCGTTATCGCCGGCTTCCAGGCCGTGGTCGATCTCGACCGGCTGTCCAAGCCGGTCACCGTGTTCTCGGAATTGTCGCTGACGCGACAGGCTCGCCAGGAGCGCATCGAGGCGCGTCTCCGGGAAAGCGAAGAAGCCGTCGAATGCTGGGAGATCAGCGGGACGTCGGACTACCTCGTGCGCTTCGTCTGCGCCGATCTCGCGCGCTACGAGGCGCTGACCGCGGAACTGATCGGCGACCGCCGGCTCGGCGTCGCGCGGATCATGAGCCACATCGTGCTCCGTCCCGTGAGCCGTTTCAGGGGTTACCCGTCCCCGCTCTTGCTCGGCAAGCGCTAGCCCTTCACAGCCGATTCTGTCGTCAAACCGTGGATCGCGGCGGATTCGGCTGCGATGCCCGCGAAGTTCAACCACACATGCTGACCCGTTCGCACAATATTAACGATGAACGAAGAGGATCGCGCGAACGGAGACTCGCCATGGACCCGGTCGAACTCGAAGCCCGCTACGCGGCGCGCAACTACAATCCGCTGCCGGTCGTTCTGACGCGCGGCGAAGGCGCGCGCGTGTGGGACACGCAGGGCCGCCGCTACATCGACATGATGAGCGCCTATTCGGCGGTGAGTCACGGGCACGGACATCCCCGTATCCTTGCGGCCCTCGACGCGCAGGCTCGCCGCCTCGCGGTTCCCTCGCGCGCCTTTTTCAACGAACGACTCGGGCCCTTCCTCGCAAAGCTTTGCGCAGTCACCGGTCTCGATGCAGCGTTGCCGATGAACACCGGCGCCGAGGCGGTCGAGACCGCCATCAAGGCGGCGCGCCGTTGGGGCTACTGGGTGAAGGGCATTCCAGATGGCCGCGCCGAGATCATCGTCGCGGCGGGCAATTTCCATGGCCGTACGACCACGATTGTCGGCTTCTCCTCCGAGCCCGACTATCGCGACGGATTCGGTCCTTTCGCCCCGGGGTTCCGTGCAGCAAAGTTTGGCGATTTGGCCGACTTTGCTGCCGCCATCACCCCCGACACTGCCGCGATCCTCGTCGAGCCGATCCAAGGCGAGGCCGGAATTATCGTACCGCCGGCAGGCTGGCTCGCCGGGCTGCGTGTGCTTTGCGACCGGCACAACATTCTCCTGATCGTCGATGAGGTGCAGACCGGGCTCGGGCGGACCGGCGCCTGGTTCGCGTTCCAGCATGAGGATATCCGGCCCGATGGGCTGATCCTGGGCAAGGCCCTGGGTGGCGGCGTCCTGCCGGTCTCGGCTCTGGTCGGAACTCACGCGCTCATGGATGTGTTCACTCCTGGCTCACACGGTTCCACCTTCGGCGGGAACGCCCTCGCGGCAGCGGTCGGCCTGACCGCGCTCGAGGTCCTCGAAGAGGAGGGACTGATCGAGCGCAGCCGCACGCTCGGCGCGCACATGCTCGAGCGCCTCGAGGGCATTGCGAGTCCAGTCATCAAGGAGGTGCGCGGCCGCGGCCTTTTCGCGGGCGTCGACATCGATCCGCGTTATGGAGATGCCCGCACGGCGTGCGAGCGACTGATCGAAAAGGGTGTGCTCTCGAAGGAGACGCACGAAACGGTGGTGCGCTTGGCGCCGCCCCTGATCATTTCACGCGAGGACCTGGATTGGGCACTGGATCGGATCATCGACGTCGTGCGCTCGCTCGAGCGCGCGAACAAGGCGGCGGCCGCTTGAAATGGATGCGAGACCCGACACGCAGACGGCCATCGAGCCCGCGCGCATCTTGATGTGCGCGCCGGATCATTTCGCCGTCAGCTACACGATCAATCCGTGGATGGATCCGGCGGAGTGGGCGGCGCAGTCCGCGAAATACACGGTCGTCGCCCGGCGCGAGTGGAAGCGCCTTCATCAGCGCCTGCAGCAGCTCGGCGTTGCGATCGAGCTGGTCCCGCCTGCCGCGAGCCTGCCGGATCTTGTCTTCACGGCCAATGCGGCCGTGGTCATGGACGGAATCGCGCTCCTGGCGCATTTCCGGCATCCTGAGCGGCAAGCCGAGGAGAGCCCTTACGAGCGCGCTTTTCGCGAGCTCTGGGCACACGGCATGATCGCATCGGTGCGGCGCTTGCCCGAGGGAATCATTCTCGAAGGTGCCGGCGACTGCGTGTGGGACTCGGCGCGGCGAATTTTCTGGATGGGATACGGGCCACGCTCGACGCGGAGCGCCGCGCGCGCCGTCAGCGACACGTTCGGGGTCGAGACGGTTGCGCTCGAGCTCGTGGACCCGCGTTTCTATCACATGGATACGGCGCTCAGCGCGCTTCCTCGCGGCGAGCTCATGTATGTGCCTTCGGCCTTCACCGCTCAGGGGCTGCGCCAGATCCGTTCTCGCGTCGCACCTGAGCAGCGCATCGAGCTTGGCGAGAAAGATGCCAGCTTGTTTGCCGCAAATGCCATCAGGCTCAATGACGACATCGTGATGTCGGGTTGCGGCCCTGCCCTTCGTCACCGGCTCGAGGGTGCCGGCTATATTGTTCATTCGACGCCGCTCAGCGCCTTTCACCGCAGCGGCGGCTCGGCCTTCTGTTTGACCCTCCGGCTGGATCAGCGCTCAGTCAGGAGTGCGGACGCTTTACCCGAGAAGGCTTCGGCTTAGGACCAGCCTCTCAGCGTTTGAGCGCGATCAGCCGAGCCGGATCGTCGCGCTCTCGCCTTCGATCGTCATCTCCGTGCCGAACCGCGTGGACAGCAGGCGAACTCGATCGAGGATCGCCGCAGCGACCGAGCCCCGCGCCAGCACGGGCCGACCGCGTTGTGCCCGGCTTCTGCCATGACCGAGATCGAGCGGGTGCAGCCTGACGGCGATGAGGTGGTGCGCCGCGAATTCACAGGTCGCCGCAAGGCTCTGCCAATACTCCGGCGCTGCTGGGAAGCCGCGTGTCTCGTTACCCGTGCGCGCGTCGAGGAAATCCGTCGGGGTCGCACGTTCGTCGAGACCGAACCGGGCATAGGCTTCGGCAGGGAAGACCGGCACATTATCGTTCTGGAAGATGAAATTCCCTAGGCTGTAGAAGATTGGACGGCCCTTGTAGATCTCGACGCCCAAAGTCAGGTGCGGACCGTGACCTACAACTGCGTCAGCGCCGGCATCGATCGCGGCGTGCGCGAAGTCGACCGCGAAGGCGGCCGGCTCCTCCATCCCGACATTCGTCGCCGCGGTGAGCGCACCACTCGGACCGAATTCATGGTTGTGGAGGGAAAAGATCACCCAGTCGGCCTGTCGACGCGCCTCGCGGATCCAGCGCAGGTTGGCTTCGGCATCGCGGACATCGACTTTCGTGGCGACCGCGAACCGGGCGCCAACCTGGAACCGGTGGCCGAGGAAGCTCAGCGCGTCGGTGCTATCCTCGGGCGCCTCCTGCGCGCTGAAGAACATCGCCCGTAGACGGGTGCGCTGCTGGGTGAGGCCGAGCTGTTCGCTCGTCTGCCTCAGCGCGAGAAACGCCGCTTGGTCCACCGTGAAGCTCGTCGCGAAGCCGAGAGGATTGACGCCAGGCCGGCCGGCGGCATCGATGCGCTGATCGGCGGCGCGCGTCCAAGGCGGATAGAAAGTTGTCGCGGCGAGCAACGCGACGCGGCCGGCCGCCGTGTCGAAATAGGCGGGCTTGCGCGCCTCTGCCAGATTGGCGCCGGCGCCGGCATGCGCAATCCGCGCGCGGCCGAGGTGTGCAAGCATCGCCAGGAGTCCGTCGACCCCGTAATCCGTGGCGTGATTGTTGGCGCAGGAGAAAAGGCGCAAGCCCATCCATTTGAGATCGTCGAGCAACGCCGGAGGCGTGCTCATCGGCGTGCCCTGGGTGAGGTTAGGCGTGCCGTCCGTGGGCTCGCGTACCGTGGTCTCGAGATTGGCGAAGCTCGCATCAGCGCTGCGGCACAGATCGAGAAGGGCGCGATAATCGGGCTCATCGCCGGCCTGCAGGCCGCGCGCTGGCATCGCATCGCCCGCAACAAAGAGCCGGATATCGCCTCGCTCGGATCGGTAGATCATGGCCTTCCCGCCTGCCCTGCGCAGCAACTCTAGCGGGACGCGGAGCGCACCGCGAGCGAGTGTCGGTGCTTGCAGCGATATTGCGCCTTAGCATCGGCCGCGGGCCGCGCTAGCTTAGCGACGAAGGACCCAAATTCAGGAAGGGCAGAGGCATGCCGCGCAAGCTCATCGATATCTCGATGCATCTTGAGAACGACGTGGCGTCGGACCCGCCGGGCTACGAGCCGCACATTGAGTATTTCACCCATAAGGACACGGCCGCAGATGTGATGAAGTTCTTCCCAGGCCTCAAAGAAACAGACCTGCCCGAGGGCGAAGGCTGGGCCATCGAATGGATCCGGCTTATGACGCATAACGGAACCCATCTCGACGCTCCCTACCACTTCCATTCGACGATGAACCGCGGCGAGCGCGCGATCGCAATCGACGAGGTCCCGCTCGATTGGTGCCTGCAGCCCGCAGTGAAGCTCGATTTCCGCAGCTTTCCCGACGGGTATGTCGCGACGGCCAATGACGTCGAGCAGGAACTGAAGCGCGTCGGGCACGAACTCAAGCCGCTCGAGATCGTCGTTGTCAACACCCGCGCCGGCGCGGCCTATGGCACGCCCGGCTATGTCGCAGCAGGCTGCGGCATGGGACGCGAAGCCACGCTCTACCTCCTGGAGCGAGGCGTTCGCTTGACTGGGACGGATGCCTGGAGCTGGGACGCGCCCTTTGTTCATACCAAAGGAAAGTACGCGGCGACCGGCGATGCGGGCTTGATCTGGGAGGGGCACAAGGCCGGCCGCGAGATCGGCTATTGCCACCTCGAGAAGCTCCACAATCTCGAGGCGCTGCCGGCAGACGGCTTTTCCATCGCGTGCTTCCCGGTGAAGATCCGCGGCGCATCGGCCGGCTGGACCCGCGCGGTCGCGATCTTCGCGGATTAGCCGCGTGGCGAAGGCGCGCGTCCTCATCGTCGGCGCAGGGATCGGTGGACTGACGGCGGCCCTGGCGCTCATTCGCCGCGGCTACGCGATCCAGGTTTTTGAACAGGCGCCCGAGCTGACCGAGTTGGGCGCAGGTGTCCAGATCTCGCCCAATGGCTCGCGCATTCTGCGCGCGCTTGGACTCGGAGACGAACTCGCGCGGATCGGTATCGAGCCAGGCATCGTCGACCTGCGCCTGTGGAATACGGGCGCGCGGTGGAAAATGATGGAGCACGGCGCAAACACGCGGGAACGCTATGGCTCACCGCACTACACCATTCATCGGGCCGATCTCCAAACCATGCTCAAAGCGGCGGTTCTACGTGCCGCGCCGTCGAGCATATGCGTGAATTCCCGTTGTGTCGGGATCGCGCAATCGGTGCGAGGCGTTGCGCTGACGCTCGAAGGCGGCCTGTGCGTAACGGGCGACGTGCTCATCGGCGCGGACGGGATCCATTCCACCGTGCGCCAGGCGCTTTTCGGGCGGGATACACCCGAGTTCACTGGTTTCATGGCGTGGCGCGGGCTATGCCCAGCAGCGAAGCTGCAGCCAGCGCTGATGCGCCATGGCGGCTGGATCGCGCCGGCCTCGCATATCTTTCATTACCCCGTCCGCAACCGCGAACTGCTCAACGTCATCGCCGTCGTGGAACGCCGCGACTGGCGTCACGAATCATGGACCGATCGCGGCACCCACGAAGAATGGCTCGGTGATTTTCCCGGCTGGCATGAGGACGCGCGGGCGATGATCGCGGCGGTCGAGACCCCCTACAAATGGGCCCTCGTGGTGCGTTGGCCGTTGCCGCGATGGAGCGTCGCCAACGCGACGCTCTTGGGCGACGCATGCCACTCGACTTTGCCATTTCTTGCGCAAGGCGCGGCGATGTCGATCGAAGACGCCTGCATCCTCGCGCGCTGCCTCGACGCGTGCGACGATATCGAGACCGCGCTCCAGCGGTATGAGGCGGCCCGTATCGATCGGACCCGGAGGATCGTGCTGGCCGCCGTGGCGCAAAAGGACCGGCTCCATGGCGATTCGCTCAAGGACCCGAATACGGCCAAGCGGCACGTCGACGAGAAGTGGAGCGCCGCGAGCGTCGAAGAACTCTATGACGGGATCTACGGCTACGACGCACTCAACGTGACGATCTAGCCGCGTGTCCCACTCTCGCTCTCACGCTGCGGGTTCGCGCGAACCCTGGGCATGGATTTCGAGAATCCGCGAGACGAGGTCCGGGGTCCGCAGCCGCGCGATTCCACATTCCGTCGCGATGCCGAAGCGCTCGACATGCTTGCTCGCCGCGGCGATGCGGCGACGGACGCCTTCGACGCCATCTTCGGCATGCACGAGGCCGAGGTAGAGCTCGGTCGTGGGTGCCAAGTTCAGCTCGCGCATCGGTCGGAAGAATGCATCGTCGCTGCGCGCGATTGGCACCGGCATATGGAGAAAAGCGATGGGGTGCGGCACCCCAGAGGCCAGTCCATTGGCGAGTTCGACCATCTTCGCAGCGTCCACCGGCTCGACGAAATGTTTGGCATCGAGATCGCCGTAGCAAAGGTGGTAGCCGAGCTCGACACCCGCGGGAACGGCCGCGCCCAGGCGCTTCAGACGCGCGAGCATCTCGGACCTGGAAGTCCCTTCCTTGGGGTAGCGATCCGCAATCTGGCCGTCCCAGATCACCATCTCGATGCAGACATCCCACTGGATCGCGAGATCCGCATGCGGGATCGCCCGGCACAGGCGCGCGACCTCGTCGAGCATCGCCCGTTCGTAGGCCTGCTCGATGACCGTGGCATCGCGCGGTGAACAAAATGGGAGGATGACGGCCATCGGCGTCGGCAGGCTGACCTGGAAGCGCGTCTTTACCGGCAAATCGCCGCGCTGCTTCGCGGCGAGAAAGTCCTGGTAGGAGGCGCGCGCTTCGCGCGCATAGCCCAATTCGCCGAAGCGGACCTCGTCGCCGCGCACGCCGTCCGCGAGCCGAAGCTTCGGAAACATCCCGGCGGCCGCCATCGCCGCATCGACCCTCAAATAGGCATTGGCGCGGAGCAGCGGGTATTGCCAGCTGATCCAGAGTCTTCTCCCCCCGGGCTCGCCATCCGGAATCCTGCGTAGACGGCGACCGAGCAAGTGTCCGACGGTGCGGAACACGTCATCGACGCTGTCGAGAGCAATGCTCCCGACGAGATGGACGCTTTCGGGTAATGTCTCTGCCATGGTCCCTCCCTTGTGTCGGTTGCGCGATCCTAGAACGTTAGGCTGTGCGCGGCCAGATCGCCGCCGCCTTCGCGGCTCGCCAGTGGATTGTGCGGGCAAATTTGTGTTAGGAACACCCGCGAGCCGTTGCCCCGAAAACCAGCCGATGTAGTCATGCCAACAATCACCCATGCCGAAGCCGTGGCGCGCGCCAAGAAGGTCGGCGAGGTCGCCAAGGCCAACGCCAATACGACCGAGAAGCTGCGCCGTCTGCCGCCTGAGAATGTTCAGGCGATGATGGACTCCGACCTCGTCGGACTCATCATTCCGAAAGAACGCGGCGGCTACGGCATCGACAGCTGGATGACGGTCGTCGACGTGGTCAGCGAAGTCGGCCGCCATTGCGGCGCGAGCGGCTGGTGCTTCGACCTCCTGATTCAGCATCACTGGGTGTTCGGCATGTTCCCTGGTGAGTGTCAGGATCAGATCTATAAGTCTGACCCCCGCCCGAAGATCGGTACCTCCTTCATGCCCGCGAGCAAGGTCACGCGCGCGCCAGGCGGCTTTCGCGTCACCGGCGAATGGAGCTTTTCTTCGGGCATCGACCATTCCGACTGGGCGATTCTCGGTGGCGCGGTCCCGGCCGCGGACGGATCGGGCCCGCCCGATGTGCGATTCTTCATGTTCGGCCCGGGCGAGTTCAAGCCGAAGGACACATGGTACGCCGTCGGCCTTAAGGGGTCCGGCAGCAACAATGTCGTCGTCAATGACGTGTTCGTGCGCGAGGAGTTCTCGGTCCGTGCGGTCGATTTCGGCGCGGGCCGCTCGCCCGGAAGCAAAGTCAACAAGGGCGTGATGTTCCGCGAGCCGGGCTATGTCGCTTTCCCGTTCGGAATCTTCTGCCCTCTGATGGGGATTGCGCGCGGCGCGCTCGATTGCTTCGTCGATTTCGCGAAGAGCCGTGCCGAGAGCGCGGTACGCGATCCGATGCTCCAGCTACTGAACACGCAACGGACCATCGGCGAAGCCGCGGCCGAGATCGACGCTGCCTACCTTCTCGCCAGGGACAATGATGATAAGCTGATGAACGGGCTGCCCAAGGGCGAGGCGGACATCTCGGCGATCCGGCGCAACTTCACCCTTGCCTCGCGCCTCGCGCTGCGCGGTGTCGATCGGCTCTTCGAGACATCGGGCGCGCGCGGCATCTTGGACACCAATCCGATCCAGCGTTTCTGGCGCGACATGCACGCGGCCGCCAACCACGTCGCCTGGGGCATCGACACGAGCTACGTCAATGCCGGCGCCTTCGCGATGGGCCTGCCACCCGCGGGCGCCGCGGGCATACCCGCCGGACGCGGAGGCCATTGATGGCCGAACGGTCCGAGCGGCCACCTGCGCGCGAGCGCATCGCGGTCGAGGAAGGCTTCACCATTCCCGAAGTCGCCGCCGCGGCACGGGCGCTCGCCGAGCGCTCGGGCTCGACCATGCAAATTTCGGCCGGCCGCCGCGCGATGTTTCAGGATCTCATGGACCTGGGCGAACGGCGCCTTCGGGCAATGGACGAGGACGGGATCACGATGCAGGTGCTCGTCATCGGCTCGCCTGGAGTCCAGGCCTTCGACGCGGCGCAAGGCACCGCGCTTGCAACGCTGGCGAACGACCGTCTCGCCGCCGCGTGCAAGGCGCATCCGACGCGCTTTGCGGGCTTGGCCGCGATGGCGCCGCAGAGTCCCGCGGGCGCCGCGCGCGAGCTCGAGCGCGCGGTCAGGATCTTGGGCCTCAAAGGCGGGATCATCAACTCGCACACCCATGGCGAGTACCTCGATGATCGCAAGTTCTGGCCGATCTTCGAGGCGGCGCAGGGCTTGGGCGTGCCGATCTACATTCATCCGCGCGAGCCGAGCCCAGGGATGGCAGGTCCGCTCGACATGCCGGGCTATCGCGTCGCCTGGGGTTATGGCATCGAGACCGGCACGCATATCATGCGCCTCATCGCGGGCGGCGTATTCGATCAGTTCCCACGCCTCAAGATCGTGATCGGACATATGGGCGAGAGCATCCCCTTCACGCTCGAGCGGATCGACAACCGCTTCCTGTGGGAGACCGAGATGGGAAATCTCCCGCGCCGGATCAAAAGACTGCCGAGCGAATATTTCCGCGACAACATCATCGTCACGACGAGCGGCATGAATTACCGGCTCCCGCTTATGATGACCGTCGAGATGCTGGGCGAAGACAATGTGCTCTTCGCGGGCGACTGGCCCTTCGAGAAGGTCCGCGATTCGGTCGACGCGATGGACGCCATGCCGCTCTCGGAAACGCAGAAAGCGAAGATCTACCACCTTAACGCGAAGCGGGTCTTCGCCCTCTGACCTCCGCGTCCCGAAGGCGAGGCTCGGCGTTACCTTATTAACATTGTGAAAACATGAGGGGCCGCGCCAGGAATCCATTTGCCCGGGGACCCCACCGCGACGGATAATTCGCGCACGCCAAAGTACGCCGCGGGAGGTCCTCAATGTTTGCCAAGCTCAATCACCTGGCCATCGTGAGCGAGAACTTTGCCATGAGCGCGCGCTTCTACGAGGCGCTCTTCGGCATGAAGATGGCAGACCGCCACCGCGCCGAAGGCGCCGCCGTCCTGGGCGACGGCTATGTCGGGATGAACATCAACCCGCGCGCGCCCGGCCGTGGCGCCAGGCTCGAGCATTTCGGCTTCGAGGTCACCAACGCCCAGACTGCGCTCGACCGCCTGCGCGAGTTCTCCGACGTGAATTGGCTGAAGCGCCCCTCGAACCGTCCCTATGCCGGCATTTCGGCGCACGATCCCGACGGCAATGTCTTCGACATCTCGCAGGAAGACATGGAGAACCGCACCGACATCTATGTCGAGCAGGGCAACGGCGCGCTCCATCCGCGCCACATCTCGCATTTCGCGCTCCGCACGATGCGGCCCGACGCGATGGCCGAGTTCTATCGCAAGGTCTTCGAGCTCGAGGCGCGCAACAAGCGCGAGGGCGACCCTAACCACTACCTGACCGACGGGCATATGACGATGGTCATCATGCCGTGGCGTATCAAGGACTACGACGCGACCGGCATCATGCCGCCATCGCTCGACCATATCGGCTTCAAGACCGAAAACCTCGAGAAGTTCAAGGCCGATGTCGAGCGGCTCAAGAGTCGTAACCCGCGGCTCGCGCCCTTCCCGACCGATTACGGTCCGGAAGCGAAGGCACGGCAGGCGCTCTTCCAGAGGAGCTGCCCGCTCTGCCAGCACCATTTCGCCGATATCGACGGCGTGCTGATCGGCGCGAGCGACGCCTAGGCTCGACCGTTACGCCGCCGCGCGGCGGCGGCCGCGCGCGCCTACTCCATCGCCCAGATATGTGCGCCGGGGAATTTTGGCCAGATCCGCGGTTGCCAATTGTCGTCCATCAGATCCATGTCCGAGAAATACTCGGTGCTGCCGCCGCAGGGGCTCTTGAAGTTCCAGTAGGTGTTGGAGCCGACGATGTGCCGCCCCGGCTTGTTCATCGGCTGCCAACCCTGCTTCAGCATGTGTTGACCGGCGAGCATCACCTCGTCGAAGCTGTCGACCTCGAAGGCGATGTGACCGAAGGCCGCCTTGTCGCGGAAGTTGAAGAGCCCGAGATTGTGGTGGTCGAGCGCGCCCGCGGCGCGCAGGAAGTCGCCGAAATCATGGCTGCGGTCCGAGATGCGGAAGCCGAGCCGGTCGATATAGAAGCTGGCGCCCTCCTGCTCCCTGGCGCGGGTCACGGAGTAGACGAGGTGACCGACGCGCTTCGGCCGAACCCGCGCGGATCCGTCGAAAGGCTTGTTGAGGCGCGCGCGCGGCGAAGGCTCCGCTACCGCCTTCGGCGCTGCGACGCGGAACCCGATCGCGAAGCCATGCGGGTCGCGGGTATGGAGCGTGCCGTCGCCGTCGCGCGTCAGCTCGCGGTCGCGGGCGAGCTCTCGGGCTACTTCGTCAAGACCGCGCGGCGTATCGACGCCCCAGATTGCCTCGCGCAAGGTCGAGCCGCGCTCATCGGCCGGCGGCAGCGAAGGATCGGCAGCATCCCGGACCTTGATCGTCTGGCCCGAAGGCATGGTGAAATCCGCGCCGCGATCACCGCGCACGACACGCTGCAGGCCCCAATCGTCGAAATACTTGATCCCGGCTGCCAAATCCTCGGCCCCGAACGCCAGCTCTTCAATCCGTAAAATCTTCATCCGCGCCTCCTGCCCGCCGCAAACCGGCCCTCGCACCCGGAATTTACTCCCTCGCCCCGCTCGCCGCCACAGGCGCGCTGGTCCTGCGGCGCTTGCCGGTTGGCGATTGCGGAGCCGGCACCCGGAAACTATCCTTCCCGTATCGCGGCAAACGGGCGCGGTTAGCGGGAGGAAGGGCATGGATCAGGTCGTCACCAAGAGCCACACATCTTGGAATCCGGACAAGTTCCGCCTGCGGCGGCTGGTCGAGCGGCTCATCGATATGGGCGAGGTCGAAATCCATGACGAGCCGATAGCGCTCTCCGAGATGAGCCCGATGATCGAGGCGACGACCAAAGCACTTCTCTTCCGTAAAGCCGGACCCGACCAGGTCGAAGTGGTGGGCGCCGTCAGCGCGACGCGCCGTCGGCTTGCCGCGGCTTTCGGCGTCCCGGAGGAAAAGCTGCGCGAGGAATATGTGCGCCGCATGGCCAACCCGCAGAAGGCCTTCGAGGTCCCGTCGAGCGATGCGCCGGTTCAGGAGATCGTCCAGACCGGCGACCAGATCGATCTGACCAAGTTGCCCTTCCATATCCAGCACGAATATGACGGCGCGCCCTATATCTCCTCCGGGATCGACTTCACCGTCGATCCCGTCACCAAGCGCAGCAATGTCGGCTGCCGGCGGCTGATGCTGCGCGGCAAGAACAAGTGCGGCTTCAACCTCACCGCGCCTTCCGACCTGAAGCAGATCTATCTGGGCTGCGTTGCGCGCGGCGAGAAGCTGCAGGCGAGCTTCACCATCGGTGCGCATCCGCTCGACACCATGGCCGCCTCCAACCGCGGCACGGGCCAGGAAATCGATTCCCTCGGCACCTTCCGCGGCGAGCCGGTGCCGGTGGTGAAATGCCGGACCAACGATCTCTATGTTCCCGCCGATGCGGAGATCGTGCTCGAAGGCTATATCGACGAGCGCGGCTACATCGACAA
>Ga0187780_10003003_pt1 | contig 12722 bp, 9 predicted proteins | sample 1015_Q2_SP10_20__FD_132429 | JGI IMG/M metagenome (GOLD analysis project Ga0187780, IMG submission 132429) | Tropical peat soil microbial communities from peatlands in Department of Meta, Colombia - 1015_Q2_SP10_20_MG | ecosystem: Environmental > Terrestrial > Soil > Wetlands > Peat | place...
CGCGACCTCGGCGACGTGCGCCGCGCCCGTGAAGTCCTGGTACGGGTAGAAGCTCCCGTCGACGACCCGCGTGGCGTCGATCTCGCCGGCCACCCCGAAATGGCGCCCGTCGGCCCGGGCCCCTCCGCGCGCACGCTCCTCGGAGGTCAGCAGCCCCACAACGGCGCTCCGACGCGGGCCATCCTGCAGGACGATCGCCTCCCCGTCGACCGCCAAGCGCGCGCCGGGGGAGAGACCGGCGCGGCGGGCGAGGTCAGCCAGGAGCTTGCAGCACGCCTCGTCGACCGCGCGGCCGAGCGCCCCCACCGTTCGGCTCCCGTAGACCCCCGAGTCGAACGGGGCGTCGCGGGTCCCGGCGTACTCGACCCGGACCCGCCCGATCGGCAGGCCGGTGCTCCGGGCGGCTACCGCCGCAAGACCGACCAGGACGCTCCCGCTGCCGATCTCTCGCTCCCCCTGTTCGACCACGAGCTCGCGACCGTCCAGGCGCACGCGAGCCTCGCCCCCGGCCCCGGTGTTCGTCGACCAGAAGCCGAGACCGATGCCCACCCCGTGTCCGGGGGATTTGGAGGCCCTCCACGAGGCCGCCCGGGCCCGCGCGGCCTCCAGCGCGGAGGAGAGACCGAACGGCCCGACCCGCTGGCCGAGCGGAGTGGTCCCTCCTTCGGTCCAGAGATGGGCGGCCCGGAACGCGTCCGGGTCGACCCCGATCGCCCGGGCGACGTGGATCAGATGCGACTCCGCGACGAACGCCGCCTGGGGGGCGATCGGCGCGCGGTGCGGGCCGAACGGGGGCTTGTTGGTCCGGACCGCGAACCCCTCGACCTCGAACGTCTCCGTACGGTACGGCCCGAGGAGGAACCCGATCGAAAAGCCGGTAGCGAAGTCCCGCCCCGGCAGCGACGTGCCGACGTCCAGGAGCAGGCGCACGCGACGGGCGACGATGGCTCCACCCCGGACGCCGGTCTCCAAGCGGACGATGAGCGGCAGCGTTGAGCGACCGAGGAGGAACTCCTCCCGGTAGGACAGGGCGAGACGGACGGGGCGACCGGTCGCCCGGGAGAGCAGGAGGGCGTACGGCTCGAGCAGCGCCGAGCCCTTCCCCCCGAACCCTCCCCCGACCCAGGTCCCCTCGACCTCGACCGACGTTTCGGCGAGCCCCAGGATCGATGCGACGTCCTCGCGCACCCCGAACGGGGACTGGGTCGAGGTCCGCACCTTCCATCGGTCCCCCTCCACCTGGGCGAGGCACGCGTGGGGCTCGAGCGGGACCTGGTGGACGCCCCCGGTCCGGTAGGTCTCGGCGACGATCGTCTCGGACCGCGCGAGCTCGGCGTCGACGTCCCCGTGGCGCGCGAGGACGTGGGCGGCGACGTGGGGGGAGCGCGCGCCCTCGGCTCCGGGCCACGTCGGGAACAGCGCCTCGACGTCGGTGACAAAAGCGCGGGGCTCGACCTCGACCCTCACCTTCCGGGCCGCCTCCCGCGCGAGCGCGAGGGTCGGTGCCGCGACCGCCGCGACGGGCTGCGACGGATAGACGACCTCGTGCGTCGGGAAGGGCGGCCGCTCCGCGTCCCCCTTGCCCCCGCCGAGCAACCGGGGCAGGTCGTCCGCCCCGAGGGCGACGGCCGAGGGAACGGCCCGCGCCGGCGCGAGGTCGACGGACCGGATCGTCCCGTGAGGGACGGGCGAGAGCACGAGCGCCCCCCACCACATCCCGGGGGCCGCGAGGTCGGTCCCGAACTCCACCGCGCCTCGTACCTTCGCCTCGGCGTCCGGCCGGGGGGCGTTCATGCCAGGCGCTCCCGGGCCCGGGCGACGGCCCGGCGGATCGCGACGTAGCCGGTGCAGCGGCAGAGGTTCCCCCCGAGGTCGCGGAGCAGCTCCTCCGTGCTCGCCGAGGGTCCCCGTTCGTGCAGGAGGCCAGTGAGCGCCAGGACGAACCCCGGGGTGCAGTAGCCGCACTGGAGGGCCCCCTCCTCGGCGAACGCGGCCTGGACCGCGCGGCCAATCGGCTCCGAGCCGACCTCCTCGATTGTCGTGATGGACCGGCCCTCCAGGTCTTGGGAGAGCGCTAGGCAGCTGAGACGCGCCTCCCCGTCGACGAGGACCGTGCACGCCCCGCACTCGCCGGAACGGCAGCCCTCCTTCGTCCCCCGCAGGCCGAGACGCCAGCGCAGGGTGTCGAGCAGGCGTTCCTCGCCCGGCACTCCCTCGAGGGAGAGGCGGCGGCCGTTCACGGTCAGGGCCGGTAAGGGCACGCTCACGGGACCCCCTCGGGCGGCCGGCCGAGGGCCGCGCTGACCGCCCGGGCGCAGAGGGCGGAGGCGAGCCGACGCCGGTACTCTTCGGTGGCCCTCCGGTCGGAAACGAGCGCCGGGGAGCCCGAGAGCACGGCGGCGGCCTGCTCGATCTCGGCGGCGGAGGGGGTCGCGCTCCCCAGCGCCCGGGCGCAGTCCTCCGCGAGCGTGGCCCGGGGCGGGACCCCCCCGAGGCTGACCCGCCAGGCGTTCCGCCGGGGCGACCAGGCGACCGCGACCCCGATCTGGGAGATGTCGTTCGCCGGCCGGACCCGCCGCCAGAGGTAGGCCGAGGCCGGCCGCAGCTCGGGGATCCGGACCGAACGAACGAGCTCCGTCGCTCCGAGCTCGGTGGTCCTCGAGGCCTTGAGGAACCGGTCGACCGGCATCGTGCGCACGCCCGAGGGGCCCACGAGCTCGACCACCGCGTCCAGGACGAGGAGCGCCGGCGTCAGGTCGGACGCGGGCGCCGCGCGCCCCAGGTTCCCCCCGACGCTCGCCTGACGACGGAGCGCCGGGGACCCGACCGCCGTGATCGCCTGGTGGAGCGCCGGCAGGCGCGCCAGGAGGTCCGGGTCGGTCTCGAGCTGGCGCAGCGGCTCGGTGGCCCCGAGCTTCAGGCCGCCTGCCTCCCAGGCGTGCGACCGCCACGGCAGGCGACGGAGGGAGATGAGGCGCTGGACCCGCAGGCGACCGTGCTCGAGGTCGCCGAGGAGGTCGGTCCCGCCGGCCAGGATCGCTACCGTCCCCGGGGCCGCCGAACCGACGGCGGACAGGACCTCTGCCTCGGTCGCCGGGGCGATCAGCTCGATCGGGGCCATCGGGAGGGCGGACAGGGTCACGGGAGCATATCGGTTGACCCGCGGGGCCGCTCGGTTGGCTCCATGTTTTTAGTACCGACCGCGTTCGTGGAAGGGGGACGGCATGCCGTTCGAGCTGTCGTTGCGTTACAGCACGCCGCTCACCCCGATCTCCGACCTGGACGAGGTCCTCCGCGAGTTCCTGAAGATGATCGGCTACTTGCCCGAGGGGGAGGACGGCCGAGGCTCGGAGGGACCGATCGCGCAGAGCCTCGCGCTGCGGCTCGTGCGCGAGTGCCTGCTGAGGGACCCGGCGCGCCCGTGGTACGCCGAGGAGCTCGCCACCGTCCTGCGGACCAGCAAGCCGACGGTCTACCGCCACATCAACAAGCTCAAAGCGCTCGACCTGCTCGAGGAGGTCGGGGGGACGCTCGACGGGAAGGGGAGGAAGGGCTACCGCCTTCGCTACGGCAACCTCGCACGCGCATGGGATTTCACCGAGGCGAACGCCCAGAACGCCCTGCGGCGGTACCGGGAGACGGTGAACCACTTGCAGGAGCTGATCGAGCACCGGCCCGCCGACCTCCCGCCGAAGGTCGCCCCCAGCGCGCGCACGACGGCTCGAGAACGAGGGGGACGGTGAGCGCATCCTCCCCCGGCCCGAAGCGCCCGGCGATCGCCCTGACCCCGGGTTCGCGGGTGCGGGTCCACTCAGCCGGGCCGGACGAGCAGGCGATCATCTCGACCGGCGCCTTCCGGGGCCTCGTCTCGATCGGGGGGGACAACGCCCTGGCCCTGGAGCTCGAGAGCTCCGATCGCGAGGAGCAGGGACGGATCCGCCTCGTGCCGATCTCCGCGCTGCTCGCCATCGACATCCTCGAGGCCGCCAAGGCCGAAGAGGAGAAGCGCAGCGAGCCGGCCCAAGCGCCGGGCTACTTCCGCTAGACGCCGCCCGGCCCCGCGCCGGAGGGCAGGACGGGCTTGCTGGGAGTTCCGTCGCAGCCCCGGCCGCGATTTCGAACCCAGGTCGTTGGCTTCGAAGGCCAACAGGATAGTCCAGGCTACCCCACAAGCCCGACGGCCCGAGGAGGGAAGCGCGAGGTATTGGGATTTTCGCCGGAGCGGGCCGCGCGGGCTCAGGCCCCCGGCTCCGCCGCCGAACGGCCGAACGTCTCGAGGGTCGTCTGGCCGGCGGAGGCCGGGAAGAGCGTCGTCAGCGCGTCGCTGAGGAGGCGGATCCGCTGGCGGACGTACGGCGTGATGCCGGGCATCTCCCCGAGCCGTTGGGCGAGGGGTAGGTACTTGCGGACGCTGCCCTCGTAGACGGTCGACTGCAGCTCGAGGTCGCACCGGCGACCGCCGGCGAGGACCGCGGTGCAGCGCCCGGAGAGGGGCGGCCGCCGGTAGGTCGCCCCGCAGCCCCGGCAGCGGAACTTCTGCGTCGCGAACCCCTTCATGTTCCCCATCACGTCCGGCAGGAAGTGCGCGTTGAGGACGAGCATCACCGCCTCCGCGAGGTCGACCGCGCGGATCTGCGTCGCGAGGAGCACCGACCGCTCGACCAGGTCCTCCATCGACCGGCCATCCCGGTAGGCGGAGCGGACCGGCCCGCCCGCGATGCGGCCGGTATCGTGCGTGAACCGGTAGCCCGAGAGCGCCCGGTCCGAGTCCAGGCGGTGGGCGACCAGGTCGATCAGTCGCTCGACCTCCTTCGGCGAGCCACGGCGGGCGGCGGCGCGGTACATCTCGAGGGGATAGCTCGCGCCGACGTCGACGTTCTGGGCTTCCTTGTCGACCTCCGTCGCGACCAGGCGCGTCGTCAGGACGAGCGGCTTGTCCATCTTCGAGCCGCGGCTGTCCGGTAGGTAGGCGTTCGAGAAGTTGAGCAGGGCGTCCGCGAGGAGCGTCACGGAGTCCTCGTCGCCGTCGCAGTTGCGGCGCTTGGCCGCGTGGAAGACCGGATGGGCGAAGCACGCCTCGGCCCCCGTGAAGCCGACCAGCCGCCCGGCGACCGCCCCCGACGTGTGAGGGGCGAGAGCGACCACGATCGCGCCGATCAGGTCCGAGCGGCTCTCGGCCCGGTAGAACGGCTCGAGCCCGTAGAGCCGGACCAACTCGTCATCGACGAACCGCGAGAGCTTGAGGAGGTAGTCCCCGCAGGAGCGGGAGACGACCAGGTCCTGTGGGAACAGCTCCACCAGCTGCTCCGGCTCGGAGAGCGGAGCGCCGGTGATGTCGGTCGTGTAGCCGAGGACCCGGGCCCGGTCGACCGGGAGGTCGACCTCCGCCGGCCGCAGGTGAGTGAGCGGCAGGTTCGTGAGATCGAAGCGGGCCGTGCCGTCCTGGTAGACAGAGATCCGGTGCGAGGCGCGGAGGATCGCCTTCTCGATCGGCTCGGGGACCTTGCCGACCGACATCAGTCCCTTCACCCCCTTCGTCGTCGGCCCCTCCGTGAGGCTGAGGCGGGTGAGCGCCTCGTTCCAGATTCCCTCCAGGGGGAGCTTCTGCGGGGCGGTCCGGTCGGTCGGTTCGGTGTGCGCGCCGCACGGGCAGCGGTTCCAGACGGTCGATCGACCGCAGACCGGGCACAGCCGCACGCCGAGCTCCACCCGGACGCCCTCCGTCCCCCCCCGACGGGCGGCGTCGCCGATCGACCGGGTCGGTCCCCCGGCCTCCCCGACGGGGAACAGCCCGTGGACGTTCGGTTGCATGGCGCGCTGGTGGGCCTTCTCGGGCCGTCCCACGCGGCCCCCGATGCGTGACGGCCCGCGGGCCGGCATCCTCAGCCCGGCGAGGCGGCTGACGTAGACGAGCGGGTCGGGGTCGACCGGATCGAGCGGTTGGCGCCGGGCGAGGACCTCCCCGTCGGCCTCCAGGCCCAGACCCACGAGGAGCGAAAGGCTCGACTCCGGCTCTCCGCGGATCGCCTCCCCGTCCGTCGGTCGCGAGAGGAAACCGAGGCGTGCGAGGGGCTCCTTCCAGGCCGGGTCGCGCGGGAGCTCGAGCCCCCCGTCGCGCCAGTGACCCGAGCGCTCGACGAAGTCGCTGAGCGCCCGGATCTCGCCGGGCGCGAGGTCGTGCCAGAACAACAGCCACCTCGGGTGGAGCGGTGCCCGGTGGCGACGCGCAATCTCGACGGCGCGGGCGAACGTCATCGGCGAGGCGATCGTCGCCTCATCGACGCCGGCAGCCCGAAGCTCCTGGACGTGCCAGTCGAGCGTGTAGGCCCCGGGGACGAGGGGCCGGTTGTTCTCCAGGAACTCCCCGAAGCCGACCAGGATCTCTCCGAGGTCGAGGATGCGACGGATGCGGGGCAGGGCGCGTTCGGCCTCCTCGGCCGTGGGGATCGCGACGACAGCCCCGTCGTCCAGCTCGACGATCGGCCCGTCGAGGCGGTCGCACAGCCCGATCGCCGCGGCCTTTCCCGGGTACTCGAGCTTCACCTGGGTGCCGATCGCCACGAAGTGCTGGAGGACGACCATCGTCGCGGGCGAGAGCCCGCAGGAGGCCAACCCGGTCGTCCGGCATCGCCCGTAGACGAGACGGAACCCTCCCGGACGGTTCGGGTGGGCGAGGATCGGCCGCCCTCCCACCGCATCCTGGAGGTACTTGGGCAGGTGAGGGTCGTCGTCCTCCTTTCCATGCTGGCCGAGATCGGAGAGGAACTCCCAGCCGTCCAGTCCTAGCTTTTCGACGATCTTACGGAGCTTCGGCGCCTTCTGGCAGAGCCCCTCCGCGATCACGAGGCACGCTCCGCCGCGGAGGCCGTTCGTGGGCACCCGCGGGAGATCGCGGAACGCGCTGACCTCGGCGTCCCCCTCCGTCGCCTCCCCCGAGATCGCCACCGGCAGGTGCGAGACCACCCGCTCGATCTCCTCCGCGGTCGGCACGTACTGCAGGTGCTGGTAGAACTTGTACAGCGGGATCTCCTCCTTCAGACGACCGACCTCAGCCGCGTCCGCCCGGTAGGCCGCGATCCCGAGGTCGCGCCGCACGATGTCCGCGAGCAGCACGCTCAGGGCCTGGGCGGTCCCGCCCGCGGCGCGGATCGGTCCCGCGTAGTCCAGCTCGAGGTACGGAGGCGCGGAGCCGAACGAACGGATCTGAACATCGGCGAGCCCCTCCAGCGGCGCCACGAGGATCCCCTCGGTGAGCACCGCAAGACCGACCCGAAGCGCGACCTCCACCCGGTCGCGCGTCGTACCGGGACGGTCGGGGTCCCGCGCGAGCCGACGTGCCAGCGTGACCGCGATCTCTTCCCTCGGGAGGGTGCGGGCCAGGTCACGGATCTCCTGCGCGATCCCGTCGACCTTCAGATGGCCGAGCAGCTTCTCGACCCGGCTCGCCATGTCCTGGGCCCGGGGGATCTCGGGTTCGGGGAACGGGTCCAGGCCCGTCCTCCGGGCGCGCGAGGCCGCGTCGTAAGCCCGGTCGATGCTCCGCTCGAGCTGTTGAAAGTAAGATTCCACGACCCCTCGAACCGACGGCGGTTGATAACAGCACACCGCACCGGCCCCCGTCGAGGGGCCGGGGGCCGGGCCGAACCGGACCCGGACGCCGCCCTAGGCGGAGGACCCGGAACGGTGCCCGTCGAGCGGGAACCCGTCGAGGAACGACCACCACGCCCCCATCGCCGCACGCGAGGCGGAGAGCGCAGCCCGGCGCGCGGCCGGGGAATAGGCCAAGAGATTGGAGAGGACACGGCGCTCCGCACCGGAGTGCTCGACGTCGGCGGTCGTATGGACCCGGAAGAACTCGTGCGCGGGCCGAGCGCGGATCCCGTAATGGGCCCGGAGCCCTCTCGACTTCTCGGCGGCGATCTCCGGGAAGATCGACTCGTAGGCGTAGAGCGCCGACACCGCTTCCGCGGCGGAGCCCTGCGTCAATCGCTCGTAGCAGTCGAGCAGCGCGCCGGTCGATGGGGTCGGCCGAGCGGTGACCGTGGCGCGACGGGAGAGGCCCAGCCCGCGAGCGAAGTCGAGCCACAGCTCCGGATGCGTGGGCGAGCGTCCCTCCTCGTCCAAGAGGTTCTCGAGGAGGACCCGACGGTCCTGGGGTCGCTCGAGGCGCGCGTAGGCGGCGGCGACGAAGCGCGGGAACGCCGACTCGAAGCGGTAGTACTGGCCGGCGTAGTCGCGCAGCGTCTCGAGAGGGAGCTCTCCGTGCGACCAGGCGACGTAGAACGGATGCTTCAACAGGTGACGTTCACGCAGCAGCTCGTCGATCGGCCCGACCGCACGGTCCATATCGACCGGAGCACGCGGGGGGTAACAGGCTTTCGCATTCCGGAGAGCGTCGAAGGACCGACCGACCTGGCCGGGCGCGCCCGAGCGCCCCAAACCGCACGGGCCGACCGTTCCTCCCCCGGGGCCGATCCTCGCCGGCCCCGACGGCTCTCGTCGCTCGCCCGGAGGCGGTCGAGACCAGCCCTCTCGGCGGCTCGTCCCCGAATCTCGAGCCCGCCCAGCCGACCGCAACTCCATCGCCACCGCCGAAGGGATTGCGTCACAGGTTCCGTTTCACGACAACGTTTATGTACCGTCCTCCAGCATCGTGGCGCAGAGCGTATGACGCTCGTCTGACAAACAGGACGGGAACAGACGATGAAGTCCATCATCCAGGAAGCGATCGCGAAGCACCAGGAGAACCAGAGCCTGGTCGAGGAACGGAAGCCGGCCGCCCCGGCGTACCAGAACGCCGACGACGCCGAGCTCGCGAAGCTCGCGGAGACGCTGAAGGTCAACATCCGCATCGTGGGCTGCGGCGGCGGCGGCTCGAACACCATCAACCGCTGCGTGGAGGAGGGCATCCAGGGCGCCGAGATGTGCGCCATCAACACCGATGCCAAGCACCTCCTGACGATCCACGCGCCCCGGAAGATCCTCATCGGCCGCCGGGCCACGAAGGGCCTCGGCGCGGGCGCGCGCCCGGAGATCGGCGAGGAGGCCGCCCGCGAGAACGAGGAGGAGCTCCGTCAGTTCCTCAACGGTGCGCACATCGTCTTCGTCACGGCGGGCATGGGCGGCGGGACCGGAACGGGCTCCGCCCACCTGGTCGCCCGGCTCGCGAAGGAGGCCGGCGCGCTCACGATGGGCGTCGTCACCCTGCCGTTCGCGGGCGAGGGCGCGGCCCGGATGGAGCAGGCGCGGGACGGCCTTGAGCGCCTCCGCCGCGTCTGCGACACGACGATCGTCATCCAGAACGACAAGCTCCTCGAGCTCGTCCCCCGCATGCCCCTCGACTCCGCCTTCAAGCTCGCCGACGCCGTCCTCATGACCGCCATCAAGGGGATCACCGAGATCGTCACGCGCCCCGGCCTCGTCAACCTCGACTACGCGGACATCCTGACGGTGATGAAGGACGGCGGGGTCGCGCTCATCGGCCTCGGCGAGAGCGAGAGCGCCACCGACCGCGTCACCGAGGCGGTCACCGAGGCCCTCACCTCGCCCCTCCTCGGCTCCGTCGAGCTCAAGGACGCCACCGGCGCCCTCGTCCGCGTCATCGGCGGCCCGACCATGACCGTCAGCGAGGCCGAGAAGGCCGCCGCGCTGGTCGGCGGCAAGATCTCCAAGCGCGCCCGCATCATCTGGGGCTGCTCGGTCGAGAACTCCCCCGAGATGGAGAACACGATCAAGGTGCTCCTCATCATCACGGGCGTCCGGGCGACCAGCCTCCTCGGTCAGAAGGGAGGCTATGCCACCGGCGAGAGCGAGGAAGTCATCGACCTCGTCCGGTAGGCCCCGTCGGCCGCGCCCCCGCTACCTCGGCGTCGAGGCAGCGGGGGGCGAACCCTTTCCCCTTTCCTCCTCCACGGCTTGGGTTCCCCGGCTGCGGGACGCCTTCGACGCGGCCGGCCTCGCACAGGTCCCGTTCCGTGTGGTCCGGACCGAGGGACCGAGGGCGATCGTCGAGGTCGAGGCGCGCCACGTCCCGGCGGCGCGGCGTGCCTGGAACCCGGAAATGCAGGGAGCCCGAGGCTGCTCCCTGGGCACGACGAAGACCTGGGGGACGCTGCAGGGCGCCAAGGCCTGGCTCGCCCGCGCCCGGACGACGGCATAGGACTCGGAAGGCACGGGACGGACGCCTAGCCCTGCTCCCCAAGGGAAGGTGCCTAGAGGGCACCGGCCAATTCTGGCGATCCTACGGTCCGCAGACCCGACCCGCTCGGACCGGAGGCCGGCAGGAAGAAAGAGGGACGATGAACGGTGGGCGAGGGGGGCGCGGCCTAGCTCAGCGTGATGCCGAACGTCGCTACCTGCAGGGAGAACGCGGTCGCCGTCACGTTGAGGTAGACAGTAGCGAGCTTCCCTCCTACCGAGAACGGGCCCGTGCAGGCGGTCGAGGTCTTGGGCACGCAGGTCGCATCCCCAACGAAAGGGGAGGTAGCGGAGCTGAAGTAGGTCATCCACGCCGCCGCGAAGGGCGTGGTCACCTGGATCGACGTGGTCGCCCCGAGCGAGTACCCCGTCTCCGGCATGGCGAAGGTCGTCACGGAGGCCAGCCGCGCGGTGATCACCGGCGTCCCGGTGCCTGCTTCGGTCCCGATCCCGTTGGAGAACTCCGGGAACCAGATGGTCAACTTTCCCGTCGAGGCCGCGTAGGCGAGCTGGGGACCCAGCAGCATCAACGGGGGCCCGCCGCTCTGGGCGGTGACGATCGCGCCCTGGTCGAAGCCGATGGTCTGGAAGGGGATGTAGGTGTTCCGGAGCGTCACCTCGAACGCCCCGCCAAAGGAGGCGAGCCCCTTCACGGGGACTTGGTGGGTGGTGTAGAACGGACAAGCGAACGGCGGCGGTTCCGCGAAGGTCGCGGTCCAGGGTGAGGGGGGGGCCGAGCCGGACGTCGTCGAGCTGTCGTTGTAGGTGACGTTGAACTTCCCGTTGCCGGAATAGGCCCCACCGGCCGTCACCGAGTCGGTGCCCGCGGCGAGGTTGTCGACGGGGCACGACGCGGAGGCCTTGGCGGGGGCGAACCCGGTGAAGAAGACGTTCACGGCGGAGTTCGACGAGGAGGTCGTCCCGAGGCCGAGCGTGTCGTTCGAGCCATAGAACGACGCGGTGAGCGTGCTGCCCGACATGCTCATCGCCCCCGTCGAGACCGAATCGTGCGTGCCGACCACGAGCAACGAGACGTGCGAGCTGCTCCAGGAGCCGGCCGCGAAGTTCACCGTGTCGTAGTTCCCGAAGATCCAGAGCCGGACAAAGGTCCCGGACCCGGCGATCGTGATCGTCAGGGTGTCGTTGTTCCCCACCAGGACGATGTAGGTCGGCGAGCTCGAGCTCGCCGTGAACGCGATCGTGCTCCCGGACGTCTGGAAGCCGAGGTGGTAGGGTCCGCCACTGGTCGTGACACTGTACGAGGTCGAGGGGGCGGTGAAGTTCCAGTAGACCTTGCCCCCACTGTTCGAGCAGGTCAGGGAGGTCGAGGACGTGGTGCAGGTCGCGCCCTTGGTCGTGCCGCCGGCGGCCCCGACCGTGGGCGGGCTGTAGGCTGCGCTGCTGCTCAGGATGAACGCCTCGGTGACCTTGGAACCCTGGGGCACGGGCCCTACCGTCGCCCCGTCGGCCGGGGCGAACGGGGGAGCGCCCAGCGAGCCGAGCGTCACGGGCTGCGAGACGGCGGCGCCGACCTGGTCCATCTGCGAGAGCGCCTGGAGCTCGGCGGAGAAGCGGGTCAGCTGGTCCTCGACCACCGCCGTGCGGTTCGAGTCGTTGACCGACATCTGGGCCGGCAGCTGATTGGCGAGGTAGTTCGCGAGGACGCTCACGACCAGGAGCAGACCCAGGAGCGTGGCGATCGCCGAGACCTGCGCCCGGCGCCCCCTGCGACGCCAGGACCTGCGACGCGGGGCCTGGCTCCACGGTACCCGCGCCCCGGGACGACGCCAAGATGGGACCGATTCCCACGGCGGCGAACGCGCGCGTCCGCGGGAGGGCCCCGTATGGGTACCCAGCGGACGGACGCTAGGTCCGCCTTGCGTGATGCGAACGCGATGGGGCATCGGACCCCCTCTCGGGAAAGGTTACTAGGCCGGGGCCGCCTACATAGACCTTTGCTCGCCTCGAACGGGAGGCCACGCCGAGAACGTTATCGTCCACCCTCGCTCCCCTATCGGGGTAAGGCGCGTGGCTGCTCACGCCCAGGAAGACCGGCACGTCGAGCGGGCCATCCTCTCGGTCCATGACCGGACCGGGCTCGTCGAGCTAGGCCAGGGTCTTCGATCGTTCGGGGTCGAGCTCTGGGCCACGGGCGGGACCCGGAAGGCCCTCGTCGACGCCGGTGTCGCGACCGAATCCGTCGAAGAGCTGACCGGCGTCGACGCGTGGTTCGACGGCCGGGTCAAGACCCTGCACCCGGCCGTCTTCGGCGGGATCTTGGCCCCCCGTTCCGCGGACGGCCTGGCCGAGGCCGCTCGCCACGGGGTCCGAACGTTCGACCTCGTGGTCGTGAACTTCTACCCGTTCGAGCGCCATCTGGCGGAGGCCCCCGATGCGGCCGACCGGGAGGAGTTCATCGACATCGGCGGGGTCTCGCTGGTCCGCGCCGCGGCGAAGAACCACGACGCGGTCGCGGTCGCGAGCGACCCGTCGGACTATCCTACCCTACTCGCCGAGCTCAAGGA